>Ga0187867_10000021_pt1 | contig 182033 bp, 141 predicted proteins | sample June2016WEW_13_1_FD_132976 | JGI IMG/M metagenome (GOLD analysis project Ga0187867, IMG submission 132976) | Peatland microbial communities from SPRUCE experiment site at the Marcell Experimental Forest, Minnesota, USA - June2016WEW_13_10 | ecosystem: Environmental > Terrestrial > Soil >...
CATTCCCGTAGCTTTACCCGCGGTGCTTTCGGTGACCATGGCAGTGGGAGCGCTGGCTCTGTCCAAGCAGAAGGCCATCGTCACCCGGCTCGAATCCATAGAGGAGATGGCCGGCGTTGACATAAAGTATTATGTAATATAGTTTATAACTTCATAGTTTATCTCTCCTAAAGAATATTTTTTCTTTAGCCCGATTCCTGCCAGCGATGGCAGGATACCGCAATTTGCATGATTTGGTAAACCCGCAGGCCATCAAGAATATTTTTTGAATTTCGGCTGTTTACTCTGCGGCGTTACATCTCGGGCCGTTAATCGGGCCGTCGGAGGAAACCGCAGACTCCTTCGAAACCTGGGTAAATGGTTATTCCCCAAATTGTTACCACGCCGTGAGGGGTCGAACGGGTCCTGTTGGACCCATATTTTTACCGGTGTCCAGGCGTTTCCTTAACCCCACAAAAAACATCAGGGCAGAGAAAATGACCAGGGGCGCAGCAAACGGCTTAAAGGCAACGGGGTCGAGGAGACCCGTAAGGCCGGGGAGGGCTCCGAGCAGCAGCGCCAGGCAGGGGAGGCCGTAAGCCAACCCGGGCCACCGGGGAAGAGCGAGATAGACGGCGGCCAGTGTGACCGGCATGGTAAACTGCAAGACCAGCATGCCGGTCAGGGCGGTATCGAACCGCTGCAGCCCGGCGGCCACCAGCGGCGCGGCCAGCAGCAGGGCGACCGTGCTGGAGCTTCGCCAGCCGAGGCGGTCACTCCAAAGCCCGCCGATACATTTGCCGGCCAGGGCGGCCGCGGCCAGCGCAAAGGCGGCAAAGGCCGGAGTCCGCCAGGAACCGCTCAACAAGCCGCCAATAGCAGCTCGGACCGCTACGGAGCCTAGCAGCAGAGCGACCAGGAGGGCGAGCCAGGATGCCGAAGCTCGGGGCCGCGGCCCGGCAGGAGCGGCCAATGACGGCACGAGACGCGGCAACCACAGGCTTGAGCCCAGGAGCAGGGTAACGAGCGGCAGACGCCAGAGAGCTGAGTGGAGTCCAAGCCAGAGGCCCGTGACCAGCCCGAGTGCGCCTGGGCCTACAAAAACCCCGGACTCGGCGGCGCGCCCGTAGGACTGCCGCAACACCACGGCCCCGGCGCCCACATGGAAACAAGCGTTGCCGATCCCCGCCAGGGCTGCGCCCGTCCATGGATTTAACGGTTCGGCAACGGCAGCCGCCGCGATGAGCAGCGTCCCCACAACGGCGGTGGACCGGTAGGCGCCCTTCAAGTCAGATAGGATGCCCACCAGCCATTGGGAACCGAAGGCGAGCGAGTTGTAGAGAAGCACCAGCACGACGAGCGTTTCGTAAGGGAGCCTATCCAGGGCCACCTCGGCATAGAGGATCGCAGCGCAGGTGGCATCGACCAGGGCGTGGATCAGGCCGAGCCTTAGCGCCAGCCCCATGGCGCTCCTGCCCACCAGGGCGCGGAGGGCCTGTGCCCCGAGGCGGTTCCAGCCCAGTCCGGCTTCCTCCAGGTCCATCAAGTCCCTTTTAAGGTTGGGCGCCAGGCACGATGATAAGTCGCACGTCTTCGGCCGGTTTGACGTTCGTGATTTTCCAGGTGAGCGAATTATCGGACCTCTGCTCCGGCTGGAGCGCCACCGGGCTGAGTACCTCCAGGCGCAAGCCCGGATCGGCCGTAACGTTGACTACCTCCTCGCCGATGGGTCCATCCCAACGTGCGCCCGAGCGCAGGAAGTAAATGAACTGCGCCTTGCCTTCCTTCTGTGGCAGGACCATGGCATACTGCACGGCGATCCGCCGCTTGGCCCCGCCCCGGAGACCCGTCAGACGCCAGCCGTAGCCCGACAGGGTACGCGCTCTATTGTTCTCATCCGATACCGGCAGATTATCTTTTTTTACCTGCGCTACCGGTTTGCCATCGATGGCGACCGCGAAACGCAGTGTCGCGGGGGGCCCTTCATCTTCATAAGCCAGGGGGAAGAACACCTCAAGGTCCTTGCCCTGGGGCACTGCGGAACAGACCAGGTCGAATTCGCCTTTGACCAAGGCGACCAGCCGTGAAATTTTCTCACCCGTTCCAGCGACGGCTGCCATTTTCTTTATGCGTATCTGCACATTGGCAGCCGCCAGCGCGACCCCGGTTTCCGAGGGGGTAGCCGGCGGATTCCCGGAAGTCGGGACCCCAGTACCTTTCCCAGCCAGCGAGTTTCCCAACAGGTTTTTCTCCGGCGGTATCGGCTGAAGGTTCGGATTTCGGGGCCCAGAGGGTCTCTGCCCCCCCGGTACGGGGATTATATCCGCCCAGGTACAGGTCACGGTGAGGCTCAGTAGGAGCAACAAAAGGAACCTGATAGTTCGCATCGCTTTACTCCTTTGCCGCAATTATCTGGGACTGGGCTCTAAAGTCGCCCCCAGGGGGCGGCCGCTTACCCCCTTAAACGCATTTTTACTGCCAAATTTTGCGCAAACTCGGCAACCCAGTCCAAAAATGGTTTGGGGACTTCTCAGGCCGAGAAAATTCCCCCAGTTTTCTGGTTTTGAAGCCTATCCTCTCACCTTGACAATCATAGAACAAATTCCTTGAAACCGGAATTTTTCTCTGATGGTAAAGGGGCTTTCATTTAGCCGCTCACTCTTCTAGTCGCCGATTCCCAGATGAGTTTTCCCGCTCGGCAGGCGGCGTTCTCATATTGCTTCGGGTTTTCCCTTGGTTAGTGCTAAAATAGCAGAAGGCATGGCCTGGGCAGGGTTGGGGAAAAACCAGGGGGGCCCTCTTGAAGGCGCTGAAGGCTATTTCAAGAATAATTTGACCTGGAGCTAAACAGAACCCAAAAGGAAGTCACTAAAGGTCCCGGGGAGAACGTTTGTGGAAGGGAAGGATGGCGGTAATGGAGGCTCTGAGCAGAAATCTTTTGAGTCATTCGATTCAATGCCCGGGGTAGAGGTTAACCGTAGTTCAGGCAAGAGGTTAATATTAATTCTTATTGCCTTTTTCGCCGGTGCGGCAGTAATGATTATAGAAATTGCCGCCAACAGGGTCTTGGCTCCATGGTTCGGCAATACCATTTTCACCTGGACAGGCCTGATTGGTGTAATTCTCCTCGCGTTGAGCGTTGGATATTATGTGGGGGGGCGACTGGCGGATTACAGATGTGATGATATTACCCTGTCGCATCTTTTAGCATTATCATCAATGACAATCTTATTAATCCCTCTTTTCCACCTCACTGTGGGTAAATATTTACAGAATGCCGACTCCATACTCGGGCCTATATTGGCAAGTGCTTTGCTCTTTGCTCTCCCCGGATTCTTACTCGGTACCCTATCCCCATATATAATAAGGTTGGTAAGCCTGCAATCCTCAGACCGGCATATCGGCCTCTCAACGGGAACTATCTTTATGTTTTCGACCTTGGGAGGTGTTATTGGGACGTTTAGTGCTGGATTCTTTTTGGTTCCTCGAATACAATTGCATAATGTTTTTGTATTTGTTGCTTTTACAATGATGGCCTTATCAATGATAGGATATTTATTTCATTTGAACCAAAATGAAAGCCTGCTATCCTTGTTATTATTATTTATAGTTAATATATTATTACTTACTTCATATACTATCATTAGGCCAACTAATGATCCAAGTGTTATCTATGATCAAAATACCTTTTATCACCGAATAAGAGTATATCAAAAAGAGGTCGATAAAGGCGACAAGATGATTTCGCTTTACCTGGATACGGCGTTTGAAGGGGCCCGATATGAGCGATCTCAACAAATTCCTTCAAAATATCAAAGATACTGGGAATTATCCCGGATATTTTCCCCTCAATTAGAGCGAGCCGCTTTTCTGGGTGCGGGTGCATTCGTCATGCCGGAGGCATTGATAAGATCTCGATCCACAGTCAAGGTAGATGTTATAGAGGTTGATCCGCAATTGATCGAGGTGGGCCGTCGGTTCTTTAAAATAGATGAGTACCCGCAAATGCATATCATCATTGATGATGCGAGACGATATTTACGGCTGACCAAAAATAAATATGACCTCATCTTTGCCGATGTCTATCACGGATTCCGGACTGTGCCGGCACATTTAATAACAAAAGAATTCTTCAGTTTGATTAAGGATCGCCTTAACGATCGAGGCGTTTTTATGATGAATTTAATTGGATCTGTCCATGGATATAATTCGCTATTGTTTAAATCAATATTAAATACCATCAATACTTCATTTAACCAAACCTATGTCTTTGCCATTGATCCAAATAAGCTAAATAAATTACAAAATATAATTATTGTAGCTTTAGATAATAATACTACCTTTAGTCCTACAGAAATTCAGAAACCTGGCAATATTGCCCTAACTAGTTCGCTATTATCACATTATATTAGTAAAGATAAATATGATCTATCCGGTGCATATGTATTTACGGATAATTACAATCCTGTAGAATATCTGACAGCCAAGTCAATTTACTTTAAGGATAATTAATTTACCAAGAGGAGTATGGGTATAATTGTGTTGACTACCTGGAAAAGTTTTGCGGGTTTGGCAGGTTGGTCAGGAGATCAAATAACTATCACCCAATCACGCAGAGCCACCCTCCCAGGGCAAACTCGTCCGTCAGACCGCAATTGGGTGCCAATGGAAACGAAAATAATTTATACTAACAGCAGTCCCTCATTTGGGGGGGGGAGGGGCGGGATCCTCATAACCTAAGCCATGCATAAAGCCTCCTGCCAGGGCCGGCATAGCGACACTGATGACACATGCAATTAACATGGCCAAAAGAACTAATTTCTTCATGGGAAATCCCCTTCTCTTTTTCTAGGAACTTACGATATAGGGTTATTGTTGTCAAGATATTCTTGAAGGATTTTCTCGGCTTCCTGGGATAGGCAAGTTTGTCAGAACATTTAGGAAGTTCTGGTGAGTTGATCCATGACTGCAAGAGCGCTGGAGTCTTGTAAAAATCTGTAGTTATGGCTCTTTTGCTAAAATATCCTGAAATTATTTACATCCGAGCCTGGAGTTAGGACATGTTAGCCAATTTTCTAGCGAGGCGTGAGGAGATCGGCAACTGGAGAGTAATTGCACATGTATTAAGCCTTGCACTTACACTTCTGCTCCTTTCCTTTCTGGTCGCGGTTCCGGATTACGCCGCTACCCCCCCGGAGAGCCAGCAATTCACCGACCAGGAAAGATGGGTACTCGTCCAGGTGAACGAGGGCCGGGAGGCAGACCTAGGAGAGAGATTCGGGGCGGCAGAGAAGATGCGCCACCTGCGCGCCGGGTTTTTGGAAAAATTGATTATGCGAGACTATAACCAGTGCTGGATTCAACATGGGGGAATCCGTATTGCGCATGCCATCATCGACGGTCCATTGAACCTGGAATATGTTGAAGTAGACTATCCTCTCAGCCTTTCCGGTTGCATCTTTCCGAACCCGGTGACTTTCCGGGAAAGTCATTTTGATAAAGACTTAACTCTTAATGGCTCCAAGTTTTTGTCCCCTGCCAATTTCGAAGATATCAAGGTTGAAAGAAACGTCTTCTGCGATGACTCTATCTTTGAGCAGGCAAGCCTATGGAGCGGCGCTGAAATTGGCGAAAAATTCCACGCCCTCCGGGCGGAGTTTCAAAGTAGTAAAGCAAAGGCAGATTTTAACGCCATGAAGGTAGGCACTAATGCTTTTTTTAGTTTGGCAACTTTTCATGGCCCGGTGGATTTTGGCTTAGTTCACATCGGCAGACAATTCAATATCAATAATGCTAAATTTTTAAATAATACAGAAATGGTTAATTTCATCTCCATAAACGTTGGCGAAATTGCCTATTTTAAGAAAGTCCGTTTTTATGGCCCGGTGGATTTTGCCATTGCCCAGATTGGCATGCAATTTATTGCCGATGATGCAGAGTTTTTTTCCACAGATAAGAGGGCCAACTTTAGCGGTATCAAAGTGGGCAATAGTATCTATTTTCTCAGGGCTCGATTTCATGGCCCGGCAAAATTCGAGTTCGCAGAAATTGGAGTTAATTTCCGAGGCACAGGGGCCGCCTTTCTCAACAAGAATGAGACGATAGATTTTTCCAAGATGAAGGTTGTGCAAGAGGGTTTTTTTGATCAGACAACGATTTTAGGTAAGCTGGATATGTCTTATAGTGAATTTTATGACTTAGATATTACAGGACCCACAAAAGAAGCACAAGGAAGCCAGGAACTTTCCAGTCTTGACCTAAAAGGAGCCTTAATACACCGCGATCTCGAGATTGCCCATGTAGGAATCGGTGAGGTGGATGCCAGACAGATTCAAGTAAAGGGTCAGACAATTATTGAAGACGCTCAAATAACAAAAATGGCAGACTTTCGTAATGGAAGCTTCCAGGCACTCGATTTTGAAAATGTCAAATGGCCGGAAGTTGGCCAAACAGAGCCACAGGATGGCCCAAAGAAGTCGGGAAAGGACAAAACCTATCGGTCCCGTTATGAGGTGCTTTTAGGGGAAATCACTTTCAACAGTCTGATCATCGGTAACCCAAAATCTAAATCAGGCGATACCCCGGCTGTTTCTGACTATAATGAAAATGATTTTAATAGAATCGCCGATTTTATAGATGCTTGCCCATTTTATACCCAGAGTTATGTTCAAGTGGAAACCTTCTTTAAGCGCATCGGTCGCGAGACATGGTCTAATAAAGTTTTTATGCGCATGAATGATAGAGAGCTCGCGGAAAAGATGAAATGGTATGATCCGCGCCGGTGGCTCGAATGGTTTTTCTGGGGGAAGATCGCCGGTTACGGCCGCGCCCCTTTCCGGGTTTTTTTTCTCGGCCTGGCATTTATCATTTTGGGCGCCTGTTTGTTTAGCCCGGTTTATTTGAAAGAGTACAAGGTACCGCAGGGGGGCAAGAGATATCGATCCGTTTTTATCAGGTTGTTTATCAGTCTGGACCGATTCCTCCCTATAGAACTGGGACTTGCGAAAAATTGGGATGCTCAGGACCGAAGTTTTTTCATCTGGCTCTATTTCTTCCTGCACCAGGTCCTGGGCTGGATTTTGATTCCCATCGGTCTGGCGAGTATTTACTCGCAGCTTAAATAAAAGCCAACGGCACCAACTGGGGGATTTATAGGGGGTTTTCCTCAGCGTGACCCCACGGAAAATTACCCGCAATTTAGGCCTAAAGGCCGCGGCCGACCCCCGCCCGGGGAGAGGCCCTAGCCGCTCAGGACCTGCCGGTGGCACCTCAATCTCCCAGGGCCTTTTTTACCGCCCTTTTCAATTCATCGATCTTCACCGGCTTGGGAAAAAAGTCGAAGATGCGTTCCCGGATGGCCTCGATGGTGGCGTCCAGGGTGGCGTAGGCGGTCAACATGATCACCTTGGTGTTCGGATAGAGACGGTTCACTTCCCGCAGGATATCCATACCGCTGACCTGTTCCATCATTAAATCGGTGACTACCAGATCGTAGGGCTTTTGCTGGAGGGCTTCCATGGCCAGTTGGCTGTCGGTGAAGGTCTCCACCTCATAGCCTTCTTTTTGCAAAATGACCTTGGCCATGTCGCCTACGATCTTCTCATCGTCTACCACGAGAATTTTTTTTGCCATCTTCCGCCCCCTTTCCGGTTGCTGCGGGTAACTTGATGATGAATCTGGTGCCCTTGCCCTCTTCGCTTTCCGCAAAAATATCGCCGTGATGCTCCCTGATGATGCCGTAGCTCACGGAAAGGCCCAAACCGGTCCCCTTGGTGCCTTTGGTGGAGAAAAAAGGATCGAAAATATTGGGCAAAATCTCTTTAGGAATGCCAATCCCGGTATCTTTCACCACCAGGATGAGATTGCCGGTCTTAAAGTCGTAGCGGGCGCTGATGAACAGGTCTCCGCCCTTGGGCATGGCTTGAGTAGCGTTAATAAACAGATTGATCAGAACCTGCTCGATTTGGGAGACGTCCACGTAAACGGGGGGCAGGTTCCGGGGCAGGTCCACGTGCTGGTTTACCCCGGCCAGTTTCAATTGGTTGACCACCAGGCGGAGGCTGACCTCGATAATCTCCTTTAACTCCGCCTCCTTAAGCTCTTGTTTCTTTTGCCGGGAGAAATCCAACAGCTTTTCAACGATCTTGTGGATCCGCTCTGTCTGGGTATAAATATCCCCCATATAAATCTTTTTCTCTTCATCCCCCAGCATGTCGTAGATGCTCAGGTAGGTCTGAGCCATCAAAGAGATATTGTTCAGGGGATTGCCCAGCTCATGGGCGACGCCGGAGATCATGACCCCCAGGGAGGCCAGCTTCCCGGCTTGCAGCATCTCTTGTTCACGCTTGGCCAGTTGCCCGGCCATGTCTGCAATGGCCTTGATGGCTATTTCGATTTCATTATGGGGGGAGATGGTTTTCACCGCCACCTCCTGGAACCGCCCTTCCGACACAATTTTAATCAGGCGCGCCATTCTATTCAGTTCTTCGATAATCAGCCTGAAAAAGTACTGCCAGAGGATTAACTGAATAATAAAAATAATTCCCAGGGCGGCTATCAGCATTAAGGCGTTGTGATTTACGGTGCGGCTGACATTTTCCCTCTCCAGTTTGAGAAGCCCTTCAGATACCTGGGTTAACTCCTGCCCCCGGCTCCTCAGCGCCTCCCCGAAATCCCGGGGAGCCGCCTGGCCCCCCTCGAGGCTATCAATCAGGGAGCGGTATTCCTTGAGGATATCCAGTAAGCGATCATAAGTCTTCCGGCCCCGGCCGCCCAAAATCGGGCCCATGGAAGATTGTGAAGACAAAATAGTCTGATATTCTTCCTCACCCAGCTTGGCCGATTCTTTCAGGGCATTAATGTCGTTATATAAGAAGTAATTCTTCTCCGCCTTGCGCATCTCCAAAAGGGCAATATTGATATCATCTATTCTTTCTACGGACCGCAATTTTGAAGAAACATCTTCAAATGAAAAATAGACGAACAAGCCGATGACGCAGATCATGATCGCCTGGATCACGACCGATACGATGATTCGTTGTCTAATCGTCATCTTGGGGAAATGAGGAAGTCTCATGAGCCTCGGGCCAAAGTCACATCAATGGCGAAATCGACGTTATTGACATTCTATAATCCACTGAAACGGTGGGTCTGGGTGGCCTCTTCCAGCCTTTTCTCCATCGCCTCCGGGGCCATCTCCTTTTCCAGTTTCTGCGTCAGCTTTCTTTCCACTTTGTAGGATTTGACAAACAGTTTGACCGCCATGCCGACGCTGCTAAGACCCGTCAGGGTGATGACCAAATCGATGATGGACCAGTAGCCCAAACCGAACATGCGGGTGAAGATGGTCCCAATGGCGATCAAGGTCAGGCCGGTCCTTAGGTAAGAAAGTTCCGTGCGCTGCTTGGCCAGGATGGTGCGATATTGGGACAGATTGGTGCGGGCCTGGGCCAGACTGGTGCGGCCGCCGCTCATGCGGGTGCGGACTTCGGCGAGCTTATTGCGCATTTCCGCCCAATCGGTGCGGCTCTGGGCCCAATCGGTGCGGCTCTGGGCCAGGACGCTGCGCCCCTCCGCCAGGTTGGTCCGCTTCTCGGCCAAATCGGTGCGCTTGCCGGCCAACTCGGTGCGGCCTTCAGCCAGGCCGGTCCGCTTCTCGGCCAAACCGGTGCGCTTATTGGCCAGCTCGGTGCGGCCCTCGGCTAAGCTGGTGCGCTTTTCCGCCAGATTGGTGCGGCGGTGGGCCAGGGCGGTCCGTTCTTCCGCCAGTTTGGTGCGAAACTGGGCCAGTTTGGTGCGGTCTTCGGCCAGATGCTCCCGCCGGTCGGCCCATTCTTCCATGGCCTTGATGAGCTCTTCCCCGGCCAGATTCGAAAAATCTTTGGTTTCGTCGTCAGTCATGGCCCAATCCGTTTAACCCGGTCCATTTCGAGCCCGGTTGTTTCAGGGGTGGCAAGGCGCCCCAGGTGTCCCGTCCTTCCTGGGGCATTTCCCCTTGCTGGCCTGGGGAGACCCCTTCCCGGTGGGAATCTGAATTTAGTGTTTCAGAAAACCTTGAAAACCGAAATTGTTTTTATCCCTCACCCAAGAGGGGCCAGCGCCGCTTGGTGGTAATGAGTTTGGGTGGTCTTAAAATGTTATCATCCTCCCCCCAACCTCCTCCCCTCTCAGGGGGGAAGTTTTCGGGCCAAGATATCGAAGCAGATTCCCGAAAGGCGATACTGGCGGTTAATGCAACACCAGCATCAGGGGCAACTTCACCTGGGCCAGCCATTGCAGCCTGGGGCTGTCTTTCCTGACGGCCCGCTCCAGGGCCACCACCACCAGGCCGTAGTCCTTGATGACTTCCGGCGCCGGGCCGCCCTCCTGTATGCGGTCATCAACCAGAAGCTTAGTCTCGCAGCCGGCATTCCTTAACAGGTTCTGTCCTTCCGCCACTTCCTGCTGCATCGCCTCCCCAGCCTCAGGGGGGGCCCAAAAATGCACTGGCGCCTTGCAGCCCGCCCAGATTTTTTGCAAGGTTAGGACCTGATGCCTGGTTCCGGCGGGGTCGAAGCAGGGCGCCAGCACCTGGTTGATCTTCCTCAGCATCCGGAGCCAGATGAGGGGCGTCCCGACCCGTTGATAAAACCTGGCACTGAGCCGCCGCTGGATGTTGGCCGGGGTGAAGGGGTAAGGCGCCCCTTCCACATACAGGTCGAAGGGCTCGTGTTCCATGATCTTGAGCAGCTCATATTGCCGTTCCCCATAGAGCACACGAGGCGCCTGCAGTTGGGGGCAGGAATCCATCTCGCCGGCCAGCATCTCCTGAATCTCTTCCTTGCCAGTCTCCACGATTTCCCGCTCCCAGGTGTGCCGCACCCAGCCGGTGCCGATGGTCGGCACCTCGGGCGGCGGCTCTTTCACATAGATGGGGTGCAGCTCCAGCTCGATTAAGCTGCCCAATTGACAGGCGTAGCGGATGGCAAGGCTGGAGGCCAGATCCACTTCGATGGCTACCAGAGTCTTGATCATATTTCGTATCCTTTCAGATTAGAAGGTTACTTATCTAGGGCAGGCGCCCTCCCTTGCCCGGCAACGGCACTCTAAGGCTTGCTCCCCCGAATCTTGGCGGCGGCCCGGTTCACCACCTCCTGAATCTCGCTCAATTTGAAGGGCTTGGCGATAAAATCGAACACCCCCATTTGCAAGGACTGTTTGGCGGTTTCCATGGTGGCGAAGCCGGTGATGACGATGACTTCCGTGCCGGGGTGGCGTTTCTTGGCCTCGCTCAAAACCTGCATGCCGTCGATCTCCTTCATCTTGAGATCGGTGATGACGATGTCGTAGCTGATCCGCTGAATCTGATGCATGGCCTCGGGGCTCTGGGTAAAGGCGTCCACTTCGTAACCCAGCTTCTCCAAGGCCGGCTTTAACCGCTTGCAGACGATGGGCTCATCGTCCAGCACCATGATTCTAAGCTTCTCCGGACTCATATTTTCCTCCTGTATCGGGGGGCTCCGACCTTAGCATTTGCTGCAAGAAGGCCTCCGCATATTCCGGAATATCATCGTCGTGGCGCAATTGAATATCCAGTTGGCGGGTAAAACCGATAAGCCTTCCCAGGATCTTGAGGCGCTCTTTGACGTCCTCCGGGGGCAGGTGCAGCACCTTGGCCACTACCAGGTCTCCCTTGGTGTCCACCTTGAAGTGGTACTGGGAGAGAACCTTAGCCAGGAACTGGGAGCGGCGGGACCGCCGGGTCAAGTCCGTAACCCCTCCCACAAAGCGGAAATAGATGTGGTTGCGATGGGGTTCGGGATCCATCCTGGCGTCTATGAGGTTGAAGTGATAGCCCAGGTGCAGGTGCAGGTTCAAGTAGGTCTCGTTGATCACCGCCAGGTTGAATCCCGCCGCCGGGGCGGCGCCGGGAGTCGCGGCCACGGTCTTGGTGAGACTGGCCATCATCCCTTTAAAGTCCACCGGCACCGGCTCGGTGCTCCAGACCCCCGGTTCGGAGAGGCCCTCCCACAGGGCCTTAAGAGGAAGGGACCTGATCTGTTCCGGAAATAACTTGGAGCCGTGAATCTCTGCTTCGACCCCTCCGCCCAGATCAATGACTTTGAGGCCGAGCGGTATATCCGAAACCAGGGTCCAGATCTGCACCCCTTTGAAGCGCTTGACGAAGCGGGGCAGGTCCATCAATTCCGCCACCGCCTTTTCATGGATGAATCTGATCACGTCGTGGACGGTTCTACAGCCCTCCGGGGTGAAATCCGGTTCTTGGGGATCGGTCAAATAGAGGGGGGCGATGCGGGTCAGCAGACGCCTCAAAAGACGGAACTCCGGGGCGTCCTCGAAGGCCATTGCCTGTATCAGTTCAAATTGCAGCAGTTCTTTGACCCGGCCGGCATAAATGATCCGTTGCTTGGTGTCCACCGTCACCTTCATGCCTTCCGTCAGGATTTCGCTGGCCCGCTCCACCCCCACCAGGGCGGGGACCCGGAATTCCCGGGCGATGGTGGCCAAATGCCCCGCGGCCGAGCCCCGCTCCGCCACGATGGCCGCGGCCTTGGGCACGATGCGGGCCAGCCAGGGAGCGGTATATTTCGCCACCAGGACCGCCCCCTCAGGAAAGCGGTTCATGCCCTCATCATCCTGCACCATGCAAACCGGCCCGGAGCCCACCCCGGCATGGACCACTACCCCGGTTTTTTCAATGAGAATCGGATAACCAGCACAGGTTTCACAAATATCCTGTTCAGCCGGGGAGATGGTCTTGGAAATCTGCAGTCCCCGGGACTGGAGGAGCCAGCAGTGGCCAGATTCGTCCAGTGCCCATTCGATCTCCTGGGGCCGTTTGAAGTAGCGCTCCAGGGTCAAGGCCCAGTGCACCAGGGTTTGGAGGGTTTCCTCGGAGAGGCTGGCCTGCTCTTGGGCATCCCCCGACACCGGCGCCACCTCCTCTCCCCCACCCGCCGCGGCCCGGGTCAGGGTCTCCTTCCGGGCGATCTCCTGGCGCCGCAGGCGGTAAGGGGAGTCCCGTTCCACCACATAGCGGTCCACTCCGCCACTGCCCTCCACCACGGTGCGGCCCAGACCCCAAGAAGCGTAAACCACCAGGCAGTCCGGTTCCAAGCCGCTGACATCCATGGTGTGCACCACCCCGCTCACCTGGCTGGCGACCATTTCCTGAACCAGCACTGCCATGGCCGCCTCCTCCCCCAGCATCCTCATCGCCTGCCGGTAAACCAGGGCTTCAGGCGCAAAAAGGCTGGCCAGCACCTGCTTAAAGGCCTCGAGGAGGCCCCTAGGCGGAACGTTGAGGTAGCTCTGGTGCAGGCCCGCAAAGGTGATCTCCCCGTCCTCCCCATAGGCGCTGCTGCGCACCGCCCAGGCACCGCCTCCCTTTTCTGCGTGGCGCCGGATCTCCCCAGCCACCTCCGTGGGCACCACCCCTGCCAGGATGCTGTACTGGAGCTGCCGGGCGCTCTCGGTTTCGTCGCGCTCCCCCGCGGCCCAGGCTTCCAACCAACCGTGAATCCGCTCCTCCAGGTGGTTGTCCTCCAGGAAGCGGCGCCAGGCGCGGGTGGTGATGACAAAGCCCGGAGGCACCGGCAGAGAGAGGTTTTGCATGATGATGGTCAAAGAGTTGGCCTTGCCCCCGAGGAGTTCAGGACGATCCGGGGTCGCTTCTTCGAGGGAAACCACGTAAGGCATATCCCGGGACAGGTTCAAACGGCCCCGCAGCTCTGCCTCAATGGGGATAAAGATCCGGTCGATGCTGGAATAGAGATCCAGGTAGCGGTTGGAACTGATGAGGTTGACTCCCTTGACCATGCGCAGGATCAGGTTCTGCATTTCGTTGAGGGTGTCGGCGAGGTACTTGCGGTCGAAGATGAATTCCCCCCCGGATTTCTCCCCCAGGTCGGCTATCAGCTCCATAACCTGCTGGTGGTCCTCGAGCAAGATTTGGAACTGCTCAAAGAGTTCCGGAAAGCCCACCAGGTCCGAGCCGGGCTTCACCAGCTTCATTAAGTAATTCCGGAGGTCCTTGAGAGATCGCCACATATGCTTAATTTGCCAGTGTAACCGGCGGACAGGCAAACGGGGCCAAACCGTGAGTCCTTCTCATTTTGCCGTCATCCCTTTCCCCCCGGCGTCAACCAGGCAAGTTTTCAAGATCAAAATCGATGCGGTTCTGCCCCTCCCGGGGGCTAACTAATGCCCGCCGCCGCCCTTGAAGATAAACCCTATGGCAAAGCCGGTGACGATGGCGATAACCACCGCCAAAATACCATAGATGACGCTGTGCTGATACGCCATTGTGGCAATCATGGCCGGAAAGCCCACCATCTCCACCTTGAGCTCCCCACAATCCTTGGCGATTATATGCCCTTCCTGAATCACCGAGAGGCAGACTTGGTAGCTGCCCGGCTTGACGTTGGTGGGCAGCTGAAACTCGCCCTTCACGGGAACCAGGCCGCCGGTGGCCTCGGATTCCTTGATAGGCTCTCGAAAGGTTTTGTAAAGCCCCTCGCTCTCCTTCATCTGCAGGAACTGGTCGAATAATTCATCCCGCTGCTGGTCTTGGACCAGGCCCGACATGGTCACCCGCGTCTTCAGGGCCGGAAAGCCCCAAGGGTCCGCCGCCCCATCGACTTCCAAAAGTTTGGGGTTGGTGCTCATGGCCATATACAGGGAAGGGGCGCCGTGGAAATCGATCTCGCCCACGTTCATCCACAACCCGCCTCTGCGCCCCTTGCGCATCAGGTGCTCGTCCCGGGTCTCACCCACCACTTCCATGACCGCCTCGGCCCCCTGGGGGATCATGGCCGTTACCGTCACCCGGGGGCCCCGGAAGAAGGCCCCGATTTCCACCCGGGGAGGAATGACCTTAAGATCCAGGGAGGCCCCCCAGACCAGGGAAGGCAAGCTCAAAAACAGGAGCAGCAAAGGGGTCGCCATCAACCTTTTTCCGAAATGACCCTTGGCCCCCATCTCAGTGTCCGCCCTTGGGTGCCAGCATCAGATGGGGCGGAATGATGAGGCTGGCCAGCATTTGCACCATAACGAGGAGGACGATGGAGGCCAGCAGAATCTTTAACTGGTCGGCCTTCAGCCGCCGGCTCAGACGCACCCCGAACTGGGCCCCCAGAGTGGAACCGAGCAGTAGAATAAGCGCCAGCACCAAGTCCACGGTAAAATTGGAAATGGACTGCATGATGGTGACGTCAATACAGGTGAAGAGGATCTGGAACAGGCTGGTGCCCACTACCACGTGCATGGGCATGCGCAGCATGTAAACCATCACCGGTACCATGATGAAACCGCCGCCCACCCCCATGATGGCCGCCAGGATGCCCACGAAGGTCCCCAGAATGAGGGGCAGCAGGGGCGACAGGGTAACCCCGGACTTGTCGAATCTCGTCTGGTACGGCAGGGATTGGATGAAGTGGTTGTACCGGGAAACCTTGGCAGGCTCAACAGGCCGCCTGGCTTCCAGCGCCGGTTTCTTGCGGAGGGCCTGGAGGCTTTCCATGAACATGTAGCCCCCAATCACCCCCAGCATCACCACGTAGGTGATTTTGATGACGAAGTCGGCGTTCCCCATGGAGCGTAGAACCTTGATGAGTTGGACCCCGAGGGTGCCGCCGAAGACCCCACCGATGAGCAGGTAGAGCCCCATCTTGAAATCCACGTTCCCCAGGCGGTAATGGGCGTAGGCGCCGGAGGTGGAGGCCGCCACGATCTGGTTGGAATCCGAGGCCGCGGCCACCGTGGGGGGAATGCCGATCATGATCAACAGCGGGGTCATGAGAAAGCCGCCACCCACCCCGAACACGCCCGAGAGGAAGCCCACCGCGCCCCCTAATCCGAAAAGCAGCAGGATGTTGATGCTGTTGCCGGCCAGTGGAAGATAAAGACTAAAGGACATGCCTAGTTCCCCTTTCTTTGTTGTTGCCCTGCGATATCCGTGAGACCCACCACTTTTCCTGCCCCCGGACCAGCCAAATCTCTCCTTCGTTTTGCCGGGGCAAGCTCTCAAGGCCAGAGGGTTCGCACTCCAGGCCGCCCCCCCGGCATCCCCGGGGAAGCTCCAAACGCTCTTGGAAGCCGCCTTAAAACCGTTAGGCCAATCACCCGGGCGCCACGCCCGGGGCCCTGCTCACCCCTGGCGCACCGGCAGCACCACGCTGAAGGTCGACCCCTTGCCCTTTTCGCTCTCCACCTCAATTCGGCCCCCATGTTTTTCGACGATGCCGTAAGTCACGGAAAGGCCCAGGCCCGTGCCCCGGCCCACCTCCTTGGTGGTGTAAAAGGGGTCAAAGATGTGGGGCAGGTGCTCGGCCGCGATTCCCATGCCGGTATCCGTCACCTGAACTTTTAGCCATTGGCCGTCCGGGGTGGGATAGGCCCGGACAGTGAGGCTGCCTCCGTCCAGCATGGCCTGGATGGCGTTGATGAAGAGGTTTAGAAAGACCTGCTGCAGGCTCTTGCGGTTCCCCTGCACCTGGGGCAGATTCTGGGGCAGGTCCAGGTCCGCCTGGATGCCGGAGAGCGACAACTGGTTGCGCACCAGCTTCAGGGTATCCTGAACGACCGCGGCGATGTCCAGGGGCTCGATCTCGGGGCGCTCCGACCGGGAAAAATCGAGGAGTCCCTTGACGATATCCGCGGCCCGCTCCGCCTGCCCCATGATATCCTGGATCAACCCCAGGGCCTCTTCCTGACTCAGCTCCCGGAAGTCCTCCTTGAGGACTTCGGCTGAGAGCACGATATTGTTGATGGGATTATTGAGTTCATGGGCGATGCCCGAGGTGAGGGTGCCCACCGCGGCGATCTTGCGCGATTGCACCAGTTCCTCCTGATGCACCTGCAGTTCGTGGGTCATGCGATTGAAGGCCCGGAACAGGGCCGAGAACTCTTCCGGGGAGGACTCCGTTTGAGAAATAGGGGCGAAATCCCCATGGGCAATCTGATTCATGGCTTGCTGCATCTGGGAGAGGGGCCGCACCAGCATGCGGGTGAGATAGAAGGCCACCAGGACGCCCAGGGCCAGGAAGACCACAACCGAGCCGACGAATAGCTCCATGGCGCGCTTGAACAAGCGGTCGATCTCGAGCCTTTGCTCCTTCTCCCACCTTTCGGTAATGTTCAGCAGGTTCTGCCCCAGGCTTCGCATTTCCACTTCTTCTGCGGCAAAATTGCGATTGCCGGAGGCAGGCCCTTGGAGTTCTGTTTCGATCTTGGCCAAAACTTCTTGATACCGGTCGAGTGTTTTACCAAACTCCGGCGCCTGGGGGTCTTTCTTAAGCCGCAGGATCTCCGCTTCGTGGCTCAAGTAAAGTTCAACCACATGTCCCGTATAATGGCCGGCCTCCTTTAGGCTGGCAGGCTCGTGGTAAAGGAAGAAATTCTTTTCAAAACGGCGCATCTCCAGCAGGCTCTGAAACAGGTCGTCGGTGAGTTCCAGCAGCCGCAGGCGATGGCCGATTTCCCGGTGCACCTGGAAGCTGAATCCCGCGAAGACCAGCACCGCCAGGACGCTAAATAGAAAGGCCAGGATGATCAGGCGCCGGATCTTGTAGGTGGCTTTTTTCATAAAGGATTTTTCTCTTTCTCGATTTGCCCAAATTTACCAGGGACAGAGGTTTGAGACAATTAAAAGTTTCATTTTGAAACAGATAATCTGGTCGGCATACTTAGAGAAGCCTGGTGAGTGGTAATTCAGGGGAACTGGTTAAGGCGGCGGGGGCAGCCTGCCCTAGGAGCCTTAGGGTGCGCACTGCGCACCAAATAGATTTTCCTGGACGGCCGTGGCCGACGCTTATCAGGGTTATCTTCTCTCATTCCCAAACTCCAGCTTGGGAACCCAAAAAAAGCAGGCCGGGAAATTTCCCGGCCTGCGTGATGAGCCGTCGTTAACCGGTGGCTGCCCTTTGCTTTACAAGATGGGCAAGTAGCGTTCGATCTCGTAGGCGCTCACGTGCGTCCGGTAGGCGTCCCACTCCATCTTCTTGTTTGCCAGGAATTTGCTATGGATGTGCGCTCCCAGGGCTTCCTTCACCAGGGCGCTCTTTTCCACCTCGGCCACCGCCTCCGCGAGGCTGCCGGGCAGTTCCTTGATCCCATGGCGCTTCCGTTCGTTTTCGGAGAGGTGGTAGATATCCATTTCCACCGGGTCCGGCAAGGCGTACTTGTCTTCGATGCCCTTGAGGCCGGCGGCCAGCATCACCGCAAAGGCCAGGTAGGGGTTGCAGGCGGGGTCTGGGGCGCGGTATTCGCAGCGGGTGGCCGCCTCTTTGCCGGGTTTATACATGGGCACCCGCACCAGGGCGGAGCGGTTGCGCCGGGCCCAACAGATGTACACCGGGGCCTCGTAGCCTGGCACCAGGCGCTTGTAGGAATTCACCCACTGGCTGCAGATGCCGGTGATTTCCCGGGCGTGCTTCAGCAACCCGGCGATGTAACTCTTGCCCTCGGCCGACAGGTTATACTTGTCATTGGCATTATACAAGGCGTTTTTCTTGCCCTTGAAGAGGGACTGGTGGGTGTGCATGCCGCTGCCGTTGATGCCGAAAATGGGCTTGGGCATGAAGGTGGCATAAACGCCATTGACCATGGCGATGGCCTTCACCGTGGCCCTGAGGGTCATGGTCTTGTCGGCCATGGTCAAGCCATCGTCGTAACGCATGTCAATTTCATGCTGGGAGGCGGCCACTTCGTGATGGCTGTACTCGATGCGGACGCCCATGCTCTCCAGGCCGAAGATGGTGTGGCGCCGCAGATCGTTGGCCACGTCCAGGGGCGGGGCGTCGAAATAACCGCCGGAGTCCAGGGTCTCGGTGCAGGTGCTGTCCCGGAAGTAAAAGTATTCCAATTCCGGCCCGACGTAATAGGTGTAGCCTTTCTCCGCCGCCTTGGCCAGCATGCGTTTCAGGGCATAGCGGGGGTCACCGGGATAGGGGGTGCCGTCCGGTTGCAGGACGTCGCAGAACATCCGGGCCACCGGCCTCTCATCCGGCCGCCAGGGCAGGATCTGGAAGGTGGTGGGGTCGGGCTTGGCGATCATGTCGCTCTCTTCAATGCGCGCAAAGCCCTCGATGGAGGAACCGTCGAACCCCATGCCTTCGCTCATCGCCTCTTCCAACTCTGAAGGGCGGATAGAAAAACTCTTCAACACTCCCAAAATGTCCGAGAACCAGATCTGAATAAAGCTAATTTCCTTATCCCGGACGACTCGGAAAACGTCTTCCACCGTCTTGCAACTCAGCACGTTAGACCCTCCCCTAAATCAAGGTTATTTTGAAAATTAGAAGCAATTTTTATACCAAATTTATTTTAAAGTAAAATCAAACCGTTAACGAGATGACTGGTTACATCTTTGTTAAATCATTCAAATTTTTGCTCACAAGTTTGTAGAGATCATCGACCGTGAGGCTCGCCAGAGAAATCAGAATTGGTAAAGGGTAGCCCATCCTGAGAAAATCATGAATCACCGTCTTTTTTATATTATTCATTAATTTTCCATTGACAATCGGCGACGGGGATTTTTTCAAAAAAATTCGCCCCCACCCTCTCTTTCCGGGGGACCTAAAAGCGATTTGGGGCCGCTGCGGCTGGTTGCTCCGGGGCAAACCTCCAACTTGAGAGTTCTGTGCAAGGCCCCTTCTTGTCATTCTGAGGGAGCGAAGCGACCGAAAAATCTCATAGATGCCAAAGTTTGATTTTCGCAGAGGTCTCAACTTTGAAATTGACTTGGTTCTAGAGGCTGAGGGCCGGATAGCCCAACAGGTGGTTGACTTCTTTTGCCAGCTCGGCTGTGGGGCTGAGGCCCAGGGCGGGGGGCAAGGCCAGGACCGCCTCCTCCCTGGCGTCCAGGAAGTGTAGGAAGGCGGGAACCGGTCCGGGATGGCGGCCCAGGACTTCCTTGAGTTTGAGCAGTTGCTCCGGGGTGACGCTGGCGGCCTGGACCTGGAGGTCCAGCCTTTCCGGCCAGCGGGCCAGGGCGGTCTCCAGGGGGGCGATCTCCAAGGCCCGCAGTTTGGTCCCTTGTTCTTCCTGGATCACCGCACCCTTCAGCCAGAGTGGGAGGCTGGGTTCTTTAAGCCATGATGCCGCCCGCTCATAAACCTCGCCGAAGACCAGGACTTCCACGCTGCCGGCCAGGTCCTCCACCGTCAGGATGGCCAGGTGGCCGCCTTTCTTGCCCACCTTTTCCTTCAGGGACGTGACCACCACCCCCAGGCTGACCTCCTGGGAATCCGGGATTTCGGCCAGGTCGGCGGTGGTGACCCTGGCCCGGACCTTGAGCTGGCTGCGATAAGCGTCCAGGGGATGGCCGGAGAGATAGACCCCCAAGGCCTCCTTTTCCCTGGCCAGCTTCACGGACTTCTCCCAGGGCTCCGCCTCCGGCAGCCATTCGTCGTCGTTGTGGGACACGGCCAGCCCGGTGAACATGGACATCTGCTTGGTGTCTTGGAGCCGCTTCAGGTTCTGGGCCTTTTCCAGGGCCTGGTCCAGACCGGCCATGAGGCGGGAACGCCGGAGCTGCAAGGCGTCGAAGGCCCCAGCCTGGATCAGGGATTCCAGCACCTTGCGGTTCACCTTGCTTAAACTGATCCTTTCCAGGAAGTCCCGGAAACTCTCGAACCTGCCCGGTCCCCGGGCTTCCAAAATCTCCTGGATGGCCCCCAGGCCCACGTTTTTCACCCCGGCCAGGCCATAGCGCACCTTGCCCCCCTCCACCGTGAAATCCCGGGAACTCTTGTTAATGTCCGGCGGCAAGAGCTCGATCCCCTCATCCCGGGCCTCCATGATATGCCTGGCCAGGGCCGCGGTATTGTTGATTTCGCTGTTCAGGACCGCCGCCAAAAACTCCAAAGGATAGTGGGCCTTGAGATAGGCGGTCTGATAAGCCACCAGGGCGTAGGCGGCGCTGTGGGACTTGTTGAAACCGTAACCGGCAAACTTTTCGATCAGATTGAAGAGTTCCTGGGCCTTGGCCTTGGGGATGCCATTCCCCGCGGCCCCGGAAAGGAAGCGGTGCCGCTGAGCCTCCATCACCGCTGGGTCTTTTTTGCCCATGGCCCGGCGCAGCAGATCCGCCTCCGCCAGGGAGAAACCGGAAACCACCGCGGCGATTTGCATCACCTGTTCCTGGTAGAGGATGACCCCATAGGTCTCTTTGAGGATGGGCTCCAGTTGCGGTAAAAAATAATTGACCTTGGCCTCTCCGTGTTTGCGGCGCACGTAGTCGTCGTGCATGCCGCTTTCCATGGGGCCCGGCCGGTAAAGGGCCACCAGGGCGATGATGTCCTCAAAGGCCGTCGGCCGCAGGCGCACCATCAGGGCGCGTATTCCGGCGCTTTCCAACTGGAAGACCCCGGCGGTGTTGGCCGCCTGGAGTAACTGGAAGCTGGCGGCATCGTCCAGGGGGATGGTGTGAATGTCAAAATCGGCCTGGTGTTGCCGTTGGATGAGGCCGACCGTCTGGTCGATGACCGTCAGGGTGCGCAGGCCCAGGAAGTCGAATTTCACCAGGCCCACCTTCTCCACCCCCTTCATGTCGAACTGGGTGACCAGCTCCCCCTTGTTGCCTTTATAAAGGGGAAGGTAGTCGATCAGGGGGCGGTCGGCGATGACCACCGCCGAGGCATGGGTGGAGGCGTGCCGGGGCAGGCCCTCCAGGACCGCGGCGATGGCCAGGACTTCCCGGACCGTGGGGTTGGTGTCTCGCAGTTCCCTAAGACGCGGCTCCATCTGCAGGGACGCCTCCAGGGTGATGTTCAGTCTCTCCGGCACCAGCTTGGCGACCCGGTCCACTTCCGGGTAAGGCACTTCCAGGGCCCGGCCCACGTCCCGGATCACCTGGCGGGTCTTCATGCTGCCGAAGGTGGTGATCTGAGCCACGTTTTGCCAGCCGTAAGTCCGGGAGACGTAGTCGATGATCTCCCCCCGGCGCTCGTAACAGAAGTCCACGTCGATATCAGGCGGGCTCGTGCGCTCCGGGTTGAGGAAGCGCTCGAAGAATAACCCGTAGGCCAGCGGGTCCAGGTCGGTGATCCCCAGGGAGTAGGCCGCCAGACTGCCGGCCGCGGAGCCCCGGCCCGGGCCCACGGGGATCTGCTGATGCCGGGCATAGGCGATGATGTCGGCCACCACCAGGAAATAGCCGGCAAAGCCCATCTTCACCAGGATATCGGTCTCGTATTCCAGGCGCTGCCAGTAGGCCTCCTCCGGCTGCCGCCGCTGGTCCGCCGGAGAGGCCGCCAGGCGGGCCGCGAGACCCTCCCGGGCCCGCTCGCTCAGCAGAGACTCCATGCTCTGGCCGTGGGCCGCCGGGTACACCGGGAAGCGATAATGGCCCAGGTCCAGGGCGAGGTCGCAGCGGGCCGCAATCTCCCCCGCGGCGGCCAGGGCGGCGGGGTTGGGGATGGCCTGGGCCATCTCCGCGGGGCTCTTGAAATAGAGCTGGTCGGTCTGAAATTTCATGCGGCCGGCGGTGTTTACCGTCTTCCCCGTCTGGATGCACAGCAGCACGTCCTGGGCCCGGGCGTCTTCGGGGCGCAGATAGTGGACGTCATTGGTGGCCACCAATGGAATCCCCCAGCGAGGCGCCAGCGAAAGTAAGGCCTCGTTCACCTTGAGCTGCTCCGGCAATCCGTTGGCCTGAACCTCCAGGTAAAAGCGCCCCGGGAAAAGCTCGGCGTATTCCCGGGCCGCGGTTTCAGCGCCCCGGGGGTCATCTGCCAGCAAACGCTGGGCCACCTTGCCATGGAGGCAGGCGGACATGGCAATCAGGCCGCCGTTCAGCTCCTCGAGGAGTTCCCGATCCACCCGGGGGCGATAGTAGAAGCCCTCCAGGTGCGCCCGGGTCACCAGACGGATGAGGTTCTGATAACCCTGCAGGTTCTCGGCCAGCACCACCAGGTGATGGTGGTCCGCCTTGCCCTTGCGGTCCTGCCGGGAGCCCGGGGCCACGTAGAGCTCACACCCCAGGATCGGCTTGATGCCCGCGGCTTTGGCCTTCTGGTAGAAATCGAGGACTCCGAACAGGGTGCCGTGGTCGGTGATGGCCACTGCGGGCATCTCAAAGGCCTGGGCCTGGGCCAGCAGGTCCTGGACGCGGACGGCGCCGTCCAGCAGGCTGTAGGCGGTGTGAACATGGAGATGGACGAACTCGGATGGAGGCATGGTCTCCCGGTCTGCTAATGCAGTGCTTCGGAAAGTTTTTAAAAAATATCTGGGGTTTAGGTAGCCACCGCGGGCTTTAGCCTGCGCTCATTTTCCCTAATAATCTCGCAAGCTATAGGTCCCTGAACAATTAATGCCTCATCCCCGGCGACGGGAAATCCCTTGTATCCCCTCCCCCTTGAGGGGGGAGTTTTGGGGCCAAGATATCAAGATATCTTAAATATATTCCAGAATCCGCTACTAGTTTAACTAGATAAAATTATAGCAAATTTTATGGAGAGGCGGAAGGTCCTCCGCCCTGGCCCCTATCATACCGCGAAGCCTCGGGCCGGGGCAAGGGGAGAATGAGATTGCAGTGATGGTGGGGCGGCCATCCCTGGCCGCCTCCGGTTGGCGGGCACGGAGGCCCGCCTCACCAATGCTCTCATACCTTTGAGGCCCCCGGGGAGAGAAGAATTCTTCCGGAAGGCCAGGACGTGGAGTTCAAAGCGGCCGGCGTCTTCCAGGCGGCAGTCAAGGCCGGGCAGGCCTGCGACGGCGCACCAGCCAGACCCGGGGGCCGCCCCGGCCCGGTTGACCATCAGACATATCCACTTCATATCTGTAATTTTTTCCCACCCACCGCTAAGGGGAGATATTGGCAAATGATCCGCTTATCTTGAATGCCCTTCTCAATGCAAGATTTCGACAGCTATCGAGTTTCCTTTCCCCAGAGGCGGCATGTGCATGTGGCTTTGCATCTTCTCTTGGCGCACCATTAGAGGGAGGTGTTTGCAGGGTGCCTTAATTGTTTTCTCAGGGAAATTTATGCTATCATGTCGGCCACCAGAGCATTCTGACATCCACTCTAACCTGACCCCAGGAGATGTTCATGCACGTAATGGCCATCAATGGCTCACCCCGCAAGGAAAAGAGCAGCACCTATCATATCCTGGGCCCGCTGTTGGAGGGTATGCGCGCCGCAGGTGCCACCACTGAATTGGTGCATCTGGGCCATCTGCAGATCAAACCTTGTCTGGGCTGCTTCCTGTGCTGGGTTAAGACCCCCGGAAAATGTGTGCAGCAAGATGACATGGCCGCGGTCTTGGAAAGGTTTGTGCAGGCCGACATGCTGGTCTTCGGAACTCCGCTTTACCACTATAACATGTCCGGTCTGCTGAAGAACTTCATTGACCGCACCCTGCCCTCCTTCGAACCATGGCTGGTGGAAGATCCCGACCATCCGGGGAAGAGCGGCCACCCGGACCGCTACCCCCGGGATCGGACCATGCTGCTGGTCTCCCCTTGCGGCTTTCCGGAATTCGACCATTTTGCGCCGCTGGTGCAATATTTCCAGTTTTTCGCCCAAAAGCTGGGTTGGCGTTACCTGGGAGAAATCCTGCGGCCCGCGGGTGAGAGCTTGAGCGATGAACAAAATCAGGAGACGTTTGTCTGGTATTATAACTTGGTGCGCCAGGCCGGGGAGCAGCTCATCCGCCAGGGACGGATTACGCCGGAGGTGCAGGCGGGATTACGACAAGACCTTTTTCTAGGCGGGCTGGAGGCCTACCGGAATGAAGCCAACCGCTACTGGAGCGAAACCATGGCCAAGTTCGGTCTGACCGGCAAGCCTCCAGGACAGGCCGGTTGACCGGCAGCTTGGGGATGGGGAGTCGCTGCTCTCTCGCCGCTCTCCTCAAATGACTTAAACCTTTACCTCATTTTATACTCAGGTTAAAAATGAAAGAGATATTCAACATCCTGCTGGGGTTCTTGCCCTGGATCGCTTTTGGCATTATTGCCGGGCCATCCCTGTGGCGGTTGAATGCAGCCATCATCGTCGCCCTGGCCCTGGTGCCGGCCCTGGGCTACAAACAGCTCGCCAAAGGGTTCATCCTGACCTGGGGCTCGCTGCTCTTTTTCGGCGTCCTGTTGGTCATGGTGGTGCTTTGCAGAAACCTGTGGGTAATCAATAACCTGGATATTCTGTCCCAAGGGGCGCTGGCGGCCATTGCCTGGTTGTCCATCTTCATAGGCAAACCCTTTGTCCTGCAATATGCCCGGGAGACAGTGCCCCCCGAGCGGCAGGCATTACCGACCTTTTACCCGACCTGCCGGACCCTCGCGGTGATCTGGGGGGTGATATTTCTAATCGGTACAGGGATGACCGTGGCGAAAAGCTATGGCTGGTTGGCAGGAGGGATGGGCTATCAGGCGGTGTCCCTGGGCTTGATCGGGTTAGGCCTAGGGCTCAACCATTGGTATCCTCAATATGTGCGCAGTAGGGCAAAGCTATATGTTAACCCGGATCAGCCGGGATGATTTCGGATTAACTAAATCGACCGCAGAAAGCCCCTAGGGCGGGAAAGCGAAGCGCATCCTGCCTTGGGCATCGTTCCATCTTTAGACTGCGAACGTTATCATCTACCGCCACTTTAAGGATAGAGATGCCGCGTTCCCCAAATCGATGAAACCTCTTACGCCTCGATTTCGCTGAAAACTTTCCGGGCCAGGCGGAAGCTGTCCACCGCGGCCGGCACTCCGCAGTAGATGGCGGTCTGCAACAAGACCTCCATGATTTCTTCTTTGGTGCAGCCGTTGTTTAAGGCGCCGCGCAGGTGCAGTTCCACTTCATGGGGCCGGTTCAAGGCCGTGAGCATGGCCAGGTTGATCAGGCTGCGGGTCTTGCGGCTGAGGCCCGGCCTGGTCCAGACCGCCCCCCAGCAATATTCGGTCACCAGTTCCTGCAAGGGCCGGCTGAAGTCGTCGGCCTGAGAGATAGCTGCATCTACATACTCCGCGCCCAGTACCTGGCGGCGCACTTTGAGGCCGGCTTCGAACAATTCCTTGGTCATGATCTCCTCCTTCAATTTGGCAAAGCCTTAATAAAATGAGCGCAGGCTAAAGCCTGCGGCTACCAGTAGTGTCCGGCAAGGTTTTTGCAAATCTGCCGGTGCGATCTAGGCTCGCAAATCTTTTTTGATTAACTTATGGAGTTCTCTCGCTTTCTCCCTCTCCCCCAATGGGGGAGAGGGGAGGGTGAGGGGAAATGTTCCGTCCTCGAACCACCCCTCACCCCATCCCTCTCCCCTCACAGGGGAGAGGAAGCTTTGGCGCTTCCGGGCTGCCCCATCTTCTCCGGCTTAAGGCTTGCGGCTATATTTTTCAATTTGCCTTCGCCAATTCTTATGCAAAATCTCTGCCGGACACTACTGTGCGGCTGCCGGTTTAGTATTTTAGTATCCCAGGTTCTCGCCAATTAGCTTCACATGAATACGGCCTTTGATTCTTTGGCCTTCGATGATGCTCCAGAGATTGCAGACCCGCCCGGGCGACCGGCAATCGGTGCACAAGCCGTTGGCTGCGCAGGGGGTGTCCCGGCCGGCGCGGATGGCATTTACCGGTGCGGCGTAGTGTTTGACCCGGCCCAGGGCCGAGTCCAGGTCGGGGGCGACCTTATTCATCCCCGCTATCAGAATGACCTTGGTGGGGCCGAACATCATCGCGGCCACCCGGTTGCCGGCGCCATCGAGGTTAACCAGCCTGCCGTCCAGGGTAATGGCGTTGCAACTGGCGATCATCAAGTCCGCCAACAAACCCTGGCGCCGGATCGCCATGCTCTCCTCCGGAGCAAGACCGGGCTCAAATGGATCGAGGAGTTTTAGTTCCGGGCGGGCCTTGATCCTCACCCAGAGTCCCATGGCCGTAGCCGTTACGGACCCGCAGCGGAAAATCGTCGCCCCAGGCGGAATCATGGTCAATACTTCCTCCAGGGCCTGGCCGGCGTCAGCAGCATAGCTTCCTTCCATCCGGCGCTTCTCCAGGTTTTTTATGATAACCTGGGCGGTTTTTTCATTCCAGGCCATCTGGTGCTTATCCATGTGCAGTCTCCTCACGGTTTTTCTGGTTGGAAGAGCCAAACCTCCTCTCCCTCGGGAGTGACCCGGACCTGGAGGTGCCCTAGCCATTCTTGGTCATCCTGCTTCGGAAAATCTTCTCGAAAATGGGCGCCCCGGCTCTCCCGTCTCCTCAAAGCTGCCTCGAGGATAAGGGTAGCCGCCCGGATGGCGGCGCGCCGTTCCAGGGCCTTTTTCAAGTCTGCACTTCCGGGTCCGGAAGTCGATGCCCGGGTCTCTGCTGATATCTTTTTTACAGCATCCAGAGCTCGAGTAAGCCCCTCTCGATTTCTCAAGATGCCTCCATCTTCCCACATGATCCCGGCGAGTCCGTCACCAAGGGCGGGCCGGCTGGATCCTTCTCTTCCCCAGGCGTCTGCCAGCCCCTGTAGTTGCCGTAAAACTGATTTGGGGTCGCCCGCGGCTGCTTCTGCCGCCCAACGGGCGGCGGCGCTCCCGGCCCTGGCGCCAAACACCAGGGTTTCGCTCAGGGCGTTCCCACCCATGCGGTTGGCCCCATGCAGCCCTCCCGCAATCTCTCCGGCGGCGAACAGTCCCGGGACTGAGGTGGCCCCTACGGGATCAATCTTTACTCCCCCCATGACATGGTGGGCGGCGGGGGCAACCTGCAAAGGCCGGCTTAGGGCGCCATAACGCTTGGCCAAGATAGGCCTGATGGCCGTGCTGAATGGGTCAATTTGCCATTGGTCCTCCCTGAGATGGCGCAGATCGAGGCTTACCTTCCGCCCGTGGCGATAGATTTCCTGATAGAGAGCCTGGGATAGATAATCCCGGACCCGCTCAGCCGCCGGACGTTCCTTAATCCCGTACTTTTCGAGGATATCTTCCCCCAGGTCGTTCACCAGGCGGCCGCAGTCCGCCAGTTTCGGGGGAATCACCAGCGGCGGCATTCCCGGTTCAGCCAGACACAGGGGATAGAACTGCACGAATTCCAGGTCCTGGAGTATGGCCCCGGCCTGAAGGGCCAGGCGATAGCCATCCCCCACCATCCCTTTGGGATTATCATGGCGCAGGAAGAGAGCGGCAGCTCCGCCCGTGGCCAGGATCACAGCCTTGGCGGTAATGGCCAGCCAGGCGCCCGCGGCGGGCAGGCAGGCATTCACCCCGGCACCTCCCTGCCCCGCTACCAGGTCGGTTACCAGCAGGTCCCCCATAAACCTGGTGCCCAGGTCTCTATTTTTCTGGAGGAGGCAGTGGACGATGGCCTCTCCCAAAACGGGAGGGCGGCCCTGGGCATAGAGATAGCCATTCTGAAATTTAGCCTGAATACCCCAATCCATGAGTTCCTGCAACCGTCGCGGTGCCTCTTGCACGAGAACCTCCACGAGTTCCCGCTGGTTGAGGCCGCGGCCGGCCTCCAGGGTGCGCTCCAGGTGGATCTCCAGGGCGGCGGCATTTTGCGAGCCGGCCATGACGCCGGCGCTAAACCCGGTACAGGTCGATTTGCCGGGCTTTCCTTTGGAGATCACCATGACCTCAAGCCCGGCCTGGCGGGCCGCGATGGCGGCCCTGAGCCCCGCAGCGCCGCTGCCCAGCACCAGTACATCGCAGGATAAGTATTCCATGCTGTTATCTCTCGTCTCTGGCTCTCACGTGTTGGGCTTCGTAAATAGTTTGGTATTAAATCAAGTAACAACCTAATTTCCAAGGGTATTGAAGTCCCCCTTTGGAAAAGGGGGATTAAGGGGGATTTCCGGAGGTTTTTTCAAATCCTCCCCTCCCCCTTTTTCAAAGGGGGGTTATTAAACCGTAGTTTGTAATGTCCTAGCAATTATGAAGCATCACTTCGCAGGCTCAAAGGAAACCCAGAAAACTACCTGTCCTCAGGCGCGCTTGCATAACCCGGCGGCATCTTCCAGCTTCTCCAGACTAAGGACACGGGCCAAGAGGGCCTCCACTTCCGGTTTAGCCCACGCCTTAGAGGCTAGCCGGCGAAACTTGGCTATCAGCATGGCATCACTGGCAGGATTTTCAGGATCACCCAGGGGGAAGTCCGTCCGGCCCTGGTGAACCTCACCCGACGTCATCGTCAGCGTTACCAATGCAGGCCACTTAACAGGATGGAGAGAATCGAGGCGCGCATCTTTGACTAGCCGCACTCGCCCCATGAGATCCCGGATTTCCGGATTGCGCAGGTTCTCTTCGCTAAAATCTTCGAGTCCGCAGGACCCCTTCGCCAGGGCCAGCGCTGCGCAGAAAGGCAGGCTGAACTTCGCCGCGTAGATCGTTTGCGGATCAAAGTTGCTGGTAATGTCGAGGGCCACCTGGTAGGTTCGCACCTCCAGGCCGGCAACCTGCGCCGGACTGATATGATGACGGGCCAATAGATCGAGGACGATGTCGACGGCAGGGTGGGTATGACGGCAGGAAGAGTGAATCTTGAAGGAGTTGCCCTCAATTCTGTAAGGGGGTTTACCCAGGGAGTCGGTAATCAGCGCCAGGTTGAACTCAGGAGCCATGGCCCGGCAAAAGCCTTTCTCGCCTTCCAGGATCGCTGCAGCGCCGGTGAACCCCTCCTTGGCGAGCAAAGCTGCCAGAAGTCCGTTTTGGGCCGCCTTGCCAGGATGCAAGTGTTTGGACATGGCGCCGTCCGCCAGGAATTCCCAAAGCCCGGCGGCCTGGGTGCCGGCATTCCCCAGGGCCCAAACCAGCTGCTCCGGGCCGAGGCCGAGAAGTTTGCCCGCGGCGGCGCAGGCCCCGAAGGTGCCGCAGGTTCCCGTATTATGCCAGTACCAATAGTGGGAAGGAGACACGGCTTCACCGATCCGGATCGCCACTTCGTAGCCCGCCATGATGGCTTCGATGAGCTTCCGGCCTTTGGCGTGAAGCATTTCCGCGGTAGCCAGGGCCGCCGGCATGACCGCGGCGCCGGCATGAACAATGGATCCGCGGTGTACGTCATCGAGTTCCAGGATGTGGGAGGCAATGCCGTTTCCCAGGGCGGCGTTAAGGGCCGAGGTTTTTTCTCCGGCAGGTATAAGCGTTGCCTGGGGTGAGCCTCCCTGGGCGCCCAATACCCGCAGCGCCATCACCGCCGGTTTCTCTCTGCCGCCGCCCAACGCCGACCCGAGCCAGTCCAGCAAGGACAGCCGGGCCAGCCGGAGAGTTTCCGGCGGTAGTTCCTCGTAGTGCACACCTTCGATAAACTCGGCTAATTGCCGACTCAGCATACCTGCTCTCCTGACCAGGCCGGTTCCACCTGGTAGATCTTAGCGTCTTCCATGAGGGCATACATACAAACACAATCCGCACGCCTCGGTTTCGGCATCTCTTTCCCGCATTTTGGCGAAGTTCCGATCACATTTAGTGGCATTAAAACGAACTGACCGCGGTTCTCCGGCTCGAAATGGTTGACCTGTGAAAGCCTTAACCGGGCAGATGTCAACACACTCCCGGCAGTCCCCGCAACGTTCGCCCAGCGATTGCCCCGTCGCTTTCAGGGGCGCGTCGGTCAGGACGGTCCCCCACCGCACCCGCGGTCCCATGTCCGGAGTAATTAAAAGACAGTTCTTCCCTATCCACCCCAATCCAGCCAAGTGGGCGGCCAATTTGTGAGAAAAAACCCCGCAGATCCGGTCTTTATCCACTCTCCTCGACGCCGCCACCGGGTAGGCCTGGTACCCCTTTTGCTGCAAGACGCTTCCTAAACGGGAGGTTATCTGGTCAAGGCGCGCATTGATTATGTCGTAACAGTGGGAGCGATAACTGATTTTGGCGGCGCGGGTGGGTCGTGGCCATAACTCGTTTACTATTGGATGAAGCAGGCCGACCCCAACTGAGATGGAGCGCGGATAGGCGGCGATTTCCGTGCCGCCTTGTTCGAGGATGGCGTCGCGGGCAGGGGATAAGTCGGCAATGCCGAAAAAATCCGCACCCCAAAGGCTAGCGACCTCCCCTATTTGCTTTTCCAAGTCCATTTCTTCCTCCTTAATCTTAGCCGCCGGGAAATTTTCCCCGGCCAGACCTGGCCCCCTATCCGGCGCCAGGCTCTGACCGGGATTGCCGGCGCCGCATCAAACTCCCAGGTAGGCTTCCTTTATGTGGTCGTTGTCGATCAGTTCCTCACTGGTCCCCTTAAGGACGACGCTCCCCGTCTCCATGATGTAAGCGCGGCTTGAATGCTTGAGAGCGTGCACCACATTTTGCTCGACTAACAGGATGGTTATGCCCTCCCGGTTAATTTGATCGATAATCTCGAATAGCCTTGACACCAGCAGGGGAGAAAGGCCTAAGGAGGGTTCATCCATCAGCATCAGCCTCGGTCGAGTCATTAGCCCCCTGGCGATGGCCAACATCTGTGCTTCGCCCCCGCTAAGGGTTCCGGCCTTCTGGGAAATACGCTCCTTGAGCCTTGGGAACAGGCTGAAAGCCATTTCCAGGGAATCCTGCCGCTTCGCCCTGGCCTCAGGGATAAACGAACCCATTTCGAGGTTTTCCAAAACTGTCATGTCAGGAAAAAGCCTTCTGCCTTCGGGCACATGGGCGATTCCCAAGCCTGCCATGGCGTAATCAGGGGTTCGGGAAATCTCCTGGCCTTCAAAATAAATTTTTCCCTTAACTGGCCTGAGCAACCCGGAGATGGCGTTCAAGGTGGTCGTCTTGCCAGCGCCGTTGGGCCCGAGCAGGGCGACGACCTCTCCCGGCTGCACCGAGAAGGAGACACTCCGGAGCGCCTTCACGTCTCCATAGTAAACGTCAATGGAGTCGACCTTTAGCATACTCAGCTCCAAGATAGGCGGCGATCACCTCCGGGTGGCTCATGACCTCCTGCGGCTTTCCCGTTACGATCTCCTGGCCGAAATTTATGCACATGACCCGGTCGGAAACCCCCATGAGAAATTTCAACACGTGCTCGACCACCAGGCAGGTTATCCCGGACTGCCTGATCTTCATGACGATCTCGAGCATCCTTTCTATCTCTTTGAGGTTGAGCCCGGCAGCCGTTTCATCGAGCAGGAGCAGTTCCGGGTCGCTGGCCAGCGCCCTGGCCACTTCCATGCGCTTCTTGTCGGCGATGGGTAGGTCCTTCCCGAGCATATCCTTGCGGTGGCTCAGTTCACAGAATTCGAGGACCGAGAGGGACTTTTCCCTGGCCTGTTTCTCATCGTTCGTGTGCAGAAAAGCTCCTGCCATGACATTATCGAGAACCGTGAGCCGCTTTAAGGGCTTGACGATCTGAAAGGTCCTGGCAATCCCCATCTTGCAGATCTGGTGAGTGGGAAATCCATCGATGCGTTGACCCTTAAACAAGATCTGGCCATGGTCCGGCGTGCAGAAATTGCTGATGCAGTTGAAAAGGGTGGTCTTGCCGGAGCCATTGGGGCCGATCAGTCCCACGATTTCCCCCTTCTCGATGGACAGGTTGATATCATAAAGCGCCATGAGGCCCCCAAAGGACTTGGCCAGCCCCTTAATCTCAAAGAAACTCATAATTATGCCTCAGGCTTTCTCAACCCCTCTTTCGCTTCCGGGCCCGGTTCATACTGGCCGGCAGCGCCGGCCGCCGCCGCCTTTGGCCTTGCAAAGCACCGGCTCACCTTGTCCCAGCTGCCGACAATTCCATCCGGCAAGAACATGATGATGCCGATGATGATGATTGCAAAGGCCAGCAGGTGGACTTCCTTGATCACGGGAATTGTTCGGAAGCACTCGGCCAAAAGAACGTAGACGGTGGCTCCCAGGGCAGGCCCCCACTGCGTCCCGGCGCCCCCCAGCATCACGCAGAGGATCATCATGATGGAGATGTCGGTGAGGTCGAAGACCACATCCGGCTGAATAAAGGCCATATAGTTCATATAGAAGGCGCCGGCCAGAGCCGTAAAAAAGACGCTGGGTATGAGGGCGTATAACTTGTATTTGGTCGAAGGGATCCCCAGGGCTTCGGCGGCATCCTGATCCTCTCTAATGGAAAGGAAATAGTAACCGAACTTGGAGCGCACCAGGCGCCTGGTAACGTAAAGCGCCAGACCGGCGATCGCCAGGATGATGGCGTAATAGGGCAGCTTATTTCCTCCCCAGGTACGCGAGATCATGATACCGACGGCCCCGTTGGAAAACGAGGTCCAACTGTTGAAGATGATTCTGGCGACTTCGGCCACCGCCAACATGGCCAGGGCAAAATAAGGCCCCCTCAGCCGGAAGGTGATCAAGCCGATGGGGATGGCCACAATCACGGCCCAGATGGGGCCTACCAGCATACCCCACCAGGTGGAGATTCCGAAGAAGTAGAAGAGAAGGCCGCCGCCGTAAGCCCCCAGGCCGAAAAAGAGGGCGTGACCGAAGGATACCTGCCCGGCATAACCCCCCAGCAGATTCCAAGACGTAGCCAGGGTAATCCACAGCAGCACCAGGATCAGCATGTGCACGTAATATCCCGGGAGTACGAATGGCAGGGCGACGGCAATGATCCCCGGAATGATGTACTTTATCGGCTCCCTTCCCATCACTTCCTCTTGAACAAGGTTTGCAGACCGCCGGGCAGGAACACCAGCACCAGGAGGAATATGACTAATCCCACGAGGTCCTGATATCCCATGCTCCAGTAGGTTGCGGCCAGGGACTCGACGATCCCGAGCAAGACCCCCCCGGTAATCGCCCCGACCGTGCTTCCCATCCCCCCCAGGATGGTGATGATAAACGCCTTGAGGGTAAAGGCATTGCCAACCGCGGGATAAAGATAATAGGCGGGTAGCAGCAATATGCCTCCGGCAGCGGCCAGAGCCGAACCGAGGCCAAAGGTGATACAAGTCACATGTCTGGTATTTACCCCCATGTACCTCGCGGCTTCTGAGTCCTGGGCCGTGGCCCGGATCGACCTCCCGAGATCGGTTCCGGTGAGAAAAAAATGGAGGCCGGCTATCAGGATCAGGGCGCCGGCAAAGCCTATCACCATCGCATAACTCATGGAGATGCCGGCGAAGTAGAAGGCATTGTCGGAAACGCCGGGGATTTCCACGGTCTGATAGTTGGAGGTGAAGATAGTCCGCAAGAGTTCGATGATGGCCAGGCCTATAGCCAGGGTCAGCAGCACCTGGGTCTCAGGCAAGACTGTTTCGATCTCGGTAACGCGCCTGATAATGAACCTTTGCAGGATATAACCTACGAAAAAAAGGGCGGGAACCGCCACGAAGATACCCAGATAGACGTTTAACCCAAAGTGTTTGAAAAGAGCGTAGGAGATATACATCCCCATCACCATCAAGGCGCCATGGGCAAGATTGATGATTCGCATCACGCCCATGATCAGGGTCATGCCGATGGCGATGAGCGCATAGATGCCGCCCAGAAGCAAACCGCCGACCAACGCCTGCAGCAGCAAACTCATGAGGGCGCAGGGCCTCCTGTGAATGGCAATGGGAAAACGACCACCGCAACAGCCAAAAAGAGACCCCCCCTGTGACAGAAAGAGATTGGCAGGATTGCCAAAACGGGGCGTCAAATTACGGCAAGGGCGGAACTTGAAGAATTCTCCTTGCTCCACCCTGCCTTTTCCCACCAGACCTGCGCCGTACGGTGCTTCCTTTATTTCCTTTGCTCAAAGGGAGGCACCGGGAAGATCAGATCTGCCGTTTTGGCCTCTAGCGGCCAGACGACTTGCTGCTTCAGGTCTTGCCATTGAATAACATAGGTTAGAGGAAGCCCCTGATTATAGTAGTGATGGCCGAGGTCGTCCTGCCACTCGTGGTGCTGGATTTTTCCCATAACGGTCATCAGGTCCGTCTTGGTGAGGGCCTCTCTAATACTGTCTCTGGTAATGGGCTTGGTGGCCCTCTTCAAGGCGTCCATGGCGATCTGCATGGCGGCGTATCCCTGGGCGCCATGATAATCCGGCGGCTTATGGTATTTCTGGTTATAGGCCTCAAAGTATTGCTTGACGCCAGGCCAGGGGGCCTGCGGGCTCCAATTGGTGGTAGAGGCTATATAGTTAACGTCCTTGCCGCAGTGGTCGACGAACTCCGGCATCGTATAGCCGCCCGCATATCCCATATACATTGGAACATCGAGATGGATCTGCGCCATCTGTTTGGCGATCATGATGGCGTCAGTCAAGTATGAAACCGCCATGACCATGTCCGGTTTTTCAGACTTTATCCGGGTGAGCATCGGTATAAAAGTCATGGCCCCGGACTCATACGGCTGGTCGAATATCAAATTAATGCCCCTCTTTTGAAATCCGGCTCGCAACGCCTTGGAGGAACTGGTGCCCCAGTCGGTGTTTTCGAAGAAAAGCGCCACTTTTTTGGGCTTGATCACCTGATCAATCAGGGTCCAGAGGGCGTCGCCATAGTGGGAGGCAGGCACCCGGGGCCCGGAGAATACCCACTTATTCGGTTTGGTCGTGATCTCGTCGGCAGACCCGCAGTCGATGACCAGGGGACAGCCCAGATCTTCCGCCGTGCCTGCCATGGCCGCAGTACAAGAACTCGTGTACCCCCCCACCACCATGTCGACCTTATTCATGGTTATCAGCTTCTCGATGGCGGATTTGGCTGTCTGAGGATTACTGCCATCGTCTTCCAACACGAATTGGATCGGCCTCCCGTCTATATCCTTGATGCCGAGATCATCAAAGGCCATCATGTTGGAATTGTGGATCATTTGGCCAAAGTTGGCCTCCTGTCCGGTCAGCGACACAATTACGCCAATCTTGATGGGTTCCGCATCCGCCCCGAAGGCATAGGGAATCGCCATCAAGATTGCCGCCAAGACCATGCCGGCCACCGCCAATACCCTCAGCATCTTCATAGTCTGCCCTCCTCCTCTCCGTGTTGGTGGACCAGGCCGCCAGGGCTTGGTCTCGCTTGGTCCCGCCAGGTTATTCACTTTTTCCAGGCCGCAAACTTGCGGCTGAAGTAGTGACCGGCGTAGATGGCTCCCAGCGGATTGTGTGCCAGGGCCCGATCTTTTACGGCAAAGATCGTTACCGGCGCCTCGGAATATTGAAAGAACAGGGTGTCGTGTCCGACACACAGCCCGAGAAGGATATTGAATTGGGTTCCGGCGCGATTAAGCAGCTTGGCCTGGCAAATGGAGTTGCACATGGGTTCGAACTGGCCGGGATGAACCTTCTCGTCCTCCTTGACTCCCAAGGTCTCTTTGGGAACTGAGCCAGTCTTGCACATGACGGATTCAAGCTCGAATCCCGCACTTTTCAGGATCTTGGCGACTTCTTTCGCCTCCTTGCGCAGGCCGGTGCAGAATGCCAGTCCCAGTTTGGTGAAGCCTGCCAGGCGGCTGAAATGGATGATCTCTTCCAGCCGGGTCCATTGGCCGTACCCTGCTGACTCGGTAATGGCTGACTTTCGGGCAAATTCCTGGACATCAGGTTTCAGGTACTCGTTCTTGGCCTCTTCGTAAACCGGCCCGGCACTGCCCATGGGACAGTGCTCGGGAGCACTATCAATTTTGCCACTCCGGCAAGCATAGATACCGCATTCGGCGCAACGACTCATACTCCCTCCTCCCTTGGCCCGCCGGGCCACTGACTAGGCCGCCACGGTTATTTTGATTCCTTTCGGACACTTCTCCGGAAGACGCCTGAGGAAGAGCTGCAAAACCTCGGCCGGCACCTGCATCAGCCGGATTCGGTGCATGCCCAGAGCGTCGCGCGGGTCCTGGGACAGCCTGAGCGCCTTCACCAGGGTAGCAGGTTTGATTTCTTCAGTCTCGCCCAGGGCCGCCTGGCATAACCCGCAGAGTATGCAGGTGGCAGGACTTTCAAGCTGGCGGGCGATCTCGGGAGACATCCAGCCCTCGTAGTCCTCCCGCAGAATAAGCCAAGGAATAGTAGCCCTCAGGGATGCAAAGAACGGCTCCAGATCTACAACCAGGTCCTTTAATTGCCGGAAATGGGGCAGCGGTTCGATGGTGATGGCGCCTCCATCTGCGGTGGCTTTGCTAATCAGGGTTTGACATGCCAGCGCCGGCTGTCCATTGATGCGAACGGCGCAAGAACCGCAGATGGCGCTGCGGCAGGAGCGGCGAAAAGAGAGCGTGGGGTCCTGCTGCCAGGCCAGGAGCAAAGAATCGAGCACCGTCTGGCTTCCCTCTACGCTCACCGGGAATTCCTGAAAATAGGGTAAAATATCCTCCTCAGGATCGAAACGGCATATTTTCAGGGTCACTTCCATTTTCAGTAACCTCTCTCCTGCGGTGGGTACTTGGTTATGGTGACTGGGCCGGCACTAAACTCGGGTCCGTTTTCTCCCCGCCGGGCAAAGGTGTGGTGCAGCCAATTCTGGTCATCGCGCTGAGGGAAGTCCGTCCGGGAATGCGCCCCCCGGCTTTCGGACCGCGCCCGGGCGCCCCGGGCTATAATTTCTGAAAGGTCCAGGAGGTACCCAACCTCCAGAAAATCCATGAGGTTATAATTGAAAGGTTGGCGTCCTGTTGGAGCCAAAAGCCTGCGATAGCGCTCTCTGAGCTGCTGCAGGCGGTCCACGGCGTCCTTGAGTTCGCTGCCGGTCCTGAAAACCCCCACCTGATTAGTCATCAGAGTCGTCAGGTCGCGGCGGATCGCGAAAGTGCTGTCATCCCGGGCAAGCCTTACAGGCTCGGCGGCCAGGAGGGCCTTCCACGGATCGAGATAGCGTTTCACCGTCCTATTGGAAAGACTGGGCCAAGTCTCTTCCCGGGTGAGCTCCACGGCTTTGCGGCCGGCCCGCCTGCCAAAGACCACGGTTTCCAGAAGCGAATTGCCGCCCAGCCGGTTGGCTCCGTGCACGCTCAAGTTGGCGGCCTCTCCCGCCGCCAGCAGCCCCGGCAGAGGGGTCATTCCCCAAATGTCGGTCCGCACCCCCCCCATGCTGTAATGCTGGGCGGGCTCGATGTTTATCGGCAGGAGCGCCGGATCGGCCCCGCTGTAGCGGATGGCCAGCTCTCTCACCTGAGGCAGCCGTTCCGCAATCAGGGCCTCTCCAAGATGGGTAAGGTCCAGGTGGACATAATGCCCCTCAAACCCCCGGCCTTCCTTGATTTCATTGAAAATCGCCCTTGAGACCACATCCCGGGGAGCCAGTTCCATCTTCTCCGGCGCATAATTGGCCATGAAGCGGTCGCCCCTGGCGTTGCGCAGGTATCCTCCTTCGCCCCGGGCAGCTTCCGATATGAGGATATTCGTTCCATACAGGGTCGTCGGATGGAACTGCACGAACTCCATATCCGAAAGCACGGCCCCCGCCCGGTAGGCGATGGCCATACCGTCTCCGGTATTGGCATGGGCGTTCGTAGTCTTGGCAAAGGCGCGACCATAGCCGCCGGTTGCCAGGATGATCTGCTTGGTCCGGATGACTTCGAGCCTGGCCCGGGGCAGGTCGTAGACCAGGGCCCCCGAAACGCGCCCGTCTTCCAGCAGAAGCTCCAGGAGGTGCCACTCCGGGTACACCTTAACTCCCTGCTTCAGGATCTGCTCATACAGGGTATGTAATACTACATGCCCGGAAAAGTCGGCGGCAAAGCAGGCGCGGGGGAAGCCGGCCCCACCCAGGGAACGCTGGGCGATGGCGCCCTCGGCACTGCGGGTCCAGGGCACCCCCATCCGGTCCAGTTCGCAGATCACCCCGGGCCCGTCCGAGCAAAGCACCTCTATCGCATCCTGATCCCCCAGATAGTCGCTGCCTTTCACCGTGTCGAAGATATGGGCTGCAACGCTGTCATTGGCGGCCATAGCCGCATTGAACCCCCCTTGGGCCGCCCCGCTGTGCGAGCGGGTTGGGTAGATCTTGCTGAGGACGGCGGTATCGGCTCCGCCCGAGACCTGGAGCGCGGCCATCAGCCCCGCCAGCCCTCCTCCCACCACCAGCACCTCATGCATCAGCATGGCAACCGCTCCTGGGGGACCTTACCCGGCTGATCCCGCCACTGCGCTCGGCGAGCCCAGCACCTGCCGCAGGGTGGGAATCAGGTCATCAAAATTCTCGAGCACATGGGCGCCGGCCTTCTTGAGATAGGCCGCCTTCAGTGACGGCCTGCCATAGTTTCCCGAAATTATCGAGGCCGCGTGCCCGAAGACCGTTCCTTCCGGCATATCTTCAGTAAAGCGCCCCGCAATATAAGCAATCAGAGGCTTCCTGAATCCCCCCTGCAAGATGAAATCTGCGGCCTCCTCCTCTTGGGAGGTTCCCGGCTCGGAAAAGATCACCACCGCCCGCGTCTCGGGGTCGGCTTCGAACAAGGGCAGGAGGTCCTTAATGGTGCTGCCGATAAGGGCGTCGCCGCCGATGCTGACACTCGTGCTGACGCCGTATCCGGCCCGTCTCACCATCCACGAGACCTCTGCCGTCATGCCGCCGCTCCTCGAAATGACTCCCACCGGACCGGGGACGAAGCAGCGCTCCACGTTATCTCCCCCGATGGCTCCGAGCTTCACGCGGTCAGCCGGGTTGATCATCCCCACGGAGTTGGGGCCTATCACCCGAACTCCCGCCCGGCGGGCCAGGGCCAGGCACTTGACCGCATCCTTCTGGGGGACGTTTTCTGTGGGAATCAGGATTAATTTGATGCCGTTGGCCACGGCCTCGGCAACGGCATCGGACACGAAAGCGGGGGGCACGTAAATAACCGAGGTATCGAGCTCATGAGCGGCACAGGCTGCTTTGAGCGTATCGTACACAGGGATGCCGTGAACCTCCTGGCCACCCTTACCCGGGGTCACTCCGGCCGCTATCCTGGCACCATAGGCCAAAGTGTGCTTCGTGACCATGGAGGCTTCCCGGCCGGTTATTCCCTGCACTACGATCCGGGAGTGGCGATTTATCAGAATAGCCATCAGCCGGGCCTCCTGTCGGCCAAGTTCTTTTGCATCCGGGTTATCATGTGGGTACAGGCTTCGGTCATGGTTACCTCATCGCCGTAGTATTCGACCCCGGCGGCGGTGAAAAGCTCCCGGGCCGCGGCATCATTGACGCCGGCCTCACGCACCACTACCGGAAAGGTCGAGAGATCCACCCGCAGGTCCTCCAAGGCCCTGATGATTCCCCGGGCCAGGATATCCACCTGGGTGTTATTGGTAATATTGTGGCAAACAAACAAGCCCTTTACCCCCACCTTGGAAAGGATACCCTTGGTGATCCCGAAAACCTTCTCTTCGGCGGGATTTCCCCCGACTTCGGAGTAATTTGCCGGGTGGCCGCCCAGGGCGGTGAGCGTATCGAAACACAAGAGGCTGCCGCCGCCACCGCCGCACATAAACCCGATATCGCCTTCAGGCATCTCGGTGTAGCGGGCGGTTCCCCTGTAGGGGTCGGATTCGTTAACCTCGACCATCCTCTTTTCGAGGTCCGTAAGAGGGCGCCAGGCCCGCTCGCTGCCCATCTGGACCATGTCCGTCAGGCCCGTTTGCCGGTACATGGCGCTATCGTCGACGCTCATGACGGCCGCCGCAGCCATGATCTGGCCATCGCGGGTAATGACCAGCGGATTTACCTCGAGGAGGTAGGCGTCATAGCGTTGAAAGGCGCGGTAGAGCTTTGCCAGCACCCCCGCCGCAGCAATGAGCAGCTTCCCCCTCACCCCGAGCTCGGCAAAGATCTCCCTCGTCTCATAATCGGCAAGATCTGACAAGGGATCCACCTCCCGCACCAGAATCTCACCGGGGTAGGAGCGGCTGAGTTCCTCGACGTCCACACCGCCCCTAAGGCTGGCGATGATTACCGGAGCCTTTTTGTTCTTGTCGAAGGTTATGGACACATACCATTCCTGGTCGATATCGAGCCTCTCTTCGATGAGCACCTGTTCCACAGGAAAGTTGCGAACCGAAGAACCCAGCATTTCCCGGCTAATGGAAACGGCGTCTTCCGGATTCTCGGCAAAGCGGATGGCTCCCGCTTTGCCGCGCCGGCCCACCGGAACCAGGGCTTTGATTACCACGGGCTTGCCAATCAGCCGCGCGATTTCCAAGACTTCGTTCTCACTCGCGGCAATCTCGCCCGGCGGCACGGCCAGGCCCTCGTCCTTCAGCAGTTGCTTGGCGTGATGCTCCAGGAGTCGTCCCACGTTATGATCCCCCTAACTTGCCGCTATTCGTCTTTGGAGCCGCCGTGGAGCGCGGCCTCTTCCCCCAGCGCCAGGGGCAACCCCAAAGTTTGGGCTATACCGAGAACCCGCCGGGCCCACGCCGCCACCGGATAATCGATGAACTTGCCGTCCAGTTGCACCGCGGCAACGCCGGCGGCTTCCGCTTTGTCAAAAGCCCGCACCACCCTGGCGGCATACTCGATCTCGGCGGGCGTGGGAGAAAAGGCTTCATTGACCGGAGCGATTTGGGCAGGATGAATTACCAGCTTGCCCGAAAACCCGAGCTGCCGGGCCAGCTGGCAATCCTTCCTGAGCCGGGCCTCATCCTTCAGGTCGATATTGACCGTATCGATGGGCCCCTCGATTCCCGCCGCCCGGCTGGCGACGGCGAGCTGGGACCTGGCGTAAAACAGCTCGCGGCCTTCGTCCGTAAGCACGATGCCCATGTCGAGAGTGTAGTCCACCGCCCCAAATGCCAGCCGCCTCACCCTGGGGCCGGAAGAGGCGACCGCGCCGGCGTTGGCCACTCCCCGGGCGGTTTCCACCAGGGGAATAAGCTCAATATTGCCGGGAGGCAGGGCGTATTCCATTTCCAGTTGGCCGATCAGCCAATCGACCCGCCTCACTTCTTCCTGGCACTCGGCCTTGGGGAGCATGATGCCGGCGGGGCGATTGCCCAGCACGGCCATGATATCGCCCAGGATCCATGGGGTATTTACCCCATTCACCCGTATGTAGACGCCGTCCCGCCGCACCCTGCTCAGCACGTCCACCATCAGACTGCGGGCTCGCACCTTTTCGGATACCGCCACCGCATCCTCAAGGTCGATGATCACCGCATCGGCATCGAGGGATAACGCCTTATCGACCTTGCGAAGGTCGGTTGCCGGAGCAAAGAGGAAACTGCGTCGCAGCCGGGTCATTTCTTCCTGCCTCATGTTAAGATGTTGACTGGCTTGGATAACATCCGCCGGGGGCCTTTTGAAAGAAAAGCAATGATTATGCCATAGCCTTAACGGGGCGGTTAAAGACCCTGAAAACCGCGCCAGGTTTGCTTGCCGTCCGCGGTCGGTGAGGTTGGACATCAAGAAGGTTTGAAATGACCTGTTTCACATGTGCAATCATGTCTTGCTTTCATTTCAAATGTGAAATATTCAGAGTTGACTTAACTGGTTGGCAGGCCCAAGCAGGTTTTTAGGTGGGATTCTGATAGGTTGAGATCTCGATAAGGTTTAAATCAGGGTCTCTGATATAGAAAGAAAGCATGGGGCCATTGGCGCCGAGACGGCGCACCGGCCCTTCTATTATGTCCACGCCCCTGCTCTTTACGTGTGCCATGGCCGCACTGAGCCCGGTATCCGTGACCAAGCACAGGTCCGCCGACCCTGGCAGCGGCTGGTGCGCCTTGGGTTCCCACTCTTTTCCTGCTTCATGAAGATTGATCTTTTGGCGCCCAAACTTTAGCGCCACCCTGCCGTCTCCGAAAATTTCCCTTTCCATTCCCAGTACCGACTCATAAAAACGGACGGTTTCTTGGATATTCCTGACAGTCAACACCAGGTGGTCCAGTTGTTTGATATGTATTTTGCTCATGAACTCACGTTGTGCGGGCCTCAATTCCGTCTATTTCATCCTGGGCCACGCCCCGGCCAGGTTTCCCTCGCCATGGATCAGCGGTCTTGCGATTCCTGCCAGATCCTGTTCAGGTATTCTTCATTAGTCTCTGGATTTCTAGTAAACATGGGGTACGACTGCTCATAGGCCTGATAGGCCGGCTCCTTTTCATAGTAACCCGGCGCACAGCCGGCCCCAAGAGGGAGGATAATCAAGGCCAACCCAAACCAGGTTTTCATGGTAGTCTCCTTGGGGCCCGGAAATCGAACCCAGGCAGACTTCTGCCTGGTGAACGAGGAAAGGGGCTCCATCCTTAGCCCCTCTGGCCCCTTGGCCTTAAGGCCTCATTGGACCTGCTGAACTGACCCTGGCTAACTGCCCGGGGAGATTCGCAGCCGCTTCATCTTGCGCCACAGGGTGGTGGTGCTGATTCCCAGCAAGCCGGCAGCCAGGCGGCGGTTATAGGCCGACTTTTCCAGCGCCTGCAGGATAAGGGTGCGCTCCACTGCCTGGGTCGGCCCCTTGAGAAAAGTGCCTTGTGGCGCCGAATACGAGGCCTTATCGTCGAAGGGATTTTGGGGCGCTACCCCTAAGATATGCCTGGAATCTGGATTTGCAACCGCGGCCTCAAGGGGACCCGAATCTGCCGGGGTCTTTGCTGGAGCATAGGCCTGGGTGGCGCCTCCTTTGCGGATCACGACGGGAATATCCTTTAGCTGGATCACTTCGTGGGTGGTGAGATTCATGATCCGCTCCAGGCAGTTTCTCAACTCTCTCACGTTGCCAGGCCACGGATAGGAGATCAGGCAATCCAAGGCATCGTCCGCAATGTCCTGGACGAAGCTGCCGAAGTTCGCCCTAAACTGGTCGATAAAGTTTCGAACCAGCAGGGGAATATCTTCAACCCTTTCCCTCAGTGGAGGAATCCACAACTCCACCACATTCAACCGGTAATAGAGGTCTTGACGGAATTTGCCACTCGTCACCATATGCCAGAGATCCACGTTGGTTGAAGCAATGACCCGGACGTTAAGCGGAATAGTCTTTTTGCCCCCGATCCTTACGAGTTCCCGCTCTTGCAGCACCCTCAGCAGCCTTGACTGAAGTTCCAGGCTCATTTCGCTTATCTCATCGAGGAAGAGCGTGCCGCCGCTGGCCTGTTCGAAGAACCCTTGTTGGCCTTGCTTTTGCGCCCCGGTGAAGGCCCCGGCCTCGTAGCCGAAAAGTTGGCTTTCCATCAGGCTGGAGGGAATGGCACCGCAGTTCACCGCCACGAAAGGCCCCCTGGACTGCTGACTGGAGTTATGGATGGATTGGACGAAAAGTTCCTTTCCTGTTCCCGTCTCTCCACATGCCAGGACGGTTGAGCTGGTGCCGGCCACCTGGTGGGCCTGCTGGATGCAACTCAGGATGGCCTCGCTTTGCCCCACGATATCCGAGAAGGTATAACGCGTCCCATCACGGCGGCTGCCAGCCGCCAGCAGTTTTTTCTGTTTTACCGAGACGACGTTATTAAAACCCAAACCAAAATCATCCGTAATGGGGATGCGCACCGCCAGAGCGCCTTCCTCAAGAAGGGAAGGCCCGATTACCGGACGACCCAGTTCCATGGCGCGTTTCCCCAGATAAGTGAACTGACCCAGCCCCTTATTCGAGGCCCTGCCATCCGGTTCGACGCTGAAAAAGCGAATGCCTTCCCGGTCAAAGAGCACAGCCTCTCCGCCGGTGACCCGCGCGATCAAAGGCACCGCTTCTTCAAAAGTGGCCTTGAGCTTATCTGCAAGTCCGACGTGACCCGCATTGTTTAGTATCAGCAGGCAGTCCCCCAGCGGTATGAACAGGTTGAAAATATTGCTGATCTTTGACGGGATTAAAAGCGGCTGGGTGGATTGGATGGCTTTGTCGAAGCCTTTATAGTTCTCCAAAGGATAATCATTAAGATCATTGCCTTCCCCATCCACCGTTTTTCTGCATAAATCACTGGGACGGACGACCGTCGCAAAACCACAGGAGAACCGCGCCAAGAGGGGTAAGACCTGACAAAGCGTTTCGAATAGACTGCTCATTGCCGGTTATCCTGGTAAAAAATCAGACGTTACCTTTGGGGGTGTAAGTTGAAAGAATTATTTAATTGTAACCAACAGACGGTGCAAAATACATGGAAATTTTCCCGTAGGCCTCACCGACAAGAGTCCGTGGCCCCTATTGTCCCCCAGTCAACATGCCGGCGGGCGCGGGCTTGGGTTCCTTAAGCTCCGCGGCCAAGAGGCGTCCGGGGGCCTTGGGTGAGGTTTACCCAAAAATCAGGAAAAATTACTGTCACCTCGAAATTTATGGTAGCATAGCAGTAATGAAAAGAGCCGGCTCAAGAAATGTGTCCTGGAGGTTGGGAGCGTTTTGGACAACAAGAGTTATAAAGGGGTGGGACTGGGAGCCTTGGCGCTGGTTCTCTTAATTATCCTCTTGCTGGCCCTATATCATTTTATGGGCATCAGGACCGCCCCAGCGCCAACGGCTAAATTAGCAGAAAAGCCGCAGGCTTTAGCCGGCGTTTCCGAAGCGCCGGGGGTACCTCCGCCCCTGGCGGCCCCGATGGCGCCTACACCGGGACCACCCCCGGCCCAGCCCGGGAAAGGGGTTGCCACCCCTGAGGCCATTCCCCCGAAAACAGCCGCCATTCCCCCTCCAGCTAAAGAACAACCTTTGGCGCCTCTGGAAGAAGAAAGGAAATACGGTCTCTCGGTGGGCACCTTTCCTAATTTCCGGAGTGCCGAAAAAATGCTGGAAAAGCTTAGGAAGCAAGGCAAAGAAGGTTTCATTCGCAGGACTCCGGGTAAAAAGAAGGGATACCAGGTGATCGCAGGGCCTTTTTCTACCAAAGGGGAGGCGGAAGCTGCAGCCAAGTCGTTGAAGACCAAACTACATGTTGCACCTAAGTTGGAAACCATCATCATCCCGGTTTCTAAATAATGATTGTCCATTGAAAAGCCGTGATAACCGGGATTGTTGATTTCAGCCGGGGGAGCTGGAATAAGAACTGGTAGGCGCAGGCTTTAGCCTGCGTTTTGTTTTTTTTTGGCTTTTTACTTTTTACTTTTACCTTTCTTCTTAACGGGCCTCGGAAACCAGAAGGGGCTTAGGTTTGGCCCTGGCTATTCTGGCAGTGTTGCTGCTACCTGGGGAACTATTCCTCTTAACAGTTTTGACCTTCCCCCTTCTAGGCTCTCTCTTCATGGCCAAAAAGGTTCGGTCCCGTTTCTTACTCTTGCGGTTCGCGACTTTCCTGTCCTTTTTTTCCCTTTTCTTAGTCATTCTCTGCATATTAGATTTATTTTCCCGGGCAGCGTCTTTTTTGGGAGAACCCATAGTTCCGAACATGGAGGCCGCATAGGGGGTCGAATCACCTTTTGCTGCATCGATCGCCGGGGGCGTCGGCTTTTTCGCCAGCTGGATCTGGCCGTCAGAGTTTGGTTTTGGTTTGCGGGTATCGGGAGCCGCCGCATAATCCGGCTGGCTTCTGCCTGGTGAATAGGCAGCGGGCCTTACCTTTGGAGAAGGGACGGCTCCCAAGGCCGCACCCTGATTTTCCTTCCCTCCAGCTACCCGCTCATCAGCAAGCGCCGCCACTGCCAAATTAGAATCGGGTTGTTGATAGGGAACGCCTTTGAATCCAAATTTCTCCGGATTCTTGGCGATGATGGTGGCTGCAATCATCTGGGGCACATAGTTTTCGGTCTCAGTGGGCAGGCACTTACCGGCGGAGAGTTCCCAGAAATTCTGGCCATTGCCCTTGTTCAATTCCTTCTGAACCCGCTTCTCGCCACAGTTGTAGCTGGCGGCGGCCAGATACCAGGAGCCAAACTGCCTGTACAGGTCCCGCAGGTAACGGGCTGCGGCGTGAGTCGATTTCACCGGGTCCAGGCGCTCATCGACGTGGCCGTTAATTACCAAACCGTAACGAACCCCTGTGCCTTTCATAAACTGCCACAGGCCGCGGGCGCCCGCGGGAGATTGGGCCTCGGGATTAAAACCGCTTTCGATCATGGCCAGGTACGCCAGGTCTTCCGGCAGGCCGTACTCCCGAAAAACTTCCTTAATCATCGGCAGATAATGGGTGGAATGGGCCAGTTGGCGCCGGATCACATCTTTGCGTTGGGTGGAAAAATAGACCAGATAAGCCTGGACTTGCTTATTTTCCTGGATGGGCACATCGTATCCTTCAGTCATTGCGGCATCGTTGGCAGACAAGGATGGGCCTTGGCGGAGATTGTCCTGGACCAGGCGGCCGCCACCGCAACCCACCAGCAATATTAAAGAGGCGATGACAGTATAAAACCAGATTTTCATAATAGGACCCGCCGGCTAGAGGGCCAACTTTCCAGGTTCAAATCTAAATTTGGTTCCAGTTAACCGCACTTATCCTTTTTCAATCATGGGCATTTTAATGTTAATTGTCTTATAAGTCGGTTATCCGTCTATTACAATCGGCATAAACCTGATTTTTACCTAGGGGAATCCCTGAACTTTCTCAATAGGCTCATCCGGCAAAGACCCAGGATTTTGAGTTTGTCAAAGCCCCGGACCCTTCATTCTTTGGGTCATTTCCAGGGCAGGTCTGCAACGGCACACAAGCAGGGGAATTAAATCTGTGCTACTAAGGCGCCGATGAGAGGAGCCGGCTTAGAGGAAGGCGCCTTTGAGGGATTTTCACCGAAGCACAGAGGTTCCAAAGCCATTTTGGGACTAGGGTGGCCAGGGCTGCCAAATAATCGAGGATAATATTCCTTGAATTTGCAAAAACTCTCTTAACACTTTCCGGCCGACCGTCTTCTAAATTAGCAAATCCTGTTTACAAAATTTTTTTGGGAGGGTAAGCGAATGAGCCTAAGCAGATGGTTGAGCGTTATCCTGATGATGGGCGTTATCCTGGCCTTAGGCCCGCTGAGTGCCCAAGCCGAGCCATATCCACCTTTGGAGCGTTACTCGAATTATCACCACCCCCATGGAAATGCCTATGGGTGGCAGGGCCCCAGGCCTCATGCCTTTGACCGTCACCAGGAGTATTACAGGCACTACTGGAGGGGTCCACACAATCCCGGCCCCTATATGTACCACGCGGGACCACCGCCGGTTGCCTATGTGGCGCCCGTTACTCCCATCTTTGGAATTCAGCCTTACCCCCAACCCCAACCCTTTTTCTCCCCGCCCGCATCTCCAGGCTTCCACGGTGAAATCACCTTTTGAGCGAAGGGAAACGCCCTCATAAGAATTTGAGGAAGCAGGCGAAAACAAAGGCCAACCAAGATTTGTTAAAAAATTTGGGGGAATTCATTAACGTTTTCACGCGGGAGGCCTTCTAAACTAACAAACCCGAAGGCTAGAATTTTTATATTTTATAGGAGGATACCTAAATGAGGCCAGAAAAATGGTGGCACGTTATTCTCACGATGGGTCTGTTTATGGCTCTGAGCCCTCTGAGCGCTCAGGCCGGACCTTTCCGTTCGTTTGCCCCGCTGCTGAATCGCCAAACTTTCAGCGCACCCCAGTCGCGTGGCAACGCCTTCGGTGGGAACGGCCAAAACCGCCAGTGGCAGCAGCCCAATGGCAATGCCAATGGCTGGAATGGCCAAAACCGTCAGTGGCAGCAGCCCAATGGCAATGCTTACGGACAAAACCGCCAGTGGCAGCAAAATAATGGCAACGCCTACGGTTGGAACGGCCAAAACCGCCAGTGGCAGCAGACTAATGGGAACGCCTATGGTTGGAATGGCCAAAACCGCCAATTTCAGCAGCCTAATGGCAATGCTTACGGACAAAACCGCCAGTGGCAGCAAAATAATGGCAACGCCTACGGTTGGAACGGCCAAAACCGCCAGTGGCAGCAGACTAATGGCAATGCTTACGGTTGGAACGGCCAAAACCGCCAATGGGACCAGCGCCGCGACTATGGAAGGGATGACCGCTGGCGTCAGTGGGACCAACACCGGAATGACTATGGCCGGAATGATCACCGGCCCTGGTGGGACCAGCAGAGAAATGGTTACGGCGAAAATGATCGCCAGTACCAGGGGGGGCGCTTAGGAAACGGGCAATTCCAGCAGCCCAAGGGAGGGCAGCAGTATAATCCTGGTACTTATAATCATGCAGGTTACCAAGTACAGGGTCAATCTCCCAATAATGCCCCCAGTTCGTCAGGCTATTCCCATAATACCACTAACACCACTTTGCCGGCGGGTCAGACTGGCACTCAAACCGGTATAAGCCCCACCGGAGCCACCGGGAATACCACTCAGCATCAAGCCGGATCGGCTGCAGGGGCAATTTAGGCTGCTGACCATGAGGAATCGCATGGTTTGGTCGGCAAGAACCGATCCAGGTGAAAAACTCAGATGGAATCAAGGGAGGGAGGAGTGAACTCGCTCATGGAAAAAGGCGTCATGGGAAAGAGGGAGGATAGGTGCGGATTTGACGTCGCTCTTGCTCCTTGCTTTTCTTGCATTAGTGGTTAATTTATCTTCATCATGAGGTTCGCCTCAGGTTTTTCCCATCTTTGTCGGCCTGGTGCTTCTCCCCCGCACCGGGCCGACTTTTTTCATCAAGAGCCAAGATCAAAAAATTAAGAGAGGCTGTTTCGAGGGGTTCGACACATCTCCGCACTGCGCCATCCGGATTTTGGAGTTCTGTGAGGCTCATCATAGCTGGCAGTCAATCTCGTAATAAAACTGTCTCCTTCCATTCCTAATTATTTACATGGCGCTCTCCTGTTCCTTCTTGGCCGGTAATGGTATGAATCCGGGTGGCGGCCACTCGTGTCCCAGGATTCCCGGACCATACGCGGGTTTTCAGTGGCCCAAAGTTGGTAAGCCAGAATGAGTTTCACGCCGGCATGGCCCAACCGGACGACTCCTGCCGGGAGGGGCCCCAGATGGCGCCGGGAAAGGCGGAGCGCCTTCCCGGCTGGCTAATAGAAGACTTCGATGGGAGCAGATCCTGGAAGAACCTGCAATTTTTTGGACGTTAAGGGGAGCCTGCGGCCTCTTTCCCCAAAACTCCTTCCGCAACCGGTTGAATCGGCAGGTACCTCATGCCCAGATCGAAGATCAGGATAGCCATGGCCACCAGGGCCGCGGTCATGACAATCTCTATCACCGAGGGGAAGTAGCCGAACTGCCGGTAGCCGATATAGCCGATGAGGCTGACGTTGAAACGGTTCAGCACCACCCCGAAGGCCGCCAGGCCCGAGGTCCAGTAAAGGCCCTTTTCGGACCGGCGTATCTCCGGAATGCACAAGAGCAGGGCCGGCAAGACGACGGTGCCGAAAAGCTCCACGAAAAAGAAGAAATGGGGTTTATCCCAAACCCAGACCGCGACCCCCCGGGCGTAGAGGTCCGTCACCTTCATGGCAAAATAGACCAGCAGGGCGATTCCCAGCCCCTTGCCCAGGTCTGAGAGGATGCCGATTTCCGGCACCCGCTGGTAGACCCGGGAGGCGATGAGGCTTTCCAGGGTAATGACGCTCATGCCGCCGATGACCGCGCTGGCCAAGAAGAGGGGTCCCAGGGCCTGGGAAGCCCACAGGTCGCTCATCTTTTGGGGCAGCAGCATGAACAGGGCTCCCAGGGAGGATTGGTGCAGAGTGGAGAGCATGACCCCGGCCACCACCAGGAACAGGTAGATATCGCGGAAAAACTTGATCCAGCTCTCTTTGTGCTGGCCGTAGCGCTCCAGGCCGATGATGAACAGGTCGATAGCCAGCACCGTAGTGTAGAGCATGACGCACCAGGAAACCTCGAAGAGGATTGAGTGAGGGTTCCACATCACCATGGGGTGCCAGATTCGCAAGGGCCGGCCCAAGTCGAAGAAGAGCCCCACCACAAAGATCAGGTAGCCCACGAATGCCGAGAGCTTGGCAGGCCGCAGCAGGGGTTGGAACTTTTTCAGGTTGAAGATATAGATGGCGGCGGTCATGGTGAAGCCGCCGGCGGCCAGGGCCACCCCCGCCAGGACGTCGAAACTGATCCAAAGGCCCCAGGGATAGGCGTCATTCAGGTTGGTGGTGGCCCCCAGACCCAAATACAACCGGGCGCCAGCGGCGATCAGGCCCAGCACCAGGAGGATATAGAGGACAGCTTTCCCGGTGGTCAACTTTCCTTCGCCGGGATACCATTTTTCGTTTTTTCCGGCCATGGCTTAATCCTCCTTGGGCTTTTTGGCCTCGACGGCCGCCCGGCGCTGGATGAAATAATGGAGGCCCACCGCCAGCCCACCCACGGCCACGGCCACCAGGGGCACCTCGGACATCCATTCCCGGCCGCGGAGGCCTTGGGGAGTGTTCCCCAGATCGGTGCGGAAGCCCACCTGGGTCAGGCCCAGTTCTTGAAAAGAGACGGAGGTGAGATAGAGATTGGAGAGGCCGCCGGCTACCTTCTCGCCATAGACCTCGGGATAATATTTGTCCGATTCCAGACCGATGCGCCGGTGGGCTTCCTTCAGGAGTTCGGCCCGCTCCCCGAACAACAGGGTGCCGGTGGGGCAGGTCGTAGTGCAGTTGGGAGCCAGGCCTATGGACTGCCGGTCGGCGCAGAAGGTGCATTTGCGCACCAGGGGCACCGGCGACTCCCACTGAAACTTGGGAATCTGGAAGGGACAGGCCATCATGCAATAGCGGCAGCCGATGCACCTCTCGTCGTCATAGACCACCGGCCCGGAGGGCAACTTCACCAGGGCGGCCACCGGACAGGCGCTGACGCAAGCGGGATCGAGGCAGTGATTACAGCGCCTTGAGATGAAATACCATCCCAGCCCCTCTTCGGAGAGGGGAATTTCCCGGAAGATGATGCGAGTGTATTGGTTGCTGCTCAGATATCTCGGGTTGGACATGGTTTCGCTGAAGGTGGCCCTGCCGCCCTTCAGGTCGTTCCAGCTCTTGCAGGCCACCTGGCAGGCCCGGCAGCCGATGCACTTGGTGGTATCGATCAAGATGGCTTTGCTCATAACCATTCCCCTTTAGGCCGGCTCGCCTAGGCTTTTTCCAGGTTCACCAGGAATACCTTGTATTCCGGGATCATGGTGTTGGCGTCACCCACCATGGGCGTCAGTTGGTTGGCGGCGTAGTTCTGCTGAGGATTGGGGCCGCCGGTGGTCAGGCCGAAGAACCCGAAGTGCCAGGGCATGGCCACCATCTCCACCTTATTCTGCATGGGCGGCTTGCCGCAGGTGAAGGGAGCCACCCGGTGGGTCACCTCGGCCCGGGCCAGCACTGCGCCGCGGATACTCTTCACCTTGACCCAATCACCCGCCTTGATTCCCTTGGCCGCGGCCAGGCTGGGGCTGATTTCCACGAACATCTCCGGGACCAACTCCGACAGCCAGGGGAGATTTCTGGACATGGCCCCGCCCTGCCAGTGCTCGGTGACCCGGAAGGTGGTGGCGATGATGGGATAGCGAGGATCACAGATCTGGGCCACCTCGTCCAGCGCCGATTTCCAGACCTTCATCACCGGGTTGGACTGCTGAGGCGACAGGGCGTTCACGTAGGGGCACTCCAGGGCCTCGTAGTGCTCCGGCAAGGGGCCTTCCTTGCAGAGCCCACCGGGCACGAAGATCCGGCTCTTGCCTTCGGGCAGCATGATGAACGGCGCCTTGGCCGACACCTCCGGCGGAATCTGCTGATTGGTCTTGAGATCGATCCAGCCAAAATCGGGCACGTCAAACTTGGTCCAGGTCTTGGCGACCGGATCCCACTTGAACAGGAACTTGTCCTTGTTCCAGGGCTGGCCCGCGGGGTCCACCGAGCAGCGGTTGTAAATGATCCGCCGGTTCACCGGCCAGGCCCAGGACCAGTTGGGGAAGAGCCCCAAGCCGCTCGGGTCTTTTTTATCCCGGCGGGCCATGAGGTTGTCCTTCTTGTCCGGGCCGGGGTAGGAACCAGAGTAGATCCAGTTGCCGCAGGCGGTGGAGCCGTCGTCGGCGAGCTTCGTGAAGTTGGCCACCTGCTTTTTATCCGCCATGGTGTAGCCGTTGACCTCCTTGGCCACCAGGTGGACGTCGGGGTCGTCCCCGTAGTTCCACGCCAGATTGACAATAGGCTCAGGAGAAGCCGCTTTGGGATCTTCCTTGTAGAGTTTCTTCAGCTCCAGGGCCAGGCGGTTGAGGTACCACAGGTCGCTTTTGGCGTCCCCGTGGGGCGGGAGCGCCTGGTAGCGCCATTGCAGCCAGCGGCCGCTGTTGCTGATGCTGCCTTCCTTCTCCAGTGAGTCCGCCACCGGGAACAGGAAGACCTCGGTCTTGATGTCCTCGGTCTTGGCCCCGGGGCGCTTCCAGAAGACGGCCGTGTCCGTCTCCCAGAGGTCGAAGGCCGCCAGCCATTCGAGCTTGGCCAGGGCTGCATAAGCCTGGTTCAGGTCGGGGGAACTGATGGCCGGGTTCATGCCCCACACCAGGAGGCCCTTGATGCCGCCGGTCCCCATGGACTCAAACAAGGGAATCCAGGAATACCCCGAGTTCTGGTACCCTTTGCCCACCTTGGGCAGGTAGTCATAGGCGAAGTCGTTGCCCGGCTGGGCCGCCTCTCCCCAGAAGGCCTTGAGAAGGCTGACGATGAACTTGGGACGGTTGATCCAAAAGCCGCCTTTCGGGGTCGTGGCGTTATAATCCTTCAAGGTGGGCAGGGCCTCCGAGGGCATCGGCATATAACCCGGGAGGATGTCAAACAGGAGGGCCATGTCCGTGGAGCCCTGGACGTTGCTCTCCCCCCGGAGGGCGTTGATGCCGCCCCCGGGTATCCCCATGTTCCCTAAGAGCTGTTGCACGATCGTATAACTGCGGATGATCTCCACCCCGGTGGTATGTTGGGTGCCGCCCATGGCGTACATGATGGTGCCGGCCTTGCCAGGCTGCCCGGTGGCGCTGAAAACCTCCGCCATCTTCAGGAACTGCTTTTGGGGCACCCCGCTGATTTCCTCTACCATCTCCGGGGTGTACCGGGAATAAAACCTTTTTACGATCTGAAAGACGCACTGGGGGTCGGCCAGGGTGGGGTCGGTCTTGGGCTTTTTCTCCGCATCCACCTGGTAGCTCCAGGTAGCCGGGTCATAAGTGTGCTTCTCTTTGTCAAAACCGGAAAAGAGGCCGTCTTGAAAACCAAAGTCTTTATCCACCAGAAAGGGGGCGTTGGTGTAGTTGGCCACGTACTCCTTTTGGTAGAGATTGTTCTCCATGATGTAGTTGATCAGACCGCCCATCAAGGCGATGTCGGTGCCGGGCCGCAGACGCACAAACAGGTCGGCCTTAGCGGCGGAGCGGGTGAAGCGGGGATCCACCACCAGGAGTTTGGCCCCCCGTTCCTGGGCCTTGGTGATCCACTTGAAGCTGATGGGATGATTCTCGGCGGGATTACAGCCGATAATTATGACGCAATCACTGTTGGCCAGATCGTTCCAGTGATTGGTCATGGCGCCCCGGCCAAAGGTGGGCCCCAACGAGGCCACGGTGGAGGAGTGTCAGAGGCGGGCCTGGTGCTCAAGATAGACGATCCCCAGGGCCCGGGCCAGCTTGACCAGGAGATAACATTCTTCGTTATTGATCGCGGCCCCGCCGATGGCGGCCAAAGTTTCGGTGCGGTTAACCGGCACGCCGGTGGGGGACTTGGCGACAAAATCCTTATCCCGGGTGGCCTTGATGCGCTGAGCCAAAGTGGCCACAGCCCAATCCAGGCTCTTTTCTTCCCAGTGGTCGCTCCCCGGGGCCCGATAGCGCACCTTCTGCAAACGGCGGGGGCTGGTGACCACTTCGAAGACCGCCTGCCCTTTGCTGCACAGGGTCCCCTGGTTGACGGGATGGTCCGGGTCGCCTTCCACAGCCACCAGCTTGCCGTTCTTGGTGTAGGCCACCAGACCGCAGCCCACCCCGCAATAGGGACAGATGGAAGTAGTGGCGGTGGCCTTGGTGATTTTGGCGGGCGCCACCGATCCGGCCCACCCGGGACGCCGCAAGATGACGTCCGAGAGACCCAGGGCGGTAAGCCCGCTCCCCAAACCCTTAATGAAAGTTCTGCGGGAAATGCCCATGTCCACCTCTATGTCTGGTTTCGGCAAGAAAAAGGTTGGTGGGGAATGAATTAATCGAGAATTGACCGGTTAACGCACTGTTTAAGTGAACATGTTAAAGGGCTTTTTCACAAATGTCAAAAAAAAAATATGATCCCGGAAAACGGGATTTGATATTGCGTTCCTGGGAATAAGAGGTTGACTTGTGGAGAGAATATGCTGATATTAATACACTAGAGCTAACTGGCCATTGGCGGGGCGGGCTTGCCACCCGCCCGTCTATTTCCCGGTGCCGGTGGCGCTCACCCGGCCGGATAGAAAAACCCCTGTTTATCCGGGGGAAAGGCTGGCGGAGCCATACACCCGACAGGTCAGGCTCAGCGGCCCGGCGGCGGCCAACGGCCATCCCTACCGCCTTACTCGATTAATAGGTTAATGGAGACTTGCCTGATGAAGAGGACTTTTCGCATCCTGCCCTGGCTTGGCATCATTTTGCTGGTCCTGGCCCTCAGCGGCGGGGCCTGGGCGGCTACTGACGAAGTCAGCGTGCCCATCCTGCTCTATCACCGGTTCGGTCCGACGAGGGCTGACAGCATGACCGTAACCACCCCGGTATTCGCAGCGCAAATGCAGTGGCTCAAGGATAACGGCTATACTGTCATTCCGCTCCGGACCCTGGTTAATTATCTCCTGGACAAGGGGCCGGCGCCGGGGCCCAAGTCGGTGGTGATCTGCGCGGATGACGGCCACAAGTCGGTCTATTCCGATATGCTGCCCATCGTCCGGAAATATAATTATCCCGTGACCCTGTTTCTCTACCCCTCTTGCCTGTCCAATGCCTCCTATGCCCTGACCTATGAGCAGGTAAAAGAGATGCAGCAGACCGGACTCTTCGATGTGCAGAGCCATACCTTCTGGCACCCCAATTTCAAAAAGGAAAAGAAGAGGCTCACGCCGGCCGAATACCAGAAGTTCGTGGAGACGCAGCTCGTCAAGTCCAAGCAGGTTTTGGACAAGCGCCTCGGCACCAATATAGACCTCCTGGCCTGGCCCTACGGCATCTATGACGACTATCTGGAAGCGGAGGCCAAAAAGGCCGGGTACGTGATGGCCTTCAGCATCGATCGCCGGAATGCCTCGAAGTCCGAGAATGTCATGGCGGAGCCCCGCTACCTGATGGAAAACAGCGACGCCATTAAGGGTTTTGCCGCCATCGCCAGCGGCCGGGCCCAGGAACGGCAAGGAACGCACAAGACCATGGCGTTTTAACGGAGTAAGGCCGGTAAAGAAGGAAGCAGCTAATGGCTGGGCGCCGGAAGCTGACATCTGCCAGAAAGGAAAAAACAATGATGTCCAAAATCGGCTTTTTTTTGTGTATTCTCGCTCTTTTTACCGTTCTCGGCTGCTGAGGCGGAGACCAGGGACTGCGGTCGAGCAGTTCCCAAATGCAGACCCGGGCGGACTTGCAGGTAGCGGCAATTAAAGCGGACAACCGGGGTTGCCTGAAGTAAAACGGCGCAAGCCGCCGGTATGGAATGGCGGCGCCTGCCCCTGTCTGAAGCCAGGTCGCCTCGCCTGCAAGGGCACAGCAGCCCACCTGCCTTGTGGCAGCTTTTTAGAAATATCGGGCTCCGCCCGCATGCCAGGGTGGACAGGCGCAAGGGGGAAAGATGAAGAGACTGGCCATCTGCCTGTTAATGCTGCTGGGGGCCATGTTCCCGGCGGTCACTGCCCAGGCCGCCTATACCGGCAAGGTGGTGAACGCCCAGACCAAGGAGCCGGTGGAAGGCGCCCTGGTCACCATGGGAGCGGAGGTGGCCCACACCGGCCCGGACGGCGGCTTTCGCCTGGAGGGCAGCGGCGATACCCTGAAACTGCGGGCCCCGGGTTATGCCCGGCGAGAGATGGCCACCTCGGAACTGAGCGGCCCCGCACCGGAAATCCCCCTTACCCCCTTCAAGGTGAAAGCGCTCTATCTCTCCACTTACGGCAGCGCCAGCAAGAGTTTGCGTGAGGGAGCCCTGGAAGTCATTGAAAAGAACCATATGAACGCCCTGGTGATAGACGTCAAGGGCGATCAGGGGATCATCCCCTTCAAGGTGGACCTGCCCCTGGCCGAAGAGGCCGGAGCCCAGAAGACCATCCTCTTCAAGGATTATAAGGGCCTGTTGGCGAGCCTCAAGGAGAAAGGCATCTATCTCATCGCCCGCATCGTAGTCTTCAAGGACGATCACCTGGCCGCGGCCAGGCCGCAGTGGGCCGTCAAGACCAAGGGCGGCGGAGTGTTCCGCGACCGCGAGAGGCAGCGCTGGACCGATCCCTTCAATAAAGAGGTTTGGGATTACAACATCGCCATCGCCAAAACCGCCGCGGAGCAGGGGTTCGACGAGATCCAGTTCGACTATGTCCGCTGCCCCGACAACAAGGCAGTGGCCTTTCCCCAGCCGAATAACATGACAAACCGAACCAAAGCCATCACCGGTTTCCTAAAGGCGGCCCATGAAGCCCTGGCCCCTTACAACGTCATGGTGGCCGCCGATGTCTTCGGCTACGTCATGTGGAACCTGGACGATACCGGCATCGGGCAGCAGGTACCCGATCTCCTCAATGCGGTGGACGTGGTCTGCCCCATGCTCTATCCCTCCGGCTATCAAGCAGGGATTCCCAACTATCGCAATCCGATCCAGCATCCTTTTGAAATCGTTTACCTGTCGCTGAAGGAAGCCCAAGAGCGCACCGGGGTTTCGCCCCTGCGCTTCCGCCCCTGGCTGCAGGCCTTTCGCGATTATGCCTACCACGGCGGCGACTTCGGGGAGGACCGGATCAAGACCCAGATCGAGGCGGCGGATAAATTCGGCTCCAGCGGTTGGATGTTTTGGAACGCCCGCAACGTCTATCCCCAGGGCGGTTTCGATAGTGGCGGCGGGAACTAGAGACCGGCCGCCCTCCTGGACAAACGCCGGGGCGTCCTTTTATGATTTAATTGAACCTATTCCACCGCTCTCCCTCTCCTGGCCATCTCTCCTGAACCCCGGCGGCACATGACCCGGCATTTTGGCCGAGGCCAAAATGCCCTCCACTTCCGGTAAACAGATATGAAGGCCCAGGTTCCTGAGCGGCTATTATCCTTGGATATCTTTCGCGGGGTGACCATCGCCGCGATGATCCTGGTCAACAACCTGACTTTCTGGAGCGAGCGCTTTCGCTCTCTGCGGCTGACCCATGCCCAATGGAACGGCTGCAACTTCGCCGACCTCATCTTTCCGTTTTTCATCTTCATCGTCGGCGTCTCTTCGGTTTTTTCCCAGGAAAGGCGAAAGGCCAAGGAACCCCAGGCGCGCTACCGGCATATTCTGATACGCACCGCGGTCATCTTTTCCCTGGGTTTGCTCACCGGCAGCGGTCTCATCTTCGGCTGGCTCTTCCAGGCCATCTGCCCACCCGCCGAGACCCAAAAGAGTATCTGGGCGCTCTTTCTCTCCCCGCCTCCCGGCGCCGAGGTCTACTTCTTTTCCCTGGCCAACCTGCGAATTCCGGGGGTGCTGCAACGCATTGCCCTGGTCTATCTGCCGCTGTCGATTATTCTGATCCACACCCGCTGGCGGGAGCAGGCGCTGCTCGCCGGGGGCCTGCTCCTCTTATACTGGGGGTTGATGAGTCTCCCGGGCTTTGCCCTGGAGCCTGGAAAAGACCTGGGCGCCGCCATCGACCGCGCCGTTTTCGGGGAAGCGCACCTGTGGAGATTCGCCCGAACCTGGGACCCTGAGGGCCTGCTGGGCACCCTGCCGGCCCTCGCCACCGGACTCTTGGGGGCCCTCAGCGGCCGTTGGCTCCTTAGCGGCTGGGAAAGACGCCGGAAATTGACCGGACTTTTACTGGCAGGCTTGCTGGGGATTATCGCGGGCGCCGCCTGGGGGCTGGTGTTCCCCCTGAACAAGTACCTGTGGACCAGCTCCTACGTGGTCTATACCGCCGGTTTCGCCTTAATCTTTCTGGGCTTTTGGTATTGGCTGACGGATGTCCGGGAGTGGCGTCCGCTTTTAGTGCAGCCCTGCGTCTGGCTGGGGATGAACCCCCTGGTGGCTTATTGCGGGGCGCAACTGGGGGCACTGGCCCTGGGGGTCCTCTACGTCGGCACCCCGGCTGAGCACACCCACCTCAGCGCCCTGATCATGAAGACGCTCTTCGGAGAAGGTTGGGGGGCCGCCGGTTCGACGTGGTTATCGGACCCCCTCTGGCCGTCGCTCTGCTGGGCCTTGATCTACCTAAGCTTCTGGACCTTGTTGATGGGAATCCTTTACCGTAAGCGCCTCTTCTTCAAGATTTGAATCCCGCAGGCGCCGGCGGCTCAATCCGCCCTTTCCGCGCAGGGGCTGTATTTTTGAATGTCGAGGACGTAGCTGTAGGCGGAGAGGGCCGCCTTGACGGCGTCGCCTGCCGAGATGTTATTCTGTTTATAGGGATCGCTGGTCACGTCGCCCGCCGCGAAGATACCCCACTTGGAAGTCTGGCTGGTGCGGTGATCCACCAGAATTTCCCCGGCCTGGTTGGTGTCCACCAGGGTCTTGATAAAATCCGAGTTGGGCACCGAACCGATGGACACCAAGACCCCCTGTACCGGCAACTCCTTCACCGCCCCGTCATTGTGGTCCAGGTAGCGCAAACCGCTGACAGCCTGATCGCCCAGGATTTCCTGGACCTCGATGTTCTTGAGCAGGTTCAACTTGGGGGAGGCCGCGATCTTCTCCTGGATGACCGGGTCGCCTTTCAGTTGGTCGCCGCGGACGAGAAGATGGACCTTAGCGGCATAGGAAAGCAAATCGATTACCGATTCCAGGGCGGTATTGCCGCCCCCCACCACGGCAACCTCCAGACCTTGGAAAAATGGGGCATCGCAGGTGGAACAATAGGCTACCCCTCTCCCCTCAAAGCGGTCCTCCCCGGGAACCTGGAGACGCCGGCGCCGGCCGCCGGAGGCGACAATCACGGTCTTGGACCAGTAGCGGCCGCCTTTATCCGTGCGCACCTCATAGGTGCAATCCGGCCCTTCCAGAACCGTGGTGACCCTTTCCGGGGTTTGGATCTCCACCTCTTTTTGAGCCCGGACGTGTCTCTCCAACTTTTCGGCCAACTCCTTGCCGGTTATGGAGATTTCCCCGACCCAATTCTCAATGTTCCCGGAAACCAGGGACTGTCCGCCGAATTCTTCAGTGACCACCAGGGTCTTCAGCTTCTTGCGGGCGGCATAGATGGCCGCCGCCGCCCCGGCTGGGCCGCCGCCGATGACGACGGTGTCATAAAGCTCGCGACTCATGGAATCTCCTCCTTCAAGAGGTGCTTGCCTGTCTTGATGATAAGGGCGCAGAAAAAAAATCCAAGTCCTGAACCCGCCATCTTGACCCTTTTCCCGCGTATTTTGTTGACAACGCGGGCCTAAGGACGCATGTTGACGTTATTAGAAACAGAGGGGGCGCCCCAGGCAACCTGGCTGTTGCTTCCTATGATTGGAGGATCGATGATGTTCTTGAATAGAGAGAGATTTATCGCCGTCATCCTGTCAGTGCTGTTCGCCTTCCTGGTTTGCGGCTGCGCCGGTGTGGAGAACACCCAAAATTCTGTCGTTACGGAATATCTCCTGAGGCAGGCGGGATTCGCCAAGTTGGAAGTAACCAACCTGACCCCCAAGAGACAGGCGTTAATGGATGCCATCCCCAAGGGGCAATTTACTACCTACAACGGCGATGGCAAAAAATATTATGTTTATAAAGATGCGCCCTCCCAAGCCCTCTACTTCGGAGACGAGGCCGCCTATCAGAAATTTTCCTCCCTGGTAAGCGATAAGAGGGTCTGCCAAAGCATGGATGCAACCTCATCTGAGCCATTTTGGTCTTGTTTCCAGGAATTCCAAAATCCCGGCCAGCGCTAGCCAGCGTCCCTGCCTGGGCAGCCGCGCCGCCACGGGTTGTGGATCTCGCGGTTTTTCCGCAATTGATTATCCATTGAAAATGGCTGGATTTTTACCCCCCTTTGGCAAAGGGGAGTAAGGGGGGGTGATTTAATCTAACCTATTTAAATAACTCTAAAACACCATTTTTCAAATGGGGACTTAATGACGCCGTTGGCCAGGCTCACCGCGAGTGTCTCGAATAATGGCCCGGATGGTCTTTTCCTGGGATTCGACGCTCTCCGTCAGCTTGAATTGGGCCAGGGCCCTGAGCAGATTCTGGTCCCGGTCTCGGACCTTGAAATAGACGTTGCCCTCCAGGTAGTCGGTGAAGAATCGCAGTCCCAGCTCGAAGGCGATGAGGCGGACGGCGTCGTACAGATATTCATAGTCGTTCCCGGTGAGAAAGCCGCCAGCCCGGGAGAGATAGCCCCTCAGGATGGCCCGGCAGATATCGGGCTCGAAGCGCACCGTCTCCCACGACTCGATCTCCTCTCCCAGGGGATTACAGCCCGAGCGCAGGCAGTCGCCGATGTCATAATGAACCAGGCCGGGCTTGACGGTGTCCAGGTCCACCAGGGCGACGGCCTGTCCGCTGTCCCGGTCCACCATGACGTTGTTGACCTTGGGATCGCCGTGGATCGGGCGGAGCTTGAGCCTTCCCTGCGCCTTGGCCCCCTCCAGGACGCAAGCCCAGCCCCGCCGCCGGCCAATGGCGCGCAGGCCGAATGTCACCTCTGAGGATGTACCGGCCCCCTGCCTGGTTAACACCTCGTCAAAGTGCCGCAGGTAGCCGGGAGTCTCGTGAAACCCAGGCAGGGTGTCAGCCAGGCTGGCTGGGGCCAGGTCGCTCAGTAGCGCCTGGAACAGCCCCAGGGCGTAACCCACCTCCCGGGCGTGCTCCAGGTCCCGGATGACCTCCAGGGATTGGGCGTTTTCGATAAAGCTGAGGGCCCTCCAGAAGGAGCCCCCGGGGTCGAGCCAGTGGTCGGCGCCGTCCCTGGAGGGCAGCGCCCGGGGCACCTCCCAGCGACGGCCCGCGCCCTGGGAAACTTCTGCCAGCCGCCGCTGCAGGTGCCCGGTGCAGGTGCTGAAGTTGGCCAATACCTGCTGCGGCCGGCGAAACACCCGGGTGTTGAGGCGTTGCAGGATAAAATGCGCATCATCGGCCGCCTCCCCGTCCCTGGGGATGGCGCCGCGCCCCGTCACCAGGAAGGTGTCATGGACGTTGCCCTGGCCATAGGCCTCAACCTGGAGGATTTGCCCCGCCGGGGCAAATTGCGCGGCTGCGGCTAGAAATTCGCCTTTCCCGGTGGTATTTATCATCTTAAGTTTTTTCAGAGGCCATTGCTTCAAACGCCAGGAACTAGGGTATAATCAAAACTCAATAAAGACAATGTAAAGAGGGGTGCGATGTCTTCCGGTAAATCTCCCGCCTCCTTGATTACCGTTATCGCCCTGGCCGCCGGGCTCGCCTGGCTGGCCGGATGCGCGGAAGCGCCGCCACCCGCCGCCTGGAAGGCGCCGCCCCCTGTGGCGGCCCCGGAGGCGCCGCCGCCCGCCCCGGCCCCCGAGGCCACCGAGCTGAACGACCCTCGCTTCGCCGGCATCCAACCCGCGGTTAATCAAGAGATCGCCGCCGGCCATACCCCCGGGGCCGTGGTCCTGGTGGGCACCCAGGGCCGGATCGTTTACCGCCGGGCCTTCGGCCTGCGCGCTCTCGAGCCGCGGCGCCTGCCCATGACCCCGGACACTATCTTCGATATCGCCTCTCTTACCAAGGTGGTGGCCACCACCACGGCCATCATGCAGTTGGCCGATGCCGGCCGCCTGCGCCTCGATGACCCGGTGGCCAGGTATTGGCCGGCATTCGCCGCCAACGGCAAGGGATCCATCACCATCCGGCAACTCCTGACCCACACCTCCGGTTTGCGGCCCGATGTGAATTCCCATTACCGCTGGTCGGGTTACGAAGGGGCGCTGGCGGTCATTGCCGCCGACCGGCCCATCCGGCCGCCGGGCACCGGGTTCCTCTACAGCGACATCAACTTTATCACCCTGGGCGAGATCGTGCACCGGGTCTCGGGGCAGCCGCTGAATATATACTGCGCCCAAAAGATCTTTGAACCCCTGGGGATGCGGGACACCTCCTTCCGGCCGCAGCAGTGCCTGCAAGAGCGGATTGCCCCCTGCGACGTGCAATCCGGCTGCCTGCGCTGGGGGGAGGTGCAAGACCCCACCGCTTATCGGATGGGGGGAGTGGCCGGGGATGCCGGGGTCTTTTCCACCGCCAATGACCTGGCCATCTTCGTACAGATGCTCCTGGACGGCGGCCAGAGCCAGGGCCACCGGATTCTCAGCCAAAAGGCGGTGTTGGCCCTGCGCCAGCCCCAGTCCGTGCCGGGAAACGCCACCCGCCGGGGTCTCGGCTGGGATATCCACTCCCCTTATAGCAGAATTTTTAACGCCACCTTCCCTGCCGGTTCCTTCGGGCACACCGGCTATACCGGCACCTCCATTTGGGTCGATCCCCACTCCCGGACCTACCTGATTATCCTTACCAACCGTCTGCATCCCAGCGGCGGAGGAGAGGTCAGGCCGCTTAGGGCCAAGATCGCCGCGGTGGTGGCCACGGCCGTGCCCATGGGCCCCCCGGCGGCAGGGACAGCCCTAAGTGGCTTGAGGATGAGCGGCCATGGCCAGGCGGACGGACCGGACCGGGTGCGGCCGGGGATCGACGTCCTGGCGGCTAACGGTTTCGCCCCCTTGGTGGGCAAGAGCATAGGGGTGATCACCAATCAGACCGGGGTCGATGGCGCCGGACGCACCACCTTGAGCCGTTTGCTTCATGCGCCCGGCGTCCGGGTGCGGGCGATTTTCAGCCCCGAGCACGGCCTGACCGGCTCGCTGGACGAACTGGTCCCTTCCGGCCGGGACGCGGCCAGCGGCCTGCCCGTTTATAGCCTGTACGGCGCGGTCAAACGCCCCACCCCCCAGATGCTGCGCGGCCTTGACGCCCTGGTTTACGATATCCAGGACGTGGGGATCCGCTATTATACCTACATTACCACCATGGCCTATGCCATGGAGGCGGCCGCCGGCGCTGGTCTCGACTTCTATGTGCTGGACCGGCCCGACCCCATCAGCGCCGCGCTGGTGCAAGGCCCCTTGCTGGACCCCGACTTGTGCTCCTTCATCGGTTATTGCTCCTTGCCGGTGCGTTACGGCATGACCTGCGGGGAGTTGGCCCGGTTTTTTAACCGGGAGCGGGGGATCGGCGCCAAATTGCACGTGGTGCCCATGCAGGGATACCGCCGGCAAGATTGGTTCGACGAAACCGGCCTGCCCTGGGTTTCGCCTTCCCCCAATCTGCACTCTCTGACCGAGGAGCTTCTTTACTCGGGGGTGGGCCTGGTGGAGTCCACCAACGTCAGCGTCGGCCGGGGCACCCCCACCCCCTTCGAAGTCGTCGGCGCCCCCTGGATTGAAGCCGACGGGCTGGCCCGCTATCTGAACGGGCGGCGGCTTCCGGGGATTGCCTTCGAGCCCGTGGTCTTCGTGCCCCATGCCAGCGCCTACCGGGGGCGGAGATGCCAGGGGGTGCGGGTGCGCCTGGTAGATCGGCAGGCCCTGAATGCGCCGGCCCTGGGCGTGGAGATCGCCTCCGCCTTGTACCGCCTTTATCCGGGGGAGTTCCATCTGGGCGAGACCCTGTCCATGGTGGGTTCCCGCCAAGTCCTCCAGGCCCTGAAGCGTGGCGATGATCCCCGGGAGATAGAGCGCCTCTGGCAGCCCGGGTTGGCAGCCTTCGACCGCCGGCGCGCCCAATATCTCCTCTACTGATTCAGGCGATCAGCCTGAGCGGTGCTCAACCTCTTCCAGCCGTTCAACCTTGAAGCCAGGTTTCGCGCCCCCTTTAATAACTGACAGCACAGGCCAGGGGCCTGTGCCGATAGCGGGTAGCATAGGCGTCTCGCCTGTGTTGCTTTGCCGCGTCCTGAGGCTAGATGGGCGGCTCCCACCCCACCGGAGGCAAATCGGAGGATTGCCAGCCCCCGCCCAGGGCCTCGATGAGGAGCACATTGGCGCTCATCCGGTTGCCCAGGATGGTGATGGCGGTCCTTTCGTTGGCCAGGGCCTGAGTTTCCACCACCAGGAGGGCGATACGGTTGAGGATCCCGGCCTTATACTGGTTGGTGCTCACCTCCAACGATTTCCTGGAGGCCCGGACCGCCTCATCTTGCACCTGGTCCTCATCTTTCAGGATGCCCAGCGCCGCCAGATTGTCTTCCACTTGCTGAAAGCCGGTGAGCACCGTCTGCCGATAGGTGGCCACGGCGGAATCGTAGGCGGCTCGCGCCGCCTCGGTCTGACCGGACCGCAGGCCGAAGTCGAGGAAGGTCTCCGAGGCCGCCGCCCCCAGGGACCAGATGCGGCTGGGCCAGGTGAGCCACTTCGCCAGGCTGGTGGTCTCAAATCCTCCCGAGGCGCTCAGGGTTATGGTGGGGTAATAGGCCGCCAGGGCCACCCCGATCTGGGCGTTAGCCGCGGCCATGTTCCTTTCGGCGGCGGCGATGTCGGGGCGGCGCTCCAGCAGTTCCGAAGGCACCCCGAAGGGTACGGCCGGGACATTCAGGGTTTGGTGGACTACCGGTATGGCAAAGACGGAGGGCGACTGTCCAATGAGCAAGGCGATGGCGTGTTCCAGTTGGGCCCGCTGCACCCCCAGGTCTATCGCCTGGGCCTGGGTGGCATTGAGCTGGGCTTTCGCAATCGCCACGTCTCCCAGGCCCGCCACCCCTTGGCCGTACTGGTTCTTGGTAAACACCAGGATCTTTGCATAATCGGCGACCGTATCGTTCAGGAGCCGTTTCAGGTCGTCTATGGTGCGCAACTGAAAATAGCTTTGGGCCAGGGTGGCCCGGGCGCTTAAGCGAACCCCCTCCAGGTCGGCGGCGCTGGCCTGGGCGCTGGCCCGGCTCGATTCCACCTGGCGGCGCACCATGCCCCAGAGGTCCGGCTCCCAGGTGAGGTCGGAGTTCAACAGGAACTCGGTTATTGGAGGAGGTCCCGGCGACACCTTGCCGGATTTTCCGCCGGAGGTCCCCGTCATCCCGGAGGCGCCGCCGGAAGACGTGCCTTGGGAGATGTTACCGAGGGTCCCCGAACTTTGAGAGCGGGTCCAGGACGCCCCTCCGCTGACCGTGGGAAAATAGGCGGCCCGGGCTTCCTTCACCAGCGCCAGGGCCTCTCGGAACTGCGCCTCCGCCGCGGCGATGTTCTGGTTGTTGATGTCGACCTGTTCTTCCAGGGCGTTCAACTTGGGATCATGATAGATCTCCCACCAGGCCCCCCGGGACAGCTCATCCCGGGGCTGGGCCACCTTCCAGCCCGGCGTCTCCTTGTAGGCCGCGGGCGCCGCGGTGGGCGGTCTCACGTAATCCGGACCCACGACGCAGCCGGCCCAAAGCAGCAACATCCCGGCAATTATTACCGGGCTAAGCCGGCCCGGCCCCGGGAACCATCCTAAAATTGTCTTGAAGCGCAGCCACATAGCTCGTTTCCTCTTTCGGCTATTTTTGCCTCAGGCCGCGGCGCCGGCGTTTAACCCAGAGCCGGAAGCGGTCCAGATAAAGATAGATCACCGGGGTGGTATAAAGGGTGAGCATCTGACTGAAGATCAACCCGCCAACGATGGAGATCCCCAGGGGGCGGCGCAGCTCGGAGCCCACTCCGGTTCCCAGCGCCAGGGGCAGCGCCCCCAGCAGCGCGGCCATGGTGGTCATCATGATCGGGCGGAATCGCAAGAGGCACGCTTCATAGATGGCCTCTTGAGAACTCTTCCCCTCCTGGCGCTCCGCCGCCAGGGCAAAATCGACCATCATAATGCCGTTTTTCTTGACGAGGCCGATAAGCAGGAAGATGCCGATTAAGGCAATGAGGCTCAGGTCCGTGCGGCAGAGCAGCAGGGCGAAGAGCGCTCCCACCCCGGCCGAGGGGAGGGTGGAGAGGATGGTGATGGGGTGGACGTAGCTCTCGTACAATATCCCCAGGACGATATAAACCGACAACAGCGCCGCCATGATCAAAAACGGCTGGTTGGCCAGGGAAGCCTGGAAGGCCTGGGCCGTCCCCAGAAAGCTTCCCTGGATGCTGGCCGGCAGGTGCATCTTGGCGGTGGCCTCTTGGACGGCCACCACCGCATCCCCCAGGGAGGTCCCTGCCGGCAGGTTGAAGGAAATGTTGACCATCGGAAACTGTCCCAGGTGATTCACCGCCAGAGAAGTGGTAGTCATCTGGTAAGTGGTGAAGGTGCTCAGGGGGACCTCGGCGCCGGTGGTGGGGGCATACGGTGCCTGAATGCCGCCAAGCTTGGGGGTGAAGTTGTACTGGGGCACCGCGGCGCTGCCGGTGGAGTACATATAAATGTCTCGCAGTATTTCCGGGCGCTGCCAATAGGGGGGGGCCACCTCCATCACCACGTGGTACTGGTTGAGCGCGGTGTAGAGGATGGCAACCTGGCGCTGGCCGAAGGCGTCGTACAGGGTGTTATCGAGAAGCGTGGCGGAGATGCCGAGCCGCGAGGCGGTGTCGCGGTCGATGTCCAGGGTGGCCTGTAATCCTTTATCTTGTTGATCGCTGTTCACATCCACCAGTTGGGGTAGGGTGCGGAGTCTCTGTAAGACCCGGGGGCCCCAGTGGTTTAGGTCCTGCAGATTGTCTGACACGAGGTTGAACTGGTAGAGGGCGCCGCTGGTATAACCGCCGATCCTAAGGTCCTGAACCGCCTGCAGATAGGCGGGGGCCCCCGCCACCTTGGCCAGTTGCGGGCGTAACCTGGCCATCACCTGTTGGGCGCTGCTCCGCCGCTCCGAGAAGTCCTTCAGGGAAATGAACATGCGCCCGGTATTGGTGGTGGCGCCGCCGCCGCCGCTGCCGCCGGTGAAGGCCACCACGTCCGTCACGTCCGGGTCCTTCCGGACGATGGCGCTCACTTCCTCCAATTTCTTCTTCATTTCCTGAAACGAAATGTCCTGCGCCGCCTGAATGGACCCGACGAGGCGGCCGTTGTCCTGTTCGGGGAAAAATCCCTTGGGAATGTAAAGGAATAAGCCGATACTGGTCACCAAGGTGAGCACTGTCAGAGAGAACATAAAACGAGGGTGCCTCAAACCCCAGCCGAGGGTGACCTCGTAGGTGTGGTGCATCCACAGGAAGACCCCCTCGCTGGCCCGGAAGACGGCTCCGTGAGCTTGCTCCTTCCGCTGCTTGAGGAGGGCGGCGCACATCATCGGGGTAGTGGTCAGGGACAGCACCAGGGAAATCAGGATGGCGGTGGATAAGGTCACCGAGAACTCGCGAAACAGCCGGCCCACCATGCCCCCCATCAACAGCAGGGGAATGAAGACCGCCACCAGGGAGACGCTCATGGAGAGAACGGTGAAGGCGATTTCCCGGGATCCCAGGAGCGCCGCCTCCAGAGGAGCCACTCCCTTTTCGAGATGGCGGGTGATGTTTTCCAGCACCACAATGGCGTCGTCCACCACAAAACCGGTGGCGATGGTGAGGGCCATGAGGGAGAGGTTGTCCAGGCTATAGCCCAACAGGTACATCACCCCGAAGGTGCTGATGATGGACACCGGAACCGCAACCCCTGGGATGATGGTGCCCCGGACATTCCTGAGGAAGGCGAACACCACCAGGATTACCAGGATGCCCGAGATCACCAGGGTAAACTCAACGTCCTTCAGCGACCCGCGGATGGACGGGCTGCGGTCCACCACCACCTTGACGTCGATGTTCCGGGGGATGTCGGCCGTGAGCTGCGGCAGCAATGCGGTGATATTGTCCACCGTATCGATGATATTGGCCCCCGGCGACCTGAAGATGACCACCATCACGCAGATCTTGCCATTGACGAGCCCCTCGACGCGCAGGTCCTCCTGGGATTCCTGGACCGAGCCCACATCCACTAGGTGTATCGGCTGCTGGCCATGGAAGGCCACGACGAGATCGCGGTAGTCGGCAGCCTTGAAGAGTTGGTCGTTGGTGATGATCTCCCGGTTTTCGGTGGCATCCGCCAGTTGGCCCTTGGGCCGGTTGGCGGTGGAGGCGCTCAAGACACTGCGGACGGCCTCCAGGCTGACCCCGTATTTGTTGAGCGCCGTGGGGTTCAACTCCACCCGCACCGCCGGCAGCGAACCACCCCCCACGAAGACCGTGCCTACCCCTTCCAACTGGGAGAGTTTTTGCGAGAGGATGGTGGAGGCTGCATCATACATGGCGGCCCGGTTGGCGGTGTCGGAGGTGAGGGACAGGATGAGAATCGGGGCGTCGGACGGGTTGACTTTACGGTAGGTGGGATTGCTGGGCAAATTGGCGGGCAGGTAGCTGCGGGCGGCATTGATGGCGGCCTGGACATCCCGGGCGGCCCCATTGATGTCCCGGCTCAATTCAAATTGCAAGACGATACCGGTGCCCCCCCGGGTACTGGACGAGGTCATCTCGGTCACCCCGGCAATCCGCCCGAATTGCCGTTCCAGGGGCGCCGCCACCGAGGTCGCCATGGTCTCGGGGTCCGCACCGGGCAGCGAGGCGCTCACCGAGATGGTGGGAAAGTCCACCGCCGGCAGGGGGGCGACGGGCAGTGTGCGAACAGCCAGGACACCGGCAATGGCCATGCCCAACGTGAGCAGCGTCGTGGCCACCGGCCTTTTGATGAAGATGGCCGAAAGGTTCATACCGGTTCCGTAGGATCGCCCCCGGGAGGCGACTCTCCCGCTCGCTTCCTGCCCAGGCGCAATGCCAGCCTATCGAACCAGAGATAGATGACCGGAGTGGTGTAAAGGGTGAGGACCTGGCTGAAGATCAGCCCGCCGACGATGGAGATGCCCAGGGGGTGGCGCAGTTCGGAACCCAATCCGGTTCCGATGGCCAGGGGCAGCGCCCCCAGCAGGGCGGCCATAGTGGTCATCATGATGGGGCGGAATCTCAGCAGACAGGCCTGATAGATCGCCTCTTCCGGGCTCTTCCCTTCCCGGCGTTCGGCGTCCAGGGCAAAGTCCACCATCATGATGCCGTTTTTCTTGACGATGCCGATCAACAGGATGATGCCGATCAGGGCGATGACGCTGAAATCGATACGGCAGAGGAGCAGGGCGAGAATGGCCCCCACCCCGGCCGAAGGGAGGGTGGAGATGATGGTGATGGGGTGGATATAGCTCTCGTACAGCACCCCCAGGACGATATAAACCGTAAGCAGGGCCGCCAGGATCAACAGCGGTTCGCCCTGCAGAGAAGCCTCGAAGGCCTGGGCGGTGCCCTGAAAGCTGCCCACGATGGAGGCTGGCATTTTGAGTTTTTTAGTGGCCGCCGCCATGATCTCGACGGCTTCCCCCAGTGAGGCTCCCGGAGCCAGGTTGAAGGACAGGGTGGTCGCCGGAAACTGCCCTTGGTGCTCGATGAGCAGTGGGCCCGAGGTGGTTTTCACCTGGGTAATGGCGCTCAGCGGCACTATGCCGCCAGTGTTGCTCTTTAGATAGATGTCCTTGAGCTTGAAGGGGTTTTGCTGGAATTCGGGCTGGACCTCCAGAACCACCCGGTATTGATTCACCTGAGTGAAAATCGTGGACACCTGCCGCTGCCCGAAGGCGCTGTAAAGGATATCATCGACGACCTCGGCGGAGATGCCCAGGCGCGCCGCGGTGACGCGGTCGATGTCCAGGTGGACCTGCTCCCCATCATTCTGCTGATCGCTGCTCACGTCCCGCAGTTCCGAGTTCTCCCCGAGGGCTTTCACCAGCCTGGGGGCCCAGAGGCCCAATTCCGCAGCGTTGGGGTCTTCCAGGGTATACTGGTATTCGGTCCGGCTGACCCGATCCTCCACCGTCAGGTCTTGCACCGGCTGCATGTACAGGGTGATGCCCGAAAGCGGGGCGAGCCGCGGCTGCAGACGGCGGATGACGTCGCTGGCGCTGATCCGGCGGTCCGCCAAGGGTTTCAGGTTAATGAGCACCCGGCCGGTGTTGAGGGTGTAATTGGTGCCGTCCACCCCGATGAAGGTGGAGAGGCTCTCCACCGCCGGGTCTTGCAGGATCAGTTTGGCCAGCGCCTGCTGGCGTTCCGCCATGGCGGCAAACGAGATCCGCTGCGGCGCCTCGGAGATGCCCAGGATGATGCCGGTGTCCTGCACCGGAAAGAAGCCTTTGGGGACCACAATGTACAATAAGATGGTGATGACCAGGGTGGATGCGGCAATCAGCAGCACCAGGGTCTGGTGCTGCAGCACCCGGCGCAGGGTGGAGGCGTAGAAGTCGATGATCTTATTGTAGACCCGCTCGGAGGCGTGGAAGATCCGGCTCTGCTGGTCCTCCGGAGTATGCTTCAGCAGCCGGGCGCACATCATCGGGGTCAGGGTGAGGGAGACCACCGCCGAGATCATGATGGTCACCCCGAGGGTAATGGCAAACTCCCGGAATATGCGGCCCACCACGTCGCCCATGAACAAGACCGGGATGAGTACCGCGATCAGCGAGATGGTCAGGGAAAGGATGGTGAAGGCGATCTGCTCCGAGCCTTTGAGGGCCGCCTCCAGGGGAGGCTCTCCCTGCTCGATATAGCGGGAGATGTTTTCGATCATGACGATGGCGTCATCCACTACGAAACCCGTGGAAATGGTCAGGGCCATCAGGGAGAGATTGTCCAGGCTGTATCCCAGCAGATACATGACCCCGAAGGTGCCCACCAGGGAGACCGGCACCGCCACGCTGGGAATCACGGTGGCCGAGAGGTTGCGCAAAAACAGAAAGATCACCAGCACTACCAGGCCGACCGCCAGCATCAGCTCGAACTGTACGTCTTGAACCGAGCCTCTGATGGTGATGGTGGCGTCGGTCAGCACCGTGACCTGCACCGCCGCCGGCAGGGTGCTCAGCAACTGCGGCAGCAGCCTCTTGATGCGGTCCACGACCTCGATCACATTGGAGCCCGGCTGCCGTTGAATGTTGAGGATGACCGCCGGGGTGTCATTCATCCAGGCCGCCTGCTTGACGTTTTCGGCCGAATTGATGGATTTGGCCACGTCGGACAGCCTCACCGGAGCCCCGTTGACATAGGCCACCACCAGCGGCAGATAATCCTTGTTGGTTAGGAGCTGGTCGTTCGCCCCGATGACCGACGATTGGCGGGGCCCATCAAAGCCGCCCTTGGCCTCGTTGGTGTTGCCCGCGACGATGGCGTTTTGCAGGTCCTGCAGGGTCAGGCCGTAAGCGCTCAAGGCCGTGGGGTTGGCCTGAATCCGCACCGCCGGCCGCTGCCCGCCGCTGATACTGACCAGCCCTACCCCGGTCAGTTGGGAAATCTTCTGGGCCAGGCGGGTGTCCGCCAGGTCCTCTACCTGCTCCAGGGGCATGGTCTTGGAAGTGAGGGCCAGGGTCAGGCTGGGGGCGTCGGCGGGATTGACCTTGTTATAAACCGGCGGATTGGGCAGGTCCGGGGGCAGGAAGGAGGTCGCGGCATTGATGGCGGCCTGCACCTCCTGTTCTGCCACGTCCAGGCTCAGGTTCAGATTGAATTGCAGGATGACGACCGAACCGCCCCCGGAACTATAGGAGGTCATCTGCTTCAGCCCGGGCATCTGGCCGAACTGGCGCTCCAGGGGGGCGGTGACCGACGAGGCCATGGTGTCGGGGCTGCCGCCCGGGTAAAAGGTGAGCACCTGGATGGTGGGATACTCGACCTGCGGCAGGGCGGAAACCGGCAACTGGTAGTATGCCACCGCCCCGGCCAGCATAATGGCCGCCATCAGCAGGGTGGTTGCCACCGGGCGCAGGATGAAGAGCCGGGACGGATTCATTACTAGCCCTTCTGCGGGTTAGCGGCAGCAGGAGCCTTCTGCGGGTTACCAGCAGCCGGAGCCTTCGGCGGGTTAGCGTTGGCCGGAGCCGCTTCCTGCACCAGGCTCCCGTCCCGCAGCCGCTCCGTCCCTTCCACTACCACCCGCTCACCGGGTGAGACCCCCTTAGCAATAGAGGTATTGTCCCCCTCGGCGGGCCCCAGTTGCACCTGGCGCACCGTCGCGGTCTGATTGGCAGCTACCACATAAACGAAGGACCCCTGGGGGCCGTTCTGGATGGCAGCCGTCGGCACCAGGGTGGCGTCCCGCAGGGTATTCACAAGCAGGCGGGCATTAACGAACTGGTTGGGGAACAGCATATGGTCTTTGTTGGGGAATTCCGCCCTGACCTGGACCGTGCCGCTGCTCACATTGATCTGGTTGTCCATCGCCAGGAAGAGCCCGGTGGCCAGTTTTTTGGTTTGCTCGCGATTGAAGGCGTCCACCGGCAGGCGCGCTCCCGCTTGCAGCCTTTCCAGCAACGGCGGCAGGCTGTCTTCGGGGAGGGTAAAGATCACGGTTATGGGCTCCAGTTGGGTGATGACTGCGATCCCGTTGGTATCGGTGGTTTGGACGATGTTGCCCGGATCCACCAACCGCAGGCCGATGCGCCCGGCGACGGGGGCGGTGATGTGCGTGTAAACGACGTTCACTTTGGCGCTGTCGAGGTTTCCCTGGTCTATTTTGATGATACCTTCATCCTGCTGCACCAGGTATTTTTGGGTATCATATAGTTGTTTGGCGATGGAATCCTCGCTGGCCAGGGTCTGGTAGCGCACCAGGTCCAGCCTGGCATTGGCCAGTAAGGCCTTGTCGCGAGCCAGTTGCCCCTGGGCCTGGAGCAACGCCGCCTCATAGGGCCGCGGGTCGATTACCGCCAGGAGATAACCCTTGGGGACGATCTGGCCCTCCTTGTAGCCCACCTTCATCAGCTCGCCATTTACCCGGGTGTGGATGGTGATGGTGGCTATCGGGGTGACAGTGCCCAACCCGCTGAGATAGATGTCGATGTCCCCGGTTTTGGCCGCCACCGTAGTCACCGCCACCGGCGGCATGGTGGCAGCCCCTTTCCCGTTGGACTTGCCCGAAAAATGGCCGTAGATCAGGATCACCAGAAACACGGCCGCCAGCAACCACAGCCACCGCCGCCGGGCCCAGACCGCGGCCCGCAGCCGCTCCCCCTGGCCAGGTTCAAATGGTGCAAATTTCATAGTTTTAGCCCCACTGCGCCACAGCCTTGGTGAACCGCACCCTTCTGAATGGTGAGAATTATCAGGCTGTCGAAAAAGGGATTCTGCAACCATCCCCATGGAGGAAGGCTCTGGGTTCTAAAACCCGGCGGCCGCGCCAATCCGGCGCTGACCTTGGCAAGTTTTGCCTTCCTCTTCCCCAATTGGTTTTCCGGGATGGATTTCCCTGAATTTACGCTTCTCGGATCATTTTCGCAACCCTGGGGGAATGACCGGGTAAACCGGGATCCCGAATGTCGCCCAACCTACGCTCTAACCTTTTTTACAGGTAACGTCCAAGTATTTCAATCGATTTATCCCTGCGGCGGCTGCACCGGCAACCCCAGGAAACCAGCCTGGAAGAAGGAGAACTCTCCGCCGCCATGAAGACCAACCTAAAATCCTTGAAAAAAGCATGGACCCACCATTTAGTCCCGGTTTTCTGTTATTCTGTTAAACTAGCGATTGCAGTCCTTGTGGGGGCAACATGTCCACTTATGAAGCAGTCATTATCGGAGCCGGACCGGCGGGGTTGTTTGCCGCCCTCAGCCTGGAGAACCTGGGTGCGGGAAAGGTCCTCCTGGTGGAACAAGGTCCGGACCTGGAGGCGCGCCGGCGGGATCTTCCTGGCGGCCTCCTCTGCGGTTGGGGCGGAGCGGGAGCCTTCAGCGACGGCAAACTCATCCTTTCCCCCGAGGTGGGCGGTTTCTTGAGTGACCTCTTATCCCTGGATGACTTAAACGCCTTAATCCAGGAGGTGGATGACCTTTATCGATCATTGGGAGCAGCCGCGGCAACCCATGGGGGGGATGCGGATACCCTCGAACTTCTTAAGACCGAGGCCCGGCACGCCGGGATGATCTTTATCCCCACCCGCCTGCGCCACATCGGCACGGAAAATTGCCGGGAAATTCTGAGACGGCTGAGAGATCGTCTGAGCGGCCGGGTGGAAATCCGCACTCACTGCCGGGCCCAGCGGATCCTGGCCGAGGATGGGGTAGTCACTGGAGTGGCGCTGGACAACCAGGAGGTGGTGGGGGCCCGTTATGTGATTGCCGCGCCTGGACGGTCCGGGGCCGCCTGGATGCGGGAAGAGGCCCGCCGCCTGGCGATTCCCTCTATCCCCAGCCCGGTGGATATCGGGGTGCGGGTGGAAGTCCCGGCCCCGGTGCTGGCGCCCCTTACCGAGGCGGCTTATGAAGCCAAATTGATTTACTACTCCCGCACCTTCGACGACAAGGTGCGCACCTTTTGCATGAACCCTTACGGCGAGGTCGTCTTAGAAGAAATGGAGGGCCTGGTCACCGTCAATGGCCACAGCTATACTTCCCGGAAAACGGAAAACAGCAATTTCGCCATTCTGGTGAGTTCCACTTTCACCGAGCCTTTTAACGATCCCATCAGTTACGGGCAATATATCGCCCGCCTGGCCAACCTCTTGGGCCGGGGAGCCCTGGTCCAGCGGCTGGGCGACCTCAAGGCCGGGCGCCGCACCAACGCCGCCCGCCTCGATCGCTGCCTCACCCGGCCCACCCTCAAGAACGCCACCCCCGGGGATCTCAGCTTCGTCCTGCCTTACCGTTACCTGAAAGACATTCTGGAAATGTTGGAGGCCCTGGATGTCCTGGCCCCAGGAATCAACCACCGCCACACCCTGCTCTACGGGGTGGAGGTGAAGTTCTATTCCCATCGCCTGCAATTGAGCCCGGAGTTGGAGACCCTCATCGGCAATCTGTTCGTCATCGGGGATGGCGCCGGCATCACCCGCGGCCTGATCCAGGCCTCCGCCAGCGGCATAATCGCCGCCCGGGCGGTGGCCTCCCGGGGTTAGCAGCATAGGCTCACAGGGGAATTGGTGGGGTTACCTGCCTGGCGCCGCCCCTCCCTGCCTGGGGTCGGCCCGGGTATCCTCAGTCCCGGGGCACCGCCAGCATACGCGCCACTGCCTTAAGGGCCCGCTCCCGGGTCTGGACGGGCACCGTTACCTGGTGACGGTCTTCCTTGAGGGACGCCAGGACATCGCCCAGGGTGATGCGCTTCATGGGCCGGCAGACGAGGCGGTGGGAGGGGGAGTGAAAGAGCTTGCCGGGATTTTCGAGGCGCATGCGGTGCAGGATGCCGGTTTCCGTGCCGATGATGAACTCCCGGGCCGGGGCGGTGTGCGCATATTGGAGCATGCCGCTGGTGCTGAGGATGGCGTCGGCTTGATCCAGAACCTCGGGGTTGCACTCGGGGTGCGCCAGGAAGACCGCCTGGGGATGGGCCGCCCGGCATTGCAGCACGTCCTCGGCGCTGAGCCCGTCGTGGACATTGCACCATCCCTCCCAGGTGATGATCTCCACGGATTTTTGGGTGTGCCGGGCCACATAGAGGCCCAGGTTTTGGTCCGGCAGCATCAGGACCCGGGGCGCCTTCAAGGAATTGACCACCCGCACGGCATTGGCGGAGGTACAACAGATGTCGCTTTCTGCCTTTACCGCGGCGGTGGAGTTGACATAGGTGACTACCGGGACCCCGGGCAATTCCTCTTTGCGCGCTATGAGTTTGTCCACCTTAACTGACTCGGCCAGACAGCAGCCCAGGTCCAGGCGGGGCAGGAGCACGGTCTTGTCGGGGCAGAGAATGGCGGCGGTCTCCGCCATGAAATGAACCCCGCAGAAGACGATGACCGCAGCATCGGTCTTGGACGCGGCCAGGGACAGCTCCAGGGAATCGCCCACCAGGTCGGCAACGTCCTGGATGGGGGCCGGCTGGTAATTGTGGGCCAGCATGATGGCCTGGCGCCGCTTCAGCCACTCTTTAATTTCCTGCTGCTGGCGGGTCAATTCCATGGTCAGGCACCCAAGTTCGTGTTCTTGGTGATCCCCTCGCCGCCAAGGTGCCCGGTTAGGCCCCCGGCGTCTGCCGGACCACCTGGACTCCCGGCGGCGGCGTAAAGATGAAAAAATCGGACTTTAGCTTCACATCCAGGTTCATCTCGGTAAAGATAAAGCGGGTCTCTTCGCCCAGGGCGTTGGCAAACTCCAGGCGCTCCACCAGAAAGGTGCGCGGGTTGATGGTCAGGGTGAGGCGTTTCAATTCCGGCTGTTCCTTCTTGGGGAAGAGGTCGATGACCAGGCTCTGCCCCTCCTGAGGCGGTTGCTTCCAGGAGACGTTGAAGTCCTTCTGGAACTGGCCGATACCGGAGAAGAAGCGCATCACCAGATCAGAGCGCAGCACCTGGTCCAGTTTATAGACCATGACCAGGTGGTCCTGGGGCGTGTACATCCACACCAAGTTGCCGTCGGAGACTATTTCCTTCTTCTGTTCCGCGGGCAATTCGTACTTCCAGAGCATGCGGGAAGGCTTTTGAAAATAGACCCAGCCCGCGGCGCTGTCGGTCTCATGCAGCGCCGTCAGGCGGGATTCCTGCTGAAAGCGGGCCTGAAAGGTCCCAGTCTTGTCGTAGGTGGCCTGGACCTGTTTCATCACCTCTTCCGGGCCCTCGGCCGCCACCCCCGCCAGGGGGCTGAGGACCAGGATTAACAGCGGCAACAGCAGCGGCCAAGATTTATGCCTCATGTTCTTCCCTTGCAGACAAATTATCTCGCTAATATTTAAAATTTATCAGAGGCAGCGCCTGGCGTCAAATCGAACCCCCGGCGCATCCCGGGCCGGGTACGGCCCCGGCAGAGAAAAGATGAATCAATAAACGATCCTTACCTGGGCACAGGTCTTGGCCGTTTCCGCCTTTGAGACAGCAAGGCTTCCAGGTCATTGAGGATTTCCGGCATTGCCAGCGCCCCCGAGAATTCCCGCAGCCAACGCCGCACCCTTCTCACATTCAGCTCCGGCTGCGCCGCCAGGATGGCGGCGATATCCTCCAGGTCCCGGGGCCGGTGGGCCACCGCCTTCATGACGATTAGATCTTCCGGTGAAGATAAGGGGATGGCCACCCCGCCTAGATCGACCCATTTTGCCCGGATGGCCGCTTCTTTTTCAAAAGGCAGGGACCCAAAAACCAGGTCGAGATCGATGCCGCTTTCCCCGTGACGCATCAGGAGGACCCGGGTCTCCAGGGCGAAGGCCAGGGCATCGGCCCGGCGAGGCAGGAAGCCGTGCCCTGCCCCCGCGGCCAAGAAATCACCCCAGCGGCCTTCCTCCAGCAGCACCAGGGCGTCGACGTCCCGGGTCAGCCGGGGCCGTCCCCAAAGGGAGGCGGCCACTCCGCCGATCACCACTCCCCGAACCTGCTCAGCCTGGAGCCAGGCCGTCAGGTGGCGTAAGACCGTGAGCAGGGGCGCCAGTTCTCCCGGTTCAGGCATGCTGCCTCCGGCGCAGCCTGGCCCAGCGCCGCCGGACCGGGCCCTCTACCGCCGCCTCCGCCCCGGCGGTCCAGCCCAGGGTCTCCGCAGATGCCAGCAGCGCCGCCAATTGGCGAAACTTGTGGGCCACCGGGGTGAAAACGAGTTCCTCTAATTCAGCGGCGTTGACCCGCTGCCACCTCCTCTTAAAGTCCAGGGCCGCGCTCCTGGTCAGATGGCCGGTCGGGGCCTTTGCTCCCGTTGAGGCAACCCGCGAGGTCTCCCGATAGATGGGGGCCCCAACCCGCCCCGGGAGCTGGTCCAGGCCGGCCTCCATCTCCAGGAGCAGTCTCAGGAGAAAGGGTTGGGGCCTTCGCCGGCCATTTTCCCATTGATTGACGGTGCTGAAGGTTACCCCCACCTCATGGGCTAACTGCTCCTGGGTCAGTCCCAGCCGCCGCCGCAGGCGCTTGATTAAAGGAGGGATGTCGATCCGGTCCATAATCAACCTCTCATCTATTATTTAAAATACTATATTATTTTAAATATATAAATTGTCAACCGCCCTGGATCGAGAGCACCCGCCCTATGGTAAACAGGCGCAGATAACCACCTCAACCTCCAATTTGGGGGCGCCCAATTCGGGCTCAGGATGGAAGTGACGAATAAAGGGGATGGGGCGTGGGCCCTGGTCGCCGAGGGTCAGGCCTAGGGCGCTTCTGGCGCGCCCTGCTATTGGGGTGGGGTAAGGACTGCCTCGGGGCGACTCAGCGAGTTCCCGGCCTATAATAGGGGGGCCCGCGGCCGCCGCACCTCCGGCGGCTTGCGGGGTCCGCCCCCAGAGGCACAATCCCTTAGAACCGCGCCCCCTCTCAGCCTCCAGGGACGCCTCCGGAAAAGCGCCGGGATGAGGCGCAAAGCTCTGTAGTGCTAATTGCCGTGCGACTTTTGATATTGGTCGTAGATGTAGCCGCCCAGCAGGCCGGCGCCGGCGCCGATGGCGGCTCCGGCAGCCGGATTACCGGCCGCGGCGCCGATGAGGGCGCCGCTGCCGGCGCCGATAAGCCCGCCGACCCCGGTCCGCTCTGCGGAAGTTGTGTCAAAGGCGGAACCGGCACAGCCGCCAAGCAGCATAACTACCAGGAGCAGCACACCGACGGTTTTCAGCATCTTCTTCTCCCTCCCTCAGGGGCGCCGGATTCCAGGAAATATCGGAACCCCGGCCGGGATTAACGATTCCAATTAAAGGATAATTCTCCAGAAGTCCAGAGGCACAGGCAGCTATCCCCGATTTTTCCGTCCGGACTCTCAGGTACCTCTGTTCGGGCGTCGTATTTGTATTCCTTTTTTTAGATATATTAGAATTATTGTCGAGACAATAATTAATAATTTAATTATTGTGTCAATATTCTAATTGATTCCCCACCCAGGTGATAACGGCATGGCTGCAACCAAGTCTGGCGGATCTAAGAAATCCATTAACAAGGCTGGCTCCAGGGGGGGGAAGGTTAACGGGCCGAAAAAGCCTCCTGCCAAAGACACCGGGAAGGAGGGGGCCGGAGCCGCCACCAACCTGCCGGGCCTGGAGACGGCCCCGGCATCTCCGGCCGCGGCGCGGCCCTGGGCCATAGTCGGGATAGGCGCCTCGGCCGGCGGCCTGGAGGCCTTCACCAGACTCATCGAGAACCTGCCCACGAATACCGGCATGGGCTTCGTCCTGTTGCAGCACATGGCCCCCCGCTCCCACAGCATGCTGCCGGAGATCCTGGCCAAGACCACCCGGATGCCGGTCACCGAGGTGCAGGACGGCACGCGGGTTCAGCCCAATATCATCTACGTCACCCCCCCGGACCTCCTCATGACCCTGGAGGGGGGGGTGCTGCATCTAGCTAGCCGGGCCGAGCCCCGGGTGCTGACCCGTCCCATTGACATCTTCCTGCGCTCCCTGGCCCAGGACGAGGGCAGCCGGGCCATCGGAGTGATCCTGTCGGGCACCGCCTCCGACGGGGTCCTGGGCCTCCAGGCCATCAAGGCCGGAGGCGGCGTCACCTTCGCCCAGGACATCGAGAGCGCCAAGTATCCCGGGATGCCCGAGAGCGCCATCGCCGCGGGCGTCGTCGATTTCGCCCTCTCTCCCGAGAAGATCGCCCGGAAATTGGCGGGCCTATCCCACCATCTTCCCCTGCCAGTGGCGCCGCTCCCCGCCAGGGAGGCAGAGGCCCCCTTGGAAGAGGGGGTCTTCAACCAGATTCTATTGATGCTCAAGACGACCGCCGGCCTCGACTTTACCCATTACAAGCACAGCACCATCAAACGGCGCCTCCACCGGCGTATGCTGTTGCAGCGTGTGGAAAAAATCGAGGACTATGTCAAATACCTGCGGCAGCATCCGGAGGAAGTCAAGAATCTCTACGAAGACATTCTGATCAACGTCACCAGTTTTTTCCGGGAGCCGGAGTCCTTTGAGACCTTGCAAAAAATCGTCTTCCCCGAAATCCTGCGTAACCGGGCCGAGGATGAGCCCATCCGCATCTGGGTGCCCGGCTGCGCCAGCGGCGAGGAGGCCTACTCCCTGGCCATCAGCCTGCTGGAATTCCTGGGGGACATGGCCAGCAACGTCCAGATCCAGATTTTCGCCACCGATGTCGAAGACAGGGTGATTGACCAGGCCCGCCTGGGCATCTATACGGAAGCCATTACCGCGGACGTTTCCGCGAACCGGCTGCGGCGCTTTTTCAGCAAGGTGGCCGGCGGCTACCAGGTGAGCAAGACCATCCGGTCCATGTGCCTCTTCGCCAAACAGAACCTGACCAAGGACCCGCCCTTCTCCCGCCTGGACCTCGTCAGTTGCCGCAACGTCCTCATCTATTTCGGGGCGGTGCTGCAGAAGAAGGTGATCCCCATCTTCCATTTCGCCTTGAAGCCGGGCGGCTTCCTGCTCCTGGGCAAATCCGAGGCCTTGAGCGCCTTCACGGAGTACTTCAACCCCCTGGACAAAAAACTCAAGGTCTTTCAGAAAAAGACGGTGGCGGTCCCGTACCAGGCCCTCCCTCCCTTCCCCGAGGTGGATGGGGGAGAGGGCCAGGGCAAGGTTAAGGTCAAATCTCCGGAGGAAATGGTCTCCCTAGAGGATTTGCAAAAGGAAACGGACCGCATCGTCCTGTCCCGCTTCGCCCCGGCCGGGGTGGTAATCAACGCCAACCTGAACATCATCCAATTCCGGGGACACACCGGCCGTTTCCTGGAGCCGAGCCCCGGGGAGGCCAGCCTCAATCTCCTCAAAATGGTCCGGCAGAGCCTGGCGGTGGAGCTCAGGGCCGCAGTCTACGCGGTCCTGAAGTCCAATACTCCGGTGCGCCGGGAGGGGCTGCGGCTGCGTCTGGATGGCGCCTCGAGGGTGGTCAACCTGGAGGTCTGCCCGCTGCGGCCCACCGCCGCCCCGGATCGTTATTTCCTGGTGATCTTCGAAGATGCGACCCCGCCGGTCGAGGCGCTCCCCAAGGGAAAAGAACCCGGAGGCAAGGCCTCCGCCGGGAGCCGGACGACTCTAGAGCTGGAAAGCGAGATGACCGCCACCAAGGAATATCTCCAGACGGTCATCGAAGAGCAGGAGACCAGCGTCGAGGAGTTGCAGAGCTCTAACGAGGAGCTCATGAGCGCCAATGAAGAGCTCCAGAGCATCAATGAGGAGATGGAAACCTCCAAGGAGGAACTCCAGTCCGCCAACGAGGAGCTGGCGACCCTCAACGAAGAGCTGGGAAACCGCAACCAGGAGCTGTTCCAGGCCAACAACGACCTCAACAACCTGCTCACCGTGGTCCAGATCGCCACCGTCATTCTGGGGCCGGACCTGCGGATCCGGCGCTTCAACCCCGCGGCCCAGGGGATGCTGGGCCTGATCCCCGGGGACCTGGGCAGGCCCCTGGGAGACATCCGGCTGAAAGTGGAAGTGCCAAACCTGGAGGCGATCATTAAAGGGGTCCTGAACACCCTGTCCGTCCAGGAACTGGAAGTCCAAGACCGGAATGGGCGCTGGGTCTCCCTGCGTCTCCGGCCGTACCGGACCTCGGACAACAAGATCGAAGGGATAGTCCTGGCGGTGGTGGATGTGGACCTCATCAAACGCAGCCTGGAGGAGGAGCGGCAGGCCCGGGACTATGCCCGGGCCATCGTCTCCACCGTCAGGGAGCCTCTAGTGGTCCTGGATGGCAAGCTGCGGGTGGTTTCGGCTAACGACGCCTATTACCGGGTCTTCAAAGTCAAACCGGAGGATACCGAAGGCCACTACTTTTATGAGTTGGGCGAGGGCCAATGGAACGTCCACCGCCTACGGCAGCTCTTAAGCAAGGTCCTGCCGTCCGACCAGCAATTCCAGGATTTCGAGATGGTGCAGAAATTTCCGGAGGTCGGCCGCCGGACCTTTCTCCTCAACGGGCGGCTGCTGCCCCTGGGCGGTCCCGCCCATGATCGCGTCCTGCTGGCCCTCGAAGACATAACCGAGCGCCGGGAGGCGGAGGAGGTGTTGAGGGAGTCGGAGGCCAAGCTCCGGAATCTGGCCATGCGGCTGCTGGCCTACCAGGAGGAGGAGCGCCGTGAGCTTTCCAGCGAGTTGCAGGAGTCCCTGGCCCAGGGCATCGCGGCCGCCAAGCTGCAACTGCGGACCGTTGTAGAGAAGTTGCCCGCGAGCGACGAGGCGGTGCAGCAAGATTACCGCCAGGCCCTGGGGGAGTTAGACCAAGTCGTGGAAAAACTGCGGCGCCGGGCCGCGGCCCTGAGCCCGCAGATGCTGGCGGACCTGGGCCTGGCCGGGGGCCTCAAGGTCCTGGCCGATGACTGCGGCATGGAGTGCGACCTGCACCTGGGGGACCTGGGCCGGGTCTTCAGCATGGAGGACCAGGTCAGCATCTACCGAATCTTTCAGGAGGCCCTGAGCAACGTCTGCCAACATGCCCGGGCCACCAGGGTGACTCTGGCAGGCAAAAAGGGGGACGGCAACGTGGAGTTCCTGGTGGAGGACAAGGGCCAGGGCTTTGAGGTGGGCCGCCAGGAGGACCTGGAGGGCGGGCGCCGGGGAATCGGGCTGGCCTCCATGTCCGAACGGGTCAAGGCCCTGGGCGGAACCTTCAAACTGGAGAGCCAGGTGGGAGTGGGCACCAGGGTCTTCTTCACCATCCCCAAATCCAGGAAGAGATGACCAGGGGTTGGGTGTTTCGGTTTTCTGGACACATTGAAAAAAAATAACCCAAGCGCTTAGGTTTATGCTATAATGGCAACTGTTGACAGGATTGGCGGGCTGCGTGTGGTGATTTACCCGAACGATCACAGACCGGCCCACGCGCATGTTATAGGCAATGGCTGTGAAGCCGTCTTCAAGCTCAATTGTCCCGAAGGACCGCCGGAATTACAGGAGAATTACAATTTCCCGGCGAGTGAGATTTCAAAGATCAAGGCGGCTCTAGCGGAAAGAACAGCGCACCTATGCGCCAAATGGAACAGTGTTCATGAATTGTCCTAAAGACGAAATCGAAGCCGCAAACGAGCGGTCAGCAGCACGACTGGCCAAAACGCCGACTGCAATAGCAGTGCGCTATGACCGTCGCATCGGACGCCTGGTAATCGACCTGAGCACAGGCTTGTCAATCGCGTTCAGGCCGCATGACGCGCAAGGGCTCGAAGAAGCCAAGCCGCAACAGCTTAGCAAAATCGAGATTTCACCGTCAGGCTTCGGCATACACTTCCCAGACCTTGACGCCGATCTTTACTTGCCCAGCCTTTTGGAAGGCTTTCTTGGCTCGGAAAGGTGGATGGCCTCGCAGTTGGGGGAGTCAGGGGGACGGTCAACCTCGGCGGCTAAAACCGCCGCTTCACGGAGAAACGGCAAACGGGGAGGACGACCGAAACGGAAACCTCACATCCCGGACGCGGCCTAAAGATCAGAATCCTACGCGAGCCTGCTAATTGAACAGGGCGAAAACCTAAAATACATTCAGACGCAGATAGGACACAGCAGCCCCACGGTAACCTTGAACGTCTATGCCCACCTGATGAAGCCCTCCAATCAAGAGGCCACCTGCCGGTTGGAAAATGCCATCTTTGGAGAAAGTAGTAGCAGAATGGTAGCAGAAAAGAAAAAAGGGGCACGGCCTGCATCCGTAACCCCTTGATTTTTATGGTAGGCGGTACTGGATTTGAACCAGTGACTTCCACCAAATTTGCGCTATCATGCCTTCGACAAGAAATTTTGGCTTCGAGAAGAGGACCGGTTGGGAGATTTAACTCGGGCAATGAGGCTCCAAAACCTCTTTGGGACGGAAATAACTATGGATGCGGCATAATCTCGAATATTCCAGGTAAATAAAGGCGCGGTTTGGACGCGTTTTCCGAGTTCAGTATCTCACCATGCCCGGTAAGGTCGTTATTCCATAATGCCCTTCGCACAACTTGAAGATTTTCTAGCCCCCTCGCCGTTACCGGCCCTGATAGCAGTCTTCATGACCCTGGGCCTTAAATACTTGGGGGACCGCCTCGTTGGCCGCCTTCGAGCTGACCTTCCCCATTCTCTCATCACCGCCGCGGGATTCATCCTGGTGACGGCTATGGTGGGCGCCGTTGTTCACCTACTGGCCATGGCGGGCAGGGCCAATCTCTGGTTACTCCGGGTCCTGGCTTGGTCGCTACTATCCCTGGGGATCCTGGAACTTTACTCGTTCAGGCATGGTTGCTTGAAGCGTCATTGGCGTCGCTTGGTGGCTCTCTGGCAGGAGCAATCCATGTGGGGCCAAGCTGCGGTCATACTGATAGGGCTGACAGCGCTGGGGTTCTGGCTTTCATCCTTGGGGCCACCTACCGATGCTGACTCTTTGAATTACCATCTGGGCGTACCCTTGGAAATCTTGCGTCGGGGCGGAGCCTTGCCACGGCCGGACTGGCTCCACGCCCGGCTAGTGGGATTGGGTGAATCTTTGAATATGCTGGGGCTAGCGGGAGGCACAGATATCTGGGGAGCTTCCCTGCAATTTGCCGGTCTGGTGGTCGCAGTGGTCGCCATCAGTTCTCTGGGAACCACCACGGGTGACAAGATGCTGGCGAGCATAGGGGTGCTGGCCTGTCCGGTGGTGGCCTTTCTGGTGCCCAATCAGAAGCCGATGATGTTGCCGGCGGCCGCGACTACCACTGCTATGATTTTGCTGTCCCTGCGTTTCCGGACTATGGATCTATCCACTCTGACCCTGGCCTGGGGGTGCTCCTTTTTTGCCATGGCCTGCAAATACTCGTTCCTGTTTTCCGGCGTGGTGGTGCTGGGAGCAGGTCTGATAGCCGCCCGACGGTCCCGGATGCTTTGGGGCGCGGTGGGGGTGGCCTTGGGCGCCTATTTGGTGTTACTCTTTCCGGTACATCTCCAGAATCTGCTGTTTTATGGCGACCCCATCTCGCCTTTTCTGGAGAGGTTCAAACCAGGGGGTGATAGGCTGATAGTCGCGTTTGCCGAGAGTTTGCGGGCCCCTTCTGATTTTGGCGGCGGTTTCTTCCCCTTCCCGGTTAATTTACTGCTACCTCAATCCCTTGGGGACCTTACCGCCGTTCTGGGGCTGGGACCCTTGCTGTTATGGGTGGGGCTGCAGGGGAGCAAGAATCCTGGTGCTCCTCGAATTCTCATAAGTGGTGCCTTGCTTGTTTGTGCCAGCACCCTGGCCCTGGGGCAGGTGACAGCGCGCTTCTTTTTTGAACCATACCTCTGGGTAGTAGCGGCCGCAATTCCGGTGGCCTGGACTCCTTACAAAAGGATAGGTTTCCGTATTCTGACTGGCCAGTTGCTAGTCGTCGCAATGATCGCTATCTTCGGCGCCGCCATCCTCTTCCCCGGCGCATGGACTGGATCCCTGCGGGACATGGTCATGACGAGATATGCTTACGGCTATGCGGAGACACGGTGGCTCGACAGAGTACTGCCCCCTGATGCGGTGGTGGCGACCCAGTTCAATTGCATGGCCCTAATGCCTCGCCCCTCCTTCAATGGGACAATTCTGGATTACGCCAACATGGACGACCCCAGGGTACGCCACCGGATGATGGCCCTACTGCAAGCCTCGCATGTGAATGCATGGGTGGACGGATGGCCCATATCTGAAAAGATTATGAAACTCATTGGCCCAGAGCGTCTCGTCCCCTTGGCGGGGCCCCGGCAGTTCAATTTAGCAGTACGCAACCCATGGAACCAGGTGCCAGAGATGGTTATGGTCTATGGTGTGAATCTGGCGCCAGGGGGGAGTGAAAATCCCATTAACCGAAAATTAGATGGAGTAAATCGTTCCTTGAAAATGCAAGAATTGCAGAGGCGAGGTGTGCCAATGGTCAAGCACCCTGCAAAATCTTTGGGGCGCCCATAAAGGACCGGGGGGCGGAAAAATCCTCAGAGACGGGGCGGTGTGCCCTGGGACAATGGAAGAAAGATAATGTTGAGAGAGAGGAGATAATCGCTGAGTCTCCGCGAAGAAGTTATGAAATTATTAGATTGGCACAGACGCAGCTAGGACACAGCAGCCCCACGGTAACCTTGAACGTCTATGCCCACCTGATGAAGCCCTCCAATCAAGAGGCCCCCTGCCGGTTGGAAAATACAGTTTTTGGGGCAGCCGGTCACAAAATGGTCACAGAAACTAAAAAGGGGGCACGGCTTGTAACCGTAACCCCCTGAATTTGCTGGTAGGCGGTACTGGATTTGAACCAGTGACTTCCACCGTGTGAGGATGGCACTCTTCCGCTGAGTTAACCGCCCAAGTTTGCCATCTATTTATAATGAAGAAATTGCTTTTTGACAAGGTGAGACCGCGGAAAAAAATGCAGTACAGCCGCTGCGGGGGCTAGGGCAGGCGAGCCCAAGGCTCTCCTTCATAACGCAGCTTTGACGGAAATGCCAGGGAAAATTTGTTGATTTTTCACAGGTCCCCAGTCCATCTCCGCCTCGAGAGAAGTTCTTGCCAGCCTCACTCGCAGACCTTCCTTGACAAGTCCCCTGCAAAGATAATAATATGAAACATTTGGATTTTTAGGCTCATTTGGCCGGTCACTGACAGCGATTCCTTGTAGACCTGGAAAGCAGAGGGGGTAAGTTTTTACCCCCCGGGGAGGGAAAAGATGAGGGTAACCCTGGGTATCCGGTATCTGGCGGCGGGCCTGTGTGTCCTGGGTCTGGCGAGCTGTTCCGAGACTTACGCCTATCTGCCATCTGTTGGCAAGCCCGCTGCCACCCCCGCTCCTGCAGGGGGCCAGGCCACCGCGGCTCAGCCCGCCCCGGCGGTCGAGACGCCGGCCCCCAAAGCGGATTTGCCGCAGCAGGTTCAGGATTTGGGGGTCCGGGTGCAGCAGTTGGAGACCAGACTGGCGCAGCTCGAAGGCCGGCAGCCCGCCCCGGCGGTCGCCGCGGCCAGGACCAGGGAGCGGCCGGCGGCGGCCCCGGCCATCACTTCGGATAAGCTCTACAACGACGGCCTCCATCTCTACCAGGGGAAAAAGTACCCCCAGGCGCGCGCCAAATTCTCCCAGTATCTGAAAGAGCAGCCCAAGGGCCCCAAGGCCCCCGATGCCCGTTACCAACTGGCCGATAGTTATTTCCAGGAGGGCAGATACCAGGAGGCCGCGGTGGAATTCAACAAACTGTCCAGCCAGTTTCCCAAGAGCATATTGGCCCCAGCCGGCATGTTGCGCCAGGCCATGGCCTACCAGCATCTACAGCAAACCCCGGCTTACCGGAGCACCTTGAGAAAATTGGTCCAGACCTATCCCAACAGCCCGGAGGCCAAAGAGGCGGATAATTGGCTGAAGGAAGGGAAGAAGGAGACCCCCCCTGGCAAGGCTCCGGCCAAGACGGTGCCCAAACCGGAGTAGCAAAAAACCCGGGGCAGAGGGGTTTTAAAAGATGACCGGGCGGTGGCCGGCGAAATTATTTTAATTGCCTTCAAGGCTCAGGTAAACTGAATGGAGAGGTTCGGAGCGGCGCTTCATTGATGGCCCCCTAATGGGCGGCGGGCCCAGCCGGCCCCTCCCTGAGCCATCCTGAATTTTTCCTCTAGGGTGATGGCCTCTCAATTCCGGGACGAGATATCGACCCGTTCACAGTCAGACGCGGGCCAGGAAAAGAACCGATATGCTGAGCATACTACGTTCACATGCGAAACACTGGATCATCGGTATCCTCATTTTTGTCATTGGCGTAGTCTTTGTCCTCTCCTATGGGTTTGGGGGCATGCACTCCGGGCCCACGCAAGAGGTAGCCGTGGTCAACGGCCAGCCCATCACGATCACCGCTTATGCCCGGCAGTTTAACGCCATGATCAAGCAATACCAGGAGATGAGCCGGAGCGACTTGACCCCCGAACTCATCAAGGCCATGCGCCTCAAGGAAATGGCCCTGGACCGGCTGATCGCTGAAACCTTGCTCATGCAGGCGGCGGAGCGTCAGGGGCTCACGGTGAGCGACGCCGATTTGCGGAAGCAGATCGAGAGTTTTCCTTTTTTCCAGAGGAACGGCAAGTTCGATGAGCATCTCTATTTTATGATGTTGGCCCAGAATCAACTGTCCAGCGCCGAGTTCGAGGAGCAGGAACGCCAAGACCTCGGGTTGAGGAAGATCACCACGGAGGTGACCTCCCTGGCCAAGATCTCCGACGCTCAAATCCGGGAAACCTACGACCTGGCCAAGGAAGCGGTCCAGGTAAGTTATCTGGTGGTCACCCCGGATAAGTTCATGGCCAGCCAGCATCCCGCTGAGGCCGAGCTATCCCGCTACTACCAGGCCAACCAGGAGAAATTTCGGGTGCCGGCCCGGTCCCGGGTGAGCTATCTCTATTTCCCCACCCAAGACTTCCTGGGCCGGGTTAAGATCTCCGATGCCGAGGTGGAAGATATCATCAAGGAGCACCAGGCGGAATTTCTCCGCCCCAAGGTGGTGCGGGTGCGCCAGTTGGAGCTGCTCATCCCCCCCAAAGCCGATGCCGCCACGCAGCAGCGTTTGGAAAAGCAAGCCCAGGATCTGCTCGACAAACTGAAGGCCGGAGAAGATTTCGCCAAGCTGGCCCAGACTTACTCCCAGGACCCCGCCAGCCGGGCCGCAGGGGGGGAGCTGGGCGATGTCCAGCGGGGCCAGCACCCCCCCCAGTGGGACCTGGCAGCCTTTGGCCTTAAACCCGGAGAAGTGGGCCGGGCCGACACCCCCCAAGCCATCTATTTGCTCAAGATGGAGGGAGTCAAGGAGACCGAGAAGATACCCGGGGCCGAGACCAGGCTGAGGGACCGCCTCAAGCAGGAAAAGGCCTTGCCCCTGGCCCAGGAGGCCGCCAAGGAGGCCCGCGCCGCTTTGTCGCAGGACACCGCCGCCGAGATAGCCAAAAAATATGGGGGCAGCCTGAAGGAAACCCCCTTGATTAGCCAAAAGGACCCGGTTCCGGGGCTGGGGCCGGCGCCCGCTTTCACCCAGGCGGCCCTGCAACTCAAACCCGGGGAAGTGAGCCGGGTGGTTGAGCTCCCCGGCGGCTGCGCGGTCATGAAGTCCCTGGAATACCAGGCGGAGAACCTCCCGCCCTTCTCACAAGTCAAGGACCAGGTGGCCCAGCAGGTGAAGAAGCAGGGGGCCATGAAAGACGCGGAAAAAGAGGCGACCCAGTTGTTGGCCCGCCTGCGGAAAGGGGAACCCCTGGCTCAGGTGGCTGCGGCGGCCGGTCTGCCCGCCAAAGTGAGCGGCTTTTTCACCCGTTTCGAGGGCTTTGAGGGCCAGCGCCAGGCCGAGGCCCTCACCGGGGCCGCCTTCCTCCTCTCCCGGGAACACCCCTACCCGGACCGTCCCCTCGACTGGAACGAAAGTTATTACCTTTTGGCCTATAAGGAAAAACGTCCCGCCGATCAGGCAGAGTTGCAGAAAGACTGGGAAAAGCTGAAGACCCAATTGCTGAATGACAAGAAGCAGATGATGTTGGTCTCCTGGCTGGATGCCGAGCGCCGCCGGTCCAAGATCAAAGTGTATGCGCTGCCCGGAGGGGAATGAGTTCGGAATCCGCCCCTGGTTGTGATAATATCTGTCAGGCGGCGGCCCGGGTGGTCCGCCGGCGCCAAGGCCAAAGCCGGCGGCCGCCCCAAGAGGAGCAGATATGGAAGATATGCTGGATAAGATAATCTACACAATGGCGAACCCCTTTATCGAAATAGGCCTCTTAGTCCTACTGCTGCTCGCCTTCATCCGATACCGGAGAGATCCCCGCGTGGAAATTACCGGCATCAAGATTGTGCGCGTCCTGATCCTGCTGCTGGTTTTCCTGTACCTGATGTTCGTTTGGGCCAGCTCCGTGCAACCCGCCCTGCGAGGCATCAGCATCTTCGGGATGTTCATCGTCAACATGGTGTTGCTTTACCAGTTGATCCTGGCCCGCCTGTTGCGGCCTTACCATACTGCCCTGACCGCGATGACCCAAAAGCCCGGGGAGTCCGAACTGTTTCAGCAGGTCTGGCGCAGCGGTAAGAGATTCTACTATGCGCGTTATGCCTGGTCTTCCCTGTTCAGCGGCGCCAACCCCTTTCATTTCCTATCAGAAATAACCACCGACCGGGTTCGGGATGATATCCGCGACACCTTGCGGCGCTTCGGGGTGGAGCAAAAGATGCTCACCCTGGCCTCGCTGGTGGCCTATTTAAAGAACCAGATCGGCTGCGACCAGACCATGCCGGCGGATTTCCAAAACTTGATACTCCAGGCCATAGACGATTTTGCCAAACACCCTTATATCCAGGAAAAGGCCAACGAATTCCTGCGCCTCGCCACGGAGAGGCCTGAAGAGATTAACTTTCCCGAATGGATAGCCCAATTTGAATCCTGCGTCAAATCCTCCAAATAGCCCCGCCGGCCTTCTGAAACCATTAAACCACAGCGAGCCTGGCGGCGCCAGCGAGACCGTCTCCGGGACGCCGCCGGCGGCGGTCAGGGCCGCCTGCCACCGGGCTTTGATGGCCCGGGAGCGAATCCTCCAAGGCTATCCCGATTGGCAGGCCTGGCGCCGCCAGGCCCGGGATATCAAGGCTGAGGCCATCTCCCGCCTGGATGAATTGCTGCAGCAGATGGCCCGGGAGGTCCAGACCTGGGGAGGCAAGGTGCTCTGGGCCCGGGATGCGGCTCAGGCCCGGGAGCTGATCCTGGGTCTGACCCGGGAGCACCGGGTCACCATGGTGACCAAATCAAAGTCCATGACCACCGAGGAGATCTGCCTCAACCCGGCCCTAAGCGCGGCTGGCATCCGGACACTCGAGACCGACCTGGGGGAATTCATCGTGCAGTTGGCCGGCGATTCTCCGGCGCACCTTACCGCCCCGGCCCTGCACCTGGACCGCCGGCAGATAGCCACCATCTTTCGGGAGCGGCTGGGGACAGCCTGTCCTCAGGACCCGGCGGCCCTAACCCGGCTGGCCTGCGACCATATCCAACCCGATTTTTGGCGGGCGGGGATGGGCATAACCGGGGTCAACTTCGCCGCCCCGGACGGCACCCTGGTATTCCTGGAGAATGAGAGCAACCTCCGCCTTACGGCCACCCTGCCGCCGGTGCAGGTGGCGCTCATGGGGCTGGAGAAGATTATTCCGGCCCTTGCCGATGTGGAGGTCTTGCTGCGGCTGTTGCCGGCCAGCGCCACCGGCCAGCGCCTCACGGCCCTGGTCCATTTTCTCCGGGGGCGCAAGTTCCAACCGGAGGGGCCCCAGGCCTTTTACCTGATCATCCTGGACAACGGCCGGCGCCGCCTGGCCAGGGACCCGGAGTTCAGGGAAGCCCTTTATTGCCTGCGTTGCGGGGCCTGCCTCAACGTCTGTCCCATATTTCAGCTCCGAGCCGCCCACTTGTACCGCCGGGTCTATCCCGGGGCCATCGGCATTCTGCTGGCCCCGCACCTGGCCCCGGTGGGCGACATCAGCGATTTGTGCAGCCAATGCGGCGCCTGCCAGGAAATCTGCCCGGTTGGCATCCGGCTAACGGAAAACATCCTGAAGGAACGGGCCCGCAGCCGGCAATGGCGGAACCTGTGGGCCTTGTCCGGCCTGGCCGGCCAGGCCTTGGTCCGGCCGCGGCTTTATCGGAGCCTGGAGCCGGGTCTGCGGTTATTGCAAACCCTGGCCCCTGGCCGGCAGCAGCCCCCCTGGCCGGCGCTGAGGCTATCCCCGGAAAGCTTTCAGCGAAGGTGGCGGCGCCGGCCGCACCCCGGCAGCCCCACCCGGGCCCCGGAGCCGCCGGCCGCCCCCGCTGGGGTCTCCTTTTCCCGGGCAACTGAGGCGGTTAGATTCGCTGGTCCGGGCGGGAAAGGCGACGCCATTGAGGACGCTCCTTCCCTGGCAGCCCGGCTGGAGGAGGTGGGGGCCACCTGCCGGCAAGTCCGGGGAGCGGACCAACTGGCCCGGCTGCTGGCGCAGTTGCCGGAACCCTTATGGTTTCAGGACCATCCCTGGCTCTCGCGAGCCGCCCGGGAGTTGAGGCGGCTAGGGTTATCGCCGCACCTGGTTAAGCGCCGCTGGGCCCCACCGGGCCAGACCGCGGTCAGCGTGGGCCTGGGGGCCATCCCCGAGACCGGCAGCGTCCTCATTGAGGCCGCTTCCGGCCCGGCTGCGGCCATCTCCTTCCGGGTGCGGCGATTGGTGGTCATCGTCCCCCGGGAGGCGGCCGCTCTTAGCCTGGCCCAGGCCCTGGACCTGGTGGCCCGGCAGGCCCCGGGCATGATTACCTGGCTCACCGGCCCCAGCCGCACCGCTGACATCGAAAAGGTCCTGGTCCTGGGGGCCCAGGGGCCCCGGGAACTCCAAGTGGTGATTTACCAACAGGAGGATTGATGGAGCCGCTGCCGGTTACAGAGCTCAGCTCCCGGGCCGCAGCCCTGCAAAGGGCCCTGGCCGAGGAGAAGATCGACCTGGCCCTGGTGCGCCAAAGGGCCGACCTCTTCTACTATGCCGGGGCCATGGTGGACGGCTTCCTGGCGGTGGCCCCCCAAGGCAGTCCCTTGCTTTTGGTGCGCCGGCCCCGTGGCAAGGACGCCCTGGTCCCCTCTCCCTGGCCGAAGGCGTTCTACCAGGATCTAAAGGAACTTCCGGAGATATTGGCGCGTTCCGGGCTTAAGCCCGGGGGAGCCCTGGGCCTGGAGTTGGACGTCATGCCTGTGGCGTTTTATCAAAGGATCCGGGAGCGCCTGTTCCCCCAGCACCCCATCCTGGATGTCTCCCCCCTGATCCGGCGGCAGCGGATGATCAAGAGTGCGTACGAGATTGAGCAACTGCGCCGAGCCGCGGCCATCCTGGATCAGGTCCAGGGACAGGTGCCGGAGTTACTCCAGCCCGGGATCTCCGAACTGGAGCTCTCCGCGGCCCTGGAGTACCGTCTCCGGCTCCTGGGCCATCAAGGATTGGTCCGGGTGCGCAACTGGGACCTGGAGCTCTTTTATGGACACGTGCTCTCCGGGGTGGCGGGACTGGCGGCCTCCTACAGCGACACCCCCAGCGGCGGCTTGGGGTTCAGTCCCGCCTTTCCCCAGGGGGCATCGTTGAAGAAGCTGGCCGCGGCTGAGCCCATCAGCGTCGACCTGGTGGCCTGCGTCAACGGTTACGTGGTGGACATGACCCGGATGTACGCCCTGGGGTCGCTGCCGGACCGGGCCTGGGAGGCCTGGGAAGCGGTCCGGGAGGTCTACGCGGCCATGGAGCAGGAAGCCCGGCCGGGGGTGGCGCCCGGGACACTCTTTCACCACCTCTGGGACCTGGTGCGGGCCCGGGGGTGGCAAGATTATTTTATGGGGCGGGGGCCGGACCGGGTGGGCTTCCTGGCCCACGGGGTGGGGCTGGAACTGGACGAATTCCCCTTTCTCAACGCCCGCTTCCCTTTTCCCCTGGAAGAGAACATGGTGCTGGCCTTCGAGCCCAAATTCTTTCTGCCGGAGATCGGCATGGTGGGACTGGAGGACACCGGGGTGATCACCCCCTCGGGAGTGGAGTGGCTCACCCGCAGCCCCCGGGAGCCCAGGATCGTTTGAATACTAGCTGCCTGGCATCCGCTTCCGGCTTTGGGGTTTTGCTTTTGGCTGATTGCTGACCCCGGATCTTTCACAAATGATTCCCTTTTTGTCATTGATTTTTGGTATAAGTTGCGCAAGAATGCGAAGCAATCTCGGATATTGGCGAGAGTACCTTGCAGGAGATGCCCTTGACCAAATTTCTCCTCACCATTGTGGGCTGCCTGATGCTGGCCCTGCTGCTGCCGGCCGCCCAGCCCCTGCCGGCCCCGGCGGCGGAGCCGGTAATCGTCTGGGGCGGGCCTCCTGCGGTCAGGCAGGTGGCCCTCACCTTCGATGACGGCCCTTCGCCCCGCGCCACCAAACAAATCCTGGCTCTGCTGAGCCAATATGGGGCCCATGCAACTTTCTTCGTCCTGGGAGACCATTTGGAAGAATATCCCGGACTGGTGCGGGCCGAGATCCGGGATGGCGAGGAGGTGGGCAACCACAGTTTCGATCATCCCCGCTTCACCAAGTGCGACCTGCCCACCCAGGAACGGGAGCTGGAGCGCACCCGGGTGGACCTGGACCTGTTGGGTTATCACCCGGCCGATCTCCTCTTTCGCCCCCCTTACAGCGATTATAACCAGCGACTGGTAACCTACCTGGGCCATACCCACCGGCGGTTGGTGCTGTGGGGCATCGACTCCGGCGACTGGCAGGGCCTGCCGGCGGAGGCCATCGTCCACAACGTCGTGGACCGGGTGCGTCCCGGGGCCATCATCATCTTTCATGATAGCGATGAACACGGACGAGCCGACCGGACCCCTACGGTAGAGGCGCTGAAGGTGATCCTGCCGGCCCTGAAGGCTGCCGGCTACCGCATGGTCACCATATCGGAGCTCATCGCCGGGGCCCCTCCCGGTAAGCAACCCTGACCCTCGGCAGCCCCGGCGGTTCCCCTTCTCCTGCCCCGTGCTTCCGGTCTGGCGGCCTTTTCGCTCGGAGGCGAGGCGCCCCTTAGCTGATTGCCATGGCCCCGGCGATGGGTTAATATTACCGTATATGAGTATTGAATCGTTTTCTCCCCTGAGCTGCGCCCGCCAAGGACGCGGATCTTCGGATACGGCCGGCCGCCTGGGCTTGGGGAACCGGGAGAGGATTAAGCGGCCTTGACCACCATGCCCTTCCTGGAACATCTGGAGGAATTACGCCGGCGCCTGATCATTTGCATCGTGGCCGTAGTCATCGGCACGGGGATCGGCTGGCCCCTGGTGCCCATGGTGCAAAATTTTATCACCCGGCCTCTCCAGGAGCCCTCCATCACCCAAGAGTGGCACTACTCCCTGGAAACCTTTCTCATCGAGAAGTTTCCCAAGGTCGCCAAAAATTTTGGCATAGAGAAGCCGGAGCCCCCCCAGGTGACCCTGCATAGGCTGAACTACATGGCTCCCCTGGAACCATTCTTCGTCCAGATGAAGATCTCCCTGATCACCGGCCTGGCCCTGGCCTTTCCGGTGATCCTTTACCAGTTGTGGCTCTTTTTCGCTCCGGCCCTCTACCCCAAGGAGAGAAAGATCCTCATGTTCTTCATCCCCCTGGGCACGGTGGCCTTCCTCCTGGGGGACCTGTTCTTCCTCAAAATGGTGTGGCCGCTGGTTATCTCCTTTTCCCTGCGGTATGAGAGCCCGGTTCTCTTCTCCATGCTCAACCTGACCTCTTTTGTCAATTTTTGCCTGCGCCTGCTGGTGTTATTCGGGTTGATCTTCGAGATGCCCCTGATCCTCTTGATCCTGGCCCGTATCGGGCTGGTGCAAGTCGAGTTCCTGCGCCGGCAGCGGCGCCTGGCCATTTTACTAAGCGCGGTGATAGCCGCTTTCCATGCCGATCTGCTCACCATGACGGCCATCGCCATTCCCATCTACCTCATGTATGAACTCTCCATCCTGGCGGTCCGCCTGTTCGGCCGGCCCGCCCCGGCCGAAGGTGGTGATGCGGAGTCACTCCCGGCGCGCATGGGCGCGGGCCCGCCCTCTCCCTAGGCCTGCTCCCGGGCCTCTCGTGAACCGGCGCCACCTGCCCCTGGCAGGAGCCCTGACAAACCGGGAATCGCTCCTGCTGCGGCCGTGGCCCCATCCCTCCGGCATCCGGGTGAAACGCGGGAAGGCGGCAAAGGGCCGCCCTATCCTGAGCGGTTCGCCGGCCCGGCAGCCATTTCGGTTGACAGGATCGGGGACTTGCCGATATATAGACGCTAATCAGGTATTCGAGAAAAAGATTGACCATGGTCACGGAGAATAACCCATCGGGGAGCGAAGCCCCTACCGGCCCGGAGAAATCCGGAAGCCGGCTGCGCCGTCCCCTGGCCCGGCTGGCCGCCTGGCTGGCGGGGGAGGAATACCATTACGCCGGCTACCTTCCCAGGCGTCCGGGGTTTTTATTGCGTCATACCCTGGACCCCTTCTTCTCCCGGGTAGAGGTTAACCCCCGCTATCTGGAGCGTCTCCAGGAACTGGCCCGGAAGGGTGCGGTGGTTTATGCGCTTAAATATCGCAGCCATCTCGATTTCCTCTTCTTTAACCGCCGTTACCAAAATCTGGGGGTGGTGGCCCCGGAGGTGGCCTTCGATCTCAACCTGTGGATGTGGCAGCCCCTCTTCCATCTGGTGCAGATCATCTCCACCGCCCTCAATCATTTTTCCCGCCGCCGGGGCTGGCCCAACCACTTCCAGGACGGCTATTTTTTAAAGATACTTCAGGAGCGCCGCGGCTCCCTTCTCTTCCTGGTTGACCAGGTGGGCTTTCGGCAGCGGTTCCTCAAGCCCCGGGAAGACCCCATCCGGCATCTCCTGGAACTCCAGCAACAGGTCGACTTTCCCATTTTTCTGGTGCCCCAGATGGTGATCTACGAGAAGACGCCAACCCGGGAATTTAAGGGGTTGCTGCAGCTATTCTTCGGCGACGTGGAAAACCCCGGGAAGTTGCGGAAACTGGGGCTTTGTTTCCTCAAGTCCAAGCGGGCCGTAGTGGAAGTCGCCGAGCCGGTCAATCTCCAAAAGGCCCTGGCCGCGTCTCCCCATGAAGGCCGCCTGCGGGAGGTGGCCCAACAGATCCGCCGGGAGCTGATCTCGCGCATCGACCACAAACGCCGGGTGATCACCGGGCCGGTGATCAAATCCCGGGAAGAGGTCATGGAACTCACCCTCACTGACCCGGGGCTTACCAGCTTCATGGAGCACCTGGCCGAGACCGAAAAGAAGAGGCTCTATAAGATCAAGAAAGACGCCCAGGACTATTTTTGGGAGATCTCGGCGGACTGGAACCAGTTTTGCGTCAGCGGGATGATCCAGGTGGTCACCTGGCTGTCGAAACACCTCTTTGACGGCATCGCCTTCGATGCCGAGGGCCTCGAGCGGGTCAAAGAGGCCGGGCAGCGGGGCAGCCTCATTTTCGTCCCCTGTCACAAAAGCCATCTGGACTATCTCATCCTCAATAATCTGATCTACCAGCACCACATGCACCCACCCCGCATTGCCGCGGGCAAAAATCTGTCCTTCTGGCCTCTGGGCCCTATCTTCCGGAGCTCCGGAGCCTTTTTCATCCGCCGTCGCTTCCTGGGAGGAAAGCTCTATGCCGAGGTGCTTTACACCTATATCAAGACCATGATCCGCAGCGGTTACAACCTGGAGTTTTTCATCGAGGGAGGCCGGAGCCGCACCGGCAAGCTGGTGCTGCCCAAACTGGGCCTCTTGCACATGATCCTGCGGACATACGAGGAGAAGGCCGCCACCGACCTCCTTTTTGTTCCCACCTTCATCGGCTATGACCAGGTGCCGGAAGAAAAGGCCTACCTCAAGGAATTGGAAGGGCGGGCCAAGGAAACCGAATCCATGGGCCAACTGGTAAAGGCCAGAAAGTTCTTGTGGAGACGGTACGGCCGGGCTTACATCCAATTCAGCGAGCCCATCTCCTTAAGCGAATTCCAGAGCCGGGCTGCGAAGCAGACCCCGGAAGGCACCCAACTGCGCAACCAGGCGCAAAACCTGGCCTATCACATCATTCAGGCCATCAACGCCATTTCCGTGGTCACCCCCTTCTCCCTGGTGTGCGCCGCCCTGCTCACCTACCCCCGCAAAGGCGTCTATCGCCGGGAATTGCTGCAAATCATCCAGGTGCTCCACGATTACCTGCGAACCCGGGGGGTCACCCAGGCCGAATCGCTGGAGAATCTCATTCCCGCGGTGGAGGATACCCTGGCCCTATGCGCATCCCGCAAACTGATCGCCCCCATCGAGAAGGAAGAAGGGCTCACCGACGAACTGGGACTGGGCGGGTACAGTATCGACGAGTCCAAGCGGCCTCTGCTGGAATACTACAAGAACAACATCATCCATTTCTTCCTGCCCGCTTCTCTGGTCTCCCTGGCCATCCTGGCCTGCCAGGGCTTCGATTTCGACCTCAAGCAGATAGTAGCCGACTTCGATTTCCTCCAAGACTTCTTCAAAAATGATTTTATCTTCGAGGACGCCGATTCCGAGACCCAGGTGAACGAGATCCTGGCCTACCTCGGTTCCCGGGGAGTGGTCATCAACCTGGACCCCGAGACGGCCACCTACACCCTGTCGGCCTCCGGCCTCAAGGAACTGGTTTACTTCGCCAACCTGCTGTACAACTACCTCGAGTCGTACTGGATCGTCTTCCGTTCCTTCAAATATCTGCAGAAGAAACCCCGCAGCGAAAAGGAATTCCTCAAGCGCGTTCAGTCCATCGGCAATAAACTCTACAAGCTGGGCGAGGTGGAGCGATCCGAAGCCTTGTCCGAATCGACTTTCCAAAACGCCCTGAAGCTTTTCGGAGAAAAGGGCATCGTCCTGAAAACTTCCCCGGAAGGCAAAGGGGCCACCACCTTCAGCCGGCCCGCCGATGAAGACGCCAGGGAATACTACGGCCACCAATTGGCGCGGTTTTTAAGAAGGTAAGGAGGGGGTCTCAGTTGGCGCCTTCCAGGGCTGCCTCAAAGGCCAGGGCGACGGCCTCCAGGGGGGTGGCGGCCCGCAGCAGGCCGTGGAGGTCCCATTCGACCTTTAGGGCCACCACCGGTTTGCCCAATTTGAGGGCGATGGCCGCCTCTGAGATGGAGCCATAGTCGCCGTCCACCGCGATCAGGGCGTCGGCGCTATGGGCGATGAGGATATTCCGGGCGTGGCCCAGGTTGGTGGCCAGGGAATAGGTGAGATAAGGGTTGGCCCGGTCGCGGTCCGCATCCGGCAGGATACCCAGGCTCACTCCCCCGACCTCCGCGGCCCCCTGGGCGGCCGCGGCCATCACGCCCCCCAAACCGCCGCAGATCAGCACGGCGCCGCGGCGGGCCACTTCCCGCCCCACTTCCCGGGCCAGATCAGCTATCTCCGGGCTGACACGGCCCCCGCCGATTACCGCCACGTAAACTGGCACCATGATTTCGAGGTCCTTCGGGTATTCCCGGCTTAATTAACAGGAGCTCCTAGTATCTTGTTAAGTATTTGCCATTATCGGGCTGCATGACAAGGAAAATTTTCGCCGCCGCGCCGCGGGCCGGAGAAGAAAATTATTAACCCTGAGGAGTAGAAAGCTTGGCAAACGCAACTTATCTTATGGTAAATCCACCCGACAGGAGGTTGGTCATGAGGAAGATAGTTGTGGTTTGCCTGGCTTTAGCCCTGACCTTCGGATTTGCCGCCGTAGCCGGCGCCCAGAAGGCCGCCCCCGAGAAAGTCACCGTAACCGGTGAAGTCATTGATCTCTATTGTTATACCACCGCGGGCGAAAGGGGCCTGGGCCATAAAGCCTGCGCCATAGCCTGCGCCCAAAAGGGGATCCCGGTGGGGCTCTTGGAAAAAGGGACGGACAAGATTTATATCCTGCTTCCTGACAAAAAAGACACCCCGATTCCCGCCTGGGTCATCAACAAGTGTGGCGAAGAAATCACCGTTACCGGGCAGAAGTACCTGACCGGCGGGGACACCTTCCTCACCATCGAATCCTTTAAATGAGCTGCCTGGACATCTGGTTGCCAGGGGTTGCCCCTTTCCCGGAACCCGCACCCCCTGGCAGTCCCCTTTATCGGTTAGAAAGTGGAAGGAAGCCACAGATTTTCTCAAGCGGTTTCCCATTGGCAGCCGCCCCGGTCTCGCCCCGGTCCATCTCCAAACCCTCCGCCATCACTGCCAGCACCCATCTATACTCCTCAGTAAGGAACTCCAGCAGTTCGTGCTTCAGGCCGGAGGGCAGCCATTCCCAGGTGTAGGTCTCGATCTCCAGGTGCGGACAGAACACGTGCGCTTTAAGCAAATTGAGCACGGTCCTGGTCTCCTCCCGGGTGGAGGCCAGCGCCCCGAAGCTCTCCACGAACAGGGGCAGGTGGTAATGGATGCGCCACTGGCCGCCGGGGCAACGGTCCATCAAGGCCAATGCCTGCCACAGGTCCGGAAACCGCCGGACGCGGCCACGGTTCCCCCGGGCCCTGACCTGGTGCAGGTAAGGGGATTGGCAGAAGGGCTCCAGTTGCTGCGCCAGAGGGGCCCGGCGCCCATTATCCGGCAGGTTCACTTCTAACCCCGCGGTGATTTGGACCTTTCCCACCCGGATGCCCGTTTGGGCCAGCAAGTTGAGGGCGGCGGCCGGATCCTCATAGGACACCGCCAGATGGCAGGTGTCCAGGCAGACCCGCAGGTGCCTCAGCAGGCGGAGGCGGGCTTCGTCCAGGGATAGACCGGCGGCCCGGGCCAGCCGCGGGGCACCCCGGGGCAGCAGCCAGGCCTGGAAAAAATCCACCACCTCCCGGGTGTGCTCCAGCAGGCCGTCGGGCTCGGGCTCCAGGTCCAAATGGATAAGCTTGCCCTCCCCTTCTTCGACGCGGATAAGCCTTGCGGTCAAGCGCACGAGATTGTCGGTGATTTCCGCCATGGCGGCGGCGTTGCCTGGCGCGATCCAGGCTTTGTAGGACAGGGGCACGGTGGAAATGCCGCCCTCTCCTCCCACCGGCAACAGGCGGGCCAGGATATCCACCAGGCGCAGGGTATAGCGGAGGCGGCTGGCGGCGCGCCAGTCCGGGGCAAAGATCCCTTCCTTAACCGGCCGAGATCCCAGAGCGCCGTAAGGGAAACCATTGAGGGTAAAGACGTAAAGCTGCTGGGCGGCAAGAAAGTCCTGAAATCTGGCCAGGGCGTCGCCGGCCAGGAGTTCCCGGCTTTCCGCGTTGGAGAGGCGCAGACCCAGACCGAAGGGCCGCTCCGGGGCGAGGCGGGCGCGGAGCCGCGGCACCAGGGAACGGAGATTGCCGAACAGCTCCGGCCAGCCCCGGCCGGGGTGGACCTTGGTGCAGTAAGTCAGGTGCAATAACCCGTCTGGGCCGATCTGCAAGGAATTTTCTCCGTCAGTGAAGCCCGGCCTGGCTTAGCTCGCCAACGCCGGCCGGACCGCCGGCCAAACTGCAGGGGCGAACCCCCGCAACTCCTCTAGGGCGGCCCCGAGCGTCCCGGGGTCGATTTCGTTGGTCTCCAGCCCCCGGCCGATATCCGAGAGGAGGAGGATGGTGAGGCGGCCTCCCAGGTGGGTCCTAAACTCTTCCAGCCCCCGCAGGATGGCCTCCTCGTTGTCGAGTTGGGGGACGTACAGCGCAAAACCCAGCCTGGTTAATAAGTTCAGGACCCGCCGCCAGGGGCGTTCCCCGAGGAGCCCGGCCAGATAGGAGTAAGTGGTGTCCAGGGCCAGGCCGATGGCCACCGCCTCCCCGTGCCCCAGCTCAAAGCCGCTTAAAAGCTCCAGGCGGTGTGCGGCCCAGTGGCCGAAGTCCAGGGGCCTGGAGCTTCCGTGTTCAAAGGGGTCGCCGCCGGAGGCGATGTGATCCAGGTGCAGGGCGGCGCAACGGTAAATGACCTGCCGCATGGACTGCAAGTCCCGCCGGGCCAGGCCGCGGGCCTGCCTTTCCAGAAAGGCGAAGAAGGCCGCGTCCTTGATGAGGGCCACCTTGACGGCTTCGGCCACCCCGCCGATCCAGTCTTTTTGGGACAATGTGGTCAGGAACCTGGAGTCGTTGAGCACCGCCGCCGGAGGGGTGAAGACGCCCAGAAAGTTTTTCTGGCCCATGGCGTTGACGCTGTTTTTCACCCCAATGGCCGCATCGGCCTGGGCCAGGACGGTGGTGGGCACCCGAATGAGCCGGACCCCCCGGTGGGCGGTGGCCGCCACCAGGCCCACGGTGTCGATGAGGGCGCCGCCGCCTATGGCCGCCACGTAGGAATGGCGGCATAAACCCGCCGCCAGGATGGCCTGGTGCAGGATAGTGACATGCAGGGGGTCGTTCTTCACCGCCTCGCCGCCGGGCAAAAGCAGGGGGGCCCCCGTCAGGGCAATGACCTCGGCGTGGGCACGGCAATACTCCTCCAGGTCCGCCGGCAAGCCTGGATGATAATGGTAAAGGCCGCGGTCCACCACGGCCAGCAATTTTTTGGGCAGGTCGCCGCCGCCGTCTCGAATGACCTCGTGGAACAGGGGATTCCCCAGATCGAACAGACCACTGGTGAAATGTACCGGGTAGCGAAAACTCACCTGGAATTCCTGGTGGATGGTCTTGATGGCAGCACTCCTTAAGCCGCAGGCTAAAGCCCGCGCAAGCAGACGCTGGCCCCAACGGCGCAGGCCCAAGCCCGCAGCCAAATCCTGGGTTTATTTAGAAGTTAGGTCTTGGATTGGCTGATTTCCAGTTTTTGAGGAGGAAAAAGTCGAGGTTCCGGGGCTTTAGGAGGGAATAACCAGGGCCGCCGCCAGCCGCGCCACCAGGTCGAACAAGACCGACGGCGCCAGGCCCAGCCAGAGAATCAGCAAGAGAATCACGGCGCCAGCCAGGCCCACCGCCAGATCGCATCTAGGTATAGCCGCCTCGGACCCGGCCGGCTGCATGTAGAGCGAGACCGTCACCTTAAAATAATAGTAGAGAGAGACGATGGCAGTCAGGATGCCGATAACTGCCAGGATTGGGTAGCCGGAGTTAAGCACCGCCCGGAACAGGGCGAATTTCCCCATGAAACCCGCGGTGGGCGGCAGCCCCGCCAGGGAGACGAGGCAAACGGCCAGGATGCCCGCCCGCCAGGGCTGGGAATAACCCAGACCCTGATAGTCTTCCAACCGGTCGAGATCGGAGTCGGCCTGAGCCGGAGAGAAGCTGCCGATGAGGCCGAAGGCCCCCAGGTCCATGAGGGCATAGACCACCAGGTAAAACATCATGGCCGGCAGCCCGCCTTCTTTGACCGTCACCAGGGTCATGGTGAGATAGCCCATCTGGCCGATAGAGGAGTAGGCCAGCAGGCGTTTAATGTGCGTTTGATAGAGGGCGGTGACATTGCCCACGGTCATGGTAAGCGCCGCCAGGACCCAGAGCCCCGGCAGGCAGTAGGCCCAAAGCGGCGGGGCCGCTAGCCAGGCAAAGCGCAGCAACGCCGCGAACAAGGCCACCTTGGTGCCGGTGGACAGAAAGGCGGTCACCGGGGCCGGCGCCCCCTGGTAGACGTCCGGGGTCCAGAGGTGAAAGGGAATCAGCGAGATCTTGAAGCCAATCCCCACCAGGATCAGGGCCAGCGCCAGGAGGACCACCGGCAGGTCCCCGGGCTGGGCCGGGGCCGCCAGGGAGCCGGCCACCTGGAGGGTGCCGCTCATGGCATAGAGCAGGGCGATGCCGAAGGTGAGGAAGGCCGAAGCCACCGCGCTCATGATGAAATACTTCAGGCCGGCCTCATTGGAGGCGGCCTCGCCCTTGCGCACTGCGATCAGAACGTACAGGGACAGGGAAATAAGCTGAAACCCCAAAAAGAAGATGATCCAATTGACGGCTCCGGCCACCAGCACCATTCCCAAGGCGGCAAAGAGAATCAGGCCGTAGAGCTCATCACCGGCAAAGCCCCGGGCCCGGGCATACTGCCGCAGAAACAGGCAGGTCAGGATGGTGATCACCATGAACAGGCAGGTAAAAAAGCGGGCATAGCCCCCCAGGTCCAACATACCTTCAAAGGTGGGGTTGGCCGGAATTATCGAGAGGGCTGCGGCCCCGGCGGCCCCGGCGCTGATCAAGGCCAGGGCGAAGAGCACCCCCCCGGGCAGGCGCCGCCAGAAGGCACCGGCGCCGAAGACCAGGGAGCCGCCCCCGGCCAAGATAAAAATCGGGATCAAGCCGGGCCAATCACTGGGCATGGTTCGTCACCATTGCTTCTCACCTGACAAAGAGTTGCGACCGGAAACGGGAGACCCAAGCCAGGCTCCCGTCCCCCGTCTCCCGTCTACTTCTTCTCTCGGGCCGGCGGCGCCATGAACTCCGGTCCCACCGGATCTTTGATAGTTTGCGCCAGTATCTGGTCGATGGCGTCCAGGGCGGCCTGATCCAGGTTCCAGCCGCTAATCTCGGGCACCGGATCGAGTTGCTCCGGCTGCCGGCCCCCCCACAAGGCGATGTCGGCGCCATGGTCCAGGACCCAACGCACCGCCAGGTGGAGCACCTGCCGCTCATAACGATCCCGGGCTAACCGGTCCAGCCGGTCCACGGCCGCCAGATACTGCCCCAGCCGCGGCGGCTGGAACTTCGGGTCGATCTTGCGCAGGTCATCCCTCTGATATTGCCGGCCGGGTTTAACCTGGCCTGAAAGGAGGCCGCGGCACAAGGCGCCGTAGGCCATCAGCGCCAGGTTATTTTGGCGGCAGAAAGGCATGAGGTCCGCCTCGATGGCTCGCTCGAAAAGGTTATACGGCGGCTGCACCAGGTGGACCGGGCCGCCCCGCCGGAAGTCCTGAATCTGCTCCGGGGAATAGTTGCTCACTCCCACCGCCCGGATTTTCCCCTCATCCAGGAATTGTTTCAGCAGCCTGCCGGTCTCCTCGAAAGGCTCCAGCGGGTCGGGCCAGTGGATGAAAAGAAGGTCCAGGTAGTCGGTTTGCAAATTTTTGAGGGAGTCCGCCACGTTGCGGCGGATAAACTCGGGCGCACAGTTGCGGAAGACCTTGCCGTCCCGCCAGTCCAGGCCGGTCTTGGTGGAGATGCAGACCTGCCTGCGGCAATTTTTCAAGGCCAGGGCCTTGCCGAGGATCTGCTCCGAGCGGCCGAAGCCATACACCGGCGCGGTATCGATCAGGTTGATACCCTTATCGATGGCGGTATGGATGGTCTCGATGGCCTGGGCTTCATCGGTGCCGCCCCACATCCAGCCGCCGATGGCCCAGGTTCCCAGGGAGATGCGGGACACCTGGAGATCGGTCCCCGGAATCTTTGTATATTCCATAAGGTATTACCTCCAAAATTTCTATCAGGGCAGCCAGGCCAACTGGGTGGCGTGTTGCTGCACCATGGCCGTAACCGATGGTTCCAGCAGGTGGAGCAGCGGTCCGGGGTGCAGCCCGATGAAGAGCACCGCCAGGGCCAGGCTCCCCAAAATGACGATCTCCCTGAAGTTCACGTCCCAGAGGACGTGCTCGGCCCGAGGTTCGCCAAAGATGGCATCCTTAACCATCCTCAAGATGTAAATCACCCCAAAGACCATGCCCATAAAACCCAAAATGGCGATCACCGGTCTGGCCTGGAAGACACCCACCAGGATCAGCAGCTCTCCGACGAAATTATTGAGGCCGGGCAGGCCCAGAGACGACAACGCGAAAAACAGGAAAAAGGCGCTGAACATCGGCATTTTGCTCCACAGCCCCCCAAGTACGGCGAAATCCCGGGAATGGATGCGCTCGTCCAGCATACCGACCATGATGAACAGGGCCGACGTGGTCACACCATGGTTGACCATTTGCAGCAGGGCGCCGCTCAGGGTGATGGAGTTCCAGATGACCAGAGCGATGACCATTAAGGCCATGTGGGAGATGCTGGAATAGGCCACCAGCCGCTTGATGTCGGTTTGGGCCAGGGCGACCCAGGCGGCATAGAAGAGCCCGCCCACTCCCAAGAATAGCAGCAGCGGCTCAAAGAGCTGGGTGGCGTTGGGAAAGAGCGGCATGGCGAACCGAAACAAGGCATAGGCCCCGGTCTTTAGCAGGAGTCCCGCCAGGTCCACGCTGCCGGCGGTGGGCGCCTCGGTATGGGTGTCCGGCAGCCAGGTATGCACCGGAATCAGGGGAATTTTGATGCCGAAGGCCAATAAAAATGCGGCGAACAACAGGATTTCGGTGGTGCGCCCCAGGGGCCGGTGCTGCAACAACTGATACACCGAAAAGGTGTAGACCCCGGTCTGCTGTCCATGGATGACATAAAGGGCGATGAGGGCGATGAGCATCAACAGGCTGCCAGCCAGGGTGTAGAGGAGGAACTTGATGGAGGCGTGCAACCGGTTTTGGTGGCCCCAGATGCCCACCAGGAAGAACATGGGGATGATCTGGATTTCCCAAAAGAGATAAAAGAGCAGCAGATCGTTAGCCAAAAAGAGTCCGACCAGAGTCCCTTCCAAAAATAGGATAAAGAAAAAGAAAGACCCCACCTTTTCCTGGATGGCCTCCCAGGAGATGAGGATACAAAAGACGTTGATAAAGGCGGTGAGCGTAACCAGGGTCAAGCTGATGCCGTCCAATCCCAGGCTGTAGCGGGCCCCCAGCCAGGCGATCCAGGGATAGTCCTCCACCAGCAGCCAGGACCCCAGAGGACTGGAGTGGGGCGTCAGACCCCTAAAAAGCAGGGATGCCACCAATCCTAACTCCACCAGGGTCACCCCCAGGCTGAGCCAGCGAACCAGGCGGGGGTTGCGATGGGCCGCCAGGGCGGCAAAGCTTCCCAGAAGCGGCCAGAAGATGATGATGGAAAGCATTGGGAATTGGTGCATATTCAGACCTCCGTTACCACAGGTACCAACCCAGGCCCACCGCCACAAAGAAGATGGTCAGGCCCAGGAACAACATCCCCAGATAGGTGGACAGCCGCCCCGTGGTCCAATGCCCCAGGCCCCGGGAGACGGTCACCAGGCCCTCGGCGCCCTTGACCGCCCCGTCGTCCAGGAAGATTTCGTCAACCTTGACCCACAAGAAGGCGGCCATGGCGCGGTAAGGGCGAAAGAGGGCCCGGGCGCCGCCGACGATGACTTGCTGATCGTAGGGGTCATCCACCTGCCGCCAGAGAAAAAGGGCCGCCCTTTGATAGGGGCGGACGAAAATCGACTGGTAGAGCCGGTCCAGGTAAAAGCCGGAAAACAGGAGTCCCCAATAGCCTTCCAGGGCCGGTTCCCGGGCCGGCCGGCGGCGATAAAGCATATAGGCCAGGGCCAGGGAAACCACCACGATCGAGCCGCTGGCAATTCCCAAGGCCCATTCCGTTCCCGGGGGAGCCCCCAGGTCCGGCCGGGCCCCGGGGACGACAGCCAGATAGTTCCCCAGAAAATCCTTGCCATAGCCCCCGGGGAGGTTTAACAGGCCGTCCACCAGGGCGCACACCGCCAGGGGCCACAGAATCCAGGCCATGAACCTGGGAGTGGGGTGGATTTCTTCGGGGCGGCGGCCGTCCGGCCGGTCAGGAAAGGCCACGAAGAATACCCGGAAGGTGTACAGGGGCGTCAAGAAAGCCGCCACCAGGCCCAGCAGCCAGAAGATCTTATAAGCCTCCCCGGGATGGATGAAGGTAGCCAGCAGGATGCGGTCTTTGCTGAAGTAGCCGCCCAGCAGCGGGAAGGCGCTCAGGGAAATGGCGCCGATCAGAAAGAGCCAGTAAGCCATGGGCAGGCATCTCCTAAGCGAGCCCATGCGGAAGATGTTGTGCTCCTCGTCCAGGGCCTGGATGACTATCCCCGCCACCAAAAAGAGCAGCGACTTGAAGAAGGCGTGGGACACCAGGTGGAAGAGGCCGCCCACAATGTCGCCGGCGCCCACCGCCAGAAACATGTAACCCACCTGGCTGATGGTGGAGTAGGCCAGCATCTTCTTGATGTCCCATTGAGCCAGGGCCGCAAAAGAGGCGTACAGCGCGGTGATGGAGCCCACCGCGGCAATGATCAGCATGGCCGGGGGAGAGAGCAGGATTAACGGGAAGAGCCGCATGAGCAGGTAAGTGCCGGCAGTGACCATGGTGGCTGCATGAATCAGGGCCGAGACCGGCGTGGGCCCGGCCATGGCGTCCGGCAACCATACCGTCAGAGGCAGTTGCGCCGATTTGCCCAGCGCGGCCATAAGCAGCAGCAAGGCCAGGATAGTGGCCAGGGTGGGACTGAGTGCGGCGGCATGGCTATTGATATAGGTGATGGAAAAATTGCCGAAATGGACGAAGAAAAGGCCCAGGGCCACGCCGAAGGCGATGTCGCCGATGCGGGTGCAGATGAAGGCCTTGCGACCGGCATTGGCGTTGGCTTCGTCTTTATACCAAAACCCGATCAGGGCATAGGAGCAAAAGCCCACCCCCTCCCAGCCCAGGTAAACGAAAATGAGGCTGTTGGCGGTGGTAATTACCAGCATGGCGAAGACAAATAGGTTCAAATAGCAAAAATAGCGGACGTAATCGGCGTCCTCCCGCATGAAGCCGGCGGAATAAAGGTGGATAATGCTCGCCACGAAGGTGACCATCAGCGCCATGACCGCGGCCAGGGGATCATAATGGACGTTCATGGCCGTGGTTAATTCCCCGGCCTGGAACCACTGGAAGAAGGTGAAATCGTGGGCCCGGTCGGAGGCCAGGACCAGGGCCGCCGCGGCGCAGGCCAGGGCCCCCAGGACCGCGGCGCAGGCCACCGCCTCCACCGCCCGCCGGGGCAGCAAGCGGCCCAAGACGGCGTTGATCACGAAGCCGCCCAGGGGCAAAAGCAAGAGAAGCAAAAGGACAGTTTCCACGTCAACCCTTCATCAGATTGTAGCGGTCAGCATCCAGGGTGCCGGTGCGCCGCTGGGAATAGACGATAAGGGCCAGGCCCACGGCCACTTCGGCCGCGGCCACGCACATGATGAAGATCACCAGCGCCTGGCCCTCCAGTTGCTGCCAGCGCAAGGAAGCGGCTACCAGGACTATTCCGGCGGCGTTCAGCATCACCTCCACGCCGATGAGGATCATCACCAGCGAGCGCCGGGCCACCGCACAGGCCGCCCCCAGGAAAAACACGGCCCCGGCCAGAACCAGCACGTAACTATAAGGGACAATGGTATTCATAATTTTCCCGGAGAGGCAGACCTGGGCCTCCTCCCCCGGTCCGGGGGCGCACCCTAAGGTATGCCCCTACCCTTCTCTCTTTCCCAGATACAGCGCCCCCACCAGGGCCACCAAGAGCAGAAAGGAAACAATCTCCACCGAAAACCAGTACCTCTGGAACAAAAATCGCCCGAATTCCAGGGGAGACGCCGCGGCCAACGGCAGCGGCAGGTCCCCGCCGGATTTAAAGATAATCAGGACCAGGACCGCCAGACTAAGGGCGCCCAAGACCACGGCGGGCAGCCATTGGCGAAGGTAGGAGCCCAAAGGCAATTCCGCCGGCCGGATCTCCAGCATCATGACAATGAACAGAAACAGCACCATGATGGCCCCGGCGTAAATGATCACCTCCAGGGCCGCCAGAAACGGGGCCCCCAACAGATAAAAGAGCAGCGCCGTGCCGGAAAAAGACAGCACCAGGTAAACAATGGCGTGCATCAGGTTGCGCCGGGTGACGGCCAGGCCGGTGGACAAAAGGATTACCGCGGCCAGAATATAGAAGATGCCGGCGTAAGGATTCATCACCATTGCCTCAAAGCCCATCCCTCAGGGCAGGTTGCTCTTGAGGTCCACCGGGGGGGCCTCCTGGATGTGGCTGCCCTTGCCGCCCACCATGGCTACCCCGGCAAAACGGTAGAAGTTGTATTCGAGATTCTTGCCGCCGTGGGCCACCAGCAGGTCTTTCTTCTCCGCCACCATGGCCAGGATATCGGCCTCGCAAAACTCATAGAAGGGGGTGAGCTGGATAGCCAGGGTGGGACAAGCCTCCTCGCACAAACCGCAGTAAATGCAGCGGGCAAAATTGATGCGAAACCAGGGGGCATAACGGCGGCCATCCTGGCGCTCTCCACACTCCATGGAGATGCAACTGGTGGGGCAAACCCCGGAGCAGAGAAAACAGGCCACGCAGCGTTCCTCGCCGTCCGGATCCCGGGTCAGAATAATGCGGGCCCGGGTGCGCTCCGGCAGGAACCGCTTATACTCCGGGTATTGCTCGGTGACCGGCCGCCGCCCCAGGTGGCGCAGCACCATGGCCAGGCCGCCCCACAGGCCGGCGAGGCCTCGAAGGGCCACGCTCCAGGGGCTTAACCGGCCCCGCCCGGGGTCTTTAACTTCCGTCATGGAGCCTCCGCAAATCTAGATCTCCCCGTTGGTGAAGAGGAGCAGGTAGTTATAGGGTCCAACCCTGGCCATCCGGCTCTTTCTGAAACCATAGGGGGCAGCCAGGTTTTCCACTTCCTCCGGAGTCAGCCGAATCCCGAGGGGCGGCCCCGGCGGACCGGCCACCTTGTCAAACTCCACGATGGCCAGGGTGCCCCCGGGCTTGAGCACCCGTTGGGCTTCCTTGAGGGCCCCGGCGGCGCTCCCGGATTCCACCAGATCGTGCAACACGGTGGCCATCAGGCAGAGGTCGAAGCTGGCGTCGCCCAGGGGCAACGGCTGGCTGATATCCACCTTAAGGGGCCGGAGATTGTTGCGGCCGACGGCCGCGGCCCGCTCTTCCAGGGTCTCAATGCCCTCCTGCCATAGGTCCAGGGCCACGACGACTCCATGTTTGCCGATGGCTTCGGCCACCGCCAGGGTGTAGTTGCCGGCGCCACAGCCCAGGTCCAGGAAGAGCATGTCATTCCTCAGGGGCAGCTCCCTTAGGAGCTTTTCCGGTTCGATGAGGTCGAAGCTGCTTTTGCCAGCGCCAGGCGGCCTGGTTATAGGGGCATCCGGGGTCTGGATCATTCAACCCTCCTTTGCACCATCTGAAGTTCTGCCTTGGCCGGAGGCTTTTTTTCCAAGCGCCTTACCAGGGGTGGCCGGGAGGCCGCCTTACAGCCCCAGGGCCAGCATGGCGCCCCCGGTGATGATGATATTCAGCAGCGCCAGCGGAATCAAAATCTTCCAGCCGAATTCCATCAGCTGGTCGTAGCGCAACCGCGGATAAGTGGCCCGGATCCAGATGATGGCGAAGACCACCAGGGAAACCTTGATCAGGAACCAAACGAGCGGGGGCAGCCACGGCCCCCCCCAGCCGCCCAGGAAGAAGACCGCCACCAGGGCCCCCAGGACCACCATGTTGACGTATTCCCCCAAAAAATAGAGCCCAAAGCGCATGCCGCTGTATTCCGTGTGATAGCCGGCCACCAACTCGTTTTCCGCCTCGGGCAGATCGAAGGGGATACGCTTCATCTCGGCCACGGCGCTAACGAAAAAAATCAGAAAGGCCAGCGGCTGCAAGATGATAAATGGCAACCGCGCCTGCTTCTCAACGATGTCCACCAGGGAAAAAGAATGGGCCAGCATCACTACCGGCACCAGGGACAGGCCCAGGGAGAGTTCATAGCTGATCATCTGGGCCGCGGCCCGGATGGCTCCCAGCAGGGCAAACTTGGAGTTGGAGGCCCAGCCACCCAGCGCCACTCCATAGACCGCGATGGACGAGAGCGCCAGGACGAAAAGCAGGCCGACATTGAGGTCGCTGACCACCCCGGGGATCTCCTGACCCCGGAAGGTCCAGCCCCGGGCAAAGGGCACCACCGCGAAAACGAGCAGCGCCGTCCCCGCCACCACTGCCGGGGCATACAGAAAGATGACCCGGTCAGCCCCGGAGGGGATGAAATCTTCCTTGGCCAGCAGTTTGACTGCGTCGGCGAGGGGCTGCAAAAGCCCCTGGAACCCGGCCCGATTAGGACCCAACCGCAGTTGCATGAACCCCAGCAGGCGGCGCTCCACGTAGATCAAATAGGCAGCCAGCAACAAGAGGACCACCAGCACCACCAGGAGCTTGACGATCAAGATGATTATGCCCAGGGCCCAGACCGACATCATCCTTCCACCTTGACGATATCGCCCCAAGAAACCAGAAACTGATAATCCGGAACCAGACGCCAGTTTAACTGCCGGTGGCGGGGCAGCACCATGACCCCGGTGGCCATATTTGGCGCCACCTGGAGCCCCACCCTCAGTTCACCCCCCGGGAGCCGTAAAGCTACCCGGTCCCCAGCCGCCAGGCCCAATTTAGCCGCCTGGTCAGGATGCATGGAGAGCCGCGGGGCTTCTTCCACCTGCTGGATAAATTTGGAATAACTGGCCAGTTCTTCGGTCCCGAAGGTCGCATCCGCCAGGAGCAGCTCCAGGCGGTCCGGAGAGGGTGGCTCCGGGATCAGCGCTCCGGACGGAGAATAGGCCCCGGCAGGAAGGGCCTCGGGAAGAAGCCGCTCTCCCGGCGGCTCGAACAGACTGGCAATATTGGCAAAAACGCTATTCTCCCGGCTCAGCCAATCCCAAAGGTCAGCGGCTGGCAGCGTCACCGGCGGTGACATGGCCGCAGCCAATTCCTGTAAAATCTCCCCCGGCGTCCGGGGATCGCCGCCGGGGACCTGGCTCAGGAAGGTCCGGGGCGGGTGCAATTCCGGGCTGGTCTGGGCCAGGGGACTGCCGCCCAGGTGCACCGGCGGGGCCAGTTGCAGGCGGCCCTCCTGATTGATGAAGCTGGTGGGCGTGCGCTCGAATACGGTGAGGGTGGGCAAGACTATCTCGGCCCGCTTCAGGGTGGCTGAGGGCAGAAAGTCCAGGGCCACCAGCAATTCCAGCTTTTCCAGGGCACGGTGCAGCCGCTCCCGGTCCGGGTAGTCCCAGCAGGGGTCGCTCTCCACAGCAACCAGGGCCTTGATGGCGCCGGCTTCCAGGGCTTCCACCAGGGGAGCCAGACCCTCCCCTTCCGGGGACAACAACGCCGCGCCAAAGGCATTGGCCCCGGGCAGCAGGTAAAATAGCCCGGCATTCAGGCCGGCGGCCCGCAGCAGCCGAACCAGGTCCGCGGCCAGGGCCGGGGTGGACTCCCGGACCGCGTCGGTGCCGCAGATAAGCATTGGCCTTTTGCTTTGGCCCAGTCTTTGCCCCAAGGAGGCCAGACTGGCGTTGAGGCCGGCATCCGGGCTAAATTCCCTGGGCAGGGCCTGAAGAAACTCCCGGGCTGGGGAGTCGAGACCCTCCAGGTTTTGGGGATCCAGCGCCATGGCCGCCATCGCCCCCAGGGCTGCATTGAGATTCCCCGGGTTAACAGGCAAATGCTCAAACTGAATGGGCAGACTGACCGGCCGCGCGTCCAGCACCGCGACCTTGCCTCCCCTGCGCCAGGCCTGGCGCAGGGCTAAAGCCAGCATGGGGGCCTCATTCACGGGGTCGGCCCCGGCCACCAGAATAAAGTCCGCCTCTTCTATCTCTCGCAGGGACACGGCCAGACTGGCGTCCAGCCGGGAAACCGCGGCCCTGGCCTTTCGCTCTTGCGAAGGCACGGTGAAGTAGCGAGGCTCGTTCCAGCCCAAGGTCCGGCAAAATCGTTTCAGCATCGCCTGGGCCTCCAGGCTGCTGCGGGCCGAGCCCAGGCAGGCGACAGACCCGGGGCCGTGTTTCTCGACAATCTGGCTGAGCCTGGCTGCGGCCGCGGCTACCGCTTCGGGCCACTCCGCCTCCTGACCCGAAACCCTGGCCCGGCGGGGCCGCTCCTCGTGGCTCTCATAAGCGAAGCCGTACCGCCCCCGGTCGCAAATGAAGTAGCCGTTCACCTTTTCCTGAAAACGCCCTTCCTGGCGCCACATCTGCCGGTAGCGGGCGCTCCCCGTGGTATTGCAGCCCAGGGAGCAATGGAGGCACACCGACGGGGCCCGCTCGAAATCCCAACGCCGGCCGACGAAGCGGGCCGGTTTGTCGGTGAGCACCCCGGTGGGGCACAGGTCGATGATGTTGCCGGAAAAAGGGCTCTCCAGGGCCCCGTCCTCATAGCGCCCGAAGTACATGCGGTTGGCGATCTGCAAGACCCCGAAATCCCGGTACCCGGCGAAGTCCTGGTAAAAATTGCGGCAGCGCCAGCACTGGATGCAGCGGTTCATTTCGTGCTGCACGAAGGCCCCCAGGTACTGGTCGTGGTAGGTGCGCTTGGGTCCCAGGTAGCGCCGGATACCGTGGCCGCCGGAGATCGTCTCGTCCTGGAGCAGGCAGTGGCCGCCTTCGTCGCACACCGGGCAGTCCAGCGGGTGGTTCATCATCAGCCACTCGATGACGTACCGGCGAAACTCCACGGCCTCGGGGTCGGTGGTCGAGACCACCATGCCGTCCCGGGAGTCTTCCATGCAGCTCATCTGGATGCCTTTCACCGGCCCTTCCAGGAACTTGACGGCGCACATCCGGCAGGCCCCAAAGGAGCCCAGGCCGGGGTGGTAACAGAACCGGGGGATCATGATCCCCAGCTTCTCGGCCGCCGCGATAACCTTGGTCCCGGCCGGGACCTCAATGGGCCGATTATCGATAATGAGCTTAGGCATAGGTCTTACGCGGGATGCGGACCCAAACGTCCCCACCCTCCATTATTTTTCTCACTCCGGCGGGTACCACAATTGCCGGTACGGCCGGTAGGACTCGGAAAAGGGGCACTTCTTCTGGCTGATGTGCTCCCGAATCTCGTCTTCGAAATATTTCAGCAGGCCCAGCAACGGCTCAGCTGCCCCGGGGGCGAAGCTGCAATAGGCGCTGTCCATGTGCCGGGCCATCTGCTGCAGCATGGGGATGAACTCCTCCCGGCCCTCTCCGGCCTCGATCCGCCACAGCAGGTCCCGGATATACGGCAGTCCCTCCCGGCAAGGCGTGCAGTAACCGCAGGATTCCCGGGCGAAATATTCGATCAGGTTCAGGGTAGCGGCCACCAGACAGGTGCTCTGGTCAAAGACCATGATAGCCGCGGTCCCCAACCGGTGGCCAATTGCTTGCAGCGGTTCGTAATCCATCTCCACGTCATAGTACCTGGCAGGCATGAATGCCGTGGAAGCGCCGCCGGGGATGACCGCCTTCAGCTCCGAGTCCGGCATCATCCCCCCGGCCGACCCTTCGATGATCTCCCTCAGAGGGATGCCCATGGGCAGTTCGTAACAGCCGGGCCGGTTGACCTTGCCGCTGACGCAGAAAAGCTTGGTCCCGGCCCCGGTCTTGGTCCGGGCCAGGCCTTTGAACCACTCCGCCCCCTGGCGCAAGATATGCGGTACGCAGGCCAGAGTCTCGGCGTTATTGACGATGGTGGGCCGATGCCAGAGGCCGTCGCTGGCCATGTGGCGGTCCTTCAGGGGGTGGGCCCTGTTGCCCTGGATGGCGTTGACCTGGGCCGTGGCCTCGCCGCAGATGTAGCGCCCGGCGCTGCGGTGCACTATTAGCTCAAAAGAGAAATCGCTTCCCAGGATGTTCTTTCCCAAAAACCCGGCCTGCCGGGCCACTGCCACTTCCCTTTCAATGAGCTGGGCGTCCAGTTCATAGGAAGGCCGGATGAAGAAATAGCCCGTCTGGGCCTTGACCGCATAGCCGCTCAGAATGATTCCCTCTAAGACCAGGTGGGGGTCGAGGTTCACCAGCACCCGGTCTTTGAAAGTGCCGGGCTCCATTTCGTCGGTATTGGGCACTACATAGCGCGGGAAGCCCGAATCAGCCGGTATGAAAGACCACTTGCGGCCGGTGGGGAAGCCGGCGCCGCCCCGGCCCCGGAGGCCAGAGTCCAGCACCAGCTGGCGCACCTCTTCCGGCGTCCGCTCTTTCACGGCCTTGATCAGCGCCTCGTAGCCGCCGCTCTGCCGGTATTCGTCAATGGTGGCAGGGCGGTCAGGCCGGCGGTTTTTGAAAAGCACTTCTTCAAACATGGCAGTCAAGCGCTCATTAGACCGGGGACGGGGGGACCGGGTCCAACTTTCCTCTTCTGTCCCCAGTCCTCCGTCATTATTTGGTTACTTACAAATCACCAGGTCGCAGTATGCCGTCTTCAGTTTTTCCAAAATTTCATCGATCAACTGCGGGGTCAGAGGGCCGTACATCTTGCCGTTGATCAGCATGGCCGGGGCGCGGTCGCAGAAGCCGATGCAAGCCGCAGGCAGCACCGTGAACCAACCGTCCGCCGAAATCTGCCCGGCGCAGACCTCCAGCTTCTTGCAGAGATATTCGAACACCGAGTTCTCATGGAACATCCAGCAGACCACTCCGTCGCACACATGGATGACATATTTGCCCACCGGCTCCCGGTAGATGAAGTCGTAAAAGGTCGCCAGCTCCTCCACTTCCAGCGGGGTCAGCCGGAGAATATCGGCCGCCTCCACCAGGCCCTCATCGGTCAGATAGCCATAATGTTTCTGGACCGCGTACATGACGTTGATCGCCTGCTCCCGGGGGTGTTCGGCTGAGGCGACCTGGGCCTGCAATTGGTCTCGCATTTCCTGAGGAATCATAGCATCCAAACCATGCCGCCGGCTTCAGCCTGCGTTTCTCGAAGGTAAAACTCGAAACTCGACGCTCACCGATCGATATCCGGCAAGACGAAGTCGATGGAGCCGATGATGGCGATCAAATCCGAAATCAGATGGCCCGTCGCCATCAAGGGCAGGGCCTGCACGTTGGCAAAACCCGGCGACCGGAAGCGCAGGCGGTAAGCCATGTTCAGGCCGTCGCTGGCCGCATAGACTCCCTGCTCGCCCCGGGGGTGCTCGATGGCCATGTAGGCCTCGCCCCGGGGAATCTTGGCCCCCCGGGTGACATTGATAAAGTGGTGGATCAGGGTCTCGATGTCCGTCAGGGTCTCTGACTTGGGCGGAATGATATAGCGGTAATCATCGCCGAGCCAGCGCCCCGGCGGCATCCGTCTAGCCGCCTGTTCGATGATCCTGACGCTCTGGCGCATTTCTTCCACCCGCACCAGGTATCGGGCATAGGAGTCCCCGCCAGTGGCGTAAGGAATGTCGAAATCGAAGGCCTCATACCCCGAATACGGCATCTGTTTCCTGAGATCCCACTCCAGGCCGCTGGCCCTGAGGTTGGCCCCGGTGACGCCCCACTCCATGGCGTCCTGCTTGGAGAGATACCCCACGTCCCGGGTCCGGGCCTCGAATATGGGATTCTTGGTAATCAGGGCCTCGAACTCCTTGATGCGCCCGGGAAAGACCTGGACAAAATCGTCCACCAACGCCTTCCAGCCATCGGGCAGGTCCATGGCCACGCCGCCCAGCCGGAACCAGGAGGGATGCAGCCGCCCCCCGGTGATCATCTCGACGATGTCCAGGACCTTTTCCCGTTCGGCGAAGCAGTAAAAGGTGGGGGTCATGGCCCCGGTATCAGCGGTATAGGTACCAAACCAGACCAGATGGTTGCTCAGGCGAAAAAACTCGGTAAGCATCACCCGGATGAACTGGGCCCGGTCCGGCACCTGGATTCCGGCCAGCTTCTCCAGCGCCAGCAGGTAGGTGAGGTTGTTGGCCACCCCGGTGAGATAGTCCACCCGGTCGGTATAAGGGAGAAACTGGTGCCAGGACTGGCGCTCGCCGATCTTTTCCGCGGCCCGGTGGTGGTAGCCGATATCGGTGTCGAGAGCGGTGATGGTCTCGCCCCGGAGGGCCAGGATAAAGCGGATCAGCCCGTGGGTGCCGACGTGGTGCGGGCCGATATTCAGCACGTACTCGTCTGCCGCCAGCCGCCCGGCCATATATTCGCCCGCGTCCCGGGGCTGGTGCTTCTGGGCGTCGTAATGGGTGTAGGGCTCCATGTCCGTGGCCCGGTCCGGATAGCTCTTGCGGAGCGGATACCCCTCCCAGTCGTGCGGCATGAGGAGGCGCCACAGCCGCGGGTGGCCCTCAAAAAGGATGCCGAACATGTCGTAAACTTCGCGCTCGTACCAACTGGCCGCAGGCCAGATGTCGGTGATGGTTGGGACCGCGGGCTGGGGGCCATAGAGCGGCGCCTTCAGACGCACCCGCGAGGCGGAATCGAATGAAAGCAGCTGGTAATTAAGGGTGAAATCAGGGTATTGCTCCCGCTCCCGCCGAGCCGACTCATCCACCGCGGTCAAATCGTCCAGACGCAGGAATTTGGGTTGGGACTCGGTCTTCAAAAAGCGCAGCACCTCTTTGACTCGCTCCGGCGCTACCTGGAAGGTGAGCATGTCCGAGGTGTTTTCGGCTTGGGCCACGGCGTCCCCGAATTTTTCCGACAGGGTTTTGGCTAAAGACCGGTCCGTCTCGCTCAATTCGATCCAGCGGGGCGGGGGGGTCCACATGAGGTCGGAGCGGGACTCAAAAAACAGGGGCGGGGTGACAGAGCTACCCCGAGGCGGGGTGCCATAGTAGCCGGGGCCCCGGCAATCCCGGGACTTCGTCAGGCCGTCCACCAGGATGGGGGTCTCGGTCCCCTGGCTGCCGCCGGGCCGGTGCAGGATCCTGCGCAGCGGCCGCTCGGACATGACCTTCTCCTGGAGCAGCACGATGGACTGCATCACCGCCTCGGGCCGGGGCGGGCAGCCGGGGATGTAAATATCCACCGGCAGTATCTGGTCAATGCCCTGGACCACGCTATAGCAGTCGTACATACCGCCGCAATTGGCGCAGGAACCCATGGAGATGACCCATTTCGGTTCGGTCATCTGCTCATAAAGCCTGAGGACCACAGGGGCGATCTTCTTGAAAACCGTGCCTGAAATGATCAGCAGGTCGGATTGCCGGGGCGAGCCCCTGAGGACCTCGGCCCCGAACCGGGAAATGTCGAAGCGGGGGGTCCAGGCGGTGATCTCTTCGATGAAACAGCAGGAGAGCCCAAAGAACATCGGCCAGAAGCTGTAAGCCCGGCACCAGTTGAGCAGGGCGTCGAGCACGCCCTCCAGCCCCTTACCCCCTGGCCCGACGCCGGCAAAACGCGGCCGGTTCAGGTATTCCAGACCGCGGGTTATCTCCGGGGTGGTAACGCCTTTCGTAGTAACGGGGACCGCCAATCCAGCCCTCCTTTTTTCCACAGGTAAACCAGACTGGCGAGCAGCACGATGATGAAAAAGCTGATTTGCAACCAACCCCGCCAACCGAGTTCTTCAATAGCCACCGCCCAGGAAAAGATCAGGGCGGATTCCACGTCGAAGATGAGAAAAAAGACCGCCACCAGGTAGAAGGCCACCGGATAGCGGAACCGAGCCCCGCCGGTGGGGATCACCCCGCATTCATACGGGAGGGCCTTTTCCGGAGAGGGTCTCTGTTCTCCCAGCCAGCGGGTCAGGAACAGGAGCAGGGCCAGCAAGCCCAGGACCAGGGCAGCATATAACACCAAGCTAAGGAAGCCCGGAATCCAAGGGCTCCAGACTGGACCTAAGGGCCGCATACCATCCCCTTGGCGGCGGCGGCGCCCTTGAAGCCGGTGGCGCGGCGCCCCGGCTTGCCGGCAAATCCCATGAGATCACGCCCTGCCGGGATTGGGCAATTTACTCCCTGCATCCGGATCATGAAAAAACTTTAAGACCCCCCCGCCCGCCTGTCAACCCGAGGCAGGGTTCCCGGACGGCGGCCCAACCCCGGCGGTTCTTGACAGACCCTGCCCTGGCCTTATCTTTATTAATCAGTGAGCAGAGAGCAGTGGGAAGTGGGAAGTGGGCAGGGCAGTGGGCGGGCTCGCAGCCTGGAGGTCTAATATAAAATGCGGAAACCCTCGCCCTGGCTGGAAGGGCTGAGGCCGCCAATCCCAGGGCCATGAAAGACTCGACTGTGCTTAATGCTGATCTGGCGCCGGGGGCGCTGGCGTTGGCTATCTCCCGGGTCAAGCTGCTCCTGGCCCTGTCCCGCACGCCCCACGGTCTGCTGGACCTGGCGGCGCCGGCTGTGGCCGCGCTTCTCTGGCTGGGGCGCCTGCCACCCCTGGCGACCACGGCCCTGGGGCTGCTGACGGTCTTTGCCGGCTATACCGCGGTCTATGCCTTGAACGACCTGGTGGATTGCCGGGTGGACCGGGAAAAACTTCGCCTGCAGGGAGGGCCGGGGACGAACTATTACCTGGATGCCGTCTTCCTGCGCCACCCCCTGGCCGCGGGCAGGGTGAGCCTGCCGGAAGGGGTCCTGTGGACCGGCGCCTGGGCCCTGGTGGCCTTACTGGGGGCCTATTGTCTGAACCCGGCCTGCGCCCTCATCTTTTTGGCCGGCTGCCTCCTGGAGACCACCTATTGTCTGTTGCTCCGGGTCAGCCATCTTAGGCTGCTGGTAGCCGGGGTGGTCAAGAGCCTGGGGGCTGTAGCCGCGGTCCTGGCCGTGGATCCCCGGCCTTCGCCGTGGTTTACGGCGGTCCTCTTTCTCTGGCTCTTTTTCTGGGAGTTGGGCGGTCAGAATATTCCCGCGGACTGGCACGACCTGGAACAGGACACGCACCTCCACGCCAAGACCATTCCGGTGGTTTACGGGCCGGAGAAGGCACGTTTCATGGCCATGGGTTTCCTAAGCTTAAGCCTGGTCTTTTCCCTGGTGGTTTTACATATGTCCCCGGCCCGGATCTCGGTCTTCGAGCAGCTGCTGGTTTTGGGGGGAGGCATCTTTCTGTTGCTGCTGCCGGCCTGGGGTCTTCTCCGGAGCGGCGCCCGGGGCCAGGCGGCGACCCTGTTCAATCGGGCCAGCTACTATCCCCTGGCGGTGCTGGCCGTAGTTCTGCTGAGCCTGGCCGTCTGAAGTCTGTCCCGGGGGGACTTGGGGGATGGCCGGGAAGGGAAAGGATGCGGGAAGGGCATGGATGCCAGCGAAGACTCCGAAGCCTTGACGCCGGCAGGCAGCCAGGGTACTGAGCAGGGAGCTTCGATTCGCCGGCAACCGTCCCCTTGGCTGTCGGGACTGGTGGCGCGTCATCCTTACTGGCGGCGCTACCCGCATCCCATCGTGGCCCACTTCCCCATTACCTTTATGCTGGCCGCCGGCTTCTTCAGCGTCCTTTTCCTGCTGACCCGGGTGGAGTCCTTTGACACCACTGCCTTCTACTGCCTGGGGGGTGGAGTGCTGGCCACCGCGGCGGCCATCGCCACCGGATTGTTCACCCAAAGGCTGAATTTTCCCGAATCCAGCCCCACTCTGGAGTTGGAGAAGAAGCTGGCGTATCTGCTGGGGGCTGCTTCCTGCGGGGCCTTTGGCTGGCGGTTGCTCAACCCCCAGGTATTGCTGGACCTGCGAGGGGTTAACGTCCTCTATCTATTGTTGGTTTTGGCGCTGACCCCGCTGGTGACCCTCATCAGCTATTTCGGGGGTATGCTGACTTTCCCATTGGAACCGCAAGACTCAAAACCTGGGTCGTGATCGGGACGGCGGCTTTGAGTCGCCGACAGCCCAATGCCTGAGGAAAAAGAATTTGCCTGAGGACCAGAGAAGGTTCACTCCGGAAGAGCTGGCGCAGTTCAAGGGCGCCGACGGCCAGCCGGTCTACGTTGCCTACCAGGGCCGGGTTTATGATGTGAGCGCCAGCGGCCTATGGCGGGGGGGCAAGCACATGGCCGTCCATCTGGCCGGGGCCGATCTCACCGGGGAGCTGCCCGCGGCCCCCCACGGCGAAGAGGTCTTCCAGCACTATCCCCAGGTGGGGGTGATACTGGACGGAACCAGTGGTCTAGAGGCATTGCCCGGGAAGGTTTCCGAAGCCCGGGAAGCAGAAACGCCTCCGGCGCCACCAGCGAGGTTGCGCCGTCTGCTGCAGCGCTTCCCCATACTCCGGCGCCATCCCCACCCCATGGTGGTGCACTTTCCCATCGTTTTTTTGGTCTCCGCCCCGGTTTTTACCCTACTCTACCTACTCACCGGGGTCAGATCCTTCGAGGTCACCGGCTTCCACTGCCTGGGGGGCGGGGTGCTCTTTACCCCGGTGGCCCTGATCACCGGGCTGGCCACCTGGTGGTACAACTATGAGTGGCGTCCCCTGCGGCCGGTGCTCATCAAGCTGACCCTGACTCCCATCATGCTGGCGCTGGGGGCCGGGACCTTTGCCTGGCGCTGGCTCGACCCGGAGGTCCTGGCGGCCCTGGGATATTGGACCGGCAAAGTTTACCTGGGAATGCTCCTCGCCCTGGGGCTCCTGGTGAGCCTCATCGCCTGGTATGGAGGCAGCCTGGTCTTCCCGCTGCACCGGGATTGAAGGGATGGGACAATTGACCTTGAAAATCGGACTTTACGTCTTAAGTTAAATGTTAGCCGTCCGCAGGGGCGATCCCATCACAGGCTGCAAGCCTGTGCCCCTTTCCTCTGCCCACGGGCAGGCACCTTCCCGGGAGGAACTCATTTATGGCCGATCCGCAACAGTTGGAAACCTTGAAGAAGATTGCCACTCAGATCCGCTACCACATCCTCACCATGTCCACCCAGGCCGGCTCCGGCCACCCCACCTCTTCCCTGTCGGGGGTGGAGTTGATGGCCGGTCTCCTCTTCGGCGGCATCTTCAAATATGATCTGAAAAACCCCAAGCACCCCAACAATGACCGGCTGATCTTTTCCAAGGGGCACGCCTCGCCCCTATTTTATGCCATGTGGGCGGCGGCAGGGGCATTGACGGAAGCGCAGCTCATGACCTACCGCCAATTCGGCAGCCTTCTGGAGGGCCATCCGACCCCGGCCTTACCCTTGGTGGAGGCCGCTACCGGCTCCCTGGGGCAGGGCCTGTCCATCGGAGTGGGCCAGGCCCTTAATGCCAAGTACCTGGATAAGCTGCCTTATACGACTTATGTGTTCCTGGGGGACAGCGAGATGGCGGAAGGCTCTCAATATGAAGCCCTCCAACTGGCGGCCCATTACCGGCTGGATAACCTGGTGGCGGTCCTGGACGTCAACCGGCTGGGCCAGCGGGGCGAGACCATGTATGGTTGGGACTTGATGGCCTATGAAAACCGGGTCTCCGCCCTGGGCTGGGAAACCATTCTGATCAACGGCCATTCCTTTCCCGAGGTTTTGTCCGCCTATCAGCAGGCCGTCCTGGTGGCCGACAAACCCACCCTGATCATTGCCAAGACGGTGAAGGGCAAAGGGGTTTCGTTCGTGGAGAACAAAAACGGCTGGCACGGCAAGACCCTGGATCAGGAGCAACTGGCCCGGGCCCTGCCGGAGTTGGGCCCGGTGGACCGCTCACTCCGGGGAACCGTGCTCCAGCCGGAGGACCTCAAGCCCGCCGAGGTTAAACCCCAACCAGCGCCGCCGCCGTCGTACCCTCCGGACCAACCGCTGGCTACCCGGAAGGCTTATGGCAACGCCTTGAAGCGGCTTTATCCGGAATTTCCCCGGATGGTGGTCCTGGACGGTGAGGTGAGTAATTCCACTTATGCCGAGATCTTCAAGGAGGCGCACCCGGAGCGATTCTTTGAGATGTACATCGCCGAACAGAACATGGTGGGAGTGGCCCTGGGGTTGCAGTGCCGGGACCAGCTCCCCTTTGTCTCCACCTTCGCGGCCTTTTTCAGCCGGGCCTACGACCAGATCCGCATGAGCCAGTACTCGGACGCCAATCTCAAGTTCTGCGGCTCCCATTGCGGGGTGTCCATCGGTGAAGACGGCCCCTCCCAGATGGGCCTGGAAGACCTGGCCATGTTTCGGGCCATCCTGGGCAGCGTGGTGCTTTACCCCTGCGACGCCGTCTCCACCGAGCACCTGGTGGCGGCGGCGGCCCGGCACCGCGGCATCGTCTATCTGCGCACTACCCGGATGGCGACCCCTATTCTTTACGGTCCGGAGGAGCAATTCCCCATCGGCGGCTGCAAGGTGCTGCGCCAGAGCCCCCGGGATGCAATCACGGTCATCGGGGCTGGGATCACGGTGTTCGAGGCCCTGAAGGCCCATGAGCAGCTCTCGCAACAAGGAGTTGCCATCCGGGTCATCGACCTCTACAGCGTCAAGCCGGTGGATGAGAAGACCCTGAAAGAGGCGGCCGCGGCTACCCGGGCACTGGTCACGGTGGAGGACCATTACCCCGAAGGGGGGCTGGGGGACGCGGTGCGCACCGCATTGGCCGACACCCCGACCCCGGTCTATTCTCTGGCGGTGCACGAGAAACCCAAGAGCGGCAAGCCCCAAGAACTCCTGGATTACGAGGGCATCTCCCACGCTGCCATCATCAAGAAAGTCCAGGACCTTTTGCGCCAGTTTAAATTGGCGGCCAGCTAAGGTTATGTCCCACAATTATCTTAACAAAAGATTTGAGATACCCCCCCCCCGCCCTGAGAGGGGAGGGGGTTGGGGGAGGGTGGCAACATATGGTAAATGAAAGATAAATTACCACCCCCACCTGTCGCCCCCTCAAGGGGGAGGGAGATAGGCAAAGCATTTAGGCAACGTTTCCATGGGACACAATACCATAGGGGAGATAAGTAATTGACCTGCACCCCGGGCGGAATGCAGTAATACCCCAAATGCGGGCGGCCAGGAGAGGCCACCGCAGGTATGGGGCCCAATGCTCCTGCTCCTGGGTGCATGAGGTCACCTAGTTTAATGATCGCTCCTGGAGGGGACTGGTATGCGCGTCGGTCTGGCTGCGGACCATGGCGGTTATGAGCTGAAAGGGCAGATGCTGGAGAAACTCCGGACGGACGGCCACCAGACCGTGGATTACGGCGCCCGGGAAAACGACGCCGGGGACGATTACCCCGATTTTGTGGTGCCCCTGGCCCGGGCGGTGGCCCAGGGAGAAGTGGAACGGGGCATCGCCATTTGCGGCAGCGGCGTGGGAGCCTCGGTAGCCGCCAATAAGATCCGGGGGGTCCGGGCCGCCCTCATTACCGACGCCTATTCCGTCCACCAAGGGGTGGAAGATGACGACATGAACGTCATGTGCCTGGGGGGGCGGGTCACCGGCTACGCCCTGGCCTGGGACCTCATTCAGGCCTTTTTGAAGGCCCGTTACCAGGCGGCCCCGCGTTTCCAGCGCCGCCTGGACAAGATAGCGGCCCTGGAGCGGGATTAGCAGAAAAGGAGAACGGCATGCAAGAGAACCCTCTGATCAAACTCAGGGGCTGCGGTCAAAGCGCCTGGCTCGACTTTCTCAGCAAGCATTTGCTCGATTCCGGTGAACTCCGGCGCCTCATCGACGAAGACGGCCTGGGAGGGGTGACTTCCAATCCGGCTATTTTCGAGAAGGCCATCGCCGGCAGTAATGATTACGACGACGATATCGGCAAGCTCTCCCGGCAGGGCCAGGGTATCCAGGAGATTTACGAGACCCTGACGGTGTCCGACGTGCAGCGGGCCGCGGACCTCTTCCTCCCGGTGTTCCGCAAACTGGAGGGCGCCGACGGCTTCGTCAGCCTGGAGGTCAATCCTCATCTGGCCCACGACACCCCCGGCACTATTGCCGAGGCCCGGCGTCTGTGGGCCAAATTGGACCGGCCCAACGTCTTCATCAAGGTGCCAGCCACGCAGGAGGGCCTGCCGGCCATCCGCCAGCTCATCAGCGAAGGAATCAATGTTAACGTCACCCTGCTCTTTGGGCTGCCTCGTTACCGCGAGGTGGCTGAGGCTTTCCTCTCCGGGTTGGAGGAGCGGGCCGCCCAGGGGGAACACCTCAGGGTGGCTTCGGTGGCCAGCTTCTTCCTGAGCCGCATCGACACCCTGGTGGACCAGATGCTTAAAGGGATGGCGGGGGCCACGGCCTCCCTCGAGGGGGAGGTGGCCATTGCCAGCGCCAAGGTGGCCTATACCATCTATCGTCAGGTCTTCGGCAGCCACCGTTTCAAAGTCCTTAAGGATCAGGGGGCTCGGCCCCAGCGCCTGCTTTGGGCGAGTACCAGCACCAAGAACCCGGCCTACAGCGACGTTAAATACGTGGAGCCTCTCATCGGGCCGGAAACCATCAATACCCTGCCGCTGGAAACCCTAAACGCCTATCGGGACCACGGCAAGCCGGCCAGCCGCCTGAGCGAGGGTGCGGACCAGGCCGCCGCCGTCTTGCAGCGGCTGCCAGAGCTGGGAATCGACCTCAACCAGGTTACCCAGCAGTTGGAAGACGAAGGGGTGGAAAAATTCAACCAGCCTTACGACAAACTGATGCGCAGCCTGGAGGACAAGCGCCGGTAGGCTCCGGCCGGCGGCTAAGGCGCCGAAACTTTCAGGGCGAGGTCTGTTCGGCCCCGGAGCAATTGCGGCCCACGGTGGCGCCGGCTCCGCCGGGGGGGGAGAAGTGACCATTACCACCATGTTTCTGGACATCGGCGGCGTCTTGCTCACCAATGGCTGGGACCGGCGCAGTCGCCGGCTGGCGGCGGAGATCTTCCAACTCGACTACGAAGAGATGAATGAGCGCCATCATCTTACCTTCGACACTTACGAGCAAGGCAAACTAAGCCTGGACGAATACCTGGCCCGGGTAGTCTTTTACGAAGACCGGTCCTTCAGCCGGGAAGATTTCCAGGACTTCATGTTCTCCCAGTCCCAACAGCCGCCGGAGATGGCGCAGACCGAGGGGCTGATCAAAGGCCTGAAGGCCAAATACAACCTTAAAGTGGCCGTGGTGAGCAATGAGGGCCTCGAGCTTACCCGCTATCGCATCCAGAAATTCAACCTGGGGGACTTCGTGGACTTTTTCATCAGTTCGTGTTTCGTCCACTACCGCAAACCGGACGCGGACCTTTACCGGCTGGCCCTGGACTGCGCCCAGGTCCTGCCGAAGCAAGTGGTCTACCTGGACGACCGGCTCATGTTTGTGGAGGTGGCCCGGAGCCTGGGCGTAACCGGTATCCACCACACCGGTTACCAGTCCACCCGGTCTGCCCTGGCCCAACTCGGGTTGACGCTGGAGAGTTACGGTAATGAGTAGGGGCGGGTTTAAAACCCGCCCCCGGGCTTCAATTGGGGCGGGCGGCTCGCCTGCCTTGCCGACATCCGGAGATTTTTGTTATGCCCAAGCAGGGATGTGAGATCGGTATCTTGGGTCTGGGGACCATGGGCCGTAATTTGGTCTTGAACTTCGCGGACCACGGCTTTTCCGTAGCCGTTTACAACCGCACTGCCGAAAAGACCCGGGAATTCATGGCCCGGGAGGTGGGTTCCCGGGATATCCGGCCCGCCTATGAGCTGCAGGAATTTGCCGGGTTGCTGCGCCAGCCCCGGGCCCTGATCACCATGATTTCAGCAGGGGAACCGGTGGACATCGTGATCAGGGAACTTTTGCCCGTCCTGGCACCAGATGACCTGCTCATCGATGGGGGCAACTCCCATTTTACCGACACAAATCGGAGAAGCAGGTTCCTTGGGGCCAAAGGAATCTTGTTCATGGGCCTGGGGATCTCCGGCGGCGAGGCCGGGGCCCGTTTGGGGCCCAGCCTGATGCCTGGCGGCCCGAGTGAGGCCTACGCCCGGGTGGAGCCGGTATTGGAGGCCGCCGCGGCCCGGGTCAACGGCGAACCCTGCGTCGCCTACCTGGGGGAGGGTTCAGCCGGCCATTATGTCAAGATGGTCCATAATGGCATCGAGTACGGCCTGATGGAACTGCTGGCGGAAAGCTACGATCTTATGAAGCGGGGCTTGGGCCTGGGGCCGGAAGAACTGCACGACATCTATGCGGCCTGGAATGAGGAGGAACTCAATTCCTTCCTGGTTGAGATCACCGCCCGTATCTTTCTGAAAAAGGACGGGCAGACCGGGAAGCCTCTCATCGACCTGATCCGGGATGAAGCCAAGCAAAAAGGCACCGGCATGTGGACCTCCTGGGAGGCCATGGACCTCCAGGTGGCTACCCCCAACATCGACATCGCCGTGGTGATGCGGGACCTGTCCGGTTACCGGAAACAGAGGACGGCGATGGACCAGGCCATGGCAGGCCCCAAGCCTGCCTTCGCAGGGGACCGAGGGCGGTTTGTGGCCAAACTGAAAAACGCCCTCTACGCCGGAATGATCGTCGTCTACGCTCAGGGACTGGCGCTCCTCAAGCGGGCCTCCGGCATTTACGCTTATGGCCTGGAGCTCGAAACCGTGGCCCGCATCTGGCGCGGCGGCTGCATCATCCGGGCGGCCCTGTTGGAAGATATCCGGGCTGCCTTTCAGGAGCGGGCCGACCTGGACAACCTGCTTTTAGACGCCAGGCTGGGCAAGCAATTTTTGGCCCGGCAATGGGACCTGCGCGAGATAGTGGGGGCTGCTGCCGACTTGGGGCTGCCGGCCCCGGGACTGATGATGTCCCTCGCCTATTTCGACGCCTTCCGCAGCGCCCGTTTGCCCGCCAATCTGACCCAGGCCCAGCGGGATTACTTCGGAGCCCATACCTTTGAGAGGTTGGACGCCCCCGGGACCTTCCACGTCGACTGGGACCAGGACTGAGGGCCTAGACGGAAACAGGTACAAAAATCCGCTGCAGCCGTGTAGGTTGCGCACTGCGCACCAACCAGGGGACAGACTTGATCCGCATCTTCGATGATCCCGAGGCCATGAGCCGGGGGGCGGCAGAGCTGCTGGTCAGCATCGCCAAGGAGGCGGTGGCGGCCCGGGGCCGCTTCAGCGTCGCCCTGTCGGGGGGCGGCACTCCCCGGCGCACCTATGAGTTGCTGGCCACGGCCCCGTACCGGGAGCAGGTGGACTGGTCCCGGGCCCACTTCTTCTGGGGGGATGAACGCTGCGTCCCTACAGACGATCCCCGGAGCAACGCCCGCCTGGCCCGGGAGGCGCTGCTGGGGCAAGTGCCCATCCCCCCGGGCCAGGTGCATCCCATGGACTGCCGTCCCTCTCCCGAGGAGGGCGCCCGGCGCTATGAAGTAATGCTCCGGGAGTTTTTCGCCCCCGCTCCGCCCTGCTTCGACCTCATCCTGCTGGGTTTGGGGGATAACGGCCACACCGCCTCCCTGTTTCCCGGGACCCCGGCGCTCACCGAGTCGGAGCGCTGGGTGGCGGCGGTTTGCGTGCCCCAGCAGGAGCTGCACCGTCTAACCCTCACCGCGCCCCTCATCAATGGCGCCGCGGCAGTGGCCTTCCTGGTGGCGGGGGCCGCCAAGGCCGCGGTGGTTCGGGAAGTGATCCAGGGTCCCCGGGACCCCCTGCGCCTGCCGGCCCAGCTCATTAATCCGCAGCCGGGAGCGCTTTATTGGCTCCTGGACAGGGCCGCGGCCGGGGCCTTGAGTCGGGAAGATCTCCGGGGCCAGGGCGACTCAGGTTAACCGCTTAACTCAGTTATTTTCCCTACTCAAGGACCAAAAACTGAAAACCTCTCAAGTCCACCCTTGATTTTTCTCCCGGACCGGGGATATGTTAGCGGTGGGAGCCGGTGGTCTTCACCCCAGGGAGGTTGGCAGGTACATGAGAAAGCTTTCGGCGTCGATCTTATCCGCGGATTTCGGCCGCCTGGCGGAACAGGTACAAGTGGCGGAGCAGGCCGGAGTGGACTGGATCCACGTGGACATCATGGACGGACATTTCGTCCCCAATCTCACCATCGGCCCCGACGTGGTGCGGGCCATCCGCAAGACCACCTCCCTGCCCCTGGACGTCCACCTGATGATCGACAACCCCCAACTCTACCTGGAGCGCTTCGTGGAGGCGGGGGCCGACTGGCTGGGGATTCACGTGGAAGTCACCTATCACCTGGAACGCCTGCTCCAACAGATCAAGGAATTGGGGGCCAAGGCCACCGCCACCCTGAATCCGGCCACACCCCTCAATTGTCTCGATTACGTCCTCCAGGACGTGGACATGGTTCTTTTGATGACGGTGAACCCCGGATTCTCCGGGCAGAAATTCATCCCTGGGGTCCTGCCCAAGGTGCGGCGGCTCAGAGAGCGGATTGACGCCGAGGCCCTGCCGGTGCTCATCGAAGTGGACGGCGGGGTGCAGACCGACACGGTGGCCAGCCTGGTGGCCGCAGGGGCCGACGTCCTGGTCTCGGGCTCCGGCATCTTCGGCAGCGGTGACATCGCCGGAAACATCCAGCGCTTGAAGGAGTTGATGAAGTGATGGGGAAGGAGCCCAAGATGAAGGAGACCCGCCAGGCCGAGGTTTCGAAGCACAGGCAACTGGAGGATTTACTGGCCGCCGAAACCGGGTTCCAGAAGGAGCGGCGGGCCTATCAGCCGGGCCTCTGTGCCGCCCTGGCCGCCGGGGGGATTACCCGCCCCCTGGACCACGACGAATTGGAAATCCTCAAGGTGGCCCAGGAGCAACTGCCCTTCGTCAGCCAAAACCGGCTATTGGAGATCATCCCCGGCGGCAGACCCCGGAAGGAGCCCCTGCGCCTGGGGATCGTCCTCTCCGGGGGGCCGGCTCCGGGGGGACACAACGTCATCGCCGGGGTCTTCGAGGCCGCCAAGGCCAGCCATCCCGACAGCCTGCTCATCGGTTTCCTGGCCGGCCCCAAGGGGATCATCGGCAACAGCCACCTGGAAGTGACCGGGGAGATGGTGACCCTTTATAAAAACTCCGGCGGCTTCCACATGCTGGGCACCGGCCGGGAAAAGATCGACACCCCTGAGAAGATGGAGCAATGCCGGCAAACCTGCGCCGCCCTGAAGCTGGATGGCCTGGTGGTGGTGGGCGGGGACGACTCCAATACCAATGCCGCCTTCCTGGCAGAAAACCTTCGGGAGACAGGCACCCGGGTGGTGGGCATTCCCAAGACCATCGACGGCGACCTCCGGGTCCCCGGCCTGCTACAGCTTCCCTTTGGCTACCACTCCGCCTGCACGGCCTTTGCCACCGAAATCGGCAATCTCAATTCCGATTGCAAGTCGGATCTGAAGTACTGGCATTTCAACCGCCTCATGGGCCGCAGCGCCTCCCACATCGCCCTGGAGGTGGCCTTGCAGACCCATCCCAACGTCATCCTCATCGGGGAAGAGATCGAAGAAAACGAGCTCACCATTCACCAGGTGGTGCGCCTCATTGCCGATACCGTGGTGGCGCGGGCTGGAGCCGGCAAGAATTACGGCACCATCTTGATTCCTGAAGGCATCCTGGAGTTCATTCACGAAATCAATATCTTGATCATCAAGATCAGTTTCATCATCGCGGCCTATGACCGGGAGGCCGCAGAGGAAGAGTCTTTCCACCGGCTCTCCTATGAGGACCAGGTGCAGCTCATCGACAACCATGACATCTGGCGGGACTATGACAGCCGGGTCTTCCTGGGGTTCCCCTTCCTGCTGCAACGGGGGCTGATGTTGCCCCGGGACAGCCACGGCAACTTCCAGTTCGCCATGGTCAACACCGAACGCATCCTTCTGGAGATGGTGGCCACCTACTTGAGGAAGCAGCGAGCCAAGGGGATTTACAAGGGCAACTTCCGCACCCAGAACCACTACTACGGCTACGACGGCCGGGGCACCTTTCCCACCAATTTCGACTGCGACTATGCCTACAACCTGGGGCAGGTCGCTTACGTACTGCTGGCCGAAGGCGCCAGCGGTTACATGGCCGGCATCCAGGATCTGCACCGGCAGGTGGCGGACTGGCGGCCCATCGGCATCCCCCTGGCCCCCTTGATGCACCTGGAGGAACGCAAGAGCCGCCTGGAACTGGTGATCGCCAAGCAGAATGTGGACCTGCAGTCGCCGTCTTTCCTGGCCCTGGCCCGGGAAAGGGAGAAGTGGGCCATGGAGGACCATTACCGCTTCCCGGGGCCCATGCAGTTCAACGGCCCCTGCGCCGATAACAAGCCCCTCACTCTGTTGCTGAATTCTTTGGGATGAAGGCGGGGACGGCGGGCCCAAATTCTTTAAATGGCGTCCAACCGACGTGGAGATGCAGCCTATCTTTGAGGAGCGCGAAACGGGGCAAGATGATGCTGCCGCTCTACCCAGGGGGAAATGAATCTAAAGGTGAAATGTTTAGTGCATTTTGAGATAATTGGGGAAATAGCGAAAATTGAAGCGACGGCCATCGGGGGCAGTATCCGTGATATAATGCGGATTCAGAAACAGTTCGGCCGCGGTCGATGGCGAAAACTTAAAGGTTTTGCTAAGGTGAGGCTCCAAAGCGGCCATATTCGAAGAGCTGAATTACACTGGTATGAAGCCCTCGGAATTGGTAAAAGGAAAATGAAAATCAAGAGGTTCCTGGATTAAAATCATGGATAAGACAAAAGAAAATTATAGATTTGCCCTCTGCATTGAGAATAAGGACTGTGATGATTTGGAAAAACGCAAGATTTACCAGATGCTCCCCGATGAGGAGGCTGAAAAGGAAGGGTACATCAGGGTAATCGATGAATCAGGTGAAGACTATCTTTATCCTCAATATTATTTTATTATCGTCCAATTGCCCCGGGAAGCACAAGAAGCGCTACAGTTATCAAAATAGCCCATTCATATCTTTCAAGAACTCAATGCTAAGAATTATAACCACTTGAAAAATCAAGGGGTTATTTTTGCGTCTCCCCCGTTCAACCTGGGAGCCTGAAAATATCTGGCGGCTTACTGGGATTTTCAGACTATTCTGATCGGTTTTGGCCCCGCTGCTCCTTGATGAACGTTTCCAGACCGAACTGTTTGACCCGATAGCCGATCTGCCGCAGGGTCAGCCCCAGGTCCATGGCCGCCTGGGATTGGATCCAGCGGTTGCGCTCCAGGGCGGCCAGGATTTCCCGTTTTTCCATGTCTTTCAAGCGGGCCAGAAAGGCCTGGTCGGCGGCCTGGGCCTTCCGGGCCGGGGCCAGATAAGGGGGCAGATCCTTGACCCCGATTTCGGGGCCTGCAACCACCATACCCAGGCGTTCCACCAGGTTTTCCATCTCCCGGACATTGCCGGGCCAGGCATAATCCTGGAGAATTTCCAGGGCCTCCTGGGTCAGATAAAACCTCTGGCCGTTTTCCTTGGAAACCTTGTCCAGGAAGTGATTAAGGAGCAGAGGAATGTCCGGCCGCCGTTCCCGCAAGGGCGGGATACGCACCGAACCATGGCTCAAGAGATAATAGAGGTCTTCCCGGAAGGAGCCTGCCTGGACCGCGGCGTCCAGATCCTGGAAGGTGTCGGCGAGCAGGCGGACATCCACCTTCCGGGTGCGGCTGCTGCCCAGACGCTGGACCTCCATTTCTTGCAGAAAGCGCACCAGACCGGCCTGGAGGTTGAGGGGCAGTGCCGCGATTTCCTCCAGGAAGATACTGCCTCCGTCCGCTTCTTCCAAGCGGCCGGGCCTGGCCTTGACCGCCCCGGGGATGGCGTCCTTCTCATAGCCCAGGAGCTCCGCGGCCAGCAGGTTTTCCGGCAGGGAGGCGCAATTGATCTTGAGGAAGGGATATCGGGCCCGGGGGCTCAAGGCGTGGGTCATCCGGGCCATCAGGGCCTTGCCGGTGCCGGATTCTCCGATCAGCAGGACCGGGGCCCGACCCGGCGCCAACTTGGTGAGCAGCTGCTGCGCCTTGAGGATGGCGGGGCTTTGGCCGACGATGGAAAAATTTCGAGCCTTACCAGAAAGTTCCAGGCGCAGGGCGGGATTTTCCAGCTCCAGGCTCTCCTCCCCCACCCTCTCCATCTCCTCCGGGCCGAGAAAGGGGGACAGGAGCGCGGCCATAATGCTGAGGAAGCGCACGTCTTCCTCCAGGGAGACCTGGCCGCCAAACAGGCGGTCCACCAGCAGCACCCCCAGGGGCGAGCCGTGGCGCAGCAAGGGTACGCCGATAAAGGAGATCTGTTCCTTAGGGAGCTGCCGGGCCCGGGTCAGATTTACCAATAACGGCTCCTGGCCCCTGGCCGGGATGACAAAGGGTTGGGCGGTCATCAGGATCGATCCCGGCAACCCTCCCCCCGGGCGGCAGCCGGCCCGGGACTGCCCTTCGGGAAGGAGATCCCGGGAGGCGCGGCAGTGCCATTGGCCGTTTTCCGTGTCCTTGAGGGTGACGCTAACATGTTTCAAGGACGTGGAGCGGCAGAGAATCTGGTGGAGGGCTTCCAGGGCCTGCTCCAGATTGAGGGCCTGGCCCAGGCCCTGGCCAACCTCGTGGAGAACCTGGATTTGGTGTTCTGGGAGGGCGGCTTCCATGATCAATTTTAGAAGCAAGAAATATGCCTGTCCCGGCTCACCCGGCCAGCCCCAATAATTATCAGTAGTTACAAGAACCGCCTCTCTCTGCCAGCTAGCCTTGGAGGGTCCCTGGGGTCTCTAATAGTACAATTATGTAATACCAATGCTTATATTAAGGACAATCTTGTCAGTTTGCCAGCAGGTCGTGAGGAAAGGAGGGGAAGAGCGCCCCGCTCCCGGGATGAGTTTGGCTAAAACTTGGGGGCCTGGCAATTACCACAAGGTTTTGGCGATGAAAGGCCCGCGGTTTACCGGGGGCTTTTCCCCCCGGGCCACCCAGATAGTCCTCTCCCCAGGGGCAAAGACCACGCACACCACGGTGCCGGCATTGGCCACGGCTTCATCTGCCAGAATTATTTCCAGGTCAGAGGGAGCCAGGCGGCGGCCGGCGGCCAATTCCTGCAACCGCCGGTCCCTGGCCTGGCTGTAGGCCTCGGTAAAATAGTAGGGGGACAGCGGCGAATAGGGGGTCCGGGGCGGAAACCGGCCTTTCAGGGCCTGCATGGCCGGACTCTGATAATGGTTGCTGGCAGTGATCAGGCCCTGCCGGGGCCGGCGCCGCGCCCCCCGCCGGGCGGAGAGCTCCAACACCATCGCCTCCCTGGCGTCGCAAAGCATGAGGTTGTTGCCGATGGTGCCCGGAAGCCGCAGGACCTGGTCGGCCGCGGCCGCGGCGCTGGCCCCCCCTTCCAGGGCCAGCCGGAAGCGCAGGGCCGCGGGCATGCCAGTAAGGGAGCGGTCCCGGCTCGGGACGGAGAGTTGGGCCAGGGCGACCCCGGCCTTATTGATGCCGGTGCACACCCCCACGTACCCCGGCCAGGCCAGGGACGCCAGGGCCTGACCCTCATCCGGTTCCAGGAGAAATAACATCTGGAGACGCGCCAGAATGTCGACGAACAGCGGGTAGTCCAGGTTGCGCCCCATGAGATAGCAGCCGTCCCGGGTGTGCCCTTCCCCCACCGCCAGGGCCGAACAGCGCGGGGTGCTGTTGGCCAGGTCGTCGAGCACGTTAATGAGGAGGACCGATCCGGGGCTCACCTGGGCCCCGGCAGCCAGGGCGGCCATCTCCTGCTTGAGACGCGACGGGGTCTGGGGGAGAAAAGACCGGGCCAGGAGGAGAAGCCCGCCAAAGAGCGGCAAGGCCCCGGCATAAAGGCTGACCCGGGCCAGGTAAGCCAGCAGGGCCCGGCGTAGTTGCCGGATTTCAGCGCCCAGGGTCTGCCCGTGGCGCCGCCCTCTCTCTCGGGGGGCGCCCTCCAGTTCAAGGGTGCGCAGCGCCTGCGAACTCCGCATGCCCATACTCCACCAGTAGTGTCCGGCAACCAAATTGGATGGAAGAGATTACTTACCCGAAGATAAACTCTAGATCATGGTAATATCGACGATTTCAACATATTCCAGATACAACTAAAACACCCTCTCCCCTGCCATAGGGGCGGGGTTTCCCCGCCCTGGCAAACCCACAGACCAGAGGCTTGTGCCACTAAGACGCCCCCCATACCGGCGAGGCGGGTTTTTGTAAGGGGTAAGGTGAGGGATCGCTCCGCATGGTTTTCCGTAGGGGCGGGTTTAAAACCCGCCCCTACACTGCCCCCACTTTCGTAGGGGGCGCTCACGTGGGTGTGCCCCTACAAGGCCGTTCCATACCCCCCTCACCCTCCCCTCTCCCCCCAAGGGGGCGAGGGAAATAGTTTGTAAATTCCAAGAAATGATTAGCTATTGTGCCCGCCTAACATCAAAAAGATCCCTGGTATTGGTGGGCAGTGCCCACCCTGCATGCCTTCCCATACTTGACCACTTTAAGGCAGTTTAAGATACCTTATCTCAAGGGCCAGGGGTGTTCTACTCGCTGGCCGTCAGTTGCAGCCACCAGCCGGCGGCCAGCCCCCAGACCGCATTGAAGAAAAGCACCAAAACCGGGGTCAGGTAGCCCAGTTGCCAGCCGAACCAGCCTTTATGAGCCTGCAAGGGAAGGACCACCAGCAAGGCCACGCATGATGGTCCCAGGCTGTAGAGCAGACCCCGCACCGGATAGGAAAGCCCCAGGGGCAAGAGAAAGAGCCAGCCCCAGAGGCCGCCCCACACCAGCTTCTGGTAGAGGAAGGGTGGGGTGAGGGCCGGAGCGATTTTCACCCCCAGGGCCCCGCTCAGTCCGCTGGCTCCAAAAAACCAGACAAACAAGGCGTTCAACAGCCCTCCGCAACAGCCGGCTGCAAAAGTCAGGGAGATATTTTGCCAGGATAGCTTCATGATGGTCCTCCATGCGGGGAATTGGCAGCCAGCCGGGATGCGGGCTGATCAACTCTAGAAGCTAATGCCAGCCCCCGGTCCGCCTAAAAATTTTCATGCCGCCGCGCCGCGAAGCATCTCGTATTTTTAGTGATTTGAGATCCTTCCTTTCGTTCAAGATGACAATAAAATCAGGTTTGGCAATAGCCCCTAATGTTAAGCTTCAGATTAGGTCCATCATCTTTAGGCAGTTAAAATGTAGCCGCAAGCTTTAGCTTGCGAAAGCCCTCAATAAAATGAGCGCAGGCTAAAGCCTGCGGCCACCAGAGCATGTAGATAATTTTAAAGATAGGTATTTAAAAACAAATATCCAGCGTCAACTTCAATCATCCAATGTGGTCTCAGTTTGCAAATAATGACCCCTCCCTTTCCCAAGGGAGACTTAACGTTCCGCAGCCCAGCATTGCGGGCCTGATATCAGGTCCGGATGCTTAGGAAACCTTCCCAAAAAGAAAAAAAAGCAGGGCCCGGATGGACCCTGCTCTCCCCGGCGGCGCCGGATATCCCAGGCCCCGGCCCCGCCGCAGGCTTCTATCCCAGCATCGCCTTCAGGTCCGCATCCGGGGTGGTGATGGGCATGATGTTGAAGTTTTTCACCAGCACCGAAAGGACGTTGGGGGTGATGAAGGCCGGCAGTGAAGGGCCCAGGCGTATGTTCTTGATCCCCAGGTAGAGCAGGGTGAGCAGGATGGCCACCGCCTTCTGCTCATACCAGGAGAGCACCAGGGACAGGGGCAGCTCGTTGACTCCCACCCCGAAGGCCTCAGCCAGGGCCACGGCGATCTGCACCGCGGAGTAGGCATCATTGCACTGGCCGATATCCAGGAGCCGGGGGATGCCGCCAATGTCGCCCAGTTGTTTATCAAAGAAGCGGAACTTGCCGCAGGCCAGGGTCAGGACCACACAATCCCGGGGCACCTTCTCCACGAACTCGGTGTAGTAATTGCGGGTGGGCTTGGCGCCGTCGCAGCCACCCACCAGAAAGAAGTGGCGGATTTGCTGTTTTTTGACGGCCTCGATCACCTTGCCGGCCACCCCCAGCACCGCGGTCCGGGCAAAGCCGCTGTTGACCGCGCCGCCATCGCCGTCTTCGGGGAAACCCGGCAGGGCCAGGGCCTTGTCGATCACCGCCTGGAAGTTGCGGTCCGGGATATGCTTGATCCCCGGCCAGCCCACCAGCCCGCAGGTGAAGAGGTTGTCGGCATAGACCTCCCCGGGCCTTTGGATGCAATTGGTAGTCATCAGGATGGCTCCGGGAAACCGGGCAAATTCCTTGGCCTGGTTCTGCCAGGCGGAGCCGTAGTGGCCGTAAAAGTGGGGATACTCTTTGAGTTTGGGATAGCCGTGGCAGGGAAGCATCTCGCCGTGGGTGTAAACGTAAATGCCCTTGCCGGCGCTCTGTTTCAATATTTCCTCCAGGTCCAGGAGGTCGTGGCCCGAGACCAGGATGGCCTTGCCCTTCTTGTGTCCCAGGGGAACCCGGGTGGGCGTGGGGTCGCCGTATCTCCCGGTATTGCCGGCATCAAGCAGCTCCATGGCCCTGAGGTTGATCTCACCGCATTTCAAGACCAAAGGAATCAGATCGGCGACGGCGAGGTCCTCGGCTGCGGTGGCCGCCAACCCTTCATGCACAAAGGCGTAAACCTTATCATCCTCCTGGCCCAGGATTTGGGCGTGATCGGCGTAGGCGCAAACCCCCTTGAGGCCGAACAGTAGCGTATGCTTCAAGGAGAGGACGTCCGGGTCCGCCGCCGGGTAGGATTTCAGGCCCACCGCCTCGGCCTGCCGCAGCATGGCCTCTTTATCGGCCCCCGGGGCCAGGGTGGCCGGACCCGCAGGGAAATCGACCCCACCGCCCGCGGCCCGAACCTCGGCCTTGAGATAATCCCGGAGCTGGACGCCTTGCTGGATGAGGCCGACAAACCTCTGGGGGTCGAAGTCCACGTTGGTCAGGGTGGAAAAGGCAGCCTTGACGGTGAAGAGGTTGACCTCCCGGTTGTTGATTCCGAGCTGGCGCCCCGCCACCGCCACCTGGGACAGCCCCTGCAAGGTATAGATCAACAGGTCTTGCAGACCCGCCACTTCGGGGTTCTTGCCGCAGACTCCCTGGATGGTGCAGGCCTCGCCCTTTGCCGTTTGCTCACATTGGTAACAGAACATGATGTCTGCTCCTAAATTTACTGGGATAAAATCATTAATTTGCTGGGATTCAAAACACCCTCTTGCTTCCCGGCTGGATATCAATCTAACGCCGATGGCCGGGGGGGGCTTTGACTTAAGGCAAGAATGGCGAATTTTTTTCAAGTTTCCCCAAAATAAACATCCATTTGTGATTGGCCAGGGGGCATGGGGTGATTTTAATTCCGGTTCCCAAGTTAAATTGTTTTCTGTGATGTAGGAGCAGGGTTTCCCTGCCAGGGCGAATTCACAGGCCAGAGGCCTGTGCCACTGAGACGCCGCCCCTACACTTGGGACAGAAAACGCTAACAGTGGGAATCGGAATCAAACCGGAATTCAGCCTAATCCAGCATTTCCTTCAAGGCCAGGAGTTCATCCCGGATAGCCCGGAGCAGGGAATTAACCTGGTTGGCAGGCGGAGAAAAGGGGGGAAAGTCAAGAGGCAGGGTGGGCTGGGAGCGGCGGTTGAACTGGCGCTGCATGGCCGCCAGGCTCAGCTTCTCTTCTTCCCGGAGGCGCTTGATTTCAAAAATGAGCTGGATGTCGGCGGGGCGGTACAGGCGGTGGCGGGAGCGCCGGCGGCTGGGTTTGAGGAGCTTCCCCGGCTCTTCCCAATAGCGCAACACATGGGGGCGCACCCCGGTGAGGTGACTCACTTCACCGATGGTGTAGAAGGCCTTGCGAGGGGTGTCTTCTTCCACGCCGGCTAACGCAGCTCCCCCTTAAGCTCCCTGGTCACAGCGGCAACCAGGGCCTCATGGAGCGGATTCACCAGGTCGTCGGTCAGGGTCCGCTCCTGGTCCCGGTAAGTGAGGCGAAAGGCCAGGCTGCGCTTCCCCGGCGGCACCTGGTCTCCAGCATAGACGTCAAACAACCGGGCCTCCTCCAACCAGGGGCGGCCATGGCGATACAGGGCTTCGGACACCTGGGCCGCGGGCACCGCCTCGGGCAGGACCAGGGCCAGATCCCGGTAGAGCGCCGGGTAGCGGGGCAGAGGGGTGAAGAGCGGCGAGGCGGCGGTCTGCGCCAGGGTCTCCAGGGCCAGGCTGAAGACGAAAATGGCCCCTTCCAGGTCCAACCTTTCGCCGATTTCCGGCGCCACCTCTCCCAAACAGCCCAATTCCCGGGAGCCGGCATAGACCCTGGCGCCCCGGCTGAGGTAGGGTGGCAGCGCTTCCGGGCGAAAGTTCACGTCAGGGATTTTAAGACCCTCCAGCAGGCTCTCCACCACCCCCTTGAGGTCGAAGAAATTCACCGCCTCCCGGGAAGCCGCCGCCCAGGAATCCTCCTCCCGGGCCCCGTACATCAGCCCGGCTACCCAGCCTTCTTCCCGGGGCAGGTCAGCCCCGGCTTGGGGCAGGAAGACCTTGGCGGTTTCAAAGAGGCGCAGATTCTGGACCTGTTTCAGGGTGTTGCGCCTCAGGCTGTCCAGCAGACCCGGGATGAGGGAGGTGCGCATCACCGCCTGCTCTTCGCTCAAGGGATTGGCCAGGACCAGGGGCGCCCCGCCGGCCGCCGCGGCCAGGCCTGCCAGTTGCTCCGACTGGAAGGCGTAATTGATCACCTCGAAGAAACCCAGTCCCAGAAGCAGTTGCCGGGTTTGGTCCCGGAGGCGCGCCTCCGGCCCGGGACGGCGGGTGTCCACCTGACCCCGGGGCAGGGTCACCGGGATATCTTCGAAGCCGGCCAGACGGGCGATCTCCTCGATCAGGTCAATTTCACGGGTCAGATCGTTGCGGAAAGAGGGCACCTGGACCGCCAAATTTTCCCGGTCCAGGCACACCGCCGGCAGGTGCAGGCGTTTCAGCAAAGCGGCGACGGTCTCGGTGGAGAAGCCGGTCCCCAGCACCCGGTTGGCCCGGGAGACCCGCAGTCCCAGGCGAGGATGCTGCAGGGGCGCCGGGTATTCATCCAACCGGGGACCCGCCACCCGCCCGCCCCCCACCTCGGCCATGAGCTGGGCAGCCCGCTCCAGGGCGTGGATCACCCCCTCGGGGTCCACCCCCCGCTCGAAGCGGTAGGAGGCCTCGGTGCTCAGCCCCAGCCTCTTGGCGGTGCGCCGCACGGTGGCCGGGTTGAAATAGGCGCTTTCGATGAGTACCTGGCTGGTCTCCGGGGTCACTTCGGAATCGAGTCCACCCATAATCCCGGCCAGGGCCACCGGCCTGCCGGCGTCGCAGATGAGCAGGGTCTCCGGGTCCAATCGCCGCTCCTGGCCGTCCAGGGTGATGAATCGGTCCTCCTCGGGCCTGGGCAGGCGCACCACGATCTCTCCATTCTGCAGGCGCTGGAAATCGAAGGCGTGCAGGGGCTGGCCAAACTCCAGCAGCACGTAGTTGGTGACGTCCACCAGATTATTGATGGCCCGGATCCCCGAGACCTGCAGGCGCCGGCGCATCCAGAAGGGTGACTGCCGCACCGCCAGGCCGGTCAACAGGCGGGCGGCGTAGCGGGGGCAGTGGCCCGGGTCGAGAATGCTGACCCTGGCATGGAGGGGCTTACCCTCCGAGTCCGGCGCCACCCTGACCTCCGGATGGCGCAGGGGAACATCGAGCAGGGCCGCCACCTCCCGGGCCAGACCCAGGATGCTCAAACAGTCGGAACGGTTGGCGGTCACCGCCACCTCCAGGACCACATCGGAGAGGTTTAGGACCGCGGCCAGATCCTGGCCCAGCGGCAGGTCCTGGGGGAGATCCATCAGGCCCACGTGATCCGGTGAGAGCCCCAGTTCGTCTTCCGCCAACAGCATCCCCTCGGAGGCGATGCCCCGGAGTTTGGCCGGTTTAATCCGCTGGCCGCCGGAGATGACCGCCCCGGGCGGGGCAAAGGGATAGAGACGGCCCGCCTCCAGGTTGGGGGCGCCGCACACCACCCGGTAGCCCTGGCTGCCGCTGGTCACTTCCGCCAGCCGCAGGCGATCAGCATGGGGATGGGGCTCCACCCCGGTTACTCTGGCCACCACCACCCCGGAAAAATCCGGGGCCGCCCGCTCGATGGCCTCCACTTCCAGGCCCGCCATGGTGAGGCGATCCGCCAGGACCTCGGGGGCCACGCTGAGTTCCACAAAATCCGCCAGCCAGTTTAAAGAAAGACGCATAATGGCCTATTTTACCCGTTAAGCGGGAAAACTCAATAACTTGCCAGGGAAAACTTTGTCCCGCGGGGGCTGGGTCAGACATTTACATCCCGCCAACGCCTGGCAACGCGGATAAAGACGAACATCGCCAGAGAGGAGAAAATACCGGCGATGGCAAAGGGGGTCCAGACCCACCCGGGGTCGTACTTGTCCCACAAGAGCCGGGTCACCTCCGCCGGAGTCTGCCCCAGCATCCCGGTCAAGGCGGCGAAGGCGTGGGCGCGGTCCGGAAGTTCATGGACCTTCAGCACCTGGGACATGTAGCGCAGGGCCAAACCCGCCTTCTCTCCGAAGCGTTCATAGAGCTGCCCTCCGAGATAAGTCCCGTAGCCCCAACCGAAGGCATAGGGGATACTGGTGTAGCCCATGTACAGGGCCTTCTTGTCGGCCGGCGCAATCACCCCCAGGTACTCCCTCATCTTGGGGGAGCACATCATCTCCCCGAAAGAGAAGCAAACGATGCCACCCAGGCAGAGGTAGATGGACATGCTGGCGCCGACCAGATAGATACCCAGGGTGACGAAGATAAATCCGAAAAAAATGGAGGAGAGCCGGCGCATCACCCGGTTGACGTACCAGGATAGCGGGGCAACCATGAGGATAATCAGCAGCGGGTTGAGGTTGATCACCCACTCCTGGGCAATCTGGGGGCCTCTGGTGAGATTCCGGGAGAGCATGAACCAGGGCAGGTGTTGAGCCAGGGAGTAGCTGTCGACCCAATCCACGATGAAGTTGGGCAGCATGTCCCAGAGCTGCTCGAAGACCGCCCAGAATACCGAAATGATGAGAATGAAGGCGAGCAGCCGCGGGTTGAGGATTTCCCGGAGCGTCTCCGCCAATACCTGCCAGACCCCGCCGTTATTGGCTACTCCCGGATTAACTTCCTGATAGGTGAACAGCCAGAGCAGGTTCAGCGTCACCAGCAGGGCGCACCCGTAGAAGACCATGGGCCAGGAGTAGCCATAGAGAAAATGCGCCAGCGGCGGGCCCAGGAAGGCGCCGACGTTGATCACCATATAAAAAAGACCCCAGCCCACCCCGGAGGTCTTGGCCGTGAGGGCCTTGACAAAGGTTCCCTGGATGGGCGGCTTGAAGACCGCGGTCCCCGCGGCCAGCAGCAGGCAGCCGGCAAAGAACGGCCAAAAGGTGCGCTGGCTGGCCATCAGCAGGTATCCCAGCCCCTTTAGGAAAACGGCCACCACGATCTGCTTCTTGTAGCCGTAATGGTCGGCGAAACCGCCGCTGATCACTGGCAGGGAGGACTGCACCAGGGCCCACCACAGGAAGATGAACCCCTTGTCGCCCTGGCTGAAGTGGAGTCCGCCGATCTCGTCCGCCTGGGCAATGTATACGGGGATGACCACCCGCACGCCGTAGTAGGCGAGCCGCTCGATGGTCTCCATGATGTTGGCCACCCAAAAAGGCCAGGGCAGGTTTCTGGCCTGCCCCCAGAACGACGAGGTCTCCGGCTGGTCTTCCGGGTTTTGGCGGCCCCGGTCGTCTTCGGTCTCTATGGGCATGATGGCGGGTCGGGGGATCTCCTGGTTCAGGCAAAATAATGGCACCCACCTAAATATACCCATTTTGATCATGGGGTGAATGGAAAATTGAGATAAACACCGCCGCCGGGAGGCGGGGACTGTTGAGGCCGCGTGGGGCAAGGCCCAGATCTGGCGGACAGAAACCGGATACGGGGCATTGTCTGATATGCTACAGAAGTGAAGCTAATCCTCCGGCTACTTAACTTGCAGTAATATTTGCCCTTATCACTCACCGGCCTGGCTGCCCGGCCCTCGGGGTAAAAATTGCAGCATTTGCTAGACCCGGTTTTTGGGACCACTTTTCCGGTGGCAGCTTTTTATCTTTGTATTCCAGTATATTAGCTAAGTAAACCCTGCTGGTACAAGTCTTGCCTTATAGTGGTGATTAGGGCCTGGCCCTCAGCCTTTACGGGGAATTCACCGGCCTGGCGCTCTGTCCGTGCCGCTGTTGGCCAAACGCGGCTCTGCCTGCCGCCTGCCTCCTTTTAGGTAGCCCAGGGGGCTTATCACTCATCGGAACCAGAAAGGAGCAACATGGATCTTTACGAAGCCATTCATAACCGCCGCAGCCACCGCCTCTACCGGCCGGGAATGCCGCCCCGGGACACCCTGGAAAGGGTAATTGACGCCGGGTTGTGGGCGCCATCCGGCATGAACACCCAATGCTGGGATATCACGGTATTGGCCGGCAAGGCCAGGGATGAATTTGTGGGCCTGATCAACCTCTCCATAAAAAAGATTATCCCCATCATGCAACAAACCGGGGTGCCCGAAAAGAGCCAGGAGCGGGTGGTGGCTTTTTTCAAGGACCTGGGGGGCGCCCCGGTGGTCATTGCGGTGACCGTGTGGCAGTGGGGCGACGCCACCGGCGCCGCCAACATCCAAAGCGGCTCGGCGATGATGCAAAACATGCTGTTGGCGGCCCACGCCGAGGGCCTGGGGACCTGCTGGATGACCGCGGGCAGCCTGGTGGAAAAGGAAATTCTGGGGTACCTGGGTAAAGGAGACCAGCAGTTGCTGGCCATCACCCCCATCGGCTACTCTGCCAAAGAGCCTCCGGTTCCCCCCCGTAAACCCCGGGAGGTGCGCTGGTGGGGATTTTGATCCGGAGTGCCCGGGCGCTTGGGAAGGGTAACCAGTTAGCAGTAGCTTTTTTTGCAGGAGGGGTGCATGGATTTTCAACTCACCGATGAACAGCGCATGATCAAGGAAACCGTCCACAAATGGTCGGTTAATGAACTGGGGCCGTTGCAGGAAAAGATCGATGAGGAAGATTGGTTCCCACCCGATTTTTTTAAGAAATGCGCCGAGATCGGCATCCTGGGCATCACCATCGATGAGAAATACGGGGGCCTGGGCGGCGATGTCCTGATGCAGACCCTGGCCATCGAAGAGATGAGCCGCATCTGCCCGGCGCTGGCCATGACCTATGGGACGCACTCCAACCTGTGCGCCCACAATATCCACCGCAACGCCAGCGAAGCCCTCAAAGAGAAGTATCTGCCGCCCCTGGTCAGAGGCGAAAAAATCGGCGCTATGGCGCTCACCGAGCCCAACGCCGGCTCGGATGCCATGAGCATTCGCACCCGCGCCAGCCGGCAGGGTGACCGCTACCTCCTCAAGGGCACCAAGATCTTCATCACCAACGGCCCGGTGGCCGACACCTTGCTGGTCTATGCCAAAACCGCGCCGGAGCAAGGCGCCAAAGGCATCAGCGCCTTCATCGTCGAAAAGGACTTTCCCGGGTTTTCCGTGTCCCGCCAGCTGAAAAAATGCGGCATGCGCGGTTCACCCACGGGTGAGCTGATTTTCGAGGACTGCGAAGTGCCGGCTGCAAACCTGGTGGGGCAGGAAAATATGGGTGTCCACGTCATGACCAGCGGCCTGGACGTGGAGCGGGTCGTGCTGGCCGGCGGCTCCATCGGCATGGCGCAACAGGCCCTGGAATATTCCATCCGCTACTCGGTGGAGCGGGAGCAGTTCGGCCAGCCCATCGCCAATTTTCAGATGATCCAGCAGAAACTGGCCGACATGTACGCCCGCACCGAGGCCGCCCGGCTGCTGGTTTACCGGGCGGCCGATCTGGCCCAGAAATCGCCCCGGGGGGGCAAAGGCACCGAACTGAACCGGTTGGCCGCCGCGGCCATCCTGTTGGCGGCGGAAACCGCCACCTGGGTGTGCGGCCAGGCCATCCAGATTCACGGCGGCTACGGCTACTGCCTGGAGTTTCCGGTGCAAAAGCTGTGGCGCGACGCCAAACTCTATGAAATCGGGGCGGGGACCAGCGAGATCAGGCGAATGATCATTGCCCGGGAGCTCACTCGGGAGGCCTTTGCCCGGAAGGCGCAGCGCTAGCCGCGCCACTCATCAAGAGCGACCCATTATCGACGGAGAGATCATGAATGAACCGTTAATTCTGGAGGAGAGGCAAGACCGGGTGGTCTTGCTCACTCTAAACCGCCCCGAAGTGATGAATTCCTTCAATTTCCCGATGCTGCTGGCCCTGAAGGAACGGGTGGAGGCGGTGCATTTTGACCCGGAGGTTAGGGTGCTGATCATCAACGGAGCAGGCCCCAAAGCCTTCTGCGCCGGCGCCGATCTGAAGGAACGGGCTTCCCTGAGCGAGACGCAGGTGCGGGAGTTCATCTTTACGATTCGCAATCTCTTCACCTTTATCGAATACCTGAACAAACCCGTGATCGCCGCGGTCAACGGCATCGCCCTGGGGGGCGGCACCGAGTTGGCCCTGGCCTGCGATATCCGGATTGCTTCAGCCAGCGCCACCCTGGGACTGACCGAGACCAGGCTGGCCATCATCCCCGGGGCGGGCGGCACCCAGCGTCTGCCGCGTCTGATCGGCCGCGGCAAGGCGAAGGAACTCATCTTTACCGGGCGCCGGGTGGAGGCCCAGGAGGCCTTGCAGATCGGGCTGGTCAATAAAGTCTGCCCGCCGGAAACCTTGCTGGACGAGTGCCGCACCATGGCCGGGATGATCTGCGAAGCCGGTCCCATTGCCGTGCAGCAGGCCAAATATGCCATCAATTACGGTCTGGAGGCCGATTTACATACGGGCCTGGCCATTGAATCCAATGCCTACTGGGTAACCGTTCCCACCGCAGACCGCCTGGAAGGCCTGGCCGCGTTTGGCGAAAAGCGGAAGCCGGTGTATAAGGGGAAATGAGAGACTTAATCAGCCAAGTTTCCCACCAAGCAGCACAGATGATCACGATCTTGCTGTAAATATCACGACCTGCACGCCATTGAACCCAGCAAGGGAGCCAAATGTCAGACTTGACGGGGCAAAACCGAGCCCATTGGGAAAAGGAAGAACAGAAGCTGGACGAGCTCGTCCAGCAGGCCATCTGTCCCGGAGGCGAGAAAGCGGTCCAGCGTCTCGTCCAGCAAGGAAAACAGCCGGTCCGGGACCTGATCTGCAGGCTCATCGATCCGGAGACGGAATTTTTTGAATTGAGCCGGATAGCCGGGTTTGGCATGAATTACCCCGATGTCCAGGATGTGCCATGCGCCGGGCTGGTGACCGGTTTGGGCAGGATTCACGGCAACTGGACCATGGTCTTTGCCAATGACAGCCGGGTGAAGGCCGGCACCTATTTCCCCATCACGCTCAAGAAACACATGCGGGCCCAGGCCATTGCCGAGCGCTGCGGCTTAAACTGCGTCTATATCGCCGACTCCGGGGGAGCCTATCTGCCCATGCAGGCCGAGGTTTTCCCGGATGACCAGCAATTCGGCTCCATGTTCTACAACATGGCGCGCATGAGCGCCATGGGTCTGAAGCAGATCACCCTGAGCACCGGAGGGAATACCGCGGGCGGCGCTTACCTGGTCTTCATGGCTTGCCAGTCGGTAATGATCGACAAGATGTCGTACTCCTTTCTCGGGGGTCCCCCCCTCGTCAAAGCGGCCACGGGGGAAGTCATTTCCGCGGAAGATTTAGGCGGGGCCAGGGTGCATACTGAACGCTCCGGGGGCGCCGACCATTTGTGCCGGAACCAGGAGGAGGCCATTGACCAGGTTCGAGAAATTCTCTCCCTGGAGCCGCCGCAAAAGCTGTACAGCCATCGCTACCAGGAAGTGCCGCCCAGGGTGCCGTGGGAGGCCATCTATGAAATGCTGGCGGCCAATGTCCATCACGGCATCGACGTGCGCGCCTTCCTGGCGGCCATTGCCGATGACAGCCATTTCGCCGAATACAAAAAGTCTTACGCCCCCGGACTCGGAGACAACATCGTCACGGGGAAGATGCGTCTCAAGGGCATCCCGGTGGGAGTGGTAGCCTCCAACGGCATCGGCATCATTTTTACCCAGGCAGCCCAAAAGGCCACGGAATGGATCGTCCGCTGCTGCCAGGACAAGACTCCGCTGCTGTTTGTCCAGGCCTCGCCGGGCTACATGGTGGGCTCGGAATCGGAACATATGGGCATCGGCAAATATGGGGCGGATATGGTGCGGGCGGTGTCCTGCGCCCAGGTGCCCCGGGTGCAGTTGGTGATCGGCCCCGACAACGGCGCCGCCAATTACGGCATGTGCGGCCGGGGGTATCGCCCCCATTTTCTCTTTTCCACCATGCGGGCGCGCACCTCGGTCATGAGCGGCCGTTCCGCCGGAGAAGTGCTCATGTCCATCGAGGAGCGGAAACGCGGGAAACCCATGAGCGACGAGGAAAAATCGGCCTTCCGCCAGCAAATGATCGACAAGTACGACGGCGAGGCGCATCCCTTCTATTGCGGCGCCCGGCTCCTTAATGACCGGGTGCTGAAATTCCGGGAAATCCGCAACTGGCTGCCCATGGCCTTCGAAGTCAGCCTGCTCAAGCCCATCGGTGAGCCGTCCTTTGGGAATCCGCGGTTTTAAATGAGTGTAGGGTTTCACAATTAGCTGGCCGTAATATCAGGACTGGAAGCTGGATTTGGCATGGTTGAGTCCCCCTTTGAAAAAGGGGGATTTAGGGGAATTTCAAGAGGTTATATTAAATCCCCCCCTAACCCCCCTTTTCCAAAGGGGGGTTAGAAATTGGTAATTTTAAATGGATAATCAATTGTGGAACACACCATGAGGATTAAACATGGGATTGATGGCATACCCTAAAAAAGTGGTTCTGGGCGATATCACGGTAAGGGACGGCTTTCAGCACGAAGAGAAGTTCATCCCCACCGACGCCAAGCTTTGGGTGGCGGAGCAATTGGTGCTGGCAGGCTTCCGGCGCCTCGAGGTTACCAACTTCGGCAGTCCCAAAGGGATGCCGCAATTTAAGGACGCCGATGAATTGCTGAAGCGGCTCCGGTCCAGTAAAAAGGTGGGCACCCTCCTCAAAGACGTGGAACTCACCGCCATCACCATCCGGGAGCGAGCGGTGGAGCGCGCCATCCAGGCCCGCCGGGAGGGCTACGGTCCCGACCGCATCCTATTCATGGTGTCCACCAGCGAGTCGCATCACCGGGTCAATTCCGGTCTGTCCCTGGCCGACTACTGGAAGATGTGCGAGCAGTACATCCCTCTGGCCCATGAGGCCGGCATGAAAGTCTGCGGCACGGTCAGCACCATCTGGGGTTGCCCCCTCGAGGGACCCACGGAGCTTAGGAAAGCGGTGGAATTCACCCGGCGTTGGCTGGATATCGGCGCTGATGACATCGAACACGCCGATCACGACGGTTCGGCGCCGCCCCATAAGGTCTATGAATATTTCTCCATGATCCTGGAGGCCATCCCGGACCCCGGCAAACACCTGGCCCACTTTCATGTGACCCGGGGCTGGGGGCTGGCCAATGTCCTGGCGGCGCTCAATGCCGGGATCACTCATTTCGAATCGACCCTGGGCGGCATCGGCGGACAACCGGCCAACTTTGTGGATGGGGTGCCGGTGGCCGGCACCGGGGAATACTATTATCAGGACCCGAGTATTACCGGCCTGGTGGCTACCGAAGACCTGGCCGTGATGTTGGACGAAATGGGGATCGACATCGGCGTGGACGTCGATAAGGTGCTCACCCTCGGCCGCATGGTGGAGCGGATTGTCGGCCGGCGGCTGCGCTCGGAATGCGTCCACTCCGGCAGAATCCCCAAGACGCTTACCGGGCGCCCCTAACCGGCGAAGGTGGCCCGCCGGGCGCGGCAGGAGGCCTTGATCTATTAATGGCCCGCCTTTTCTAATCCAGTAGAAAGGAGGAAACGTAGAGGTTCACGGATCCAGGGGCAGTGGCGGCATTCCGCGGCAAATTACTATTGCATAACCTGCCAGGCAAGGAGTTACTGGGATGAGCAACGTAAAATCTTATCAGGATTTTTTGAAAAACCAGTTCGATATTGGCCAGCTTTTTGACAAGCCGGAACCGCTGGCAGGCGTCCGGGTCCTGGAGGTCTGCTACGTGGTGCTGGGGCCGGCGGCCTGTGATTACCTGGGGGAATTCGGAGCCGAGGTGATCAAGTTCGAAGGGCAGAAGGGGGATCAGATGCGTTTTGTGACACCCTATGCCTATTTCTGGAAAAACCTGTCGCCCGGCCTAGAGATAGAAAACCACAACAAGTACTGGGTCGGCATGCACCTGGGGCACCCCCAGGGCAAGGAACTCTTCCTGGAACTGGTGAAAAAGTCCGACGTGGTGGCGGACAACCTTACCCCCGGCCGCATGGCGGAGTGGGGGTTGAGTTATAGAGAACTCAAAGAAGTGAACCCCCGCATCATCCAGCTGCACGTTTCCGGCTACGGCAGCTGGGGGCCCTGGACGGGCCGGACTTCCTATGACGCCGTGGCCCAGAGTATGGGGGCGCTCTCGCCCATCACCGGGTTCGAAGACCGGGGCCCCATCAAATCGGGGGTCTGGATCGCCGACTGGATCACCGGGCTGATGTGCTCGGTGGCCATCATGGCCGCCCTGAATTACCGGGAGAGAACCGGGGAAGGCCAGTTCATCGATTATATGCAGGTGGAAAACGTCATCCGCTGGCTCGACTGGACCTGGCTGCACGCCTTCAAAACCGGCGAGGACCGGAAGCGCTCCGGCAATCGGGACCTGGCCATCTGCCCCTCCGACCTGTTCGAATGCCAGGATGGTTGGGTGGCCCTGGCGGCCTTCAGCAAGCCCGAATTCAAGGGCCTCTGCGAAGCCATGGGCCAGTTGGACCTTTACGACCGGTTTGCCGACCCCACCCAACGGCTTAAGGAAGCGAAGAGCGTGGTCGACCCCGTCGCCCGCTGGGCCAAGACCAAGACGGTGGCGGAGGTGGAGGAAATGGGAGACCGATACGGTTTCGCCGCCTCCCGGGTGTTGGACGCCAAGGAAGCCTATCAGGGGAAGCACTACCTGGGGCGCGGCGCCATCCAGGAATACGACGACCACCTTTATGGCACGATGAGGCAGGAGTGCTATCCCCCGAGAATGAGCGAGACCCCCAGCCGGGTGAAGTGGAGCAGCCGTCCGCTGGGGTTCGATAATCGCTACGTCTTCCAGAAGGTTCTGGGCCTGCCCCTGGAGGAGGTCAAGCGCCTGGAATTCGAGAAGGTCATCTTTCAGTGGAATCCGGCTGTCCCCTCACAGTGTCCGCCCCCGGACTGGGATGGCAAAAGTGGTGTGAAGCTGCCGTAGGCTAGGTTTCCGTAGACTTTCTGGGAGGATACAGCATGGATGATATTAAAATTGTCGGTTTGGCGGTCAACCAGGAATTCGCCAGGTGGGCCTACCGGGAAACCTACCCCCCGGATGCCTACAAAAAGCCGGAAGCCCTGGATGACATGTTGGTGATCGACGCCAGTCACGGCTCGTTTGCGGGACTCTTTGCCTCTTCCATCCTGGCGGAGATGGGCGCCGAGGTGATTCGCATCGAGCCCCCCGGAGGAGATCTGGCCAGGAAGATGTCTCCTTACGGCATGATGATCGGGGATTCCGGGCTGGCTTATATCGTCGAGGCCCGCAACAAGTTCCATATCACCCTGGACCTTACCAAGCCGGAGGGCCGGAAGCTCTTTGCCAGGTTGGCCGGCAAGGCCACGGTGCTCATCGAGACCTTCAAACCGGGCTACCTGGACGGCCTGGACATCGGTTACCGGCAACTACGTGAGCCCAACCCCGGCCTGATTTACTGCGCCATCAGCAGCTACGGCCATTACGGGGCGGATGCCGAGAAACATGCCAACCAGCCGGGCTATGACATCCTGGACCAGGCCCGGGGCGTCATCATGTCCATCACCGGGGAACCGGACCTCGATCCGGAAATTGCCCAGACCTACAAGCGGCCTTTGAAGCATGGCAACTGGATGGGGTGGTATGCCGGCGGCGCCTGGTCGGCCCTGGGCATCCTGTTGGCGATGTTCTATCGCCGAAAGACCGGCAAAGGGCAAATGATCGACAGTTCCCCTCCGGAAGGGTTGCTGGCCATCTCCAATTACGCCTTGCAATATTTCCACATGTCCGGGGAGCAGATGCCCCGGGCCGGCAATTACGACTATGCCGTCTTTCCATACACTTACGTGAAGTGCAAGGACGGCTACACCTTCATTTCCGGCTTTACGGATCCTAACTTTACGGCCTTGTGCGAGATTCTGAAACGGCCTGATCTGCTGAAGCAGTTCCCCACCATCAAGGAGCGCCTCACCCCCAAGAATCAGCCGACGATTCAGCACGAAATTGAAAGATTCACCATGAATTACACCGCCGATGAAATCCAGGACATGGTTTACATGTACAGCAAGCGGGAAGATAAGAAAGGCACGGTGGTGTCGGGTCGGCTGGAAAATCCGCAGGATGTGCTAACCAGGGATCACTGGCAGGAGCGGCGCACCTTCCTCAAATGGAACGACCCCAATTACGGCGAGCTTCTGATCCAGAATTCCTCCTTCAAGGCCATGACGCGGACCCCCGGCCGGATAAAATGGGCCTGCCGGCCCATCGGCGCGGACAACGAGTTCATCTATCACCGTTATCTCGGCGTGGGACCTGGGAAGTTGAAGGAGCTGCAAAAGGCCGGGGTAATATGAGGGGGCGGTGAGCGGCGTCTCGGGTGCCCGCCGGGGACCCTGAAAAAATGCCTGGTGGGGCGGCCGTCCTTGGCCGCCTCTAGTGGGCGGGCACGGAGGCCCGCCCCACGCGGAGGCCCTTTCCTCTCGTTGCCAAGCTCCAGCTTGGGAACGCACCCTGGGCGCCAAGCTCCGCTTGGCGAAGCCGCCTTGCCCACAGCATGAGCCGCCTTCTGAGCAAAGCAGGAGCTTGGCAACCAGAAAATGCAACGCCGGCTAAAGCCTGCGGCTATGTTTTTCTCATATCAGCCTCTGTCCTCTTTCTTCTCTTTTTCCTTGAGATTTAAGGTCCTTTTCACCAATTCCTTCTCGTGCTCAAAATTAACCGCCCGTTGGATGGCGATCCTTTGGGTCATGGGCGGCCCGGCGCCATGCCACGTGCCCACCCCATGCTGGCCGGCGGTCCAATGCTGCAAAAGTTTATGCACCTTCATGATATTCACCGCCGGCTCATCCGACCCGAAGCTGTAAAATTCCTCCACGAAGTCTTTGACTTCGGGGTTGTGCAATTCTTTCAGGGAGGGCAGGGTGACGACCAGCCCGCCGCCGATGTCCCCGGCCAGCGCCATCACCCGCCAAAAGGCCTGGCAAATGTTTAACTTGGCCACATTGCCCATGAGTTCGTCCGGCAGAAAGACGCCGGAGCCCGGCGGCTCTTCCCGGCCCTGGCGGGCGGCCGCCTGGCCGCAAGCCCGGCCGGTCTCCCGCAGCACCACCATTTCGGTGATCTGCTCGTTGATGTGGGGGACTTTTTCCAGTCCCTTGTATTCCTGGATCAATTTGGACGCCCCGATGATCTGGTTCATGAAGCCGACCTTGCAGGTGCCGCCGCAGGTCATGCGGTGGGTCCGGGCAAAGCGGGCCACCAGCTTGCCGGAATATTTGAACTCACCGCAGTGGAAGACCCGCTCCCAGGGCACAAAGACATTATCAAAGATAACCATGGCGGTCTCGCGCTGTCCGAAGATTGGATTACCCAATTCCTCCGGATCATCAGCCAGGTCCCGCTCCGCCGAATAAGGGGAATATTGGCAGACATAGGTGATGCCCGGAGCATCGCTGGGCGTGGCGAAGGCCACGGCATAGTCGGCTTCAGCCTCGGGATGGGACCCTTGGGGGAGCACCACCAGTTCATGGGAGGCATAGGCGCCGCTGATGTTGATCTTGGCCCCCCGCACCACGATGCCCTTAGCGTTTTTTTCCACAACCTTGAGGGCGAGATAGGGGTCCGGCCAATCCACGATTTTCTGGCTGCGGCTGCCCCGGGGCTCGGTCAGAGCCCCGGCCACGGATAAATCCTGGCGCTGCACCTTCTTGAGGAATTCCAGGAACCGCCCCTGATATTTGGTGCCCAGGTCCCGGTCCATCTCCCAGGTGGTGCCGGCCAGGGCATGCATGGCGTCGTAGCCCACGCACCGGTAAATGCAGGTCCCCAGCATTTCGGCGGTAAAGGTCCCGGCTTCCGCCTTTTTCACCAAATCTTCAATACTGGCGCTGACATAGGTGTAGCGATTCACCACCTCGTTCACCAGGGGTGAAAAGCAGGTCATGATCTCCTGATACTTCGGGTCCAAGGCCCAGGCATAACTGGCCTTATTGGCCTCCACCACGGTGCGGGTGTTTTTATTCTTCAGGATATCGGTCACCCGCTTGCCATTCATGAAAATCTTCGGTTTTAGATCCTTAAGACTGGCTTCGAACTGCTCAGGGGTCATCAGGGCCATGGGACTTGCCTCCTCCTTCGTTTGGGGCGCCCAAGAAAAATAGGCTGGCGGCTAGGAAAACGTCGGTTTCAGTCCATGGCCAGGCGCTAAAGCTCGATGCCATATTTTCCCAGGCGATATATCAGAGTAGGTCTGGAGATGCCCAGGGACCTGGCGGCCCGGGTGCGGTTGCCGTTGCTCTGCTTAAGCGCCTGCATGATCAAGCCCTTGATCAATGCGTCCAGGTTCAGACCCGCCGCGGGCAGTTTCATCCCCGGTTCCAGCGGGGTCTGGACGCGGTTTTCCGGCTGGGTAAAACCCAAAAAGGTGAGGTGGGCCGGTTGGATTTCCCCGCCGTCTTCCATCAGGATCACCCTTTCAACGGCATTCCGGAGTTCCCGGACGTTGCCCCGCCACGGGTAATTCAGCAACATTTCCCGGGCAGCCTGGGAGATGCCGCAAAAATTTTTGACGAATTTTTCATTGAAACTGTTCATGAAAAACAAGGTCAGGGGGATGATGTCAACCCGGCGTTCCCTTAAGGGCGGAATGGTGATTTGGGCCACGTTTAAGCGGTAATAGAGATCCTCGCGAAAGCGCCCGGCCCGGCATTCCTGCTCCAGGCTCTTGTTGGTGGTGGCGATGATGCGGATGTCCACTTTCCTTTTTTTGGTGCCGCCCACCGGAAAGAATTCCTTTTCCTCCAGAAAGCGCAGCAGCTTCACCTGGGAAGAAGGTAAGAGTTCGCCGATTTCATCCAGGAACAAGGTCCCGCCGTCAGCCATTTCGAGCTTGCCCTTCTTGCCTTCCTGGAGGCCGCCGGTGAAAGTCCCCCGTTCATAACCGAACATTTCGCTTTCCACCAGGTCCTTACTGATGGCCCCGCAATTGATGACCACCAAAGGCTTGTTGAACCGGGCGCTGCGGCTTTGGATGGTCCTGGCGATGACCTCTTTGCCGACCCCGGTCTCCCCTTCGATGAGCACCGTGGTGTCGTAACTCTTGGCCACCTTGTTGGCAAACTCGATGGCCTTCTTGATGGCCGGGCTTTCGCCGATAATATTGCCGACATTGAATTCCTTGAGGTAATTCTGGCGCAGTTCCTCGACTTCCTTCTTGAGCTTCAGATTCTCCAGGGCCTTTTCGACAATAATTTCCAGCTCTTCAATTTCCAGGGGTTTCACCAGGTAATCATAGGCCCCCATTTTCATGGAGGTGATGACCGTTTTCACATCTTCATAGGCCGTCATCATGATCACCAAAAGGTCTCGCTTCAGCGCCTTGATCTGTTTCAGCGTCTCTATCCCGTCCTGGCCGGGTAGCCTGACATCCAGAAGCACCAGGTCCACCGAATCCTTCCGGAGCAGGCCCAGGGCATCCTCTCCTTTGCCCACCACGAGGGTGTCATACTTTTCGGCCAGTACATTCTTCAGAGAATTCTGGAGCAGCTTGTCATCGTCGACAATCAGGATTTTATAGCGGAACATCTAGGCCCCCGGCTGGACGGAACGGGAACCTCAAGATAAAGGTGGTCCCCCGGTTCTCTTCGCTGACCACGTCAATGGAGGCATGGTGCTGATCCAGAATCTTGTGCACAATAGACAAGCCCAGCCCGGTGCCTTCCGACTTGGTGGTGAAAAAGGGATCGAAGATCTTGGAGAGGTTGGCCGGAGGGATGCCGCAGCCCGTGTCCATAATGTGCAAGGCCAGGTGCTGACAGCGTTTCTTCTGATCCTGGCCGATGGCGCTTTTGATCCTGATGCCGCCTCCCTCGGACGTGGCCTCCAAGCCATTCAGCAACAGATTGACCAGGACCTGCTGAATCTGGTGTTCGTCAAACACGATCTCGGGGAGGTCTTCCGCCTGGTCCAGCTTGACCTCGATTCTTTTCTTCCTGAGTTGGGAATCCAACAAAGAGATGGAATTCCGCAAAACCCGGGCCATGGAGCCTCGCTTCAGCGCCGGGGTGGAGGGCTTGGCAAAATCGAGCATCCCCTTAACCAGGCTTTTGATCCGGTCGATGCCTTCCAGGGTGTCGGAGACGATCTTTTTCGCGGCGTCATCCAAGGCCAATTTTTTCGAGAGAATCTGAACATTTAAGCTAATGCTGGCCAGGGGATTCCTGATCTCGTGGGCGATGCCGGCCGATAGCTGGCCTATGGAGGTCAGGCGGTCCATCCTCCTGATCATCTCCTCGGTCCTCTTACCCTCGGTCAGGTCCCGGACGATGAAGACCACGCCGAACAGATTGTCCTGATGGTCCCGCAGCCAGGAAGAGGTGATGCCCAATGTGAGCGGGGCGCCGTCTTTACGGCTTTTGCGGATCTCCCTGTCAATCAGTTCGCCCTGATCGACAACTTGATCTACCAATTGCACTATCTGTTCCCCGAAGACGTCAGCGACCTTCTGGCCGAGGACATTTTTCCTTTTCAGGCGGAATAACTCCTCCGTCCTTCTGTTGATGGAGGTGATTTCCTTCTTCATGTTGATGGCAATGACGCTGTTGGGGGAACTCTCGAGAATATTCTCCCGGAAGTTCCGTTCAGTGGAGACCTGGCCATAGAGCCGGGCGTTTTTAATCAGGCTGGCGGTGTGCCCGGCGTAAATCACCAACAATTTCAAGTCGTCTTCGGAAAAGGCCGCCTTGTTGACGCTGTTGACGTTCAGGACCCCGAGGACCCTGTTATCACTGATCAATGGCGCGGCCAGCTCTGATTTGACCTCTTTGATGGCCTCCACGTAGCGCGCCTCCCGGCTCACGTCCCGCACCAGGAGAGGAACGCCGTTGGCCGCCACCCAGCCTACGACCCCCTCCCCCACTTTCAACCTGAACCTGGCGGTGTCCAGTCCCTCGTAGCCGATCTGGGAAGCGACGCGCAGGTGCTTGTTGTCATTATCCATCAGGAGCAGGGCGCAACTGGAAGCCTTGGTGATTTTCAGGGCGCTGGCGCTGATGACCTTGAGCAGGTTATTGAGGTTAATGGTGGAACTGGTCTTCCGGCTGATTTCCTGGAGGGCCAGCAATTGCTGGATCTTTCTTTGATTCTGTTCCTGCAGCCGGGCATTCTCGATGATAATGCTGGCCTGGTTGGCAAAGGTGGAGAAGGAATCGATGTCCTTCTTGGTCATTTCCAATTTCTGGTCTCTGCGGTCCGCCACGATCAGCCCGATGGTATCTTTCTTGATCTGCAGGGGCACGATGACGGTGGCCAGCCGCTCCATGTACCGGCTGATCCTCAGATCGAGGGGAGTGGCCCGGGGATCGTTCACCATATCCCGGGAGTAGATGGTTTTGCCGTATCGGGCCACCTTGGTGTCCAGGCAGTCGTGGTCAGCCAAACGATAAGGTTTGGTCAGGGCTCGCTCCGATTCCTCGGGACTGAAGCCGATCAAGTACTTGCATTCCAAAAGGCCCCGGTCCTTGTCGGTGAGGAAGATGCCCACCCGGATGAAGCCGAAGACCTGAGCGGTCTCTTTGACGATTAAAGTCAGGATCTTGTCGAGCGAAATCGGCCGGGTCAGCAGGCTGCTGATCTTATGAATCGAAGATAGGAGCCTTTCCTTGGTTTTTAACTCACTCAGACAATGATCTGCGCTAATTTTCCTGGACATAGCGATCCTGGCGTCCACCCTCTTAGGCCGGCACTGCCAAAAGCCCGATGAAATTATTATAAAATAATTCCCAAGGAACCTCAATCGCCTGCCGGCCGCCTCTCGGCCACTGTCTGATATGCTACAAAAGTGAAGCTAATCCTCTGATTCGCCTAACCCATGGTAATATTCGCCCTGATCACTCACCCTCCTGGTTGGCCGGAGCCTCCGGGGAAAAAATGGAGCATATGATAAATTTTACCTGACGTCCCACTCTTCCCGAAGCAAATTTTTACCTTGTATTTCAGCATATTATCCTATTAAACCCTGCTGGTATAGCCCTTGCACCAATAATTTGGGTCTAGCCCAACGGGCTGATGAGACAACCTGGCCGCCGAGGGGGTAAAGACACCCCGCCGGGCCGGCGCGAGAGGAAAAATTATGAGAGAAGTAGCGGTCTTGGGTGTGGGAATGACCAAGTTTGGGCCGTCCAGCTTGAGCCTCAAGGAGCTCTTTGCCGAAGCCGCCCTGGAGGCCATCCAGGAGTCCAATCTAAGCTCCAAAGATATTCAGGCCATGGTCATCGGCAACGTTCTGGGCGATTTTTCCGAAAGGCAGATGAACCTGGCCCCGTTTTTGGCCGATGAAATCGGCTTGGGGCCGAACGTTCCGGCCACCCGGGTCGAAGGCGGCTGCGCCTCGGCCTCCATAGCCTTTCGCGATGCCGTCATGTGGGTGGCCTCGGGGTTCTATGACATCGTCATCGCCGGCGGGGTGGAGAAATTCACCCACATGGGCACCTCTCAGGTGACCAGCGCCCTGGCCATGATTGAGGATAGCCTATATGAGGAATTCACCGGCCTGACCTTTCCGGGGGTATTTGCCATGCTGGCCCATCAGTATGCCGACAAGTACTCCATTCCCCTGCCGGTCCTCAAGGAGCGCATGGCGCGGGTGGCCGTCAAGAACCACCACCACGGCACCATGAACCCCCTGGCCCAATTTCAGAAAGAGATCACCGTGGAGAAGGTGCTCAACAGCCCCATGGTTTGTGATCCGCTGCAGGTCTATGACTGCTGTCCCATCTCCGACGGCGCCGCCGCGGTGGTCCTGGCCAGCCGGGAGATCGCCGAGAAGAAGGTGCATAAACCCATCAAGGTTTTGGGGGTGGGGCAGGGAAATGGCCGGCCCTTGTCCCGGCAGCAGGACTTCACGGTTATGCGGGCGCGCCTCGCCTCCTCCTCCCAGGCCTACAAGATGGCGGGGATCGAACCCAGGCACGTGGACGTAGTGGAGTTGCACGATTGCTTTACCATTGCCGAAATCGTCGCCAGCGAGTGTCTCGGGTTTTTCGATTTCGGCAAAGGCAGCCTGGGCGCGGAACTCGGCGAAACCAGCCTGGGCGGCAGAATCCCCATCAACCCCTCGGGCGGCCTCAAGTCCAAGGGGCATCCGGTGGGAGCCACGGGCTGTGCCCAGGTCTACGAGATCGCCAAGCAACTTCGGGAAGAGTGCGGCCCCCGGCAGGTGGAGGGGGCCCGGATCGGCATGACGGATACCTTGGGCGGCACCGGCACCGTGGTGGTAAATATTATCCTGGGTCGCTAACCAGGGGGAGATTTCATGTACAAGCTAACCCACATCCAATACTTCGAGGCCTTGAAGGAGAATATTCTCAAGGGATTAAAGTGTCTCGACTGCGGGGCCATCACCGTGCCACCCAAGGCCACCTGCGACGAATGCGGCTCCACCAACCAGGAGGTCACCCAATTGTCCGGGGAAGGCGCCATCCGCACCTTCACGGTGATCCGGGTGGCTCCCGAAGACTTCAAAGCCCCTTACGTCGTGGTCCTGGTCCAACTCCGGGAGGGCCCCCGGCTGACAGGGCTGCTGGACGACCCCCAGCCGGAGCGCGCCACCATGGAGCTGATCGGCAAAAAGGTGAAAATGGGGCACCAGGTGGTTGAGCATATGAAATATACCTCGGGGCCGGGAGTAGTTCCCCTCTTTTCCCTGGTGGACTGAACACGCCAGGCGAGGCGAGCCCCAACCCGGGGTATCCCGATTACTGCAAAGGTCTTGGCGCCACGGCGCCTAAAAGGAGATGTGGAAATGGAGGTGAAAACCGTTGGAGTCGTAGGCGCCGGCCAGATGGGCCACGGCATCGCCCAGGTGGCGGCCATGAGCGGTCTAATGGTGATCATGAGCGATATCAACGAGGAACTTGTCCATCAAGGCCTTGCGGCCATCACCAAGACCCTGGCCAGGGGTGTGGAGAAGGGCAAGATCAGCCCCGCGGACCAGGGCGCGGTTCTCGGCCGCATCCGGACCACCGTCCATCTTCAGGATATGGCCCCGGTGGAGGTGGCGATCGAGGCGGCGACGGAAAACGAACCGCTGAAGTTTAAGATCTTCCGGGAGCTGGATGCCATCTGTGCGCCCCAGGCCATCCTGGCCTCTAACACGTCGTCTATTCCCATCGGCCGCATAGCCGCCCAGACGAAGAGACCCGGCAAGGTCATCGGCATGCACTTCATGAACCCGGCGCCGGTGATGAAGCTGGTGGAGTTGATCCGGGCACTGACCACAACGGACGAGACCTTTGAGGTGACCCGGGACCTATGCCTCAAGTTCGGCAAGACCCCGGCTGAGGCCAGTGATTATCCCGGGTTCCTCATCAATCGCATCCTCATGCCCATGATCAATGAGGCGGTGTACTGCCTCTATCAGGGCGTGGGCACCCGGGAAAACATCGATCTCGTGATGCAGCTCGGCGCCAACCACCCAATGGGGCCCCTGGGCCTGGCGGACCTCATCGGCCTGGACACCTGCCTGGCCATCATGGAGACCCTGTTTAACGGTTTCTGCGATTCCAAATACCGGCCCTGTCCGCTGCTGCGCAAATACGTGGAAGCCGGCTGGCTGGGGCGAAAGACCGGACGCGGCTTCTACGAGTATGCCTAAAAGAAAAAACCAGATGAACTTTGAATTAACAAAATTATCGACAATCTGGTAGAATACGGCACCTTCCTCAATGGGAACACTGACTGCATCTGGACTGCTGCGGGTTTGGCCATCGATGGCGGCTGTGAAATCCAGCAACCAAAATTAACATCGAACCATGGAGGTTAATTATGGCACTTCAAAGTTATTACCGGCAGATCATGGACATTAGCATGATGGAGGACAACGCCAAGAAGGCCGAAGCGTCGAAGGCCGTCTTCGAGAGCCTGAACAAGGCTAAGATGCCCGATCAGTTCAACTGGGCGGAGGAGATCTTCGAAGGAATTCACGTGAAGGAGCGGCCCGGACAGGCGGCCCTGCTTTGGCTCAACATCGATACCAATGAAGAGCGCCGCTTCACCTACTCGGAGCTTGCCGGCAAGAGCAACCAGCTTTTGAACTTCTTGCGAAAATACGGGATCGGCAAGGGTGAGAGCGTCTACCTGATGATCCCTTCGGTCCCTGAAACTTGGTTTGCCAGTCTGGCCACGGTGAAGGGCGGGATGGTGTCGGTCCCGACGGCCATGACCATGACGGTAAGGGAGATGGAGTACCGCTTCCAGAGCTACCCGCCCCATGCCGTTATCGCGGACCAGAATTCGGCGGTGATCATCGAAGCGGCTCTCAAGATCGTCGAGGCCGCCCCCAAGGTGAAGATCGTCCTTGGGAAGCTGGAGGGCTGGCAGAGCTACGACGAAGTCGATAAGGAAGGCACGACCGCCGTGGCCGAGAAGACGAAACCCCAAGACGTTATTCTTTGCTTTTTCACTTCCGGGACCACGGGGATGGCCAAGAGAGTGGCGCATACGGCCGTATCCTATCCCCTGGGTCATCTCTCTACAGCCAACGTCATCGGCCTCAAGCCGGGGGACGTTCACAACAACCTCAGTGCACCCGGGTGGGCCAAGTGGGCCTGGAGCTGCTTTTTTCCCCCGCTTAGCATGGGAGCGACCACCACCGGGCTCTTTTACCCAGGCAAGCTCGATATCGAGAGGTACCTGGGCGCCGTGGACCGCCTCCAGGTAAACACCTTCTGCGCCCCGCCGACGGCCTGGAGGGCCTTCATACTGGTCGATCTCAGCAAGTTCAAGTTCGCAGCCCTGAGGGAGTCGGTGAGCGCCGGCGAGCCCCTCAACCCGGAAATCATCCAGACCTGGCGGCGATTCACCGGCACCGAGATCAGGGACTTCTACGGACAGACCGAATCCACGGCTATGATCGGCAATCCTCCCTGGAACAAGGGGAAGATCGTTGCAGGCTCCTTCGGGCAACCGACCTTCCTCTACGATATCGCCCTTGTCGATGACGATGGGAAGGAGATCACCAAACCCGATGAGGTGGGTCATATCACCGTAAGGCTCGACCGGTGGCGGGCCACGGGCCTCTTTACCGAGTACCTCGGCAGCCCCGAGCAGATGAAGGACGTCTTCCGCGGCAACTACTACTACACGGGAGACCGGGCTTCCTACGACGCAAAGGGCTACTGGTGGTTCGTCGGACGCGCCGACGACGTCATTAAATCCTCCGACTACCGGGTGGGCCCCTTTGAGGTCGAGAGCGCTCTCATCGAGCATGAGGCGGTGGCCGAGGCCGCGGTCGTCGGGAGCCCGGACCCCAAGAGGTGGCAGCTCGTCAAGGGCTTCGTCATCCTCAGACCCGGCATCGAGCCCTCCGCCGACCTGGCAAGCGATCTGTTTAAACACTGCACGAATGTCCTTGCCAAGTTCAAGATTCCGCGCATCATCGAATTCGTGCCCGAGGTGCCCAAGACCCTGAGTGGCAAGATCCGCCGCGTTGAGCTCAGGCAAAACGAGATCGTCAACAAGGAGAAAGGCTTAAGAGGCCAGCATGAGTATTTCTACCACGAGTTCACGCAACTGAAGCCTTTGAGCGGTGAACAGTGATTTAAGGGCAGAAAAACCGATCTTCCCCGCAGCCTTCCGTGGCCGGGAACCTTAAACAAAGGTAAGCAGTTAAGATTATTATAGAAGGGAGGGAAATATGACATTCGCTGAGATTAAAGAGGCGGTCAGTGCCCTCGATGACGAGGGGAAAAAGCGGGTGGTAATGGAGCTGCTGCCGGAGATCTGGCCGAAAATTGTCGGGGATGCGGTCTGCCTGGAGTTCATCAGGAAGATGGTGGACGAAGAAGCGGTGCGGATTTACAAAGAAGAGCACATGGATGCCATTTAGGCCTGAATCGCACTGAATGAACCTCTGAATAGGGCCATCATTTCAGACTAGAACCAAACATATTGATGGGCCAAACCGACAGGAGAGAGGATATGGCAAGTCCAGGAGCGCTACGGCCGCGTTGGGGGCAGCCCCTTACGGGTATTGTCTCATTTTTCGTCTTTTTCTTCGTCGCCTGGATCATCTGGTACATCTTCAGTGATCCCCGGGGGCCGGTAGGTTCGTTTCCTTATCCCTTCGTACTTTATTTGGCAATGATGATTTTGGTGGGCCTCTGGCAGCACATGTTCCTGGGGGATTGGCCTTTTCATAACGTGCCCCAGCCGGCCAGAGGCATTATAGAAACCATCTTTAATCTGGTCCTGGTATGGTTTGTCATCCATGTGGTGTTTTACCGCATTTTGGGGTTGGGCTTTAACTTCCTCAGCGAATCGAACCTGGAATGGTTGGCCGCGGCCGGCAAGACCGTGATGCCGGAGGGTGTCGCCCAGACCCTGACCCTCAAGACCCTGACCAACCCCGCCGCCCATTTTGGGGAACGGGCGGTAGTGACCTTTGTGCTCATCGGCTTTTTCGCCTATCCCTATACCACCATCCTGTTCGGCAAATGGCCCATCCGCCCCAGTGACCTGAAACAACCCGAGGCCGGCCTGGCCGAGCTCGGCTGGTGCAGCATGCTGACCATGTTCTACTTCACCATTTTGGTGGTGCCTTTCTGGGGTCTGATCTACGGCGTCCTTTTTGGGAAATCCTACGGGCTCGGGATCCCCTGGTGGGGCGGCATCGCCGGCACCATGCACGTGCACTGGGTCTTCGGCTGGTGGGAATGGGCCATCATTTTGCTCTTCATGGTTCCCAACGTCTGGCGCATGAAGCCGTGGTCCGTGATTAAGCTGCCCCAGCCCTGGAAGGGATTTATCTCCCTGATCCTGACCTTCGTCGGCGCCTATATCATGGCCCTGATCTGTGTGCATATCGCGGGCCTCTGGTTGAATATGGAAGATGTAGTAAAACACCTGCCTGCGTCCGACAAGGGCAGCCCCATCCGTTTTCTCTGGTACCACGCCGCCGAGATCGCCGGTTTCGCCCTGATCCCCTTACTCATCTGGCACCACTATTTCGATGACCTGGCGCCGTGCGGCGATGTGGATTCCTGGGGGAATTTCTGGTTCCGAACCCTAGGCGTCGTTGTCCTGATGGCGCTCAACTACATTTTCTTCTACTACGTCAACTTCGGTTATTGGGGCCTGGGCAATCCCCATATGGAGCATGACGTCGCCGAACGGGCCCTCAACGGAGAGTCCCTCATCTGGAACTTCTGGTGGATTATTCCCGTGCTGTGGAACGAGTGGTTCTTCCACAAATGGCCCTTCTATGTCCATGAACACTAAAGGGTTGGGATCGCCTACCCCGCCCCGGGAAATGTGCTGAAGCAGTGAGTAATGAAGGTTGAAGCCCAAATGGAGGCGGCCCTGGCAGGGGTGCGCGTCTTGGATCTGTCGCGGCTGCTGCCCGGGCCCTTCTGTACCATGCTGCTGGCGGATTTTGGCGCCGACGTCATCAAGGTGGAAGAACCTCAGCGGGGCGACTACATCCGGGAGTGGTATCCCCGCATCGGCAGGAACAGCGGCTTTCACGTAGTATTAAACCGCAACAAGCGCTCCTTGACCCTTAACCTCAAATCCGCGGCGGGCCAGGAGATCTTCCGGCAGTTGGCCCGTCAGGCCGACGTGGTCCTGGAAGGCTTCCGGCCCGGGGTAATGGCCCGCTTGGGCTTGGATTATGAGAGTCTCCGGGCCATCAACCCCCGGCTGATTTATGGCTCCCTCTCGGGCTATGGGGACAGCGGCCCCCGCTTTCAGAGGGCCGGCCACGATATCAACTACCTGGCCTTGAGCGGGGTATTGTCTTATAGCGGCCGTGACGGCCGGCCCACCCTGCCGGGAGTGCAAATTGCCGACCTGGGCGGCGGCGCCCTGCTGGCGGCCTTTAGCATCGCCCTGGCATTGCTGGTGCGGGAACGCCAGGGTGCCGGGCAGTATCTCGACATTGCCATGCTGGACGGCTCCTTCCTTTGGAATTGCCTGAGGTGGGGCAAGTATCTGGCCGATGGGGAGATCCCCCGGCCCGGGGATGACTTCCTCAATCATGGCTTTGCCTGCTACAATCTTTATGAGACCAAGGATGGCCGCTATATGTCCCTGGGGGCACTGGAACCACAATTCTGGAAAGCCTTTTGCGAGGCGGTGGCGCAGCCGCAATGGGACCAGAGCCATTACTTCGAGCCCGGCCCCCATCAGGGACCCCTGATAGAGGCGGTGGCGGCGCTCTTTAAACAGCGCACTCAGGCGGAATGGCTGGCACACTTCGCCAAACACGACTGCTGCTGTGAACCGGTGCTGAACCTGGAGGAAGCGTCGCGTGACTCCCATATTCGAGCCCGGCAGCTGGTGGTGGACCTGATGCACCAAAGCTGGGGGGCCTACCGGCAATTAGGCATCGCCGCCAAGTTTTCCCGAACCCCGGGGACCTTGCGCCAACCCGCCCCCGAACTCGGCGAACACACCGGGACCATTCTGCAGGAATTGGGATATGGACCGGATCAAGTCGCAGAACTGCGGCAGCAGGGCGTGGTCTAAGGTCATCCTGGGCCAGGCGCAGGAAACAGTCCGGAGAGGCCGAATGCTGCGCTTCGCTGAGAAGGACATTTCGTACTGATCGGGAGTCGTTCACCGGCCTGCTGGCTGCGAGGGAACAGATGCAATTTGAATTGAGTGACGAAGAACGCATGACCCAGGAAATGGCGACGAAATTTGCCATACGGGAATTGCGTCCCCGGGCGGCGGAATTGGACCGCACCCAAGACCGCGGCATTTTGCTCGCCAACCTCAAAAAGCTGGCCCATCTCGGTTTCATGGGGCTGAACGTCCGCGCCGAATACGGCGGCTCCGAAACCACCGCCGTGGCCTTCAGTCTGGCCATGACCGAGCTGGGCAAGGGCTGCGCCGCCACCACGGTGACCACTTCGGTGACGAATATGGTGGGGGAGGTGATCCAGTCGGTGGGCACCGAGGAGCAGCGGCGCCGCTACCTGCCGCCGCTCGTGAGCGGCGAATATCCGGCGGGCGGTTTTGGCCTCACCGAAGCCACGGCCGGCTCCGATCCCGCCGGCATGCGCGTCACGGCCAGGCTCGATGGCGGCCACTGGGTCCTCAACGGCCGCAAGATCTTCATCAGCAGCGGTGAGTTTGCCGGAGTTTTTGTGGTCTGGGCGGTCACCGACAGTGAGGCCCCCAAAGGCAAGGGGATCAGCGTCTTTCTGGTGGAGCCGGGGTTTCCGGGGTTTGCCGTCGGCAAAAATGAGCCGAAAATGGGCCAGAAGGGCTCTCCCACCAATGAATTGATCCTGGAAGACTGCCGGGTGCCTAAAGAAAATCTGTTAGGTGAGCTCAACGGCGGCTTTCGCCTGGCCCTGGCCGAACTGGCCGGCGGGCGCATCGGTATCGGCTCCATGGCCTTGGGGATCGGTCTGGGGGCCATGGATTATGCCAAAAATTACGCCAAAGAGCGGGTGCAGTTCGGCTACCCCATCGCCCAATTTCAGGCGATCCAGTGGATGCTCGCCAACCGCTACACCGAGCTGGAGGCTGCCCGCCTGCTTTTGCTCCAGGCGGCCCACCGCAAGGATCAGGGGGAACCCTTTTCCAAAGAGGCTTCCATGGCCAAGCTCTATGCCACCGAGGCGGCCAACCGGGCCTGCTACGACGCCGTGCAGATCCTGGGCGGTTACGGTTATTCCCAGGAATACCCGGTGGAGCGGTTGGCCCGGGACGTGCGGGTGACCACCATTTACGAGGGCACCAGCGAGATTCAACGCATGATCATTGCCAGGGAATTACTCCGCTGACCTGATACCTTCACTCAGCAATTTTTTTTGGGGATTGGACGATGCCAAAAGAATCGGCTAAAAAAGCGAGTCAAGCCAGGGTGCGGTTTGTCACCGCCACCACCCTGTTCGACGGCCATGACGCCTCCATCAATGTTTTCCGCCGCCTGCTGCAACGGGCCGGCGCCGAGGTCATCCACCTGGGGCATAATCGTTCCGCCAAAGAGATTGTCTATACGGCCATCCAGGAGGGAGTACACGGCATTGCGGTCAGCTCTTACCAGGGCGGGCATATCGAATTCTTTAAATATGTTAAGGACCTTTTGGATCAGAACGGCGCCGGCTTCATCAAGATCTTCGGCGGCGGCGGCGGGGTTATCGTCCCTGAGGAAATCCGGGAACTCGAAGACTATGGGATTACCAGGATCTATTCCCCGGAAGACGGCCAGAAACTGGGACTGCTCGGCATCATTCAGGATATGATGGATAAGGCGGCCACTGTAAAATTTCCGCCCCTTCCCCGAGATTGGCAAGAAAAGGTTCGCCAGCGCCAGAGCTTTGTGGTGACCCAGCTCATTTCTCTGGCGGAAAACCATTATAAAAGCAATGGCCATGACTTCGCCCGGATCGGGAAGGAGTTGCCGCGGGCCCCGAAGACCTCGGCCATCGTCGGCATCACCGGCACCGGCGGCTGCGGCAAGAGCTCCCTGGAAGACGAGTTTATCCGCCGCTTCATGATCCACTATCCGGATAAATCCATGGCCATCATTGCCATAGACCCGACCCGGAAGAAAACCGGCGGCGCCCTGCTGGGCGACCGCATCCGCATGAATTTTGTCAACCCGGAAAAGGTCTTCATGCGCTCCCTGGCCACCCGGGAATCGACCAGCGAACTGTCGCTGGCCCTGGAAGATTCCATCAATATCCTCAAGGCCGCGGGCTATGACCTGATCATCGTCGAGACTCCCGGCATCGGCCAGGGGGACGCCTCCATCACCAGGTTCGTCGACCTGGCCATCTATGTGATGACCGCCGAATTTGGGGCCCCCTCGCAACTGGAAAAGATCGACATGCTCGATTTTGCCGATCTCATCGCCATCAACAAGTTTGACCATAAGAATTCCCTCGATGCCTTGCGGGAAGTCAGGAAGCAATACCGGCGCAATCACAATATCTTTGGGACTCCGGATGAGACGCTGCCCATCATCGGCACCGTGGCCAGCAACTTCCAGGACCCCGGCCTTAATGCCTTCTTTGAAAAGGTGTTGTCGGCCTTGAAAGAAAAGGGCCTGATCGATTGGCCCATTCCCAGGGCTGTGAGCTATTCGCTGGAGGAATCGGCCAGGTCTGCCATCCTGCCCACCCCGCGGCGCCATTATCTAAGCGAAATCGCCGGCGCCATTCGCGCCTACCATGACCAAACCAGGCAGGCCGCCCGGCAACTGAAAAGGTTGGAAGCCATTCAAACCGTCAACCGGGAGCTGGGGCTCGATTTGGCCGACCAGGCGGCAGAGGCGGAGAAAAAGATCGATCCTGAAATTATCGACGCCCTGTCCAAATGGACAGAAATCAGGGAGCAATACTCCCAGGACGAATTTGAGGTAAAAATCAGGGATAAGGTCAACCGGACCCAACTTTACAGCGAATCGCTCTCCGGTTTAAGGATTCCCAAGATAGCCGTGCCCGATTTTGACAGCCTCGCAGAAACCGTGAAATGGCTCCGCAAGGAGAATTTACCCGGCTATTTCCCCTATACCGCCGGTGTCTTTCCCTTCCGGAGGGAGGGAGAGGATCCGAAGCGGCAATTTGCCGGAGAAGGCCCGCCGGAGCGGACCAACGCCAGGTTTCACTACCTGACCCAGGAGGATGACGCCAAGCGGTTGAGCACCGCCTTCGATTCCCTCACCCTGTATGGTGAAGACCCGGCCGAAGAGCCGGATATCTTTGGGAAGATCGGCGAAAGCGGCGTCAGCATCTGCACCCTGGAGGATATGAAAAAGCTCTACAAGGGCTTTGATCTCTGCGCCCCCAATACCAGTGTGTCCATGACGGTGAATGGGCCGGCGCCCATCCTCCTGGCCTTCTTTTTCAATACCGCCATCGACCAGCAGCTCGACAAATTTAGAGAAGAAAACGGCCGCGACCCCGATCCCGCCGAAGCGGGCCGGATTCGCCAATCAGTCCTGGCGAACGTCCGCGGCACTGTGCAGGCGGACATCTTGAAGGAAGATCAAGGGCAAAACTCCTGTATCTTCTCCGTCCCCTTCGCCCTGCGTCTCATGGGCGATGTCCAGCAGTATTTTATCGATCACCAGGTCAGGAATTTCTATTCGGTCAGCATCAGCGGCTACCACATTGCCGAAGCCGGGGCCAACCCGGTATCCCAATTGGCCTTCACCCTGTCCAATGCCTTTACCTATGCAGAATATTACCTCAGCCGCGGCATGGCGATAGATGACTTTGCCAAAAACCTCTCCTTCTTCTTCTCCAGCGGCATGGACCCTGAGTATAACGTGATTGTCCGGGTGGCCCGCAGGATCTGGTCCATCGCCATGAAATACAAATACGGGGCCAATGAGGCGAGCCAAAGGCTTAAATGCCATATGCAAACCTCGGGACGTTCCCTGCACGCCCAGGATATGCAGTTCAACGATATCCGCACCACCCTCCAGGCCCTCATGGCCCTGACGGATAACTGCAATTCCCTGCACACCAATTCCTATGACGAGGCCGTCACCACCCCCACCGAGGAATCGGTGCGCCGGGCCATGGCGATTCAGTTGATCATCACCAAGGAATATGGCATCTTCAAAAATCAAAACCCATTGCAGGGCAGTTTTATCATGGAAAAATTGACCGACATGGTGGAGGAGGCGGTCCTGAAGGAGTTCGACAGCCTCAGCCGCCGCGGCGGGGTGCTCGGCGCCATGGAAACCTATTACCAGCGGGGCAAAATCCAGGATGAGTCCCTCTATTACGAGCTCAAAAAGAACACCGGGGAGTACCCGATTATCGGCGTCAACACCTATGTCAGCCCCAATACCCTCGGGGAAAATTACTGCCGGCCGCCCACTCTATTGACCAGGGCCACCTATGAGGAAAAGCGGGCCCAACTGGACAATCTCAATGAGTTTAAGCGAAGGAATCGGAAGAAAAGCGCGGCGGCCCTCGATTACCTGAAAAAGTCGGTGCTGAGCGGTGGTAATATCTTTGCGGAATTGCTGGAAACCGTCAGAGTGGCCAGCCTGGGCCAGATAACCCAGGTGCTCTACGAGGTCGGCGGCAAATACCGGAGGAATATGTAACAGGCGGCCTGCCGGGACGCGAGGCCGTGAGAAATCGTCGGGAATTAAGAAAGCGGGGAAAAGTTATGCAGTATGACCTGACCGAAGAGCAGCGGATGTTACAGGACATGGTGCGGCGGCTGGCTAAGGAGCAGGTGGAGCCCGGCGCGGCCCAACGCGATCGCGAAGGCAAGTTTGACTGGGAGATGGTGGCCCTGCTCCGGGAAAACGGCCTCATCGGCGTCGATTTTCCCGAGGCCTACGGTGGGGCGGGGGCGGGGATGCTGGCCCTGGCCATCACGGTGGAGGAACTGTCCAGGGTGGATGCGGCCTGTGGGCTGGTGCCGGCCGTGCAGGAACTGGGAAGCCTTCCCATCATGCTGGCCGGCTCCGAGGCCCAAAAGCAGGAGTTCCTGCCCAAACTGGCCTCCGGTGAGCAACTGGCTGCCTTTGGTCTGACCGAACCCGCGGCCGGCTCCGACGTGGCCCGGTTGCGCTGCCGGGCCGTCAGGGACGGCGACTCTTACGTGATCAACGGCACCAAGACCTTCATCTCCAATGGCGGCGTGGCCGAAATCGTCACCCTCTACGCCGTCACCGATCCCGGCGTCTCGGCCCACAAGGGTTCCAGCGTCTTGGTGGTGCCAAAGGGCACTCCCGGCTTCTCCGTGGGCAAAAAGGAGGACAAGATGGGGATCCGCTGGTCAGACACGGTGGAACTCGTCTTTGAGGACTGCCGGGTGCCGGCGGCCAACCTGCTGGGTCAGGAGGGCGAGGGCTTTAAGGTGATGATGAAGACCCTCGATTTTTCCCGCCTGGGCATCGCCGCCCAGGCCCTGGGCATCGCCGCTGGGGCACTGGATCACGCCGTGGCCTACGCCAAGGAGAGGGAAACCTTCGGCCGGCCCATTATCCAGCATCAGGGGGTGGGCTTCAAGCTCGCCGACATGGCCATGCGCACGGAAGCCGCCCGGCAATTGCTCTACAAGACCTGCAGCCTTTTCGAGGAGCAGCCCAAGGACATGAGCCGCATCAGCTCCCAATTGGTTCGCATGAGCGCCATGTCCAAGTGCCTTTGCGGCGACGTGGCCATGTGGGTTGCCACCGAAGCGGTCCAGGTGCTGGGAGGTTACGGCTTCATCAAGGAATTTCCAGTGGAGCGGATGATGCGGGACGCCAAGATTACCCAGATCTACGAAGGCACCAACGAAATCATGCGCCTGGTGATTGCTAACACGCTCTAGGCGGCTACCGGCTTGCTGGCAAGCCTTAATTAAAGAAGGGGATAGGATCAAGACATGTTCGAAGCATATCCCAAGAAGGTAACCCTTGAAGATGGCGCCAGTCTCATCTTGAGACCCATGACCAGGGACGATCAATACGCCCTCTACAGTTTTTTTATCAGCCTGCCGGAGGAAAACCGCCGCTGGCTCGGCAATGATGTCACCGACCGCAAGCTGCTGGAGAAATGGGCCCGCAATCTCAACTACGACCGGGTTCTCCCCGTTCTGGCGGAATACGAGGGCAGGATCGTGGCCAATGCCACGCTCCACTTCCAAACCTTCGGCTGGGGACGCCATATCGCCGAAGTCCGGGTCACCATTACCCCGGAGTTCCAAGGCCGCGGTCTGGGGGATTTGCTCCTTAAAGAGCTGTCTAAGCTGGCCGCCGGCCACGGGGTGAAAAAGCTGCTGGCCAGGATCGTCACCACCCAGAAACCCGTCATCCAGTACTTTGAAAGAGCGGGGTTCGGCCTGGCGACGGAATTAAAAAACTACGTCAAAGATGTTCACGATAAAAGGTATGCCGATATCGCCCTGTTGGTGAAGGAATTAAGCCCCGGGGCCAATTAGTATCCGAGGAAAGGAGGATCTATGCGCCAGGTAGTAATCGCCAGCGCGGTGCGGACCGCCATCGGCAGTTTTGGCGGGACCTTGAAGGACCTGCCGGCCGCGCATCTGGGAGGCATAGTCATTAAGGAACTTTTGCGCCGCGCCCGGATTCGCCAGGAAAAAGTGGACCAGGTAATTATGGGCAACGTGCTGCAGGCGGGCCAGGGGCAAAACCCGGCCCGGCAGGCGGCCGCCAACGCCGGCATCTCCCAATACACCCCGGCCATGACTATGAACGTGGTCTGCGGCTCCGGCCTGGAGTCCATCATCATGGCCACTCAGGCCATCCGGGCGGGTGATTCCGAGATCATCGTAGCCGGGGGCATGGAGTCCATGAGCCAGGCTCCCTTCCTGCTGAGTCAAACCCGTTGGGGCCAGCGCATGGGCCACGGCCAGCTCATCGACGTCGTGATTCAAGACGGCCTCTGGTGCTGCTTTGGCGACACCCACATGGGCATCACCGCCGAAAACGTGGCGGATAAGTTCCACCTCACCCGGGAAGAGCAGGACGCCTTTGCCCTGGACAGCCAGCGCAAGGCGGAGCAGGCCATCAAATCCGGCCGCTTCCGGGATGAGATCGTTCCGGTGGAGGTGCCCCAAAAAAAAGGGCCCCCCACCGTCTTCGATACCGACGAATTTCCCAGGTTCGGCACCAGTATGGAAAAACTGGCCAAACTCCCCCCGGCCTTTCGCGAAGACGGCACGGTCACCGCGGGCAACTCTTCGGGGATCAACGACGGGGCCGCCGCGGTGCTGGTCATGTCCGAAGAAAAGGCCTTGAAGATGGGCATCCGGCCCCTGGCCAGGATCGTCTCCTATGACTGCCAGGGTTGCGAGCCGGAATTGATGGGCATGGGGCCTATTTACGCGGTCCGCCATGCCGTGGCCAAGGCCAAAGAGGTCCTGGGCAAACCCATCGATCTGGTGGAACTCAACGAGGCCTTTGCGGCGCAAAGTATCGCCTGCCTGAGGGAATTGAACCTGGACCCCGAAATCGTCAATGTCAATGGTGGGGCCATCGCCCTGGGGCATCCCGTCGGCTGCAGCGGCACCCGGATCATGGTTACCCTGCTCTACGAGATGCAAAAGCGGCAGGCAAGCGTGGGGTTGGCCGCTCTCTGCGTCGGCGGCGGCATGGGCTTTACCATGATCGTCGAACGCAGTTGGTATTACTGATTCATCCCAAAATCCCGGGAGACCGCTATGAGTAACCTCGCAGACATTCTGATTAAAGATTTCCCCAAGAAAATCAATTTGGAGGATGGCACCCCCATCACCGTGCGTCCTCTGCTGAAAGATGATGAGCAGGCCTTCCTGGCCTATTTCCAAAGCCTGGCCCCGGAAGAGAGAGTGGAACTGAAAGAAGAGGTGACCGACCCCAAGGTCATGGAAAACCTGATGGAAAACCTGGACTACGACATCGTTCTGCCCCTGATTGCCCTTCATGAGGACCGGATTGTCGGCGGCGCCTTACTGCAATTCAACCTCAGCGCCTGGACCAGGCACCAGGCCGAAGTGCGTCTGTCCACCGACTCCCAATACCGGGCCAAGGGTTTGGGGACCCTGCTGCTGCAAACCCTGGAGGAGGTTGCGGTCCAAATGGGTTTGGAGCAGCTTACCGCGGAGATTCCGCCGAAATTGAACAAGGCCTTTTACCTGTTTGAAAAATTGGGATTTGCCAAGGCTGCGGTCCTGGAAGGCTTTGCCATGGACAGGGCCGGCCAGGAATCGGATATCGTCTTGATGATCAAATCGCTGGCGCCAGCTGAAAGCGAGTTCCACCAAACCTGAGGCATGCAGCGTGCGCCTTGGGATTTGCCTCCGGCGCCAGCCTGGCGCGGTTATCTCCGCCGCTGCCCTGGAAAATATCTGCGGCCGGAATCCTTTCCGGATCGGGAGGTCGTGATGTCCTACAAAACCCTGCTGTTCACCAATGAGGACGGGATCGCCACCCTGACCTTCAACCGCCCCGAAAAACTGAATGCCCTGAATGCCGAAACCATGGCGGAGGTTGCCGCGGTCTTGGATCAGACGGCCCAAAACCCGGAGATCCGGGTCTTGCTGATGACCGGCCAGGGCCGTGCCTTCATTGCCGGGGCGGACATCAACGTCTTTCTTAAGTTCGATCCCCTGGCGGCCAGACAATTTGCCGATGCCGGCCAGGTGGTGGCCTCTAAGCTGGAGCAATTGCCCATCCCGGTGGTCGCCTGCGTCAACGGCTTTGCCCTGGGGGGCGGTTGCGAAATGGCCATGGCCTGCGATATCATCTATGCTTCGGAAGAGGCCAGATTCGGGCAGCCCGAGATCAACCTGGGAATCATCCCCGGCTTTGGCGGCACTCAGCGCCTGGCCCGCCTGGTGGGTAAGGGTCTGGCCAAGGAATTATGCCTCACCGGCCGCATCATTGACGCCGCCGAGGCCAGGACCATCGGGTTGGCGGCCCGGGTCTTCCCAGCCGCCAGCTTCATGGAGGAATGCCTCAAGGTGGCCCGGGGCCTGGCCGCCAAAGGGCGTCTCTCTTTGCGGGCCGTCAAACAGACCATTGACCGCGGTTTTGACCTCGATTTGAAAAACGCCTGCGCCCTGGAGGCCGATGCCTTTGCCCTCTGTTTTGCCTCTCCGGACGCCAAAGAGGGCGCCGCGGCCTTTCTGGAAAAGCGCCAGCCCAGATTTTTATGATAATTTTCGCGATCTAGCCGTCTCTTTTGACTAAGCTGAAGAAAGGAGAACCCCGTGGAGGTCCTAGTCTTGCTTAAGCAGGTGCCGGATACGGAAACGGTGATCAAGATCGGGCCCGACGGTAAATCGATTGCCACGAGCGACATCAAATGGGTCATCAACCCCTACGATGAGTATGCGGTGGAGGCGGCCTTGCGCCTCAAGGACAGCCAGGGCGCCAACGTCACCCTTCTGAGCCTGGGGCCCCAGCGCGCCGTGGAGTCCATCCGCTCCGCCCTGGCCATGGGCGCCGATCAGGGTATCCTGGTGGATGACCCGGCCACCGAGGGCAGCGACGCCCTGGGAAAGGCCCGGGTCCTGGCCGCGGCCTTGAAGCAGCTCCCCTTCGACCTCATTGTTTGCGGCCATCGGGCGGTGGATGATGATGAGAACCAGGTGGGCATCATGGTGGCCGAGCTTTTGGATATTCCCCATCTGGCCCTGGCCGTGGCCCTGGAAGTGGCGGATGGCCGGGTCCGGGTTGAGCGGCCCATCGAAGGGGCGAAATTAAAATTGGAGGCGCCGTTGCCGGCCCTGGTCACCTTGGGCGGCGCCCATGCGGTCTGGAATCCCCGCTATGCCTCGCTGCCCGGCATCATGAAGGCCAAAAAGAAACCCTTAGAGATCAAAAAGCTCGCAGACCTGGAATTGCCCCCGGAGCAGGTGGGAGCCGCAGCCGCCAGGGTAAGGGTTGCCTCCCTGGAGCTGCCGGTCCCGCGGCAGGCCGGAGTCCTGGTGCCGGGCGATACCGCCGGCAAGGCCCGGGAGTTGGTGCGCTTGCTCCATGAGGAGGCCAAAGTTATTTAGGCTGCCCCGTTTTCTTACTGACTGACTGACCTTGGCGCCTGAGGGGGCCGTAACCTGCTCTCAGGTCGGGGGGTCCGGGAGGCAACATTATGGCACAGGGAGTATGTGTAATCACCGAATTCAGAGGCGGCGCCTTTCGGCGGGTCTCATTTGAGGTGGCCAGCGAAGGCCGCCGGCTGGCCGACGCCCTGGGTGAGCCCCTCACGGCCATTGCCCTGGGGGACGGGGTGGCAGCCGCGGCGGCCGTTTTAGGCCACTATGGGGTGGAAAAGGTTTACGCCGTGGACCAGGCGCTGTTGAAGGATTACCTGGCCGAAACCTATGCGCCCGCGGCAGCCGAGATCCTTAAAACCTTGCAACCCAGGGTGGTGCTTTCAGCCGCCTCGGTGGACGGCAAGGATCTGAGCGCCCGGCTGGCGGCGCGCCTGGGCGCCGGACTGGCTCAGGATTGCACGGCCTTGAAGATCGAAGGCGGCGCCCTCCGGGCCCAACGGCCGGTCTATGCCGGCAAGGCTTACGCCTGGTATGAGTGGGCCGACGGCGCCACACCCCAGATGGCCTCCTGCCGGCCCAATGTGATGGCTTGCCTGCCGCCGGACCCCTCCAGAAGCGCCGTCGTGGAAACCCCGGCCGTGACTCTGCCGGCTGCCGCCAAGTGCCGGGTGCTGAGTGTCGAAGCCGCCGCCGGCAAGGTTGACCTGGCGGAGGCGCAGACCATTGTCTCGGGCGGGCGCGGTATGAAAGGGCCGGAAAATTTTGCCATCCTGGAAGAGCTGGCGCAACTCCTGGGCGGCGCCGTGGGGGCTTCCCGCGCCACGGTGGACGCGGGCTGGCGCCCCCACTCCGACCAGGTGGGCCAGACCGGCAAGGTGGTCACCCCGACCCTCTACATTGCCTGCGGCATCTCAGGGGCCATCCAGCATCTGGCCGGCATGGGCTCCAGCAAATTCATCGTGGCGGTCAACAAGGACCCCGAGGCCCCCATCTTCAGCAAGGCGGACTACGGCGTGGTGGAGGACCTCTTCCAGTTCGTGCCGGCCTTGATCGAGGAACTGAAAAAACTCAAGGCTGCCTGTTAATCTAATCCCTTGCCGGCGGCGGCCGGTCGATTTTTGACTGGCTGCCGAATAGTGTGATGCTTCATAATTGCCGTGACATTTCAAACTACGCTTTTTTAACCCCCCTTTGAAAAAGGGGGGGGCAGGGGGGATTTAAAATAACCTCCTGAAATCCCCCTAAATCCCCCTTTTCCAAAGGGGGACTTTGATACCCTTGGAACTTAGGTTTTCATTTGATTTAATGCCATATTATTAACGAAGCATGACAATAGCTATTGACTACTAATCCTGCGGGAGGCGTTATTAATGCAACCGGGGCATTTTCCCGCCAATCTCCTCTTTGGACTCCTCTTTATTGCGGCCCTTGCCTTTTTTCTGTTCACCGTCTATAAGCTCTACCGCATCCTGAGGCTGGGGCAGCCGGAAGACCGCTTCGACCACTTAGGCCAGCGCCTCCGGGGCGTGGCCGCCTTTGTCCTGGGGCAGCGGCGGGTAGTCAGAGAACCGGCCGGCTGGGGACACTTCCTCATCTTTTGGGGTTTCCTGATCATCACCATCAGCAGCCTGGAGACCTTTGGGGTCGGTTTCTATCATGGCTTTGCCTACTGGAAGTTTTTGGGGAAACCCCTTACCGCATTCCTCTACCTGCTGCAAGACCTGCTGTGCGCCGGAGTCGTCGCAGCCCTGGGTATCTCCCTCTACCGCCGTTTCGTGCTTAAACCGGAACGGTTGCGTTTTTCCGATCAGCAGGCGGCCAACCTGGACGCCAGCATCATCATCGGCTTGATTCTGGTCTTGATCGTGCTCCTGTTCGCCGATCGGGCTGTGGAATACCGGCTGGCCCAACTTGAGCCCGGCCACTACTTCCCCCGGACCGCCTTTATTTCGGTGGCCCTCTCCGGGTTGTTTGCCGGCCTGCCGGAGTCGAGTCTGCTCGCCTGGCACAGCCTTTTCTGGTGGGGCCATACCCTGGTAATTCTGGGCTTCCTGATCTATATCCCCTTTTCCAAGCACCTGCACCTCCTCGGCGCCATTCCCAATATCTTCTGCCGCCGCTTCCGGCCCCTGGGTGAGCTCAGCAAATTGGACCTGGAAGACGAGACGGTGGAGACCTATGGCGTTTCCAGGGTCGAGGAATTTACCTGGAAGCAGCTCCTGGACCTCTACGCCTGCACCGAATGCGGCCGCTGCTCCGAGAACTGCCCCGCCAACCTCACCGGCAAACCGCTCAGTCCCAAAGAGACCATCCATCATCTCAAAAAGCACCTGCTGGCGAAGGGAAAACTGCTGCTGGCTCAGGGGGAAGCCGGGGAGGGCCAACCGCCGCAGGGGGCCGCCGGGGAGCCGGGCAAGGCCCTGGTGGGCGATGTCTGCCTCGAGGACGAGATCTGGTCCTGCACCACCTGCGGCAACTGCATGGAACATTGTCCGGTGTTCATCGAACACATCCAGAAGTACGTCGATATGCGCCGCTTTCTGGTGCTCATGGAGAGCCGGTTCCCGCAGGAGGTCCAGACGGTGCTGCGCAACTGGGAGACCAACTCCAACCCCTGGGGCCTGGCCTTCGCCACCCGGGGCGATTGGGCCAAGGGGCTGAAGGTGCAAACCCTGGCCGAGAATCCGGAGGTGGAGTACCTGTTTTACGTGGGCTGCACCGGCAGTTTCGAGGAGCGCGGCAAAAAAGTCACCGCCGCCCTGGTCCGGCTCCTCCAACAGGCCGGGGTGAGTTTCGGCATCCTCGGGGCCGAGGAGAAGTGCTGCGGCGAGACGGCCCGTAGGATCGGCAACGAGTACCTGTTCCAGTCCATGGCCACCGAACTGGCTGGGCTCATCAACGGCTACGGCGTCAAAAAGATCATCACCACCTGTCCCCATGGGTACAACTGTCTGAAGAACGAGTACCCCCAGTTCGGCGGCAACTGGGAGGTTTACCATCACACCGAGTTTCTGGCCCGGCTCCTCGGGGAAGGCCTCCTGCCGCGGCCGCAGCGGCGGCTGGATAAGAGGCTCACCTTCCACGACTCCTGTTATCTGGGCCGCTATAACGCCGTTTATGAAGAACCTCGGGAGGTCCTGAAGTCGATCCCGGGACTGCGCCTGCTGGAAATGGAGCGCCACCGGGCCAAATCCTTCTGCTGCGGCGCCGGCGGCGGCAGGATGTGGATGGAGGAAACCCTGGGGGTACAGAAGATCAACGAGGCCCGCGCCGACCAGGCCCTGGCCCTCGATCCGGAGCTCATTGCGGTCTCCTGCCCCTTCTGCGCCATCATGTTGGAGGACGGCCTCAAGGCCCGGGGAAAAGAGGAGCAGGTCAAGGTTTACGACATCGCCGAACTGCTGGCCCAGGCGTTAGAAACAGTGAGCAGTAAGCAGTGAGCAGTAAACAGTAAACAGAAAACCCAACCTGTAGGGTGGGCTCGAGCCCACCAATTCCTTATGAGGCGGTTTTCGGTTTTCGGTGAAAGGCCGAATCAAAGTAGGGGCGGGTTTTAAACCCGCCCCTACAGAAATAGAAAATAGTAAACCCAAGCCACCATGTGGCGGTCAGGCCAGTCCCTACAAGGCCCGGAACCTTTCCGAACGAAGCACCTCCGGCCTGCCTTTGGCCGCTATCACTTCCCGCACCAGCCTGTCCCGGTCTTCCGGCAAATCACCGGCCAGGGACAGATAATTGGAAGCATGATTGGCCCGGAAGACGCATTTCCTCTCCAGCGGGCCGATATTTTCCAGCATTATCCGGAACTCCTCCAGGACTTCTGAGGTGGTAAGAAGCTTAAAGGTCCCTTGGGACACACTCCGCTGCATCGCCGTCCCCGGCGGCAGCAGCAACGTCAGACAGCCCAGGTAATGGGGAGAGATAGCCGAGATCATCCGGCCGGTTTCGGTGGCGTGCTCCACCGTCAGTTCTTTCCCGCCCAGGCCGATGATCACGGTGCAGGATAGACGAAAGCCCGCGGCCATCGCCTTCCGGCAGGCAAGTATGGACTGCTCGGCGCTGAGGCGCTTTCCCACTCTCCGCAAAACCTCGTCATGGCCGGATTCGAGCCCGACGTAAAGAAGCGTGACGCCGGATCGGTAAATCGACTCAAGTTCAGCCGGGGTCTTGTTGAGAATGTCCTGGGGGTGCGCGTAAAGCGAGACTTGTTGAAGGCCGGGAAAGAGCTCATAGGCCAGCTCGCTGAGTTCTACCAGGGCGCCGGCGGGCATGATAAAGGCGTTTTGGGCCAGTAAAAAAATCTTGCGCACCCCCGATCCCAGCATCTGCCGCGCCGTCGTCAGGTCCTGTTTGATTTCAGCCAGCGGCCGGATGGAGAAATTAGGGGAGACTGAGGAGACGCAAAAACTGCAGGTTGCATGGGCACATCCGGTAGTGGCCTGAATCAACAGGCTGCCGGCTTCGCTGGGGGGCCGGTAAACCGGTTCGTCATAATGCAGAGACATTTCTATCCTCCGAGATAATAACAGCAAACCGGGAGCCTATGGCTATTAGGCCGGTGAAACCCTGGCGGAGCCGCCGGCCTGGTCATCCCGGGCGTATCGCAGAATCTTCTTTTCCCAAGGCCTGAAACTCTTGGCGGCGTCCGGATGACAGCAAAAACGTTAGTAAACTGTTTCTTAAATTTTACCTTTTCTCTACAGCCATGCATATGCAAATTATGGGGCCTGGGGAAAATCGTCTTGACATTTCTTGCCAGGATTGGCAGTATGTTTTCATACTACCAATGAGCCGGGGGAGAGTTATGCGCGCCAAGAAGCGCCACCGCCGCGTCATACGCTGGCACACCATCCTGTTTTTCTGCCTGCTCCCGGCCCTGCTGGCCGCGTGCGACCGTGGCGACCTCCAATTTCCCACCGAGTACCAGGCCGTCTTCCTGGACAACGGCCAGGTCTTTTTCGGCCGGCTCAGGGATGACGGCTCTTCCTACCTGACGCTCCGGGACGTCTTCTACATCAAGCGGCAGGCCATCCCGGATAAAAAGGAAGTCCAGAGCCTCCTGGTGAAAAGGGGCAGCGAGTGGCACGCCCCGGACTTCATGCGGATCAATTCCCGGCACGTAGTGCTCATCGAACCGGTGGCCCCGGACTCCCAGGTGGCTCTACTCATCCGGGAAGTCCAGGCGCATCCGGTCGCGGCGGCGCCTGCTCCTCCTTCCGCAGCAGCTCCAGCTCTGCCTGCGACCCCGGCGCCGGCGCTCGCGGCTCCCGGAACACCGGTAAACAACAAGCTTCCCGCGGCCCAGAGATAATTGGTTTTAGGCTTATTTGAGGAGGGTGGGGATATGGAAAAAAAGACTCCGAGAACTCACCTTTTCTGGTGGCTCCCGGGAGCCGTTTTCCTGCTGGCGGTGGTCCTGGCGCCGGCTCCGGCTGCAGCCGATCTTACCGTGGACACCATCGACTCCAACAGCCCTTACATGATGAGAGGTGACCTTTGAGTCAGCGCACGGGGGATGAGGTTATGAAGCTGATGACTGCAAGGCAGAGTGGGCAGCGGGGGTTTTATTTAATCGCGGCGGTCCTGGTCCTGATGGTGGTTCTGACGCCGGGCCGGGCGCGGGCTGCGGACCTTAACGTCGACACCACCCTGGGTAATTCGCCCTATTTGATCCCCCCCAATCCCAGTAGTTTCACCAATGAAAACGTCGGCACCGTCGCCGGGGGGACAATAGACCAGTCAGGAGTTACCAACACGGTGGCCAACGAACTGACGCTGGGGGTCCCCGCCGGAGTCACAGGCGTGTATAACCTCAGCGGCGGCGCCCTCTCGGTCGGTACCGGGGCGACCCAGGGCGAAATCATCGGTAATTCGGGCAGCGGCACCTTTACCCAGACGGCCGGCTCCAATACGATGAGCGATTTCCTCATCGTGGGCAATTTCCCCGGGGCCACCGGCACTTATGCCCTGAGCGGCGGCAGCCTCTCAGTCGGCAATGACGCGGACGTTGGCTTCGAGGGCAGCGGCACCTTCACCCAGAGCGGCGGCTCCGAGACGGTGGGCATGGTCCTCACCGTGGGCGTTAGTAGCAGCGGCACCTACACCCAGACGGGCGGCACCAATATGGTGGGTTCCCTCTACATGGGCGATTTTCTTTCCACTGCCAGCGGCAGCTACTCGTTAAGCGCCGGCAGCCTGTCGGCCTCAAACCAGGAGATCATCGGGGGGGAGGGCAGCGCCACCTTCACCCAGAGCGGCGGCACCAATTCGGTAAACCTCCTCGTCCTGGGCTCCGGCGCCACCAGCAGCGGCAATTACTCGCTGGGCCCCGGCGGCAGCCTGACGGTTACAGGCGCCCTGGGCCAGGAGATCATCGGCGATCTCGGCAGCGGCGCCTTTACCCAGACGGGCGGCACCAATGCGGTGACCAACCAATTCTACCTGGGCGATGGCATCGGCGGCAGCGGCACTTATAATCAGAGCGCCGGCAGCCTCTCGGCGGGCGGCGGCGAGTATATCGGTGAAATCGCCAGCGGCGCCTTCACCCAGAGCGGCGGCACCAATACGGTGTCCAACAGCCTCACCCTGGGCGATCAAACCGGCAGCAGCGGCACTTATAACCAGAGCGGCGGCAGCCTTTCGGCGGGATTTGAGGTGATCGGCGAGAGCGGCAACGGCGCCTTCACCCAGAGCGGCGGCACCAATTCGGTGACCAACGGCCTGATCCTGGGCGGCGCTGTCGGCGCCAGCGGCACTTATACCCTGAGCAAC
>Ga0187867_10000024_pt1 | contig 175617 bp, 150 predicted proteins | sample June2016WEW_13_1_FD_132976 | JGI IMG/M metagenome (GOLD analysis project Ga0187867, IMG submission 132976) | Peatland microbial communities from SPRUCE experiment site at the Marcell Experimental Forest, Minnesota, USA - June2016WEW_13_10 | ecosystem: Environmental > Terrestrial > Soil >...
AAGGAAAGCCGCCGCATCTTCCAGCGGATGAACAGCTACGCGATCTACCGCATCGCCGAAACCTTGCGCGTGCTGTTTTTCATGACGCTGGCAATCCTCGTATTTAACTTCTACCCCGTGACCGCGGTGATGATCGTGATGATCGCCGTACTCAACGACGGAGCCATTCTCTCTATCGCGTATGACAAGGTGCATTACAGCGATAGGCCCGAGAAATGGAATATGCGCCTGGTACTGGGGATCTCGACCGTTCTGGGCGTTATCGGAGTCGTAGCCGCATTCGGCCTCTTTTACCTTGCCGAGCGTGTATTTCATCTCGACCGCGGACATGCTCAGACGTTGATGTACTTGAAGCTGTCCGTAGCCGGACATTTGACGATTTTCTTGACACGCACGCGGGGCCCCTTCTGGTCGATACGCCCGGCTCGGATTCTCTGGATCGCAGTACTAGGTACCCAAATTGTAGCGACGCTAATTGCTGTCTACGGCGTGTTTATGACGCCGCTTGGCTGGCGTTGGGCTGGGTTCGTTTGGGTCTACGCTCTGGCGTGGTTCTTGCTCAATGACCGCGTGAAACTGCTCGCCTATCGGATTTTTGATCCGGTTAAAGCACCGTCGGCGGCGAAGATCGAGGTCGATCTTACACCGCAGATTGCTACGCGGGCCTACGAACTTTATCAGCAGCGAGGCAGGGCCGACGGCAAAGCGAATCAAGACTGGCTTGAGGCGGAGCGGGAGACCCGGAAGGATCAACGGGCAAAGAAAGATGTTGCCTGACCGTCGTTCGCGCACATTATGCAGATGGTGCCACTGAAGGAAGAAGATGAAGATTCATTCCAAAGATTTCCGCGTACCACATCACAAGAAGATCGATATCAAACGCTTGCCGACGATCGTGAAGCCATTTTGCCAGTCAAAGAAGGAATACAAAGACCTTCTGGAAAAACATATTGCTGAGTTGACCTCCCTGCAACAACTTCATTACGCGTCCAACCGCTATGCATTGCTGCTGATCTTTCAAGGAATGGACTCTGCCGGCAAAGATGGCGCGATCCGGCACGTCATGTCCGGAGTCAATCCCGAAGGCTGCGAAGTTTTCAGTTTCAAACAACCAAGCGCCGAAGAACTGGAACATGATTTTCTCTGGCGCACGACATGTCGCCTTCCGGAACGCGGACGAATCGGCATCTTCAATCGTTCCTACTATGAGGAAGTCCTGATCGTTCGCGTGCATCCCGAGATTCTCCGAACCCAGCGGCTTCCGGAAGAGTTGCTCGACGAGAAAAACATCTGGAAGGAACGGTATCGTTCGATCGTTGATCTAGAGCGCCACCTCTATCGCAACGGAACGCGGATCGTCAAAATATTTTTGAACCTTTCGTACGAAGAACAACGCAAGCGGTTTCTCGCGCGCATTGACATGCCCGACAAAAACTGGAAGGTCAGCTCCTCGGACAATCACGAGAGGCAATACTGGAAGCATTATATCGAAGCGTATGAGGATTGCTTGAACGCGACCAGCACACGTCAGGCGCCTTGGTACGCCGTCCCCGCCGACGATAAGGAGAACGCGCGGCTGATTGTGTCCCGTATTTTCCTCGACACGCTCCAGGATCTCAAGATGGCATATCCGAAGACCACGGAGAAGCGTCGGCTGGAATTGCAAGCGATTGGCAAGGAACTAGCGAAATAACCACGAAGTGTTCGAGAGGAATAATTTGTATGCCTACTAAAGAACAATCGATAGAGGTTGACCAGGCTAGCAGCTCGAAATCGCGGCCAAAGAATTTAGATCGGACTCCTGAGCGCTCTAAGTTTATCTTCGATGCGGCTTTGTCTACCGCTGTCGCCGCCAACGGCCAACACGCCGCCAAAACGCCGAAGCTTAAGGGACCGCTATCTCCGGACATGCTCGACAAGATGAACCGCTACTGGCGCGCCGCGAATTACCTGTGCATCGGTCAGATCTACCTCTTCGAGAATTCCCTGTTGCGAGAACCTCTCAAGGCCGAACAGATCAAACCGAGACTGCTCGGGCACTGGGGAACTTCCCCGGGACAAAACCTCATCTACATTCATCTGAATCGGCTGATCAAAAAACACGATGCGAATATCATTTATATTGCCGGTCCCGGACACGGCGGTCCGTCGCTGAATGCGTGCTCTTATCTCGAAGGTAGTTATACCGAAGTACATCCCGAGATCACGCCAGATGAGAACGGCCTACGGCTTCTTTTCCGGAAGTTCTCGACTCCGGGCGGTGTCCCCAGTCATTGCGGACCACACGTCCCGAATTCCATGCACGAGGGCGGCGAACTCGGCTATTCGATGGTTCACGCATTCGGAGCCGCTTTCGACAATCCAGATCTGATCGTTGCCTGCATCATCGGCGACGGAGAATCCGAGACTTGCCCGCTTGAAGGAAGCTGGAAGTCCGTCAACTTCTTAAATCCGGTGCGGGACGGGGCTGTCCTCCCGATTCTGCACCTCAACGGCTACAAGATTTCCGGACCGACCGTTCAGGGACGGACAAGTGACGAAGACTTAAGAGCTCTGTATATAGGCCGGGGCTACAAGCCCTATTTTGTGGAAGGCGACAATCCTGAAGTCGTGCATCAACTCCTGGCTGGAACGCTGGACGATTGTTACGCCGAGATTCGAACCATTCAGCAGGAGGCGCGTCAGAGCGGGTTCAAGAAGCAGCCAATCTGGCCCATGATCGTCCTGCGCACGCCGAAGGGTTGGACTTGTCCGAAAGAGGTGGATGGAATCCCGATTGAAGGCACCTTCCGTGCTCATCAGGTCCCTCTCGCGACGGTCCGCGAAAATCCGGAACATCTGAAGATCCTCGAAGCCTGGATGAGAAGCTACAACCCGGAGGAACTCTTCGATGAAAAGGGGAAATTCATCGCCGAGCTAGCAGAGCTCGCGCCGGTTGGCGATCGCCGCATGGGAGGTAATCCTCATGTGAACGGTGGACGGCTGCTGACCGCGCTCGATATACCGGACTTTACAAGTTATGCGCTGGAGATCCCAGGACCGGGTCAAGTGGTCGCGGAAGCTCCACGAAAGCTCGGAGATTTTTTCAGAGACATCTTCAAGCTCAATCCCACAAACTTTCGCATGTTCTGTCCCGACGAGACGAACTCCAATCGCCTGAATTCCGTCCTCGAAGCTACCAAGCGCTGTTTTATGGCCGAGACCGTTTCGATCGATGACGAACTGAGTCCTGATGGCCGTGTCATGGAAGTATTGAGCGAACATTGCTGTCAGGGATGGCTCGAAGGCTACTTGCTGACTGGGCGGCACGGCATGTGGTCTTCCTACGAAGCTTTCGCGCAAGTCGTGGATTCAATGCTGACGCAACATGCGAAGTGGCTGGAGCAATGCCGCGATTTTCCCTGGCGCAGACCGCTCGCATCTTTAAATGTCCTACTCACAAGTCATGCGTGGCGAAATGATCACAACGGCTTCAGCCATCAGGCGACCGGATTTGTAGACAACGCGCTAGCGCGCAGAAGCGAAACCATCCGAGTCTACTATCCGCCGGACAGCAATTGCCTCCTAAGCGTGTTCGACCATTGTTTGCGGAGCCGCAACTACGTCAACATCGTTACCTGCGGAAAGCAGCCGCAGCTTCAGTGGCTGAACATGGACGAAGCTCTCGAACATTGCTCGCGAGGTGCCTCCACTTGGAAGTTTGCCACCAATGACGGAGGTGGAGAACCGGACGTCGTATTGGCCTGTGCAGGCGATGTACCAACCATCGAAACCTGCGCGGCCTCGTGGCTTCTGCAGAAGTATGTTCCCGGTATCAAGGTGCGGGTTGTCAATGTAGTGGACTTGAGCATTTTGATGAGCCCGGATGATCATCCGCATGGCATGGATAATATGTCTTTCAACGCTCTATTCACCAAAGATGCACCTGTGATTTTCGCCTTCCACAACAACCGCTGGCTCATTCACACCATGGTTCATGGACGCTCCAATGAAAGCCGCTTCCATGTGCGCGGTTATATGGATCAGGGCACGACCACCACGCCGTTCGACATGGTAGTGCTGAACAAGATGAGCCGTTTTCATCTTGCTATCGATGCACTGAAGTACGTCTCCAGGCTGCGCTCAGAGGTTTCCGACGTAGTCGACACGTTCAACCGGAAGCTGTACGAGCACCACGACTACATTCGACAATACTTGGAAGACATGCCTGAGATCAGAAACTGGCAATGGACAGCCGACTTCAGCGAGCCGAGCGCTCCTCCGCCACTGGCCAAGGGACATCCCCGCGCAGGTTTGTTCAGTGATAGCTAAATGAAGCGAAGCGGGCAAACGATGCCGACGGAGGCAAACAACGAACCCAAGCATTCTGACGATCAACGGTGGCTCGTCGAGCATCAAATTTGCTCTGTTCGAAGCCAGCGACTCGCTTCGACGGATTCTGGATGGCGGAATTGAGCGGATTGGACTGCCGGAAGCCATCTTTCGCGTAAAGGGATCAGGCCAGGCAGACAACTTTACACGCTCAGTCAAGGCGCCAGATCACACCGTGGCTGTGAGCGTTCTGATGGATTGGATCGAGCAACGCATCGGGCGCGACGCATTAAACGCGGTCGGACATCGCGTGGTGCATGGCGGGCCGAAGTATTACAAACCGCAGCGAATTACTGCGGAAATGGTTACCGATTTGAAGCAGCTCAGTCCATTTGATCCTGACCATATGCCGGAAGAGATCCTGTTGACCGAGGCGTTTCATCGCCGATTTCCGGATCTGCCTCAAGTGGCGTGTTTCGACACGGCTTTTCACCATGACCTTCCGCGCGTGGCGCAAATGCTGCCAATCCCTCGTCGTTACGAGGCACAGGGCGTGCGACGGTACGGCTTTCACGGGCTTTCATACGAGTTTCTGATGGAAGAATTGGGCCGCCTGGCTGGACCAGATGTGGCGCAAGGCCGGGTAATCCTCGCTCACCTAGGCAATGGGGCGAGCTTGGCAGCGGTGCGTACCGGCAAATCCATCGACACAAGCATGAGTTTCACACCGACCGCGGGCGTGCCGATGAGCACTCGCACCGGTGATCTCGATCCCGGACTGGTTTGGTATCTGGCGCGCACTGAAAAGATGAGCGCCAAGCAATTCAACCATATGGTCAATTTACAGTCAGGGCTGCTCGGCATATCCGAAATCAGTTCCGATATGCGTGACTTACTAAAACACGAGACGCAGGACATGCGGGCGGCTGAAGCCGTCGCTCTGTTCTGTTACCAGGTCAAGAAGTGGATTGGCTCATTCGTGGCGGCGTTGGGCGGAATCGAGACACTGGTGTTCGCTGGTGGCATCGGAGAGAATGCAGCCGCAGTCCGCGCTCGGATTTGCGACGGGTTAGGCTTTCTTGGAATCGAACTCGAAGAAAAGCAAAACGCGGCGAACGCGGGCGTCATTTCCGCAGTGTCCAGCCGAGTTGTGGTCCGCGTTATTCATACGGACGAGGAGCAAATAATAGCCAAGACGGTTTGCCAGGTCCTCGGCCTGACTATAAGGCGATCTCCATAACGAATTATGGCTGCAATTGTCGAAGTCGCATCATCGAATTCTTCCACGAAGCCGGTCCAGACCACATCCTCGTCCGGACTCACGAGCGCCGAAGCACGGAGCCGTCTTCAAAAAGACGGGCCCAATGCCACGCCCGATGTGTCCGCCCATCCAATTCGAGACGCATTGGCCAAGTTCTGGGCGCCTGTCCCTTGGCTGCTCGAAGCGTCGATTGTGCTTCAGGTCGTGCTTCATAAGTATGCCGAGGCTGCGGTCATTGCGGGCCTGCTAATCTTCAACGCAGTACTAGCCTATTTTCAGGAGGGTCGGGCCCAGGCTACCTTAAAGGCCTTGAACTCGCGTCTCGCCTTGAATGCCTCCGTTGAGCGCGATGAGGCCTGGAAGACAGTCGCGGCCGCAGAGTTGGTGCGTGGCGACCTGGTGAAATTGTCGCTTGGCGGTGTAGTACCCGCGGATGTACATCTGATCGGGGGATCCATCCTACTCGATCAATCCATGCTTACCGGAGAATCTCTGCCCATTGAGGCTGGGCTAGGCGTTGATACCTACGCGGGAGCACTGGTACGTCGTGGTGAAGCAACCGCGGAAGTGACAGCCACTGGGATTCATACCAAGTTTGGCCGTACGGCAGAACTCGTCCGCACTGCGCACGCTGCAAGTTCGCAGCAAAAGGCTGTGCTGCGCATTGTGCGCAATCTGGCTATTTTCAATGGTGTCGTCATCCTTATTATCGGAGCGTATGCCTATTTTCATGCGATGCCGTGGAGCGAGATTATCCCGCTGTTGCTCACGTCGGTTCTTGCTGCAATACCCGTGGCATTGCCGGCAACGTTCACCCTGGCCGCGGCCCTGGGAGCGCGATCCCTGGCGAAGCTCGGCGTGCTGCCGACGCGACTATCGGCTGTAGATGAGGCAGCGACAATTGATGTGTTGTGCTCGGACAAAACGGGAACGCTCACCCGTAATGAACTTTCGGTCACCAGCGTTAAGCCGATGCCGGGCATCGACGAAGCCCACGTTCTCGGCATGGCAGCCCTCGCAAGTTCTGAGGGCGGAGATGACGCTGTGGATGCGGCGATTCGCTCTGCGTCCACCCACAAGCCGGCATCGGATCTTCCAATGCTAATCACGTTTGTGCCATTCGACCCGGCCAAGAAAACTTCCGAAGCAACAGCAACGGATGCAAAAGGGCGCGTAGAGCGCATCGTGAAGGGAGCCTTCACGGTCGTCGCGAGCCTCACGGCCGCGCCACCCACAGCGGCTTGTTTAGCCGACGGACTGGAAAAGCAAGGCTTCAGAGTGTTAGCGGTAGCTGCGGGCACCGCAACAGCTTTGAAGCTTTTGGGTCTAATTGCCCTGAGTGACCCGCCCCGTAAGGATTCGATCTCTCTGATCTCCGAGCTCAAGACCCTTGGCGTGCGCACTGTGATGGTGACGGGTGACGCTCCCGCTACGGCGGCAATCGTTGCCCATGCGGTGGGATTGGATGGGGCTGTTTGCCCGCCCGGACCGGTACCTGATGGCGTAAAACCCGAGGATTTTGCGGTATTTGCAAGTATTCTTCCCGAAGGAAAATTTGATCTCGTCAAGGCCTTCCAGAAGAACGGGCATACGGTTGGGATGTGCGGCGATGGCGCCAACGATGCACCCGCGCTGCGTCAGGCACAGATGGGGATTGCCGTATCGACCGCAACCGATGTCGCCAAATCGGCAGCAGGTATTGTGCTGACGCAGGCTGGGCTTGGTGGCATCGTCGCCGCCGTAAAAGAAGGAAGGATCACCTTTCAGCGCATTCTTACCTACACGCTGAACTCCGTCCTCAAGAAGATCGTGCAGGTGCTTTTGCTGGCAATTGGCCTAGTCATGACCGGACACGCGGTTTTGACGCCGATGCTGATGGTCATTGTGATGATCACCGGCGACTTCTTGGCCATGGCGTTGACCACCGACCGAGTCAGGCCATCGCCCACGCCAAATTCCTGGCAAGTGGGCAGGATTACGATGGCCGGGGTTACTCTGGGGGGCTGCTTTTTAGCGTTCTGCATAGCTGTCCTAGCGGTTGGCAAGTTCGAAATGCAATTCGGAATCGAAGCCCTGAGAACGCTTTCTGTCGTTGCCATCGTATACGGCAGCCAAGCCACCATTTACGCCCTGCGAGGGCGTCGCCACCTCTGGGGACTGCGCCCCACGGTATGGCTCGTGGCTTCCTCCGTTGCCGACATTCTCATTATCTCGACCTTGGCTATTCGAGGAATTGCGATGGCACCACTGCCGGCTCCCGTCCTGGCGTGTGAGTTTGGAGCGGCCATTATTTTCGGATTGATCTTAGACGGAGTGAAGATCCCCGTCTTTGCCAGGCTTGGAATCTCGTGAGCATCAGGCTTTGAAATAACCACCGGAGATGGCCGGGGGGACGGGAAGCTGAAGGAGTGATCGCTGATGGAATCGGAACCAGGCAAAGCGCCAAAAGGTCGACCAAAACGCGGGTTCTGGAGCGTGATCCAGTGGATCTTTCTGTGGGGCACCATTTTCGGGCTGACCGGGGTGGCGCTGGTCGCGATGACAAACAAGGCGGTGATCTGGTCGAGTTCGGACTCGTTTTGCGGAACGTTCTGCCACACGATGACCTGGACTTCAGCGGCATATCATCAAGGCCCGCACTTCATCAATGCCTCCGGCGTGCGCGCAAGCTGTGGACAATGCCACATCCCCTACGACTCCAGCCATGCGACGGCGACGGAGTACGTGAAGCTGCTGCTGTATAAGGCTGACCGCGGCGCGAAGGACTTCTGGAATGAGTCGCGCAAGACCATTGCGACAAAGGAAGAATGGGAAAAACAACGACCGCGATTACGAACAGAATTTGAAAGCTATACGAAAGCACACAATTACATCACCTGTCGCGGTTGTCATTCGCTCGAAGCGTTTGGCGGACCGCGGAGCCGCATGAAAACTCTGATCCACAAAGATCTCATCAAAGCCAACACCTTCGATTGTTTCCAGTGTCACCAGGATATCGGTCATGTGTACGAGCCGCCCGTGGCGAAAGTTGGCGGTTGGTACACGATCGAACAGGCAGCGGCGGGCGAAAAACTTTATCTGGCGCAGTGCGCGAACTGCCACGGTGCGAAACTGGAAGGCGGCGCTGGGCCTTCTCTGAAGGGCGCAACCTGGCACCTGATGTATGGAGGCGCGAAACTATTGACTGTATGGGGAGAAATCACCGGCCCGATGGCCCAGTATGCGGGCACAACCTACACAACCCAGCAGTCGCTGGATATTGTGTCTTACCTGCTGCAACAAAATGGGCTGCCCTCGGGGAGTCAGCCGCTTGCGGACACGCGAGAACTGTCGGACGTGTTGCCGCCGAAATAGTCGTGATTGGGACAAAGGGATTGACGCCTACGAAACGGTCTCCCTCCAAACCAAACCGAACGTATCACACCTTCGCTTCAGGGGAGTCTGCGACTCCTTCCGGTGGTAAGACATCGGGCATGTCAAGACGTGCGACACCAATCCGGCTGTCAGCCATTCCATAATAAACGTCGAAGCGATTGGGTAAGCCGAGATCGTCGCGCCGATCGATGCCGGTCGGAAACACAACATGCGCGACGGTCCCCCTGCATTCCAGCGGCAGTGTTGGCGTTAACACAGGCTCTACCGAACGATAGTGGATGACTTGCGGATGCTCTTTCGAGAGGACCATCACGCCGGCCGAATAACGCAGTTGGTGTTCTCCGTCGATGGGCTTTTCCATTTCGCTGACGCCGTGGTAAACGATCAGCCAGCCGTGCCGAGTCAGGATTGGCGGAGTGCCACCGCCGATTTTGAGTCGCTCCCAGGGTGACACTGGAGTCGCCAGCCGATGATGAGACATGAACCGACCGAGGCGATTTGATTCGCGCGACTCCAAAGACATTACGCAGTAGGAAATCCAGATGCTCTCCCGATCGAGATCAACTTTACGAACCGCGGGATGGCGAACGATCTCCTCCGGACGAGTGCCAGGAAAAAGTGGCCGGTGCAGGATGGCCAACTCCGGGTGCCCGGATGGGTTAGGAATGGCAACCGGAAAGAGACTAGCGTCTTTGTCATCCACGTCGCCGCATTCGACGCCATGGTAAGGACCAAAGGTCGCGAGCCCGAGACGTTTCCAGTCGAACAGGTCCTTCGATAAGGCTATGGCGATTCGCGGGCCTTCAGGCGAAAAAGCCGTGTAAGTCATCATGTAGCTCTGCAGCGGTTCCACGAAGGTGATGCGAGGATCTTCGCAGCCACCACCGCCATCGGGTCGGCGCTCATAGTCAGCTTCCGGTTCCAACGCGATGCCGAGCCGCTCGACGCCATCAGGTTCGCCGGCTTTATTAAATCGCACTCGCGCAATGCCGATGCGCGAATAATTCCCCCGCGCAACCAGCCGCGGAAACAAATAGAGCTCACCGTCCGGGCCACGAGCGGCAGCCGGATTCAGGACCCCTTCGACCTCCTGCGCGTTCCCCGGCTCCGGCTCCATCAACATTCCCAGCCGTCGCAACTTAAGTCCGCTCATCAAATTGTTTTCGGCGATTGGCATAACTTCACGCCGCCTTACTACCACCTGCTAAGCAGGCAATGATGGTTTGGATAACCCGCTTGGTCTCGTTGGGATCCTTAACCGGGATGCAATCCACTCCGGCTGTTTCAGCAGGATAGTCATTGCCGCCCACGTACAAGGCGTCGCCGATATAGATCATCTCCTTTGTCGAAATACCGAGCAGGTCTCGCAGTTTTCTGATGCCGTAAGCCTTGTCAATGCCAGGCTTGGTAATGTCAACAGATGTCGAGCCCCCGATTCGGACGGAAAACTCAGGGATGAAAGTGTCAAGAATAGCTTTGATCTTCTTCCGCTTGGCGAAATCGGGGTCCCATTTCTCCTTTTCCCCCAAGGGAGCCTGCTGACCTAAGGCAGAAAATGTTATCTGGCTTCCGCGGTCCTCGACTTGCTCACCCCAGAGCTTGTCGATCTTGAAGTCTGCAACTCCGATCGCCTTCTTGAGGGAATCGAGGATCTTTTCTCTTTGATCTGCAGTGAAATCCTCCGAATAGATCTTTTTCCAATTTGGAGATTCGTATCGGTAAAACTTTGTGCCGCAAGCAGGAAGGAGAGATAGATTCGCCAGGAGTTTGTCGTGGGGCAGATTCGAAACGAATTGTTTTTCAAACTGCGGCCAACCGCCGCCGGAAATCACCGCCACTTTCACAATACCGAGAAGGTCATGCAGCAGTCCCGACATTTCCGGATCAACGGCCGATTTACTGTCGGCAAGTGTGCCATCGAGATCAAACACAATCAGCTTTTTCACTATGCCTCCGCCGTCCAAATTCTCGCGATCAATCCGGTATCGCGATTTCCAGCAAGTTCACTGCACCGCACGGCCGAAAAACACACGTCCCGATCACCGCAGGTAAGAGGAATACATCGCCTTTTCGGACGACGTAAGTGACCCCGCCATGTTCGACCAGCCCCGCGCCATCGACGCATACCAGCACACGAGGTAAATCGACTGCACCGACTGTAAACGGCAATCGTCCGCGCAGTCGCCACAACCAGAAATGTTCACACTGAAAGAGTCTCTCGCGTTCCTCCGTGGTCGATGTCTCCACCACGGGCGCTACGAGACTGACCGGACCTTCCGAAAAATCAATGCAAGCCATCGCCTTATCGACTTGGAGTGCCCGTGGCTGTCCTGTCTTCGGATCAATATGGTCCCAGTCATACAGTCGAAACGTCACGTCGCTATTCTGCTGAATCTCAAACACCACGAGGTCGCCGCCCAGAGAGTGAACCGTGCCTGCTCGGAGGAAAACGGCGTCCCCGGACTTCGGAGTTAAACATGCGAGGTGGTCTGCCACTGTCCCGTTCGTGAGCGCCATCCGCAGATCGGCTTCCGTAGTCCCTGTCTTCAGGCCCGCATAGATGCGGCTTTGAGTCCCGGCTTCCAGCACGACCCAAGCTTCGGTCTTCGGGGTCTCGCCCGGTGGAAGCAGGTTCGTGTTCGCTTTGGTGGGATGCACTTGGACTGAAAGCATTTCGTGAACGTCGAGGAACTTCAGCAACAGGGGGAATCGGCGGAAACGCCCGGCCGCCTTTCCCAGCAATTGCTTTGGAAACTGCAGTAGCAATTGACCGATGGTCTGTCCCTTGAGCATTCCATCAGCAACGCGGCTCTGATGGTCGTCGCGGTCGCTGAGCAGCCAAGCTTCGCCAATAGGACCACTGGGAAGGGGTGCGGTGAGCAAGTTGGCCAGATGCCGGCCGCCCCACAGCCGATACTGATAGATCGGTTCGAATCGCAGAGGATACAGAAGGGCTTGATTCAATGCTCCTTCTCTGTCGTCGACAGCCTGGCTTACCGTGGTGTCGATCATGACGGATCTGAGAATGTCGGCTCGGGAAGAGGCGGATCAGTTCTGTGAGTCCGTTCATCATGCAATTTTCCGAGGGTATGCTCGATCAATCTGGCTAACTTATCTGCGGCGCCATTGACGGCCAGGTCCACAGTCGCAGCTTCGTCGGTGACTGCGATGGGCTGGCGGCCCTCGAGGCGGGCCTCCATCATGCAACGTTTGTTATTCTCGCGGCTCTTAGGGCCGCTCTCGTCGGTCAAATGGACTTCCACCCGTGTGATGTGATCGCTCATTCGGCTCAAAGCATTCTCCACCACGCCCCTGATCTGATCGGCCAGCGCCTCGTGACCTTCGATTGTGTGGTCCGTATTGACTTGGATTTGCATGCTGATCTCCTGCCTGATTGTTCAATCAATGATGTTTCTTGCCTCACCAATTGCCGCTGCTAAGTCTACGGAACTCGGCTGCCAGCCGGCATTTGCTTCTGGCGGCCAGAAGGCACCATCGACAAGTCGTTGGTTCCGACGTAAATACCGATAGCAACGAAGATCGCGATGAGGCCGACCCAGAATCGCCAATCATGATGTGCGCGCCGCCAGTACGGAGTCTGACCATGGATATGATGACTCTCGCCGTTCGGATGCAAGTGTTCGGTATTGTGCATGGTCACGCTCGTCTCCAAATCAAATCGAGGAAGTTGGGTGGAGTGCCATCGGTGCAGGCGAAAATCACTGGACCGCCCTATTGACGGAGGCGATGTCCTGACCTAAACGCCGCTCAACGAAAGGGCGGCCTTATGATCCGCGTCCTGCAGCCAATAGGGCGGCCGGCCGTAGTGAGTGTGGAGGCGGTATTCGTACTCACGAGTGATCGGCGCAGACTCACCGAACTCAGGCGCGCTTTTGATGGCACCCCGCCAGAGACCGACGTACACTTTGGATTCTGTCCAACTCACCTTCTGAATCCAACTGGGCGAAACCAGTACCTTCTTACCGGGCCACCAATTCTTCGTTGCCACCTCAATGTAGCGGATTGCCCAAGTTTCGTCGTCCACGATGAAGCCTGCCACATGGCCAATCTCGCCGTCCTCGGCCTCAATGTGATAGCCCGTGACCGCTCCAGTGCTGCGTAGATGCGAATCCATTGATTCTCTTCGAATCTTTTCCGCGAGCGCATCCTTGGGGGTCGTTATTCGATTCGACAAGCCCGAGGGATAGGCCCCCGGACCCCACAGGAAGGGCCCGCCCCAGTAATTCGGGTAACCGTAATAACCGAGATATTCGGTCTCGTACTGCCGCGAAACGGGCCGCTGCGTGTCTCTGTGAGGGCTATTCTCCACTTGCTTTTTCGTTAGCGCCACATCCAACCGCTTGCCTTGCAAATCCACGTTTGTCACAGAGAATGGTGAGATCAAAACTTCCCGGTCGCTTAGCCACCCTCCGGTTGCAACCGTAAGGTAGCGAATCGCCCATGTCTCGTCGTCGAAATACAACTGATCGACAGTTCCAATCTCGCCATCCGTAGCCCGGATCGCAAGACCTTTCACGTGATTCACATTCGTTAACATCGGTGGTCCTCCCTGTTACTCCTTGTCGTCGACCACGCGAACTTAAGCCAGGCGGCGCCTGAGCAAGAGTGACCAAGTCACGGTTTCTGAGTCAGAGCTTCCACGCCTTGAAAAGGTCCTGTTTTCTGGCCCAACTCTTGGGTGAGCTTGTGAACATTCATTGAATGTTCGTGCGCCTGTTTGCTGAGCTCGTGAGCAGTGACGTGATCTTCTTTGCCGTGGGCGACAGCCGCCGCTGCGTGCGCGTGGGCCGCAAGGTTGTGCAGTTCTGCAGCTCGCTCGTGTGCTCTCTGTGACACGATTCTTCTCCTCGTCAGTGTGCGTTTATCGCACGTGTCTCGCTCAGGCTGACCCACCTCTCGACATTTCGGAGGCGACGGTTTATGCAACGCGGTCGTTGTCATTTCGATACTCTTCCGGAACGTCGCCCTCCGGCACTTGGCGGGTCACGACCTCTGAAACATCGGGATCTTTGGCGTTCTCCACACCGTCGACAATCGAGGCTTCAAAGGCGTTTCCCTCTTCTACTAATTCTTCTACGCTTTCAGAGTCCGCTTCGGCCGGACGCGACATGCCCTGAATGTCGCCAGACTGCCCGGCCGAGTCCGTTTCACGTTCATCTTCGTCGCGCTGCTGGTAACGCCGATTATCTGCAACCATGGTTCTTGCCTCGTTGAGTGAACTACGGCATTTCTGCAGCTCTGGGTACTACGCGGCCACAGTTTCCGCGGTATGCATTGTGTAATTTGCAGGATTCGTGCTTGCGATGATGTCCTTCGCCTTAGCCACTTCTGCAGCCGTCCCATGGGCGATCAGCAGAAACTGATCTGTCGTGAGCGCCGTTTGGTACTTCACAATGCTGTCCTTAGGGATGCCTATGCTGAAGAGACCGGCTCCCAAAGCGCCCAAAGCTCCTACTTCTACGGCACCTTCCAACCCTGCCACGATCCATGCCACCAGAGGTCCCGCCACTAAAATTGGGCCGAGTCCCGGAATCATGAACAGAGCAGATCCGAACAAAAGCCCCCAAAAGCCTCCCCAGAATGCGCCGACCTTGCCCCAATATTTCATGCGGTCGCCGGTATTGTAGTAACCGACTACCTGCTCATCGGTGTGGTAGCCCTTGCCGACGATCGATAACTTTTTCATGTCGACTCCGCCGCGCTGAAGTTCTTTTACCGCTCGATCCGCATCCGTATGAGTTTGATAAATTGCGACCACCGAATTTTCTATGGACATTTTCTTCTCTCCTCGGCATTTGCCGTCGTTCTCGAACCATTTACAGATTTCTTGCGAAACCAGCGCCTACGGTTGCGATATGTTGATCTACCTCCGAGCGCTCGTTCTTCGTCTTAGCTGGCGCGAAGTCGAGGACCACGCGTGACGGCACATCGCCGTGTTCAAGGCGGTCAAAGATTTGATTGATCGAAGAAAGCGGCTGCAACTCGATATCGGCTTTGACCTTGCCTCCGACAGCGAAGGCGAGGGCTTCTGCCATATCCTGACGGCTGCCGACGAACGAGCCGCGGATGGTTATGCAGTTCGCCACCACATCGAAGAGGGGAACTGGGAATTCGCCTGGCGGCAGTCCCACTAAGACACAAGTGCCACGCTTCCGAGTCATGCCGACGCCTTGCTTGAACGCGATGAGCGAAGGAGCGGTAATCAGAACGCCATGAGCTCCGCCGCCGGTCGCCTTCTTTACGGTGGCTGCCGGGTCTCCGGTCTTGGCGTTGATCACGAAATCGGCACCAAGGCGCGTGGCATGGGCCAACTTGCCGTCGTCGATGTCGATTGCGCAGACGAGTAGTCCCATGGCCTTCGCATATTGGATGGCCAGGTGACCGAGTCCGCCAGCGCCAGAGATTGCGATCCATTCGCCGGGCCGTGCCTCAGTCTGCTTAATCCCCTTGTAGGTCGTGATCCCAGCGCAGATCAACGGTGCGGCTTCGGCAGCCGAAAGACCGTTAGGAATATGGGCAACATAATTCGGGTCGGCGAGCAGGTAATCGGCAAAACCGCCGTTCCGAGTGTAGCCGCCGAACTGCGCCTGAGCGCACACTGTCTCCCAGCCAGTCAAGCAGTACTCGCAGTGACCACACGCCGAGTAAAGCCAGGGCACCCCGACCCGGTCGCCCTCTTTCACAATTGTCACACCGGCTCCAACGGCAGCGACAAGACCGATAGCCTCATGCCCAGGAATGAACGGGAGTGTGGGCTTCACGGGCCAATCGCCATGGGCGGCATGGAGATCGGTATGGCACACTCCGCACGCCTCGGTTTTCACCAGGATTTGGCCTGGTCCGAGAGAGGGAACGTCCCACTCCAGCAGCTCCAACGGTTTTCCAAATTGCTCGACAACCGCAGCGTGCATCTTGGGTGGCATGGACATCTCCTCCTTAAGTTCTTTGTCTCTGGGATTCGAGCTTAACAACGGAACTCTCGTTCTTCTGAGCAAGAGTGCTCACTCTCGCCTTGCCCTTCTGGTGTACCGTTCCGAAAGGGATATATGAATCACGATGAGTCACTGCGGAAACTTGAACACCTGATGGGGAAACAATGCGGAAGACGCCCATGATACGACTACTGAATTTTAGGCTCTGGTTTCGCTTCTGCCGAGTTAGAAATCTCGTCCGCAGGGCTGAAGATAAGAATTCTTGATCCATTCATGATCCACGAACTGTTTCCATAGCTTACCGAAACCGCTTTTTAGAGCCACCCGTGTCGCGTAGTCTCAGTAAACTTACCGTAAGCTGTGGCCCTTTCACGGCGGTGGCCTGCCCGAGCAAGTGTGCCGCAATGTGCCGTACGGTTCGAGCCACCATGCGCCAATACGGGCTTTCTCGATACTTCAGCAGAGTGCTTCCGTGCGGACTTGGTTGTGGGCAAGTGATTGATTCAGAAGCGTGATTGTACCTACCATGCTGATGGGTGGGCGTTAACTCCTAATCAGTAGATCCGCCTGCACTTGCCAAGCACCATCCCCAGCCTGGTCAAAAAGGTTGTAGCAGCCTACGGAACAGGTGAAGCGGGCAGACATCTCGGAACAGGTCCACTGGGTGGAGAATCCTCTATTCAGCGGAATACAGGCATAGCCGTCCCAGGATAATCAATCGGCTCTCAGAAGAAGAGCCGATTCTGAATCTCGGCGAGGTCCACAAGTCGAGAACATTCTGGATCGTCGTTCGCCACTTGGTTGATCCGCGTGTTCACGGCATAGCACCGCATCAGCCGGGCGTCGCAGGGTTTCACCCGGAGCTAGGACGCCCTCTCCAACCCCTGTTCTATAACGCTCCTTGTGCCAATCCGATCCAGTTCTTGGCACAGCATCTTCAGCTTCTCGGAGCGGTGGTGGTATTCGCGGAGTTGAGAATTTGTTAAGGGTGCTGGCTGTCTGAATGTCTCGATTTGAACGTTAATCAGCAGGCGGACTTCATCTTTGATGGCACTGGCTGGAGTTGTCATCGTGGGAGTCTCCAACGACGTTTTAGCCGCTAATGAACCGGAACGCTGATTCTGCGCCAAACTCTTCCCCTGTCTGCGTTAATTTTCCGTTAAATTCGCCCCCATCCAATTGACCAACCGCTCTTGAGGACTGACGGAAGCTATGCCGAGCGCGATGCGAAGGCGTCCCTGCCCTCTTTGAGGACCTCGTCCAACCAGTCGAATTCGATCTGGTGTTTGAGGCTCGGATTATTGATTTGGCAGTGTGCCTCGCCGCCTTCCGCTGAAGTGACCACGCGTTCCGTCTTCGGGCATGTCAGCTTCTCGAAAAACTCGTGGGCCATGGCGTTCGCGGATGCTCCTTCGCCTTCACCGCCGATGGATAAGAGCGGGCAAGTAATCTTCCCCTCAAGCCCGGCCAGAGTGTAATGGCTGAGATTGTCCAGGAAGGCGGCGAGTGACTTCCCAGCCATACCGCACCGTTCCTGAACGTTGGTCACAAAAAACTTCTTCATTGGATCGGAGAGATCCACCTTGCTTTCGAGGTCGTCGCCATGCGCGTCTTTGAGGCCCAGTAATGCCAGGAGGCTGGTCACCATCAGCGGCGACAGCGAATTTGCTATCACAGCGGCAATGCGCTTCTCGAAAGCCACCGCACGCGGGGCGAAGTATCCTCCCATGCTGTTCCCGGCGAGCGCCAACCGCTTCGGGTCAACGTCTGTGCGGGATAGAACATAATCGACAGCATATCGGGTGGGGACTTCATAGTCCGGGCGATACGTCAGAGTCTTGTCCGCGGCGAATGCGCCCACCTGTCCCGGGCCTTCCCACAACAATGCGTTGTAGCCTCGGCGAACTGCTGCGGCGCCGCCACCAAAGTCATACATTTCCTCGCAGGTAGAGTCGCCCCCTCCAAGAATCATTACTGTCGGACGCGGAAGACCGTCGACAGCGGCGCGCATGAAATACCCTGGCAGTGTCTTGCCGTTCTCGTAGGGAATGCTGACGGGCTCAATCTCCGGATCGAACAGCTTTGCTGCCTGCCTGAAGCATGAGCGGTGGTGCTGGTACATTTCGTTTTGGCGTGGGTCTTTGGTTTCGAGGTAGAAGAAGCCCGTTCTCCAATACACAGATGCACGCAGGAACGCCTCGCGAGCACTCACGATATGACCACCGCGAAGGCATTGAGTGGCTATGCCCTCTATCCTGTCTGCGGTGGTGGTCCACTCCACAGTCCAGCTTTCTATATCTTTGTCCTTAATCCGTCGTGCCGTAGAAAATGACTCACCGACTGCGCCGCCATCTCCATAAGCACCGGCTAACATACCTCTTGCCAGTTGGTAATCGAAGTTTGACTGGAAGAGTTGGGGCAGGCCCGGTGTGGCACTGAAAACCGTTCCGGCTCTTGTCGCCGATCCCGCCGATGCTGGAGCAGCGGCCTTTCCACCTGCAACACCTCTTAATTCGGAAGCCGGATTTGGATTCGTTTTCACTTCAGCCACGGGATTCATTTCAGTCTTCTCCTTTTCGTCCTGACGCTCTCGCTTCGCGGGCTACTCGATCAAAAGCGGGCGATCCAATGCCCAATATTGGGGATCAGGAGAAAATGTTCTGTATAGAAAGGAACACATTGACGCAATGCGATTCGATACACGATTGCGAGCCGAAGAGAGCGCCTTCAATCGAGGGGCATGTGCGGCTTCCACCATAAAACAGTCGCGGTGGAAAGCGGCTGTCAGTAAGTGGGAACGTTGACTTTCGACACCAAAGGATGAAATCATTATTTCGTCCAGCGGACCGCAGTTTTGTCCGTAACGTTCACGTTGCTCTCGCCTTCTACCGCATTCATTCATCCTTCATAGGAAGTTGCGTTCCGCACATTCGGAAGGCTTGGGAGGTCATCGCACCCGTGGTAACAGCCAAGAAATTCATCAAATTCGATGTGAAGAGATTCCTTTCGACCATCGACGGCGGCAGAAAGATCACAGCTTTTTCAAAGAAGCAGGCGATCTTTGTTCAGGGCGATCCGTCCGACGCGGTTTTTTATGTGCAGAAAGGAAAGGTAAGACTCACCGTTGTGTCGAAGAGCGGGAAGGAAGCCACGATAGGCATTATGAAAGAGGGGGATTTCTTCGGAGAAGGTTGCCTTGCAGGGCAGACTCTCCGCTTGTTCTCCGCAACCGCAATGACGGATTGCTCTGTGATGCAAATCGACAAGAAGTACATGATGGAAGTGCTTCACCGGGAACACGCTTTTTCCGATATGTTCGTGGCATATTTGCTGACACGGAACATCCGATACGAAGAGGATTTGGTTGACCAACTCTTCAATTCCAGCGAAAAGAGACTTGCCCGGATGCTGCTATTGCTGGCTCACTTCGGCAAGGACGGAAAGCCCGAATCTGTGATCCCCAAGATCAGTCAGGAGATGCTGGCAGAGATGGTGGGTACAACCCGCTCGCGGGTGAGTTTTTTCATGAACAGGTTTGCGGTTCTGCATATTAGGCAGGTCCAGCTTCGCGGTCTCAGTATCGAAGTCCGCAAATGCATTATCCAGCGAGTCAAGCACCCGCGTGAGATAACGCTCGCCCTCGGGTATGGCTGCAATCCGCCTTTTAGCTTCCTTCGTGCTCATTCCTGAACAAGCGGCAGTAAAGTATTCCAGATACGAGGCGTCCAGAGAGGCGGTGAACGCTTCCGCCAGTCCGGGTGTCAATTCGACATCTTTGACATCCTTCACGCGCACGCTCGCAACTTCGAGTTGCGGCGTTCCACAACAGTCCTTGTACTTCTTCCCCGAGCCACACCCGCATGGATCATTTCGTCCTGTCTGACTGCTCATTCTTCCCTCCGGCCCGGAATTGTATCCCTCTCACAACGCTAAAAGAACAATCTCCGCGAAAGTCGGTAGCGTCCGCACCGGGAGATTATGTCAGAACAATGCGATTGGGTGCATGGGTGCAACTGAGTTTGCGCCAAGATTCGTAAGCGATACCAGACCAATGAGTTAGCTATTGACTCTACTGAATTCGGGACCAGGGGGTCGGAGGTTCAAATCCTCTCTCCCCGACCAATTTTTTCCTTGGTTTAGGCGATCGCCTTCGTTGTCGCTACCCTGACAGATATTCCGCTGCTTCGGCAATATTACGACATTGCGACGGTCATGGAAGGCCTAGGCCGTAGATTGCTTAGCGGAGGTTCAGGTCGACGTAGTGGGCGAAGCTGGAGATCGCTACTTGGTCGTTGCCGGGTATGTAGAAGCCGAACTTGCCCAGGCTGAGATTAGCGCCGGGCTGCGTCCAGCGATCCAGGACGGTCCAACTTTCACCGTGCTTGATCTGGTGGACGAGCTCCGTGGGGCTAACGCGGATTTGGAACGTGCGGAAGCTTTTCCTGTCGCCTTTATCGGGAACTTTGATCTCGTTCGTTTTCTCGCCGTTGCGAATGACAGTACGGTAGAAGTTGTTGTCGTCCATCTGGAAGAGGACGTAGTTTTTGGGATCACTGTAGTTGAGCACCCATTGCAAGACTTGGCCCTTGATAGGCATCGCGGAAAAAACAAATGTGCCCGAGGCGGGAACGACTCCGTAAAGGACGAAGTCACCCCCTTTGCGAGTGAAAGAATCTCTCTCATGCTTCCAGGCGTCTGGGTCATCCCACTTCGACATACCGCTCGGGGCAAGAGACAAATCCAAAGTCTTCGATTGACCGGCTATGACTTCGAGCGTGGACGAGCGCGTAAATCTTTCGGCGGTTCGCGCAGTAAGAGTGTAGGTGCCGGGGTCAAGATTGAGCGGGACACCACTGCTTACCATTTTCAAAAGCTGACCTTTCACGATTGCAACTTTGGCGTCTGCGGGCGCGAAGGTAATTTTCAATTCTCCGGAAGCGGCTTCCAACGCAGCATCCGCAGCAGCGAGAGATATAGTTCCGCCCACAGCGAAGTGTCGCTTGAACTGCCGGGGTTTGAATCCCTCATTGCGCAGTTCGACGGTATGGTCTCCGGGATCGACGGCGGAGACGGAGAGCGTGCCATCGTGCTGAATGGTGCCGACGAGAGTTTGATCGACGAGAACCGTGGTTCCGGAAGCGCCGCCCTGGATGGTCAGCGAGGCCAGGCGAGGTAGCGGTTGGAGGTTGAAGATAAGCCTGGCCTGCTCGCCCTTGCGCATGCGAATCTTCTGTTGGGGAGCATCCTGAAAGCCGCTCTTAGAGACTTGTACAACGTAGTCCTTGAGCTCGAGATTCGGTAGGAGCAACTGGCCGGCCTGAGTGAGTTGCCGTTGAAGTTCTCCGTTGAGAAAAACTCTTGCGTCGTCTTGACCGGCAACGACAAGGAGCGTGCCCAGGTTGTGACCGGACTCGGCGGGCGGCCGATCATGGAGCGCGACTTTTCTGGCGGCGTCGTCGGAAGAAGCACCCAAAGCATGCAAAGACCGTTCGGGAGTCGTTTGTGCGGGCGCGGAGACGGCCGGAGCCGAGGCGCTGGGAACTGAGACCGGGGCAGAGGCCGCGGGGGCAGAGACGATCGGGGCAGAGACGGCTGGACCAGCGGAGGGAATCTCCGCTACCGGCGGAGCCTGATGTTTTCGCGTGAAGAAGAAGGTCGCTGCGACCAGGATCATCGCAGCGGCGGCGACGAGGATCAGCGTTGTTGAGTTCGACCTCATGGGCCGTTTTGGTTGGGAGGATTGGGATGTGACCTTCGCCGCCGGTGCGGAAGGCTCGGCGGCGGGAACGGTGGCTATTTGTGGCGGGGGGAGTTGCGGTTCTGGCGCAGTGGCAGGGACTTCGCCCGGCGGCACAATGCTGGGCGAAACTTTGCTAGGCGGGGAAATGCCGGTGGGAGCGTTTCCGGGCAGGATCGGGTTGGGCGGAGCCTGGCTCGGCAAAACCGGGCTTGGCACAATCGGGCTCGCCGGAGCCTGGCTGGTATCGGCGCGGGACGGCTTCGGAGGACTGGGGCGCGGGACGTGAAAAATGACGGTCGCGCCTTTGCTGTGCGGCGACGCGGTTGAACCATCCTGTGGGACTAATCCCAGCCGGTGCAGGAGACCATTGGCGACGGATAAGATTTCTCCATCCGTCCAATACTTGGCGGCCACCCCTTGTATGCGCTCGGCTAATGCTTGTTTTGCGGCGACGTCCGCCGCCCCTTCGATTTCGCTGTCCATGCGTCGCAGGTCTTCTAAGTCGCGGCGGCGGGACTGGCGCCGCTGAGCGCCCTGGTCGCGCTGGATCGCATCCTGGATCTGAAGCAACTTGGGATCGTTTGGATGAACGTCCAATCCCTCCGCAACCCAAGCCAAGGCTGCGAATAGATCGCCGGAGGACTGCAGCTTGCGCGCTTGCGAAACCCAATCCTCGACGGAGCTTGTTTTTTTTCGCTCGAGGACAAGGCCGCGGATAGTCTTGGCCGTGGGATGTGCAGGGTTCAGGTCGAGCGCCTGCTTGGCCAGCTTCTCGGCCTCCGACCAATCGGTTTCCACCATGGAATTCGCGTGCTCAACCAAGGCATTGGAAAGAATGGCGCGGGCGAGAGAATTGTTTTTATCCAGGTCGTAGGCTTTGCGCAACAACTGAATCGCTTCGGCAGACTTCTGCTGCGCGAAAAATTCCTGGCTTTCGGTGATAAGACGGTTGGCTTCGGCATTGCACTTGACGCCATCCTGGGCGAGCTTTTCCAATTCCGCCAGCTCCGCATCGTTGGGGAATTCGGCGACTGCGCCCCGCAATAAATCGAGGGCGCGAGCGTAGTCGCCCGAATGCAGAGAGATGTTGATCTGCTCAACAAGCTGCGTTTTGGATTCGGTGCGGGTTTGCTGGTCGCGTCTTTTCTCCAAGCGCTCTAACCTCGAAGGTCGACCTGGACATCGATTGTAGATGATGCGCAGGATTTCCAGTCATTCAGCGCATCGTTATCCGATCCTTAGCTCCCCGCGCAGGTGGGCCTAGCTGACAAGTTGAGCGAACTTGTCCAGGTCGATGTTGCCACCGGACACGATGGCTACGATCTTGCCTGGGCCCGCACGGCCCGAAAGACCAGCGGCGACTGCGCAAGCCGCGGCACCTTCGATAATAATTCGGTTCCGCTCCGCCACCATCCTCACGGCGTCCGCCGCTTCCGTCAGAGTGACCACCAATGATCCATCCAGCAGCTTGCGGGCGGCGTCGAACATGCCCGGGAATACCATCTTGCTCCCTATACCGTCGACGAACGAAGGCCGATATTCCACCTGTCGCGGCTCGCCGGCAGCCAGCGATGCAGCCAGCGGAGCTGCCGTTTCAATCTCGGCGGCGTAGATGCGTACGCGAGCAAGCTCTCGCAATACTGCGGCGATGCCGCATGACAATCCTCCACCGCCCCAGGGAATCACGACAGCATCTAAATCGGGAAGATCCTCCAACAGTTCCAGCGCGATTGTGCCATTCCCCGCCATGACGTCCGGATCATCGAAGGCATGAATGAACGTGGCGTCGATACCCGGGTAGGAACGAGTTTCGAAAGTTCGCCACCACTCGGCGAAAGGAACTTGGATTACGCGCCCGCCCATGCGTTCGACAGCGCGAATCTTGGTGGCCGGAGCGGTGTCCGGAGCGATAATCGTGGCGCTAACCCCGATCCGCCGGGCGCAGAATGCCACGCCTTGTGCCATGTTGCCGGCGGACGCGGTTAGAACTCCGCGAGCCAAGCGCTCGCGCGGGGTCCGTGCCATGACGTTAGCTGCTCCGCGAATTTTGAATGAGCCGATAGGCTGCAGATTTTCCAATTTCAGATACAAGTTCGCAGGCGTGTCCGCGTTGCACCGGATTAGCGGCGTACGCACGGCAGCCGATACAATGTTTTGCCGCGCTTCCTGCGCCTGAGCGGCGGTGATGGACATTTCAATATCTTAACCGCTTGCAGGCGATGATGCTCCCCACGTTTGCGGCAGTCATAGCAACGTAATTCAGGAAAATGCATCCATTAGAAATGCCGAAAGATCGCCAGCTTTCAGGACTCCTTCCGAACCAGGATCCGCAAAACGCGACTGAGAGCGTCTGCGTACCTTGGCCTCAAATAGAGGATTACGGCATCATCGGCAACTGCCGCTCCGCGGCCTTGGTTTCGCGACAGGGTTCGATCGACTGGCTCTGTTGGCCAAGATTCGATAAACCTGCCATCTTCGCTGCTCTTCTGGATCGCGATCGCGGCGGGCATTGGCGCATTTCTCCTGTTGGTTCCGCGACCATCGAACGACACTACATTCCGGATTCGAATGTCCTTCAAACTCGCTTTACCAATCACTCGGGAAGCGCAATTCTCACGGACCTGATGCCGAGTTCGTCGCGTGCCTCTCGGGAAAGCGTCCTGCTGCCTGATCATGAGATCCTGCGGAAAATAACCTGCAATACCGGTGAGTTGGAGCTTGCAATTGAATTCAAGCCCATGGCGGACTACGGCAAGAGGAAAGTGCAGATTCGCGATTTCGGAACACTGGGCCTGAGATTCGTGGTGGGCCACGCCGTTTATTGGCTGCGGAGTAGCGTGCTCCTGACGATTGCTGACGGGACCGCCTATGCTCGCGTTTCAATACGTGCGGGAGAGAGCCTGCGCTTCTCGTTCAGCTACTCCGAACAGGCTCCTGCGGTGCTTCCGCCGCTCGATGCATCGCTCGATGACCGGATCGATCATTCCGTGAAGGCCTGGCAAAATTGGGGCCGTCACGCGGTTTATGACGGAGAATATCGGGATACTGTGGTACGCAGCGCGCTCGCTCTCAAACTCCTCAGTTACGCCCCGTCCGGAGCAATCATCGCCGCCGCGACTACGTCTCTTCCAGAACTTCCCGGGGGAGATTTGAACTGGGACTATCGCTATTGCTGGTTGCGCGATGCTTCGTTCACCATCCGGGCACTGCTGGAGTTGGATTATTGGGATGAAGCCGAAGACTTCCTCGATTGGCTGCTGCGTGCAACCTCGCAGACACAGCCCAGGCTGAGAATTCTCTATTCGCTTTATGGAGATAAGGCGCCGGTGGAACGTGAATTGGAACACTTGAGCGGATATCGCGACTCGCGGCCGGTCCGCATTGGAAACGCGGCCAGAGATCAACTCCAACTCGATGTCTACGGGGAAGTCGTCGACGCTGCGGCTCAGTTTGCATTCCATGGCGGCCATCTCGACCGTGATATGCAGAGAGCATTGATCGGCTTCGGGGACTATGTAGCCCAGAACTGGGATCAGCCTGACGAGGGCATCTGGGAGCCAAGATGTGGGCGTCAGAATCACACCCATTCGCGACTTTTGTGCTGGACGGCGATGGACCGACTGATCCGTCTCGGTGAACGCGGCGTGCTGCGAGGTGCGCCCGTCGAGAACTACAAGCGGATTAGCAACTTGATACGGCGCCAGATCGAGGAACGCGCCTGGAACGAACAGATGCAGAGCTACGTCAGTGTGCTCGATAGCGATCAACTCGATTCCAGTCTGCTTCTGCTTTCCTGGTATGGCTTCGAAGAGGCCAAGTCCGCCCGGATGCGCGCCACTTACCGCGCGATCCGGCAGCATCTAGGTACGCCGGACGGTCTTCTTTTCCGCTATCAGAGGCTAAAGCCGGAGGGTACATTTACGATTTGCAGTTTCTGGGAGGCGGAGTATCTGGCGATGGGAGGAGGCACTCTGGAAGACGCTCAGCAGCTGTTTGCGCAATTGATGAAATATAAAAACGACTTAGGTTTATACGGTGAAGAAATCGATGCAAACACCGGCTTGGCGTTGGGCAACTTTCCTCAGGCCTTCACGCACGTGGGATTAATCGGCGCGGCCTTATCGATCGACCAAAGAGAGAAAGGGGAGCGGCAACTGGCACATCGTCCGCCGGCAGCAACCGAGCATGCACCTTCCGAGGTTCGCTCGTGAACTGGACAAGCTGGCTGCTTTCCGGATTCCTGGCGACCTTGGCTCTGTCGACTTTGTTGTCGGCCAGCCAAGGCTGTGGCTTCACGCGAATGAATCTGCCGTATCTGATTGGAACCTTCGTCACTCCGCAAAGGGAAAAGGCCAAAGTCTACGGCTTCATGATCCATCTGGCGAATGGCTGGTTTTTTTCTATCCTGTACGTGCTTGTGTTCGAGGCCCGCCACATGGCGAATTGGTGGTTTGGCGCACTTTTGGGACTGGCGCACGCGCTGTTCATTTTGACGGTTGGAATGTCGTTGATGCCCGGGATCCACCCACGAATGGCGAGCGAACAGCACGGTCTCAACGCGAACCGTCAACTTGAACCGCCCGGCTTCATGGCACTCAATTATGGAGTGCAAACTCCAATTTCCGTTTTCCTGGCGCATGCGCTGTTTGGCGCGATATTAGGATCGCTTTATCACCTTAGCCACGCCGCTGCGTAGCTCGATATTCCCATGACGATCCGCCGAAGGAGCGAAACGTTTTGCGCCATGGCTGATTTCTTGTTGCTTGACGGCTGAGCCTGATACGCTGTGAGCGCGACCCGCGGTTCAAAACCGCGAGGTCTCGCGGAGAATGACAGAAACTATGCGCGCCAACAGAAGCGACTGGGTTGCAATTTTCGCTAGTCTGGTTATTCTAACGACAATGTTGCAGGCAAAGACCAACATCACCAAGCAGCCGTTCGGGCATACCGTAGACGGAACCGCCGTCGATCTCTACACTTTGGCCGATGACAAGGTCGAGTTGCGCATCACAAACTATGGAGGGATCATCGTTTCGCTGCGCGCTCCCGATCGCAACGGAAAATTCGACGACATCGTGCTCGGCTACGACTCGCTCGATAAGTACATCGCCAAAACTGCTTATTTTGGAGCCATCATCGGCCGTTATGCGAACCGGATCGCGCATGGCAGCTTTCAACTCGATGGCAAGACCTATTCCATCCCCAAGAACGACGGCGACAATACGCTTCACGGCGGAATTGTTGGGTTCGACAAGGTGGTCTGGACGGCGCACGAGATAAAGAATGGAATCGAACTTACCTACGTGAGCAAGGACGGAGATCAAGGTTTCCCCGGCGCGCTCACGACCACGGTGCGTTACGCGTTGGATGGAAATGCCCTGCGGATTGAGTATTCGGCGACCACCGATAAAGACACAGTCCTGAACCTGACGAACCATTCCTATTTCAACTTGTTGGGTCAGGCGAAGGGGGAAGTTCTAGGGCACGTGGTGAAGATCAATGCATCCAGGATTACTCCCGTCGATGCGACTCTAATTCCTACCGGAGAGCTGAAATCTGTAGAAGGAACGCCCTTCGACTTTCGCACGCCTCACGCCATCGGCGAGCGCATCGACGCGAACGACGAGCAACTGCACTTCGGTTTAGGTTACGACGAAAACTTTGTGCTGGACCATCCGGAGGGTCAGTTGGCCGAGGCTGCCGAAGTATACGAGCCGACGACGGGACGCATTCTGAAAGTGCTCACCACGGAGACTGCTGTACAGTTTTATACCGGGAACCATCTCGATGGGTCGATTACCGGAAAGGACGGCCGCGTTTACAAGCCGCGCTTCGCATTTTGCCTGGAGACGGAGCATTATCCAGACTCGCCGAACCACCCTAGCTTTCCCTCGACCGAGTTGAAACCGGGACAGAAATTTCATAGCGTAACCGTGTATGAGTTCAGCGCCGGCTCGCGCTAAAGGCGGTAACCAGGGGGCATCGCTCTGAGCCGGCCAGGGAAGACGCATCTGGCAGTCGATCCTCATCTGATAAACCAGAGTCGCCGCAAGTTTCTTGTCCGCTGCTGCCAGGGAGCTTCGGCGGCAATCATTCCCGCCAGCCTGCGCGATTTTGCCTTCTCCTCCGCCTATTCCTTTGACTCTCCAACTTCGCTTCCCTCCGACCTCGGCTTCCGTTTGCACCCGCACTCTCCCACCCAGAGACCGCTCGACGCGACGCTGCTTAAAGTGCAGACTGACTTCGACGATTTCGTCACCGAAAAATACCATGACCGGATTGCCGCGATTCTCGCGGAATGGAGTTCGAATCTACTTCGTTCTCCGCAGGAAGCGCAGGCCATCGGAAAAAGTTTTGTAGCAGATTTCTCAGGTCCATCTCTGCGGCCGGCGGAGTCGCGGGTGCTGCGTTCCGGCGCGGCTTTGGAAGTTCACCAGAACAAATTCGAGACTCACGCAATTCTCGGACGAGATTCTTTTCTTCAAGAATTGAAATCTTCCTTGAGTGGTTTTTCGAAGATCGCGATCGCGGAATTCCAGGTAACGAGAATCGAAGCCAGTTCGACATCTACTTCCCCACTTCCGGCGACGGTGTACACTCGCGTGCGTTACGAACTGGTGGGAACCGGGGACGGTTATTACCGCGAGCAGCGCGTAGGGCACTGGGACTTGGAATGGGAAGCTTCGCCTTCCTCACCCGCCGCGCCGGAATTTCGCCTTCGTAGATGGCACGCACTTGACGAGACGCGAAGCCGCTCCTTCGCTCCCGTTTTTGTCGACATTACTGCCGCGGCGCTGGGCCGAAATGCTTCCTACGCTGCCCAGTTGCTTCGCGGGACGGATTACTGGCGGACCGTTCTTGATGGAGCCTGCGGCATCGATATCTACGGCCACAATGGAGTTTCGGTCGCCGATATCGACAACGATGGCTACGACGATCTCTACATCTGTCAGCCCGCAGGTCTCCCCAACCGCCTGTATCGAAATCGCGGAGATGGCACGTTCGAAGACATCACGGAAGCATCTGGCTTGGGGATCCTGGAGAACACAGCGTGCGCGCTCTTCGCCGACTTCGATAACAATGACCGCCAGGATGTAGTGGTCGTGCGCGCGAACGGTCCACTTCTGTTCGTGAATGAAGGCAACGGAAAATTTCGTCACAAACCCGGCGCATTTCAATTCGCCAATCCTCCGCAGGGAACTTTTACCGGCGCAGCCGTCGCCGATTACGACCGCGACGGTTGGCTAGACATTTATTTTTGCGTTTACATCTATTACCAGGGCACCGACCAATATAAGTATCCCGTTCCCTATCACGATGCCGAAAATGGCCCGCCCAACTTCATGATGCGGAACAATCGCGATGGTACCTTCCACGATGTCACCGCGGAATCGGGCCTGAGTCAAAACAACACGCGCTATAGCTTCTGCTGTGGCTGGAACGACTACAACCAGGACGGCTGGGCCGATCTCTATGTGGTGAATGATTTCGGCCGCAAGAATCTTTACCACAACAACGGCGATGGAACCTTTACCGATGTTGCTCCCGAAGCTGGAGTGGAGGACATCGGCGCCGGCATGAGCGTTTGCTGGCTGGATTATGACAATGACGGAGCCGAGGACATTTACGTCGGCGACATGTGGACCGCCGCCGGGGAGCGCGTTTCCATGCAAGAAATGTTCAAACAAGATGCTCCCGCAGACGTCCGAGCTCTATACCAGAAGCATGCGATGGGAAATTCGCTCTTTCGAAATAGCCAGCCTCACCGCGGCGGCACCTTCGAGAATAAAACCCTCCCGGCCGGAGTTGGAATGGGCCGTTGGGCGTGGTCGAGCGACGCATTTGATTTCGACCATGACGGCTATCCCGATCTCTACATCGCAAATGGGATGGTGTCAGGTGTCTCGCGCGAAGACTTGAATAGTTTTTTCTGGCGTCAGGTGGTTGCGAAATCACCGAATCAGCCGAAGCCCTCGCATGATTACGAGCAGGGATGGAGCGCCATCAACGAACTCATTCGTGCCGACGGAACCTGGAGTGGTTTCGAACGGAATGTCTTTTATGCGAACAACCGCGATGGAACGTTTTCGGATGTCTCTGCCGCGGTGGGATTGGACTTTCTCGAGGACGGCCGGGCATTTGCCCTCGCTGATTTTGATCGAGACGGTCGGCAGGAGGTCTTCCTGAAAAACCGTAACGGTCCACAACTGCGCCTACTGAAGAATGTAATCGAGAATCTTCCCGCATCCATCGCTCTTCGCCTTCGCGGTACGAAGAGTAATCGTGACGCGATCGGCACAGTAGTTACAGTAGAGAGTGAGGCTGGTCGCCAGACTCGCCTGCTGCAGGCCGGATCCGGATTTTTATCACAACATAGCAAGGAAGTGTTTTTCGGCCTCGGCGCGGCCAAGGGACCGGTGCGAGCATCGATCCGCTGGCCGCGCGGAACCATTCAGGAGTTTCATGACATTCCGCTGAACTGCAGAATCTGGATGGAAGAGGGGTCGAAAAAGTTCCGAGTGGAACCGTTCAAGCCGACAGCCTCATTGCGCAGCGAACTTGCGGCCACTCCGCCGCAAGAAGCGGAACCATCTCCCAACACCGCCGAAACGTGGCTGCTCACTCCCGTTGCCGCGCCCGATTTTTCTCTTCCCGACTTGGCGGGGAAAATGCAATCGCTGGCCGCACTTCGCAGAAAGCCGGTGTTGCTCAATTTTTGGGTCACGCAATCAGCAGATTGTCAGGAAGACCTGAAACTGTTCAACCGGCTCCATGCACGGTGGGCCGCTCAAGGTCTTCAACTCCTTACCGTGAACGTGGATGATCCTGCCGACCCCGAAAAATTGAGAGCGCTGGCGCGCCAGCAAAATCTTTCATTTACCGTCCTTCGCGGATCGAACGACATAGCCGGGGTTTACAACATTCTTTACCGCTACATTTTCGACCGCCATCGTGATCTCGGACTTCCAACATCGTTCCTTATCGATCAGGACGGGGACATCGTCAAGGTCTATCAGGGTCCGGTGAACGCCGAGCATGTAGAACAAGACTCCCGAAACATTCCTCGAACCGACGCAGACAGGTTCGCGCTCGCACTGCCTTTTCCCGGTGCTGCAGAAACCTATGAGTTTGAGCGAAACAATCTTTCGTACGGTTCCGTTTTTTTCCAGCGAGGATACTTCGACCAAGCCGCAACCTCGTTTCAACTTGCTTTGCGCGACGATCCATCGAGCGCCGAGGCCTGCTACGGCCTGGGAAGTGCTCAACTGAACCAGCAAAAGACGGCTGAGGCCCGGCAGAGCTTTGAACTTGCGGTCAGACTCCGCGCAAGTTATCCGGATACTTTAGCCAACGCCTGGAACAACCTCGGCCTTCTGGCTACGAGGGAAGGCCGGACGGAAGAAGCGATACGGTGCTTTCAGGAGGCATTGCGTTCAAGTCCTGCTCATCTGATTGCCCTCAACAATCTGGGCAACGCGTATCGTTTGCAGAAGGAATGGGAGAAGGCTCGCGACACTTTTCAGCGCTCTCTCGCAGTCAGCCCCGAAGATCCCGACGCGAACTATGGTTTGGGGATGGTGTTTGCGCAGGCCGACAACGCCGACCGCGCTTACGAATATCTGCAACGAGCTTTGAAGTCCCGTCCCGTTTACCCGGAAGCGTTGAATAACCTTGGAATACTTTATTTACGCACACGGCGAAGAGATGAGGCAGTTGCGACTTTTAAGGAATGCATCCGGGTAGCACCCACTTTTGATCAGTCCTATCTGAACTTGGCTAGAGTCTATATTGTCGAAGGCACGATGGATGAGGCTCGGTCCGTACTGCTCGAACTTCTCAAGCAACATCCGAATCACACACAGGCGCAAAGCATGCTGGCGCAACTTTCGAAATGACTTCATAAAACGTACGCCCGTCAATTCTTGGGTGTTGGCGCGGTCAGCAGATCCACAAACATCTTGTAAAACCTGTCGAGATCCAAATCATCCTGCACCTCGATCGGTTGTAGTTCGCCTTTAGGCCTCTCGCGATCTGTCCAGCTCAGCGTGTTGCCGTAATTAGCGCCGCGATCCAGATCGACATCCATGAATAGAGTTTCTTTTCTTGTAATCAGTGTCGGATCGAGCCAGGCCATCGCAGCCAGTTCGTCCCACAGATAATTGTAGTTGCCCCTCAAACGCCCATATTTGCCGATGTATCTCGCCGCCGGAGAGTCGCTCGCCTTGACGCGGTTAATCAGGTCGGCGCTCAGTCTCGTCTTCACTGAAATATCCACCGGCGTGCAAACAATTTTCTTCCATGGCGCCGTGAGCACCATATGCGCCGCTTCAGGATCGAACCAGAGATTAAATTCGTGAGTTGGTGAATTCACGAACTCAGGGTCATCAGTTCGCGGATTGAGGCTAGCGCCCATAAACACCATCTCCTTTGCCAAACCCGCAAATGTGGGATCGATCGAAATGGCGAGCGCGAGGTTGGTCATCGGGCCGCCCTCGTAAATAGTGATCTGGTTCGGAAATTTATGAACCATGCGGATGAGAAAGTGGGCGGCATCCTCGTCGGCGGGCTTTGTAGTGGGTTTACCTTCGGGCATCTCGCCCAACTGATCGGGTGGGTGATAAAACTTCGGAGTCCAGGCTCCCAGCCACGCTACGCTGCCATATTGTTGCTCCCATCGCTCTGTATCCAGTTTTGTCCTCACCAGCGGGAACTCCGCTCCCGGCACCACCGGGATGTCCGTTCGCCCGATGAGTTCAAGCATGCGCAACGTGTGCGCCAACTCGTCGTTGAGCCACTGGTCGCCCGTCACGACCGTGATGCCCAAGACCTCGGTCTGCGGCGACTGGATGAGAAGCAGCATGGACTGCTGATCCGTTCCAGCGGGTCCAGCCGCATCCTGATCAATGATGATCTTCCGCTTCTCCTGGGCGCCGTAAGTAAGGCATGTCATCATCAGCAACACGGTTGTCAGATACGGTATTCGGTAAGCCAGCATCGATAGCCTCTGCCTTTCGAAGGTAACAGATTTACTCATGGCAACGCCCGATTTACAAAACTGCAGCGGCATCAAATTGCGGATCATAGTTCGAGCGACTAGAATCCCGGACTGAGGCGCAAGCTACGCTCCGGCCGTCTTTCTAAAGACTTGCTTTATGGTCCGATTCAATATCAACGCCATCTGCGCCGTCGCAGTGAGCATACTTTTCTTTGCGGTGATGGTCCACGGACGATCTGCTCAACCACAGCTAAGTGAGTCCCAAACGGAAGCTGCGACACTGCATGGCGTGGTGCGGGATTCGGTCAACCGTCCGGTGGAGGGAGCTGCTGTCAGCTTGCGAGCCAAGGACGCGCAGATTCTCACCGTGCATACCGACTCAGCAGGAGCCTATCTCCTTTCGGAGATCCGCCCGGGGACATACGTTCTGCGGGCAGAGCTGGAGGGTTACGACCAAGCAGATTCAGATCCGTTCGTTCTTGCAGCGAAAGAGACTAGGACGATCGACCTCACTGTGAATGTTTCAAAAGTAGCCGTAGCAAAAGATTCGTCGAAGATGCGGCCCGAGTTCTTCGATGAACCGCATTTCACAGTGGCGGGCGTTACCGACACAACGAATCTCGGCGGCCATGGTTCCGATGTGGTTGCCCGAAACCGAGAAGCATTAGCTCAGGCAACCGCCGCGCTCAGCAAACAACCGGACGCCAATTCCGTGCCTGATTCTTCCGGAGCCACGACGGAAAAATCTCTGCGTGAGGCCGCTGCGCGTCAGCCTGAAGAGTTCGACGCAAATTATCGTTTGGGTAAGCTTTTGGTCGATGAAGCCAAAGTGCAGGAAGGGATCCCATACCTCGAACGCGCATCCGGGTTGAATTCCGGCAATTTTGACAACGCCTACGAACTGGCCCTTGCTTACTCCGGAACCGGGAACTATGCTCAAGCGCGCCGCGAAGCGCGAGCGCTTCTGGTCGCCAGGGGCAGGTCTCCTCAGGAGAAAGCCGAGCTGCACCACTTGCTCGGCGATGCTGACGAGAGATTAGGCGATGCCCTGGAAGCCGTTCGTGAGTATCAGAGCGCAGCTGAACTCGATCCCAGCGAAACGAATCTCTTCGATTGGGGATCAGAGCTCCTCATCCATCGCGCGGCGGACCCTGCGATTGAAGTTTTCACAAAAGGCAATCAGTTGTTCCCACATTCCGTCCGGATGCTGACCGGCCTGGGAGCGGCTTGGTACTCTTTCGGTTCCTACGATCAAGCGGCACGGCGCTTGTGCGAGGCGTCTGACTTGAATCCCGACGATCCGGCCCCATATCTGTTCATGGGAAAAATGCAAACTGTCGAGGCTGCGCAGTCAGAGGCGATCTTGCAGCGGCTCGCGAGGTTTGCCCAACTCGAATCGCAAAATGCTCTGGCCAATTACTATTACGCGGTCAGTTTGTGGAAGCAGCGGAAGTCGCCGGACGACATCGAAAATGACGAGAAAATAAAGTCGCTGCTGGAGAAGGCTGTCCACCTCGATCCCAAGTTCGGCCTCGCATATCTCGAACTAGGGATTGTTTATTCGCAGGAAAAGAACATTCCGAAAGCTATCTCCGCTTTGCAAACCGCGATCGAAGCCACGCCGCAATTGGAACAGGCACACTACCGCCTGGCCCAACTCTACCGTCAAAATGGCGAGACGCCAAAAGCCAAGGCGGAGCTGCAGCTTTACGAGCAGATATCGGCTGAAAAAACGAAAGAGACCGAACGCCAGCGGCACGAGCTGCAACAATTCGTATATGAGATGCGGGACCGGCCGCCTGGCTTGCAACCGCGATGAGCCTTCACTCGAATCAATGCGCAGCAGGAGTCTTGGCGCTCATCAAGTCTACAAACATTCGATAGAACTTTTCCAAATCCAGGTCCACCTGAATCTCGACAGGATGCGCAGCGAGCGGCGGTTTGTCTCTTTCCATCCAGGTCAGCGTGTTGCCGTACCCGGCTCCATGATCCAGATCTACCTCCATGTAGAGAATCTCGCTCTTGGTGATCAGAGTCGGATCGATCCACGCCGCGGCAGCAAGCTCGTCCCACATAATGTCGGCCCCCGGAGAATACATGGCAAACCGCGAGAGATAGTGAGCCAGCGGGGTCCCGCTTGCCTCGATCTGCTTGACGATGGCTGGCGTTAGATGAGTCTTGATGGAGATGTCAGTAGGCGTGCAAACGATCTTCTTCCACGGGGCGCGCAATACAATCTCCGCTGCTTCGGGGTCGAACCAGAAATTAAATTCGTGACGCGGATTGTTCGCGAACTCCGGATTGTCCGTGTTCGGGCTCAGGCTTCCCCCCATGAAGACCAGTTCCTGCGCCAGTTCAGGGAACTGCGGATCGATCGATGTCGCGACCGCAAGATTGGTCATCGGTCCGCCCTCGTAGATCGTTACTTCGTGCGGATACTTGTGTACCATGCGGATCAAAAAATGTGCGGCGTCCTCGTCACTCGGCTTCGTCGTGGGCGACCCTTCGGGAAGCGTCGGCACGACGAACGGCTCATGCCACCACCGATCGTCCCACGCGCCCGCGTACGCAACTTTCCCGTAACGCTCCTGCCAAATCTGACTCTCGTCGCGGCGGCGCACCAAAGGGAATGCCGCTCCCGGAATTACAGGAATATCGGCGCGGCCGATGATCTCGAGCAAGCGGAGCGTGTGTGCAACTTCTTCATCGCGCCACTGATCCCCGCTCACCACTGTGATCCCCAGGACTTCTACCTGTGGCGATTGAATCATCACCAGTAGCGTTTGCATGTTGCTGCCGCCGGGGCCCGAGCAATCCTCGTTGATGATTACCTTGCGCCGAGCCTGAGCATATCCAGAAGCACCTCCGAGAAGACTGATCCACAGAACCAGCAGGGCGAGTCTCCTTTCACAACGCCACATTGTTCCTCCCGCACATTTTGTGATTTGCAAAGTGAAGGGCAGGCTGCTGATCCAGCCTGCCCTTAGTAGCGGCGCTATTTCCTCGTTAGAAGTTAAGTTTCAAGGCAAACTGGACTAACCGCGCATTGTTCACCGTTTGGTTGATCACTCCGAAACTGGACTGAGTACTTATGTCCTGCTCTCCGGTGCCACCGAAACCCTCGAGGAAAAACTGCGGGTGGTTGAAGAGATTGAAAAACTCAGCCCGGAATTGCAGATTCATGCCCTCGCGGAAGGTCAACGGAAAGTCTTTGATCACTGAGAAATCCGTGTTTACAAAACGTGGGCCGTAAACGGGTGCCCGTGGGGCTGTGCCGAGCTCTCCAGTTGGGGCCTTCGCGAAAGCGCAGGGATTGAACCAATTCTGCAGGGTATGGATCTTCGTTGGGCAGCCCGTAGATCCACCTTCGTTGCCCGCCGTATTCGGGTCGCCGACTTGGTTCGGACGCTGGAAGGTGTTGCCGTTGTAAGAGAAGAAAACGCCCGACTCGTCGGCGCTATCGACCACAAACAGCGGGAAACCGGAGGTAGCCCTTTCAATCAAGTCCAGCTGCCAATGGCCCAGAATGGCATTGGTAGCTCCATTCCAGTTGCTGCCGTAACGCTTGCCCTGTCCGAATGGCAAGTCGTACAGGACGCTGGCGGTGAAACTGTCATTCAGGTTCAACTGAGACAAGCCCCAATCTAGTTTGTTGAATCCGGGCAGCGGGTAGTACATCGCGCCGGGATTGGTGCCCAGGCCGTCCGTCAGACCGGAATCGAAATTGCGCGAGTAGGTGTAGCCGAACAAGGCGTAGAGCCCGTGCCGCGTGCTCTTGGTCTCAGCTTTAACCTGCAGCGAATCGTAACGCGCCGCGCCAATGCTGTTGTTGGTGTCGACGCTCTGAAAGGCTGCGGCGTAGGGGAACGACGGGAATCCGCAACCCACAGTGTAGCCCGGGACGAAATTGCTGCCACCTGGGCAGGCACTTGGAGAGCTTATGTTTTCGTTCAGTTGGCTTACCAGAATGTGGGCGCTGCGTGAGCCGCCATAACCTACCGTGAGCACCACATTCCCCGGCAGCTGGCGCTCAACATTCAGATTGAATTGTTGAATGATCCCCTGCTTGAAGTCGCGGTTCTGGGATTGGATCGTGCCCGTGTACGATTGGGGATTCACAGGCGAGCTAAAAACGGCTCCGCCCGCAACGGGCGTGGTCGAAGGCGTTCCGGCCGGGAGAAGGAAGCCGCCCGACAGAGAACCCGCCGCAACGCCGTAGGTTAAACAAAACGTACAGGGATCCACTTCCGCGTAGAACGGCGGATTCTGCCACAGGCCCTGCCCACCCTGATTCCACGCGGAGTCGTGGATGATACCGTAGCCCGCGCGAATAGCGGTCTTGTCACTACCCATCGGCTTCCACGAGAATCCAATGCGCGGTTCGAGAGAGGTTTTATCGAACTGAATGCCCACCCGGCCATCAGTGGGAATGCAGACCGTACAGGTGCTCAATGCGGGGCTACCCTTCGGGACGTACCACATGAGGTTCTGAACGTCGAAGTTCGCCTGCCGATTTTGGACCTCGGTCTCCGGCGTGGCCAAAGCCCAGGCAAACCCAAGATTGAGGGTTAAGTTGCTGGTCACGCGCCAATCATCCTGGACGAAGGGACGAAACAGTTTCCAGCGGCGCCCAGTGGTGGCTCCGAGAAATGTTTGGTCGTGGGCCGCAAAAGCGCCGAGCCCCCCAATCAGCGTGCCGGCAATGTCGTCATTGGTTCCGGAGCCAGTCTGTACGATAAAACCATCCTGAAATGCGTTGTTTCTTACATTCATTTCCTCGGCGCGAAACACGACGCCGAACCGGATGTTGTGCTTGCCGCGAATCAGATCCAGCGTATCCGAGACTGAATAGACGTTGGTCCCTCCCTGGTAAGGCGCGTATCCGCGGTCACCAATAGAAAAGTAGGCGGACATATCGAACGAGGTCAGGCCACAGCTTACGCACTCTTGCGACGCCTGATTCAGACTCGCCGGATAACCGGTGATGTTATCGCACGAACTGGCCAGATCGGCGCCCGGAATTCCAAGCGCCGCCGCTTCGCAGGTTCCGGTGCCAAAGGAAAGAATGTGGTTGAAAATTCGGTTGTAGCCAACATTGAGCTGGTTAATCATGTTGGCGGAAAAGACGTGCGTCTCCGAGAGCGCTAGATTGCGGCCATGGTTTTCGATGTGCTGGTTGCTGCCAAAAGCGTTTTGTTCGGACCACGTGGGCGAGCCGCCGGGAACAAAGTTCGTCGCCTGATCGTAGCTGAAGCGCGCAAATGCGGAGTCCTTGCTGGAAAAATTGTGATCCAGACGAACGTCCCAGGTGCCTTCATTGAGTTTCCGCACCGGCTCGTTAATGTAGTTGTAGCCTGCGGCGCTCGCATTGGGCGCAGGATAAAGCTGAACCACCTTTGCGGCGATCGGATTGATTAGGGCGGCGGGAATTACGTTGCAGGCAGTAAAGCCTGCGCCTGGCGTCTGGCCTCCGGTGGAGGTCGGCGTCTCGGGAAGACCGGTCGCAGTGCTGCATTGAAAAGGGCCTGTGATGGGGGCGTTGCCAGGCGCGGGACCGAAGGCATATGGGAAAGGATTCGTAATTGAGACGCCAAGCGGGTCTTTGCTGAAGTCGTAATCGCCATTGGCGTCGGGTGTCGTCATTCCCGCGGTCGGAACAAATCCGGTGAACGGCACCCCTTTCCGCTGCATCTTGGCCTGGTAGTCAAGAAAGAAGAAAGTCTTATCCTTCTGAATCGGGCCGCCCAGCGAACCGCCGAACTGGTTCAGATTGAATTTCTCCACCGAGGTGGCAAAGTAGCTGCGTGCATCTAAATCCGTGTTGCGAAAAAATTCAAACAGCGATCCGTGAAATTTGTTCGATCCCGACTTTGTAGTAACCAATACCGTGGGACCTGCGCGTTCTCCGTATTCGGCGGAGTAGTTGTAGGTCAGAACCTTGAACTCCTGGATGTCGTCGATCGAAGAGAAAATCGCAATCCCGCCTTCATCCAATTGATTATTGTCGTTGCCGTCGAGCAGCCAGTCGGTCTCCTGTTCGCGCGAACCGCCCGAAGAGAGCGAGAAAGAGCCGCGAGTAGCCGCTTCGCTGCTGGCCGCGCTCGTGAAGAAGCTCACTGGACTGGTGGATGACGTCGTGCCCGGCGTCAAAGTCGCCAGCTGCGTAAAGTTGCGACCGTTCAACGGGAGGTCCGCGACTTGCTCGGAGGTGATGACTTGGCCCAGCGTTGGATTCGTGGTCTCCACCGCCACTACGGTGCCGCTCACCTCAACCGACGTACTGACCGATGCAGGCGCGAGCGAAAAATCCAGTTCGCGATGCTCGTCGACCTGCAACCGAACATCCTTCTGCTCCGTCGTCTGGAAGCCCTGCGACGTCACTCGAATTGTGAACTGGCCTACCGGCAGTAGCGGAATCAGATAAAGCCCCGAGTCGTCCGTCTTCGCCTCGCGTGAGAGGCCCGTATCCTGCGAGGTGACGTTTACTGTTGCCCCCGAGATTACCGCTCCGGCCTTGTCGGAAACGGTTCCTGTGAAACCGCCAGTCGCTTGTCCGTGCATTTCCGGACAGACCGCGAACACGAGGGAACAGAAAACAACACCGAGCAGCGCCCTTTTATTCATACCACCCCTTTCGGCGGCCCCACACCGAATGACGAATCAAATCTCCGTTACGTAGGTGAAAGAGTTGGAGGTCTTGGACCGTAGAACGGCCTTATAAATGGCAGGTACTTCCGAAGTCAAGACTTTTCGGCACCGAGACGTCCAACTCTCAGCCAAAATTCCGAACCGGCACAGAAGAATATCCGCAACGACTGTCTCTCACGGTTTCATCGCGCTCAACTCTTTAGAACGGGCGGCCCATTCCGAGTCGAAGCGTACGCGATCATAGAAGGATTTTTGAGTTCCCACGCCCGTTGTCGACAGTCCCGCGTAGAGATTGGCGCGCTGCACGGCCTCTGTTTCCGGAACTCCGTCGGCCAGAAATACCGCAAAGCTGCCAATGAACGCATCACCTGCTCCCGTGCTGTCGATGCTTTTTACGGCGAACGCAGGCACATGCTGGCTACCCTCACGACCTGCAAGAAGAGAACCTTTCGCCCCTAGCGTTATGATGACGCGGCGAATGCCATCGCTTACGAGTTTGCTCGCGCATGTCTTCGCGTCGTCGATGTTCCGCACCGGAATCCCCGTGATGTTCTCGGCCTCGCTCTCGTTCGGAACGAAATAATCGAGACCATTGAGTGCGCCCATGTCTACCGGCTGGCCGGGCGCCGGGTTCACAATGCAGCGGATGCCGTGCTTTCTCGCGAACTCTACTGTGTAGTAGACCGTTTCCAGCGGAATCTCAAACTGCAGCACGATGCAGTCTGCGCTTCTCAACATTTCTGCAGCGGCGTCGACATCGGCCGGTCTCACTGCGTCATTCGCTCCCTTCACCACGAGAATACGGTTCTGCCCATTAGGCTCGACAAAAATCGGCGCAACTCCACTGGACAATCCTTCCACCTGCTTGACGTGAATTGTATCGATTCCCAGCTTCTTGAAGTTTTCGATGGTCGCCGGTCCGAAGAGATCGCTGCCAACTCGCGCCACCATGAAGACGTCCGCACCGCAAAGGCGTGCGGCGACGGCCTGGTTCGCACCCTTTCCCCCGAATCCCAGATCGAATCTCTGGCCGAAGATGGTCTCTCCGGGCTTCGGAAACCGGTCCGCAAATGTAGTGAGGTCGATGTTGGCGCTGCCGACAACAGCAACTCGAGATCGACGAGACATGGGTTCAGAGAATTCCGCGACCGCCGAGTCTATTTGGCGCTCCTGCTTGTGTCAACGGAATAGCGAAGCAAAAAAGATTAGCGATGCTAGGAAAAAGAGGCGGGAAACTAACCTCGCGCTTGCGATTACTCACCGTAAGGAACCCAAATGTTCTTCACCTGAGTTGCATGTTGCAGGAACCATCGGCCCTCGCCTTGCTTCGCATCAAACCAGTCAATGACGCGGCCTTCGTTGGTGAATACCTGCTTCAGATTGCCTACAGAAAACGATTTCGCTGCCACTGCACTGGATTCGTCCGAAAAGCACCAGATCGCGTCGACGTCGTCGTGTTCGGCGAGCGTCTTGAGCAGTTCAGAAGTGTGACCGGTGACGATATTGACGGCGCCATCCGGCAAATCACTTGTATCGAAGACCTGGTAGAGATCTCCGATGATGAGCGGGTACGTTTCCGACGGGATCACGATGGCAGTATTGCCGGCAGCCAGAACCGGCAAGACGACAGAAAGCAAACCCAAGAGCGGCGCATCGTTGGGACAAATAATTCCGACGGTCCCGATCGGCTCGTTCATCGCGAGTGCAATGGTCCGCGATGGAGGGTTGTGGACCGCGCCATCAAACTTGTCGGCCCACGCGGCATACGAAAATATGCGCTCGATGCTGGCCGCGACTTCCTTGGCCGCCTGGGCTTCGCCAACCGCTGCCGACAGCCGGCCAGCGATTTCTTCCTGCCGCAGCGAAAGATTTTCCGCCATGTAATAAAGTACCTGGGCGCGATTGTGGGCCGTAGTCTTCGCCCAACTTGCAGCCTTGCGAGCGGCTTCCACTGCGTTGCGAATATCTTTTCGATTGCCCAGCGGTGCGTCGCCAAGCAATTCACCCCGCTTCCCGCGAACTTCGAAGCTGTATCCGGAATCCGGTCTCGCCTGCTTGCCTCCGATGTAAAGCTTCACCGTGCGGTCGATCGCCGCGTCTCCTTCTTGTTTTGGCGCCGTAGGCTCACTCGGCACAGGCTCCGCGGCGTGAAGTGCAGGAGCGTGCTTGAACCAAGCTGGCTCGAAATATTCCAACAGACCCTCCCGCCCCCCCTCGCGGCCATAACCACTCTCACGATAACCGCCGAAGCCGCACGCCGCGTCGAACATGTTCGTGCAGTTCACCCACACCACGCCGGCTTTAATTTGCGCCGCCACCTGTAGAGATACGTTGATGCTCTCACTCCATACGCAGGCCGCCAGGCCGTAAACCGTGTTGTTGGCCAGTTCTACCGCTTCGGCGGAAGTGCGAAATGTCATCGCTGCGAGCACTGGCCCAAAGATCTCCTGCTGCGCGACGATCGATGCCGGATGCACGTTGCTCAACAGAGTTGGAGGAAAGAACAGTCCACGCGACGGCATCTCGATTTGAGGTTGCCAACAATTTGCCCCTTCGGCGATTCCCTGGTCTACCAGGCGGCGAATGCGTTCGAGTTGCACGGGAGCAACGATCGCCCCAATATCGATGGCTTTATCCAGCGGCGGACCCACGCGAAGCGTACTCATGCGCTCGCGAATCTTCTCCAGGAGAGCTTCTGAAATGCTTTCCTGCATCAGCAGTCGCGACCCCGCACAGCAAACCTGCCCTTGGTTCAACCAGATTCCATCCACCAAACCTTCTACCGCGCTGTCCAGATCGGCATCTTCGAAAACCACAAAGGGAGATTTGCCGCCTAGTTCCAGCGAAAGTCGCTTGTGGCTGTTAGCGGTCGCACTGCGAATCGCACGGCCCACCTCGGTGGACCCCGTGAAGGCAATTTTGTCTACGCTCGGATGTTTTACCAACGCCTCGCCAGTGGAACCATCGCCCGTGACGATGTTGACGACTCCCGGCGGCAATCCAATCTCTTGGCAAATCTCGGCAAAGGCGAGTGCGGTAAGCGGCGTGAACTCCGCTGGCTTCAGGACGACTGTATTTCCTGTTGCGAGGGCGGGTGCAATTTTCCACGCTAGCATGAGCAATGGAAAATTCCACGGAATGATCTGACCGACGACCCCACAAGCTGTGTAGTCCGGAAATTCACTCTGCAACAGTTGTGCCCATCCCGCGTGATGATAAAAATGGCGCACCACCAGAGGGATATCGATATCGCGGCTCTCTCGAATCGGCTTGCCGTTGTCGATAGTCTCAAGCACCGCAAGCCGCCGCGAATGTCGCTGAATCGCCCGGGCCAAAGCATACAAGTATCGAGCTCGCGCGTGCCCGGTAAGAGACTGCCACTTTGGAAAAGCATTTCGCGCAGCCTGGACCGCGGCATCGATATCGGCAGATGACCCCTGGGCAACCGTCGCGATCCTCTCTCCGGTAGCAGGGTCGGTCGAGTCGAAAAATGCGCCTACAACCGGCTGGCGCCACTCCCCATCAATAAAGTGGCCGAATCGTCGTTGATAACGGTCGAGCCAGGCCAGCGCATCTTTCGGATCTTCGGGCGCCGGGCCATACTCCATGGTAAGGAATTTTTCAGCTATGCTCATGCGCGCTTTCCGCTTTCTTCCTCGATCTTCGTCTGCACATGCTGACTATGCAATCGGATGCCGGTAATCCGCCGAGTACCGGCCTGTGGCGTAGTGCTCCAACTGCCGTTCGATATCATTCAAAAGTCCGCTTGCTCCGAAGCGAAACAGTTCCGCTTTCATCCAAGCTGTTCCCAGCTCCTCTTTCATCAGCGCCAACCATTCCGTGGACTGCTTTGCCGTGCGAATTCCTCCGGCAGCCTTGAAGCCGACGGCCATACCGGTTTCCTGGGCATATTCGCGAATGGCTCGCGCCATTACGAATCCAACTGGAAGGGTGGCGTTGATCGATTCTTTGCCGGTGGAAGTCTTGATGAAGTCCGCGCCCGCCATCATCGCCACAAAGCTTGCGCGCGCCACGTTGCGCAACGTGACCAGGTCGCCCGTGCCCAGGATCGCCTTCATGTGGCAATGTCCCGCGGCCTGCTTAAATTCAGCCACCTCATCGTAAAGCTCTTGCCATTTGCCGCCGAACACATGAGCCCGCGTAATTACGATATCGATCTCATCTGCTCCCGCTTCCACCGAGCGGCGAATTTCTTCAACCCGCTCTCGCATGGGTGATAAGCCGGCGGGAAATCCCGTGGAAACCGCAGCCACGCGAACCCCGCTGCCAGCAACCGCTCGCACCGCAGTTTCAACGAAGCGGTGGTACACGCAAACCGCAGCTACTTTGATGTCGAGATCTTCGATCTGAAGACACTTTAGAAGTTCACCTTGAATCGGTTGCCGCGCCTTCGCACACAAGCGTCGCACGCGGTCGTCCGTGTCATCTCCGGAAAGCGTCGTCAGGTCCATGCAGGAGATGGCACGCAGGAGCCAAGCGGCTTGCCATTCTTTTTTCACCGTTCGCCGCGCAACGTGTGTTTGCGCTCTGCGTTCCACCGCGCTGGTGTTCACACGAACTTGTTTTACCCAATCAAGATTTAGAGGGATGTGGCGGTTGGAGAGCAGAGGCCGTCCGGAGAGCGTGGCGATGGGCGCTTCCGAATCGGGCGCGAGTTTGTCCGGCGCCCCGCGATTCGGGCGGTCTGCGACCCCGTAGCGCCTCTTTTGTTCCTCTGACACCGCTCTTGCATTGTACGGCAGAAGGTCAGCCCGCCGCAGTTTTCTGCTATAGTTTCGTTCCTCGGAGGTCCCGTCTCATGCCTAGAAATGTGCGCTGTGCCTTGATTCAGACCAGCAATGCGCTCAGCACCGATCGCCCCCTTGCCCAGATCCGAAAGGCGATGATCGACAAGCATCTCAAATTGATCGAACAGGCGGCGCGAAAGAAAACACAAATCCTGTGCCTCCAGGAACTTTTCTACGGACCTTACTTCTGCGCGGAGCAGAATGCGCGCTGGTACGAATTGACGGAGCGAGTGCCTGAGGGTCCTACGGTGCGCATCATGCAAAAACTGGCCGCGAAACATCGCATGGCGATTGTGGTTCCAGTTTACGAGGAGCAGATGCCCGGCGTTTATTTCAATACTGCAGCGGTGATTGACGCCGATGGCAGTTATCTCGGCAAGTACCGCAAGCATCACATTCCGCACTGCCATCCCGGCTTCTGGGAGAAGTTTTATTTCACTCCCGGTGATCTTGGATATCCAGTCTTCGAAACAAAGTATGCGCGGGTCGGCGTTTACATTTGCTACGATCGCCATTTCCCCGAGGGCGCTCGCATTCTGGGGTTGAACGGCGCGGAGATCGTCTTCAATCCTTCGGCCACGGTTGCGGGTCTCTCGGAATATCTCTGGGAACTTGAACAGCCCGCGCACGCGGTAGCCAACGGTTATTTTGTGGGAGCCATCAATCGCGTGGGCGTTGAGAAGCCATGGAGTATTGGAGAGTTCTACGGCAAGAGCTATTTCTGCAATCCGCGCGGCAAAATTATCGCCCAGGCCAGCCGCGACAAAGACGAAGTCCTGGTCGCGGACCTCGATCTGGACATGATCGCGGAAGTCCGTAAAGTCTGGCAGTTCTTCCGTGATCGCCGGCCGGAAAGCTACGGTCCGATTACAGCGCAGACGGGTGAGGCAGCAGCGGCGGACTAAGCAAAACTACTGGATCCGTTTTTCTTAGCTGAATATTCGCGCCATTCCCTGAATCTAAACTCATGACGACGCCCGATATTCCTCATCCTCAATCTCGCATCGAATCCAGCCCTCTTTACAATCCTGACCTTGCGCCCGCTCGCGCCGACCGCCGGCATTGGGGAACGTATAACTTTGCAGCGCTATGGATTTCAATGTCCGTCAACATCCTCACCTACATGCTGGCTGCGAGTTTGATCCAGGGTGGGATGAACTGGAAACAAGCGGTGATGACGATTTTCATCGGCAACGTGATCGTTCTGGTGCCGATGTTGCTGAATTCGCACCCCGGCGCCAAGTACGGAGTTCCATTTCCAGTGTTGGCTCGCGCATCGTTTGGCGTGCTGGGAGCCAACTTGGCCGCCGTCCTCCGTGCGCTGGTGGCGTGTGGATGGTTCGGCATCCAGACATGGATCGGTGGCGAGGCAATCAGCACGCTGCTGGCAACGCTCGCGCCGGGATGGAAGAATTTTCCCTACGCCACGGCTGTTTGCTTTTTTCTGTTCTGGCTCATCAACCTCGCCGTCATTCTGATGGGCATCGAATCCATTCGGATTCTGCAGGGGATTAGCGCCCCCGTATTGCTGGGAGTTGGTTTGTTGCTCTTGGCTTGGGCCTATCACCGTGCGGGCGGCTTCGGTCCCATGCTGGCCGCGCCTTCTCGCTTCACCAACCTTGCCGGCTTCTTGAAATTTCTAATCCCCGCCCTGAACGGCACCGTGGGATTCTGGGCCACAGTTTCGTTGAATATTCCTGATTTCACGCGATTCGCGCGAAATCAGCGCGAACAGATTATTGGCCAGGCCCTGTCGCTGCCGACGACGATGACTCTCTACGCTTTCATTGGTATCGCCGTCACCTCGGCCACGGTCGTGATTTATGGCACTGCTATCTCCGATCCTGTCCAACTGCTCAGTCGTTTTCATTCTCCCGTCGCCGTCGTGATCTCGCTGATCGCGATTCTGCTGGCCACGCTGAACGTCAACATTGGAGCAAATGTTGTTTCGCCGGCGAACGACTTCTCCAATCTGTGGCCGCGGAAGATCAGCTTCCGAACCGGCGGAGTGATCACCTGCTTCATAGGCATCGCGCTGATGCCGTGGAAACTACTCGCGGACTACAACACATTCATTCTCGGCTGGCTGGGTGGATATGCCGCATTTCTGGGGCCGGTCGCAGGCATCATGATCTGCGACTATTTCGTCGTGCGGAGATGTGTTCTGCAAGTGGATGATCTGTATCTTCGCGGCGGAATCTATGAATATTCCAAAGGAATCAACTGGCGCGCGGTAGTTGCTCTTGCGCTTGGAGCAGGTACTGCTCTGGTGGGACTAGCTGTACCGTCGGTGCGTGTTCTTTATGACTACTCGTGGTTTGTTGGCTTCGCCGTTTCCTTTGCCATCTATTACGCGATGATGAAGCTTCAGCGCCGGGCTGTCTTGTCACCGATGGCGGCTTCCTGACTTCAGCGTTTCGTCTTCTGGAACGCAGACGAAACCTCGCGCTGATAAATGTCGAGCGATTCTTCTTCGTCTCCACACATCAAATACAAGTTAAACTGCGTAACTCCCGCGCTGGCGAGCTTGCGCAGCCTCTCGTGATGAGCCTTCGCTGGCCCCACAACGCAAAACCGATCGACCACCTCGTCAGAAACAAAATTGGCATTATCACTTTCAACCACGCAGTGATGAAGGTAGTCGTAGCCGCCGCGGTCCTGCACGTAAGAAGTGAGCGCCGGAGGCAAATCTTCCGGCTTGTACTGCCGTATCAGGTCCATCACGTGGTTCGAAACCAGTGCCGGAAACCAGCGCACGCGTTCGCGGGCAGCCGCCAAGTCATCAGAGACCCAAACCGGCGCCGCTGCCATCACTTCGATTTGTCCAGGGTCCCGGCCCGCGGCCCGCGCACCTTCCTTCACAAAGCCCATGCACCAGGAAATCAAGTCTGGATCGGCAAACTGCAAAATGATTCCATCCGCAACCCTGCCGGCCATGTGCAGCACCTTCGGTCCATAGCCCGCAATCCACACTCGCGGAGGAATCTTCGCCCAAGTAAGTCGCGTGGCCTGACCTTCGTACTCAATTTCTTTGCTACTGGTGAGGTCACGGAAAATCTTTACCGCAGTTTCCAACTGCGACCAGCTCACCGGCTTCTTTCCCAGCACGCGTCGCGAACTGTCCCCCCGCCCAATGCCCAGTTCCATCCTGCCACCCGAAATCAGATTCAGGGTCGCGAACAGGCTGGATGTAACCGTCAGATCGCGAACTGCCGGATTCGTCACCAGCGTCCCCAGCCTCATCCGCTGCGTGTTCGCCGCCATGAGCGTGAGCAAAGGATAAGGATCCATCCATAAAACATGGGAATCGAAAAGCCATCCATACTCAAATCCACCAGCCTCGGCCTGCCGCGTCAAACCGAGAATGCGCTCAACCGAAATGTCTGGCTTCAACGTGATGCCAAACTGCATGGCCGCCCCTTTCATCGCCGCCCAAGATTATGAGGAAGTGAAGTGCGGCAGTTTAGCATAGAATTCTTTTTTCATCTCAGCTCGCGGTGGAGGCATTGATGGGGTTCGACACGATCATCGGCAACGGATCGGTGGTAACAGCAACAGACACCTACGTCGCCGACGTGGCCATCACGGATGGCAAGATCGCCGCCATCGGCAAAGATCTTCCTCGAGAGAACTCCGCGAAGGTGCTGGACGCGTCGCAAAAATATGTCTTCCCCGGCGGCATTGATGTTCACACGCATCTGGATATGCCCTTCGGAGGCACCACCAGCGCTGATGATTTTGAAACTGGAACTCGAGCCGCAGCCTTCGGCGGAACGACCACTCTGATCGACTTCGCTATCCAATACAAAGGCCAGCCGTTAAGAAAAGCCTTCGACACTTGGATGGACAAAGCGTCGAAGAAGGCCGTTTGCGACTATGCCTTTCACTGCATCGTTACCGATATCAGCAACGGTCAATTGCAGGAGATGAACAGCCTCGTGAGTGAAGGTGTTACCAGCTTCAAGCTTTTCATGGCTTATCCCGGCGTGTTTATGCTCGATGACGCCAGCATTTTCCGCGCGCTGCAGACCACAGCAAAGAACGGCGGCCTCATCTGCATGCATGCCGAAAACGGAAGCGCGATCGACGTGATCGTGCAGCAGGCCCTGGCCGAAGGGAAGACAGCACCGAAGTATCACGCTCTTACTCGGCCTACCACGGCGGAGGCTGAAGCCGTTTCTCGCGCCATTGCGTTATCCGAGATGGCAGGAGCCCCCATCTACATTGTGCATTTAAGCTGCAATGAAGCCTTAGAAAAAGTTCGCGAAGCTCGCGACCGTGGCCTTCCGGTCTACGCCGAAACCTGCCCGCAATATTTGTATCTCTCAATTGAAAACTTCGACGTCCCCGATTTTGAAGGCGCGAAATACGTTTTTACCCCGCCGCTTCGTGAGAAGTGGCATCAGGAAAAACTCTGGAGCGGTCTCAAGCGCGATCATCTGCAGGTTGTTTCCACCGATCACTGTCCGTTCTGTTTCAAGGAGCAGAAGGAGCTCGGACGCGGCGATTTCACCAAGATTCCAAACGGTGGGCCGGGCGTTGAGCATCGCATGAGCCTGATTTATTCCGGCGGGGTTGCCCAAGGCCGTTTCAGTGTAAACCGGTTCGTTGAACTGGTCTCGACAACTCCGGCAAAGCTTTTTGGCCTCTATCCGCGCAAAGGTACCATCGCGGTCGGTACTGATGCCGATCTTGTGATCTTCGATCCTCGGCGTAAACACACGATCAGCGCCAGGACGCATCACATGCGCGTCGATTATTCGATGTTCGAGGGTATCGAAGTCACCGGCATGCCGGATCTTGTGCTCTCGCGAGGGCGCGTCGTGGTAGACGGAGAAAGATTTCTCGGCCGTGCTGGACAAGGAGAATTTCTGCGGCGGTCAACCTATTCGCAAGTGAACGGCTAGTGTACAGTTACATGTTTCCAACCCCTACAACGCCCAAAGGAGAACCGATTGTTCACGCCATCAAGTCTGAGCATTGCGCTGATGATGATGATCACGAGCGCCGTTTGCTGGGGATCGTGGGCCAATACCTATAAAGGCGTCAAGGGCTATCGTTTCGAACTCTTCTACTGGGACTATGCGGTTGGCATTTTCCTCGTCTCGCTCGTGCTCGCTCTCACGATGGGAAGCACAGGCCATAATGCTTCCAGCTTTCTGAACAATGTCCGCGCGGCCGACTCTTCGAACATTATCAACGCGCTCATCGGAGGGGCACTGTTCAACCTTGCCAACCTCCTGCTGGTGGCGGCGATCGACATGGCTGGACTCGCCGTCGCATTTCCCATTTCAATCGGCATCGCGCTGGTGGTGGGGACAGTTTTGAGTTATGCGCTGCAACCAAGAGGGAACCCTGCTTTCTTGGCGTTCGGGGTAGCGTGTGCGTTCCTCGCAGTCCTTCTTGATGGCAAAGCCTACGGCAGTCTCGCCGCTACCGGCCGTTCGGTCTCAAAGAAGAGTGTGATCACATGCATTGTGTCCGGCGTTCTGATGGGTCTATGGGCGCCGTTCATGACACACGCGATGACGCGTGGCAATCCGCTCGGCCCTTACAGCGCCGCTGTATTCCTCACGCTCGGCGCATTGCTCTCATGCCTTATCTGGAACATTTATTTTATGAAACACCCGTTGGTAGGTGAGCCCGTGAGCTTTAGTGGCTTCTTCAGCGGCCCGGTCTCAGGCCATCTCCTCGGGCTTCTCGGCGGATGCATCTGGGGTGTGGGCACCGTCTTCAATCTGGTAGCTGCGAGCTTCACCGGAGTTGCAATTTCCTATGCCATTGGTCAGAGCGCTCCCATGGTGGCCGCCCTCTGGGGAATTCTCGCCTGGAAAGAATTTGAGAATTCAGGACCCAGAGCGAAAGCCTACCTTGGACTGATGTTCGTGTTTTATGGGCTGGCGATTTTCCTGGTCGCTCGAGCGAATGGCTAGGAGCGCTTATTTTCCCCGGATGCGGCTCACAAACAACTGCAGGAATCGCTCGGCATCGGACGCCAGACAGACTCGTGCATTCGGTTTCAGTTCGATGACGCCTTCGATTTCGTAGTGGTCGCCGTGCAGAATGTTGTTCTCATTCGACCCCATGCGGTTCGCCACCGTTTCTCCGCGGGTGAACTCGCCTTTGGTTTCCACGTCGACGTGCATTTCTTTAAGCGTGCCCAAAGTCGAATCCAAAGCGATTCCAACCGCCAGCGGGTCATACATCGCGGCGCCGCTATATCCACTTTTCTCGCTGCGGTTCAGATAAAATTCGGCGATCTTGGCGATGAAATCGCTCTGCGGTCCATGCGACGATTGAAGCTCTGCAAGATATTTTCGCGTGATCAGCGTTCGCTCGCCCACGTCTGAGCCGACCATCGTCACCATCCATCCCGCATTGAAGACAATGGCGGCTGCCTCGGGGTCGTTATAGATATTCGCTTCCGCCGCTCCGTTGACGTTTCCGCCCGTGATCGAGCCGCCCATGATAACAATGTCTTTTACGAGCGAAGCAATCGACGGATCCTTCGAGACCGCAAGCGCGATGTTGGTCAGCGGCCCAACGGGAATCAGAGTAATTTCATGCGGATACTTGTGGACCATTTCAATGATAAGATCCGGACCAAATCTTGAATCTGCTTTGCATTTCGAGGCCGGCAATTCAACATTCGCCAAGCCGTTCTTTCCATGCCAGAACTGTGCGGTAATCAACTTCTGATTCAACGGATGTTGCGCTCCACCTGCGACGATAACGTCGCAGCGTCCCGCCAGTGAAACGATCTTCAGCGCATTCTCCAATCCTTGCCGCCCGTCCACGTTACCGGGCACAACCGTCAGCGCTTCGACCTTGAGCTCGGGAGAATTCAGAGCCAGGATGATGGCCATGGCATCATCGGTACCAGGATCGGTGTCGATGATTACCCGTTTGGGCGAGGTCTCGGCAAATGCATTTGTCAGAAGAATAAGAAATGCGAACAAAACTAAAAGTGACGTAGTCCGAACTTTCACAGGAAAAAATCCTTTCTGAATATGAATGAGGTTCGGCTTGATCTATAGCAGCATACCCGCGATCGATGCCGACATCAGATTCGCCATTGTTCCCGCCAGCATCGCACGAATTCCTAGCCGAGCCAGTTCGCTCTTCTTGTTCGGCGCGAGCGCACCGATGCCGCCGATCTGGATTCCGATGGAACTGAGATTCGCGAAGCCGCAAAGCGCGAACGTAGCAATCGTGAATGAGCGGGGATCGAGCCCCGCCCTCATCGGTCCAAGCATGGAAAACGCTACCAGTTCGTTCAGCACCATACGCGTACCGAGCAGAGTTCCAATCACCCCGCAGTCGTGCCAGGGAACACCAATTACCCATGCGACTGGCGCGAAGACGGCTCCGAAAATCTTCTCCAGACTTTCCGGGAACCAGGCGATCCAATGGTGAACTCCACCAAGAATGCCGTCTGCCAGTGCGATCAGCGCCAGGAATGCAATCAGCATGGCTGCAATATTCAAAGCCATATGCAGACCGTCAGTCGTTCCACGGGCGACGGCGCCGAGCAAATTCTCTTCTTTCTCGGCTTCCTCTTCGCTCTCCGGCATGACAACTCGCCCGGCGGTCTTGGGTTGCTCAGTTTCGGGCACGAGCATCTTCGCCATTAGCAAAGTGCCGGGTGCGGTCATGATTACCGCGCTCAACAAATGTTTGGGTTCGATGCCGAACGCGATGTACGCCGCCATGATCCCGCCGGAGACGTGCGCCATGCCGCTCGTCATCACGGTCATGAGTTCCGAGCGTGTCAGATCGGGTAGAAACGGTCGGATGGTTACCGGCGCCTCCGTTTGTCCCATGAAAATGCTGGCAGCGATGTTGAGCGACTCCGCGCCGCTGGCGCCCATCACCCGCGTCATGACCCAGGCGGCAATTTTAATGATGAACTGCATCACACCGAAGTGATACAGCACGGCGAAAAACGCGCAAATGAAAATGATGGTTGGCAGCACCTGAAAGGCGAAATAGAAACCGAAATGAGAGCCTTGCTTCCCCAGATCGCCGAAAACAAACTGCGAGCCGACGTAAGAGTAGCTCAGCAAGCGACTGACAACGTCCCCGGCTTTCTGAAAAATTCGCCGTCCGGCATCGATCCTCAACACGCAGACCGCAAAAGCGAACTGCAGGCCCAAGCCCCACGCCACCGTTTTCAAGCGGATGGCTCGGCGATTGGTGGAAAAGGCGTAGGCCAATCCGAGCATAGTCATGAGGCCGAGGATTCCAGTGAAGCGTCCCATTTACTTTTTCTCTCCAGGTTTTCCGATCACGCGATGGATCAACGGCCTTTTGTCTCGCGTGGGCGCATCGGCAATCCGATAGCTCTCCGTGAGCAACTGTTTGGCACGATCCGCTCGTGATTCTGCATTGTAGTGAATCGTCGCCAGCGGCTCGCCCGCGGATACGGCGTCTCCAACTTTTTTGTGAAGCACGATTCCGACCGCTGGGTCGACCGAATCTTCTTTGCGTTCGCGGCCCCCACCAAGAATTACGCATGCGGTTCCGACCTGCTCACACTGTAAAGATGCGAGGTACCCGCCCCTCGGGCTGGAAACGATCGTCTTGTTCCGGGCCTGCGGAAGTTTCTTGGGATCGTCGATCGTGCGCGGATCTCCGCCCTGCAGTTCCACCATCTTCCGAAATCGATCGAGCGCCTTTCCGGACGCAATCAATTTTTCACTCTGCTTCTTCCCGTCCGCGACGGTGTCAGCCACCCCGCCCAGATGCAACATCCAACCCGAAAGTTCAAGGCACAGTTCACGCAAATCTTGCGGTCCTTCGCCCCGCAGCACTTCGACGACTTCGACCACCTCGAGCGCATTGCCAATCATGCATCCCAGCGGCTGATCCATATCCGTGATCAGCGCAACCACCTGCTTGCCCATGCGCTCGCCGGTTTCCACCATCAGTTCAGCCAGGAAGGCCGCATCCTTTTCATTCTTCATGAATGCCCCGGAGCCCGTCTTTACATCGAGAACCAGCGCATCGATGCCTTCCGCAAGTTTCTTGCTCATGATGGAGGCACAGATGAGGTAAGGGCTTTCCACCGTTCCCGTCACGTCGCGCAACGCGTAGAGTTTGCGATCCGCCGGAGCGATTTCAGCGGTCTGTCCAATCATCGCGCAACCACAGCTTTCCAGTACGCGGCGAAATTCAGCGACAGGAAGGTTCACGCTGAAGCCCGGAATCGCCTCAAGCTTATCCAGCGTGCCTCCCGTATGCCCCAGGCCGCGACCGCTGATCATCGGAACCGCCACCCCCGCCGCGGCTGCAAGCGGTGCCAGCACCAGTGAGGTCTTGTCGCCCACGCCGCCGGTTGAGTGCTTATCAACTTTTCTTGCCGCGAGTGAAGACAGATCCAGGACTTCGCCCGAGTGCAGCATGGCATCGGTCAGCGCCGCAGTCTCGGCACGAGTCATCCCGCGCCAGACAACTGCCATCAGCCAAGCCGAAACCTGGTAGTCGGGGATATCGCCGACGGTATAGGAGTTTACGAAGTAATCGATCTCTCCCCGAGACAACTCGCCGCCATCCCGTTTCTTGCGGATCACGTCAATGGCACGAAAAGTCTGCGCTGAAGCAGAGGTTGGATTCACTGCAAGCGGAATCCTTCCGGAAGAAGTTCGGTAATATGAGCCTGCTTCGGACCCGTGCCGCCCTGGAAGAAAATCCTTGCATCCGGGCCGAATTCATAGATGACCTGACGGCACGCACCGCACGGCGAGCAGGGCACGCCTTGGTCGTTAACGACCGAGACTGCGCGGATCTCGATTTTAGGACCAAGTTCCGCGACGGCAGCAAAAATCGCGGTGCGCTCGGCGCAGTTCGTCATTCCGTACGAGGCGTTTTCCACATTACAACCGCAGAAGATCTGGCCGTTCGAAAGCAGGACGGCCGCGCCCACCCGAAATCTTGAATAGGGCGCGTACGCATTCTTCATCGCCTTCTTGGCAGACCGCAGCAGTTTTGCCGGCACGGTGGCCGGCATGGTCTTCTTGTTCATAACGGAGAACGTCTCGTGGCTCAGGAGAAATCGAGGGCCATTGTAAACCCTGCCCTCGCAATCCAGCCCTTTTTCTGGGAGTGGGTCAGTTGATTTCCACAGGTTGACTAAAGTTCTTCGACAAACCTTGTAGTCCGGACTGAGTAGATGCAATGCTTCCGGGATCGCCGGTCACGGTTTTCATGGCGCATTCGACGCAGGTTGCGAGACTGTAACGTGATTCGTCCATGGTCGGCGCTCCATGAGATTTTGTGAAGCTGTGCCTAATCAACTTCTGCTCCAAAGCAGTCTTCGACACCCTGTAGATAGGGTTTGTGAGCATTCGTGGTGATTGCTCGGAGTACTGAAATGGCAGCCCATCCACGGACTTCTCGATCACGCGATTGCTATTGATTCCTCGATCGTGCCGGAAGTTAGGGATCAGGAGGGGGGTCTTGCCGCGGCATGCCTCTACTCGAGGCTTACATTCATCTCGCCGTGCTTGTCGAAATGAATCTGTAGCATTTGTTCCTTTCCACTGGCAAACTCCCCGGTAATGGTAGCGGAGTGATCCGCGGAAGCCGGGTCAGAGATGACTTGTACGCGCAGTCTATGCTTTCCCGGAGGGATTTGCATGGCATGAAACTCGTGACCTTCCACATGGTGAAAGACAACCATATGTTTCTTGTCTGCGCCTTCCAGCCGATGGGTATAACTCAGGGTTCCATCGACCCAGATCGACAGATGCGCCTCCGCAAAATTGTGCTCTACCTCGATCTCCAGAGTCGCCTTGTCAATTGCCGAAGATGTCGCAGACCTCGGGAAACCGACTGGTTTCACCGGGGAAGATATTTTCCCCGACTTTGACTCGGACTTCTTTGCCACCGCTTTCGGCGTCGTCTCTACAGGTGGAACAGATGTAGCAGGGCTACGGGAGCTCAATTCTGGCGCAGGCGGCTCTGTGTTCATCATTACGGAATCACGCGCCGCCGACAATGAAGCGGCGATTCGGCGGCTGTCCCGATTCTGCGTGTGCATTGCGGCTGGCCAGACGACGAGGCCCATGCGAAACGCGAAGAGCAGAAGTCCAGCCGCGAGTACCACAGCGGCAAAAGTCGGACTCCTCATTTTGTCCAGCAAGTTGTGGGCCGCGTTATTCCCATCGGTCTTTATCTGAATAGCCGCGCTTTGACCTTTGGGCGATGTTTTGTCTTTCTCACGCAACCGCTGGGAGTTGTTGCCAACTTGTAAGTCGGGTTGCTTCGCCTTGCTCCATAACTCCCTGCCTTCCCGCAGATCCTGAATATCCAAGGCCATTTCCATGCCCCGCTGGTAGCGCTGGGCTGGATCCTTCGCCATGGCGCGGCCAATGATGTAATCGATCCCGGGCGGCAACTCAGTGTCGAGGACGGTTGCGGGAACAGGGTCGCGATTGACCACCTTGAAGGAGACAGTCATCGCGCTGTTGCCCTGAAACGGCCTGTAGCCGGTCAATACCGTATACAGAACGATGCCCAGTGCAAATAAATCCGATCGCCCATCGACTGGTTCGCCGCTTAATTGTTCGGGCGACATATAGGCGGGTGTTCCCAAGGCGCGTCCCCCCAGGGTGTGATTGGCAAGATTCAGTTTGGCCACCCCAAAGTCGGCGATCTTAGCGTGGCCGTCTTCCGTGATTAGAATGTTTGACGGCTTCAGATCGCGGTGAACTACCCCTTGACCATGCGCGCAATCCAGTGCCTCCGCGAGTTCGTGCGTCAATTGCAACGCTGCGTCCAGCGATAGCTTGTGGTCCTCCTGCGAGAGCAACTTATCGAGCGACTGACCGCTCACGAATTCCATGACAATGTAGGGAGCGTGCGTTCCGGGCTCCTCCCCAACGTCGAAGATGGTTACAATCCCGGGGTGCGACAATCGGCCTGCGGCCTCCGCTTCCCGGAAGAAACGTTCGCGATATTCCTGCTCTTCCTCCGGCGGCTGGCTGGCCAATGAGAACGTCTTCACCGCAACAACACGATTGATCTTGGGGTCGCGGGCCTTGTAGACGATCCCCATGGCTCCCCGTCCCAGTTCAGACAGGATTTCGTATCGCCCAAAACGTTCGCCTCTGCGGCCGCTCTTCGCTGACATTTTCGGTTCCAGACTGTCCTTGTGATTCGTCAGACCGGGAAGTGCTCTGATCTTTCTCACGGCTTTGCCGCGGAACACGACGCGGTAACGACTGTCCTGAGCGGGGAGGCAGCCGTGCCTAATTCTCCACCGGGGTGCACGATCGCGCCAAGTTACCGACGTGTTACAGGGTTTTCGCGGGGAAGGGGTGGGAAAAGAGCTTCGGGCCCGGTATTTCCGGGCCCGCAGGTTTTGCGCTTGTTTTACTTGGACTTAAGGAAGAATCAGGCCATGCGCCGTCGCGACCTTAACCGGACCTCACTGGTAAGTAAAGGTCAATTCATCCAGGTAGATATTGTAGGACTGTTGTTTGTAATTGCCGTCCTGTTGATAGTTGATGGTCACGCCGTACCATCCCGGATAAGAAGCGGGGTTGAAGGTCCAGTTCAAGTTGTTCGTCACTCCATTCAGCGTGATGGATTCATACAACAACTGGTTGCTGGAAGTCCGCTGCACTTTGAGGGTGAGATGGTTCCATGAATTGCTGTTTGGGTAGCAGGGAATACCCGTGGGAGTCCAGCGCGCGGCTGCGGGGTTCCAGACATCCCACTCGTTTCCGCCGGCGATACGGCACTCGTGACCCCAAACGAATCCCAGGTTGTCGAAAAACTGGTTGATGTCGAATTCCTCTGCCTGCGAAAGACCCAGGTTGTCTCCGTAGAAATACACGTCGTAGGTGAAGTCATGGAGCGTGGGAACCAGGGTGTGATTTGAATCGTCCAGACCCTGGGAGGAATAGGGTCCGATCAAGTGGTTGTTAAAGAGAGAGTCGGAGTAATCCGCGGACCCTCCCACATTGAACTCCGAGGCATTTCCGCTCATTGAGGGAGATTTGATGCCCTGGGCCATCCAGAAGGAAATTCCATCGCAGGGCGAAGGAGAACAATCAATGAAGTTCGGAGGCCCTTGCCCGTATTGGCCCCACCCGCCGCTGCGCTGCAGGTTTGAGAACGAACTGCCTCCGCCATCTCCGCCATTCACGGTAATCGTGACCGGAGTGGTGGCAGCTCCGCCACACTTGTCCCACTCTTCGACCACCGCGTGATATGTCCCAGGATTCAAACCCAGGTTGTAGTTCATGCTCGCGCCGTTTACGGTGTACGCCAATTGGCCGGGGGCGGTATAGATTCCCATGGCAGCCACTCCTTGGGAGCAGGAACTGGTCGCAGTTGCCGTAAAATTTACTGGAGACCCGACGGTAGCATTGTTAGAAGGGGCGGTGACGTGCACGCCCATTTGATTGCTGACTGTGATGGTGATTGGAGTCGTCCCCGCTCCACCGCAGTTATCCCATGCTTCGACGACTGTGTTATAAGTGCCAGGACCAAGATTCAAACTTGTGTTCAACGAAGAGCCATTCACTACGTAGGAGAGGACGCCCGGAGCGGTGTAAATTCCCATCGAGCCTACCCCTTTGTCACACGAACTCGTGGCCGACGCCACATAAGGAACGGATCCTTGGACCGTCGAGTTATTGGCGGGCGTTTTGACCGTGACCCCAGCGAACAAAGCGGGTATACACATTACAGAGATAACGAAGAGGCAGACGATCAGCAACGCTGTCTTCGGCATGCGAGAATCTCCCTGGTAAGGTTTATATTTGGCTTGCGGCGTTTCGAACTGCCTGTATAACCTGCCCTTACGCGCGAGCGGGCGCGTGGTGGACCGAGAGAAGTGGCGTAAATTAGCTGGTTCGGCGGTTCATCTCAATTCCTGAAATTCAGCGAACAGGCTGCTTCAGGAATGCCGCAACTAGAATTTAACTGAAGGTACCAGAAACACTGTATTCCCTCCTAGCAGAAACTGTGAGTTTCCCACTCGAAGGTACACGCACTCCTGGCGTTAATCAGAACCAAGGAACCGTTGAACAGCCGAGATAGGAAGCACTATGAGAGAAAAGCCCAGTACTACCTCAACCGTCGAGAAGACTATGAATCCCCCATTTCCCACCGAGCCTGGGAGGGGCGCAAATTGCCGTCCACGGACCCGATCATTTATATTGATAGCTTCGCACCGAGAATACCTGACCGATGAGAATGGCGAGAATGTCCGGCCAAGCCTGGAGCCGAGGTAGAAGTCACGATTGCCGCAGACCCGGAAGCGAGCGCGAAGGGCGATCCGAAAGAAGACACTACAAAGCGGTGAGGTTCCGCGAGAAAGACTTTAGAGGCTTACGGGGTGCTCGGCTCGTTGTGCTCGCGGCACGCCCGGAGCCACCCACTCAATAGTTCAAGGAGTTCATCCGGCGGCCTGAGCCAAATCCTTGCCGCCGTCGGCCTCCACTCTGGACGCGCCAATATGCTCAGCCCTCGGCCATTAATCGCCCGGAACGCATCCTCGTCCGTGTTGTCGTCTCCCAAATAGGCGGCGGGCACATTCGCATCCATCTCTTTGAGAATGGTGCGCACGGCGGTTCCTTTGTTGGCCCGCGGGCTGCGAATCTCAACCCCGCCGTCGAAATCCATCAAGTCGGATCCGAAACGCTGTGCAATCCCTGTCCAGCCCTCCAGCACGCGGTTCTGCACCGCTTGCGCTTCCGATTCAGGCAGACCGCGCCAGTGCACCGCAATGCTTCCGGTCTTGAGTTCGACCGCGTCCAGCAGGTTCTCAGAGCGTAGCCAAGCTTCCGCCTCCGCCAGGGCTTCCACCGTCGACGTATCCAAGTCGCAAAGTTCGACGCTCCCGTCCGCCTTCAGACGCTGCAATCCATGAAGCCCCCAGACTTCCGGATGCGGCTTGATCGAAAGAAGTGGAACCGTCTCCGTTACATCCCTGCCAGAAATGATTACGACTCGCGTATTTCCAACACTCAGGATCTCCTGCAAGATTGATACAACCCCGGGATAGGGAACAGTATTCTTGCGGTCCCTCCGGAACGGCGCGAGGGTGCCGTCAAAGTCCAGCATGAGCAGCGATCGCCGCGCCCGCGCTACTAGTTTCAGGAGGGATTCAACTTGAGGCTTCAGCCTCGACTCCAACCCTGTGTCAGTTTTGTGGCTGGAATGCATCACGCGGCCGCCACACCTCCTCGAAACTTCCCTTGCGGTCGATCACTCCCGTCCAGCCTGAGTTCGCACAATTCCGTTACCAGGCTCCCGGCCCAGCGGTAGATGTTGTGCTCTCGTATGATTTTCCGCATGCGATGCACCCGCATCTGCCTGTCCTCCGGTTCCATCTCCAGCGCAGCGCGGATGGCCTCGGCGGTCTGGTCGATGTCGTAAGGATTCACGAGCAAAGCGTCCCTTAGTTCTCGGGCGGCTCCCGTGAACTGACTCAAGATCAGTACGCCGCGTCCGTCACGGCGCGCCGCTAGAAACTCCTTCGCCACCAGGTTCATTCCGTCGTGCAGCGAGGTCACCAGGCAGAGATCGGCGGCACGATAGTAGCCTTCAATTTCCTTATGGCTATGGTGGCGCTTGAGAAACAGAATGGGTTTCCACTTGCCCGACTGAAATCTCCAGTTGATTCGTTCCGCTTCGGCTTCCAACTCCGCCATCAAATCGTGATAGCGCTTGATGTGAGTACGGCTGGGTGCGCCAATTTGTATGAAAGTGAATTGGCCCTGATATTTGGGATACTTCTCGAGAAATCTCTCAATCGCCCGGAAACGCTCGTGAATTCCCTTGGTGTAGTCCACCCGGTCGACCCCGATTCCGACGAACGCCGCTTCCACGCCTAAGCTGTGCATCAAGGTCGAGCGTTCCAGATAATTAATTCCATACTGGTCGTTCTCCGTGGATTCGTCGTCGGTCAAGTCGACACTGATTGGGAATGGGCGAACGATGGTCCGGTGATTCTGACGCGAGACGGCGAAGTGTTCCCAGTCAACGCGCGATTCCACTACCCGGTCCACCGTCTGCAAAAAGTTATTGCAGTGCGATTGAATGTGAAATCCGATGAGATCGGCTCCCAGCAATCCATCCACCAGCTGCCGCAGCCAAGGACAGATGCCGAAGGCCTCCGGGTTGGGCCACGGAATATGCCAGAAGATGGCCACCCGCGCGTCCGGCCGTTTTTCCTTGATGAATCGGGGCAGCAATGCGAAGTGATAATCCTGCACCAGCACGACGGGGTGGGGCGTATCGGCGATTTCCTCGAGAACTGCAGCTGCAAATTTTCGATTCACTTCTTGATAGAGACGCCAGTCCGACTCGCGGAAGATCGGACGCGTGTGGGCGATATGGCAGAGTGGCCACAGCCCCTCGTTGGAAAATCCGTAGTAGTATCCTTCCTCTTCCTCTTTGCTCAACCAAACCCGGCGCAACGTGTAGCGAGGTTCGCTCGGTGGCACGCGAATCCGATCGTGCGCGTCTACCACTTCCGTATCCGCTTCTCCACTACCATGAGCGATCCACGTTCCGTCACAGGCGTTGAGTACGGGCTCCAGCGCAGTGACTAATCCGCTGGGCGGAACGACCGCTTCGATCTCTTTGCCATTTCTCTGATGGATGTAAGGCTCGCGATTCGATACCACAAACAGGCGACCTCCATTGAGGCGAGTCTGGATCTGCACTGCCAGTCGGTCTGCCGTCCACAAGGATTCCCCGGCTTCCCGCAAGCGAGCCTCATTTTCCGCCGCACTGCGCGCCTGGCTGAGGCTTTCGGCCAGCGTCACCACTTCCCACGCCAGCGGCTTGAATAGATCCAGGTCCGGCATCTGTTGACGAGATGAAATTCTGCCCATGCGAAGAGCCCGCATCCATTGCGCGGCGCGCGCGATCGGCCCAGTGATGCTCCAACGCACGATCAACACCGTGATGAATACAATGAGGAAGACTTGCACGAGCATTCTCAGGAAGGCTTCGCGCCAGGTGCGGAGATTTTGTGCGCGGATGTAATCCACATCGTGCACCAAGGCTAGTCCGCCTATGACCTCGTCGTCGCGGTGCAGCGGCAATGCAAAAGTGTGTATTCGATATTTGTCCAGCCGGCCGAATGAACTCTCAGTATGGTTTTCGGCTATGGCCTGAGTCACGTCCGCTGGAACTGCTCCCAAAATCGGCTGCAATTCGGAGGTGATCGCCACCAGTTTTCCTTGGCGGTCGTAAATCGCAACCCCGAGCATGTGTTCGCGGCTGCCGAAGTGTTGCACGGTCCGCTGCAAGGCACGGGAGGATTCCCAGGACTTTTCTACATTGAGCGCAAAGCTCTCGCCAAGCTCTTCGGAACTTCGTTCCAGCTGATTCCGAAGCACGCGTTTCTCGCGCAACACCTCGTAGTAGGAAAAGGCCAGCGAAACAATCGTGATGCCGACAATGAGCGAGAGAATGAGTCGAACACTCAGCAGCCGCATATTAAGCCTCCAGCCCTGAACCCGAAAACTTCTGGCGCGGAACCCCCGGAAAAGAAATCACCCTATAGTCAGCGGGAAGCCACCGAGACCGGTTGTATGCACGTGCTTCCTCTCGAGTCTCGTCGGCGGGCGGTGTTCGCATTCCCACTCATCCTAATTACCAGAGTGCCCTGTCCATATACAGAGATGGCCGTAGGTCCCAAAGGAAAAAGACTGGATCGAAAATCCAAATTCCATTGAAATCATTGTTCTTGGGATTACCGACTCGCCTAAACTTGGAAGCCCATCGTTACTTGGCCGCGGCTGGACCTACAGTAAAAACCCTAGAGTCACGCTACAGCTTGTCGTGATACGAATCAATACCGGATAGGTAGAATCCCCCTGGTTTGACTTCAAGAGACATGTTTCAGGCTGTATTGATCTTGCTGGCGTCTTCGCCTGTGGATGGTCAGCAAAAGGCTCATGGAGAACACGCCGTATGAAGAGAAACAGCCGAGACGCCGCCACTGCTGTGGCCAATGGCGCATTCGAAGAGGGCGAGAGCAATAAGCACAACGGGAACTCCAACCCCGCTAATCAACTGGCCTTGGGTGATCTCAGCGTAATTCTGGCCGGCTTGCAAACCATGCGGGACGGCGATTTTTCAGTTCGTCTTCCAGGCTCGTGGACCGGACTTCCAGGGAAGATTGCGGATACTTTCAACTCCATCGTCGCTGCTAATCAACAGATGGCGCAGGAATTGAAACGTGTGGGACAAGTGGTAGGCAAGGAAGGAAGAACGCGTGAGCGCACCCGCTTCCACGAATCCAGGGGAGCGTGGGGCGATATGGAGGTCTCGGTCAACACGTTGGTCGAGGACTTGCTTCGTCCGACGGCCGAGGTCACACGTGCGATTGCCGCTGTCGCTCAGGGCAACTTAACGCAAACCGTGCGCCTGGATGTGGACGGCCGGCCACTGGAGGGCGAATTCCTGCGCTCCGCCAGCATCGTCAACACCATGATTCAACAGCTCGGCGTCTTCACCGCCGAGGTAACCCGTGTGGCTCGCGAAGTAGGTACGGACGGGAAACTCGGTGGCCAGGCGCAGGTGCCCGGCGTCGCTGGTACTTGGAAAGATCTCACGGACTCCGTGAACTCGATGGCCAGCAATCTTACTGGTCAGGTTCGGAACATCGCGGAAGTTGCCACCGCTGTTGCCAGTGGGGATCTGTCCCGCAAAATTACGGTCGATGTGCGCGGCGAAATCCTCCAGTTGAAGGAAGCCATCAACACGATGGTCGATCAGCTCCGCTCCTTCGCGTCCGAAGTTACGCGCGTGGCTCGGGAAGTAGGTACGGACGGTAAACTCGGTGGACAGGCCGTTGTGGTGGGTGTTGCGGGTACGTGGAAAGATCTTACGGACTCCGTGAATGCCATGGCCGGTAACTTGACGGCTCAAGTGCGAAACATCGCCGAAGTGACTACGGCGGTTGCCCGCGGCGATTTGTCGCGCAAAATCACGGTCGACGTGAAAGGCGAAATTCTCGAACTTAAAGACACCATCAACACGATGGTCGATCAGCTCAACGCCTTTGCCGGAGAAGTAACTCGCGTCGCCCGCGAAGTGGGTACCGAAGGCAAGCTCGGAGGACAGGCGCAGGTGCCCGGCGTAGGTGGCACCTGGAAAGATCTCACCGACAACGTCAACTTCATGGCCAGCAATCTCACCGGCCAGGTACGAAACATCGCCGAGGTGGCGACGGCCATTGCCAACGGCGATTTATCGCGCAAAATCACTGTCGATGTTCGCGGCGAAATTCTGCAGCTCAAAGAAACTCTGAACACGATGGTTGATCAGCTCAACCGCTTCGCCGGCGAAGTGACTCGTGTAGCGCGTGAAGTTGGTACCGAAGGGCGACTTGGAGGACAGGCCAACGTACCCGGTGTTGCCGGCACTTGGAAAGATCTCACCGACTCCGTGAACTCGATGGGCGGGAACTTAACCGGCCAGGTGCGCAACATCGCCGAAGTCACGACCGCTGTGGCGCGCGGCGATTTGTCGCGCAAGATTACCGTCGATGTGAAAGGCGAGATTCTCGAACTCAAGAACACCATCAACACGATGGTCGACCAGCTCAACGCCTTCGCCGGAGAAGTAACTCGCGTGGCCCGCGAAGTGGGTACGGAAGGCAAACTTGGTGGCCAGGCGCAAGTGCCGGGCGTCGCCGGCACCTGGAAAGATCTCACGGATAACGTCAACTTCATGGCCAGCAACCTTACCGGCCAAGTAAGAAATATTGCCGAAGTGGCAACGGCTGTGGCCCGTGGCGATTTGTCGCGCAAAATCACGGTCGACGTGAAGGGCGAAATTCTCGAGCTCAAAGACACTTTGAACACGATGGTCGATCAGTTGCGCTCGTTTGCTTCGGAAGTGACCCGCGTGGCGCGGGAGGTCGGCACTGACGGAAAACTCGGCGGCCAGGCGCAGGTGCCCGGCGTAGGAGGAACGTGGAAAGACCTTACCGACTCCGTCAACTCGATGGCCAGCAACTTGACGGGACAGGTGCGCAACATTGCGGAAGTGTCAACGGCGATCGCCAGCGGAGATCTCTCGAAGAAAATCACCGTGAATGTGAGCGGTGAAATTCTTTTGCTCAAGGAAACCATCAACACAACAGTAGATCAACTCAACGCATTTGCCGGCGAAGTGACGCGTGTGGCGCGCGAAGTCGGTACCGAAGGCCGACTTGGCGGACAAGCCAACGTCCCGGGCGTGGCCGGTACCTGGAAAGATCTCACCGATTCCGTGAACTCGATGGCTGGCAATCTTACTGGCCAGGTGCGCAACATAGCCGAAGTTACAACCGCCGTTGCCCGCGGCGATTTGTCGCGCAAGATCACGGTCGACGTGAAAGGTGAAATTCTTGAACTCAAGAACACGATCAACACGATGGTGGATCAACTTAACGCGTTCGCTGGCGAAGTAACGCGCGTGGCGCGTGAAGTCGGCACCGACGGGAAACTCGGCGGACAGGCGCAGGTTCCCGGGGTGGCCGGCACGTGGAAAGATCTTACCGACAACGTCAACTTCATGGCCAGCAACCTTACTGGCCAGGTGCGAAATATCGCGGAAGTCGCAACCGCTATCGCGAACGGCGACCTTTCCAAGAAAATTACGGTCGACGTGCGCGGCGAAATCTTGCAGCTGAAAGAAACGCTGAACACGATGGTCGAGCAGTTGCGCTCGTTCGCCGCGGAAGTAACCCGCGTGGCGCGCGAAGTTGGCAGCGAAGGCCGTCTGGGCGGCCAGGCGAACGTCTCGGGCGTGGCTGGTACGTGGAAGGATCTCACTGATTCTGTCAACGCCATGGCCGGTAACCTCACCGGTCAGGTGCGCAACATCGCCGAGGTCACAACGGCCGTAGCTCGCGGCGATCTATCGCGCAAGATCACGGTCGACGTGAAAGGCGAAATTCTAGAACTCAAGAACACCATCAACACCATGGTGGATCAGCTGAACGCATTCGCCGCCGAAGTAACTCGCGTAGCGCGCGAAGTAGGTACGGAAGGCAAACTCGGCGGGCAGGCGCAGGTGCCGGGTGTCGCCGGAACCTGGAAGGATCTTACCGACAACGTCAACGTGATGGCCGCCAACCTCACGGAACAAGTTCGCGGCATCGTGAAAGTCGTAACCGCCGTAGCGAATGGCGAACTCACTCAGAAACTGACGGTCAACGCGAAGGGCGAAGTCGCAGCGCTGGCGGAAACCATCAACAACATGACGGACACGCTGGCCACATTCGCCGATCAGGTCACAACCGTCGCACGCGAAGTGGGCGTGGAAGGCCGACTGGGCGGCCAGGCCAACGTGCCCGGTGCCGCCGGTACGTGGAAAGATCTCACTGGAAACGTCAACTTGTTGGCTGACAACTTGACCAACCAGGTGCGAGCTATTGCCGAAGTTGCCACGGCCGTTACCAAGGGCGATCTCACGCGTTCCATTCAGGTGGAAGCCAGCGGCGAAGTTGCGGAGTTGAAAGACAACATCAATACGATGATTGACAACCTCCGCCTCACCACCGATCGCAACACGGAGCAGGACTGGCTCAAAACAAATCTCGCTCGCTTCACCGGCATGTTGCAAGGCCAGCGCGATCTGGCAACCGTGGGACGCATGCTTCTCTCCGAGTTGGCGCCTCTGGTCAGCGCCCAACAAGGCGTCATCTACCAGATGGGTGGCGAAGAATCGGCTGAAATGGTTCTGCTGTCGGCCTTCGCCGGAGATGGCGAGGACGGACATCTGCGGCGGTTGAAAATCGGCGAAGGGTTGATCGGCCAGTGTGCCGCGGAGAAGCGTCGAATGCTCATCTCCGAATTGCCACCCAATACGATTTCGATTCGGTCTGGTTTGTTCGAAGCAGTTCCGCAGAACGTGATCGTACTTCCGGTGCTGTTTGAAGATCGCGTTAAGGCGGTCATTGAACTGGCTTCGCTCGGCGCCTTTACAACTTCTCATCTGGCGTTTCTTGAGCAACTAACGGCCAGCATTGGCATCGTGCTGAACAGTATCGAAGCCACCATGCAGACCGAAGGACTCCTCAAACAGTCGCAGCAGCTGGCGACCGAACTCCAGATGCAGCAGAAAGAACTGCAGCAGACCAACGAGCAGCTAGCGCAAAAGGCACAGCAGCTTGCCGAACAAAACGTTGAAGTCGAACGCAAGAACCAGGAAATCGAACAAGCTCGTCGCGCTCTGGAAGATAAAGCCAAGGAACTGGCTTTGACTTCGAAATACAAATCAGAATTCCTGGCCAATATGTCCCACGAGTTGCGCACGCCTCTGAACAGCATTCTGGTTTTGGGACAGCAACTCAGCGACAATCCCGACGCGAACCTTACTCCGAAGCAAGTCGAATTTGCCCGTACGATTCATGGCGCGGGTACAGACTTGCTGAACCTGATCACGGACATCCTTGATCTTTCCAAGATCGAATCTGGAACCGTGTCGGTGGAAGCGGAGGAAGTATTCTTTGCCAGCATGCTGGACGCAGTGGGTCGTCCCTTCCGTCACGAAGCGGAGAACCGGCGTCTGACATTCGATGTGCAGACCGATCCGCATCTCGCGCGCAGCGTGGTCACCGATTCCAAGCGTCTGCAGCAAGTATTGAAGAACCTGCTCTCGAATGCCTTCAAGTTTACCGAAGTGGGAGGCGTCCGGCTCACCGTATCTCCGGCCAGGAGCGGATGGAGTGAAGATCATCCGATCCTCGGAAAAGCCGCATCGGTCGTGGCTTTTGAAGTGGCAGATACCGGCATCGGGATCCCCTTCGAAAAACAACGCATCATCTTCGAGGCCTTCCAGCAGGCAGACGCCGGCACCAGCCGCAAGTACGGCGGAACCGGCCTCGTTTTGGCAATCAGCCGTGAACTCGCGAGTTTGCTGGGCGGAGAAATTCAGTTGCGCAGCGCTCCCGGGCGCGGCAGCACATTCATCCTCTACCTGCCACAAACTTACGTGGGACCTTCCACGTCGAACGCCGCTTTAGTGGAAGCGCGGGTTTCGTCGGCGATCTCGCCCGCGCAGCTAGCAGTCGCAGGCATCGCCGAGCACGTGGTCGAAACCATCGAAGACGACCGGAACAATCTTCAGCCCGACGACGCCATCTTGCTCATTGTTGAGGATGACACGCATTATGCACGGGTGTTGTGTGATCTCTCACGCGACAAGGGCTTCAAGGTTCTGGTGGCGACACGTGGTACGGAAGCCCTCGCGCTTGCGCACGAGTATCATCCGACAGCAGTTTCGCTGGATGTTTTCCTTCCTGACATGTTGGGCTGGACGGTGCTCAATCACCTGAAGCAAGATCCGGCAACTCGGCATATACCAGTGCAGATGCTCACTCTGGATGAAGACCGCCATCATGGGCTGGCTCGCGGAGCTTTTGCCTTCGTCACAAAACCAACGACGCCGGAAGGCTTGGAGTCGGCGCTGTCGCGTATCAAGGAATATGCGACTCCGCGACGGAAGCGATTACTGGTAGTAGAGGACAATCCTGGCGAGCAGTTAAGTATTAAAGCGCTCCTGGATTATGACGACATTGACGTAAGCGTCGTATCGACGGGTATGGATGCGATCGAGGCCGTCACCCAACAGTCTTTCGATTGTGTCGTACTTGATCTTCGTCTTCCCGACATATCGGGCTTCGATGTCTTGGAGCGCTTCGGTGAAACTCCGTCCCTGGCAGATCTTCCCGTAGTAGTTTTCACCGGAAAAGAGCTTTCGCCGGAAGAGGATGCCCGCCTGCATGCCCTCGCACGCAGCGTCGTAGTCAAAGGGGTGGAGTCGCCCGAACGACTGCTGGATGAAACCGCACTGTTCCTGCATCGAGTCGTTTCCGATCTTCCAGTAGAAAAACAAAGGCTGCTCGACCGCTTGCACCGTTCTGACGACGCGCTGGTGGGCAAGAAAGTATTAGTCGTGGATGACGACGTGCGCAACATCTTTGCACTCAGTAGTGTTATTGAACGTCGTGGGATGACCGTGATCACGGCCGGAACCGGCAGGGAAGCGATCGCCAAGCTCGAATCGACGCCGGATATCGCCATCGTTTTGATGGACATCATGATGCCGGAGATGGATGGGTACGAGACTATGCAGGTGATCCGGCAGAATGCTTCGTTCCGGCGCCTGCCCATCATCGCGCTGACTGCGAAAGCGATGAAGGGGGATCGCGAGAAGTGTCTCGAGGCTGGGGCTTCGGAGTATTTGGCGAAGCCCGTCAACACGGAGCAATTGCTCTCGTCGTTGCGCATGTGGCTTCACCGGTAGGGTCGCAACGCGGTAATCAGTCCTGATCGGCGCGGGGAGAATGAATGGGCCAAGACGAAAGAGTAAATATCCTCATGGTGGATGATCAGCCCGCCAAGCTGCTTAGCTATGAGGTAATGCTCGGCGGTCTCGGGGAAAACCTGATTAAAGCCAATTCTGCGAAAGAAGCGCTCGAGATTCTTCTCAAGACTGAAGTGGCCGTGGTATTGATGGATGTGAGCATGCCGGAGCTCGACGGCTTTCAACTGGCAGCCATGATCCGGCAGCATCCGCGTTTTCAGCGAACCGCGATCATCTTTGTGTCCGCCGTTCATCTCACCGATCTTGACCAGCTCAAGGGATACGAGCACGGTGCTGTCGATTACATTTCGGTCCCGGTCGTTCAGGAACTCCTGCGCGCAAAAGTGAGGGTGTTCGCCGACTTGCACCGCAAGACGCGTCAGCTCGAAACGCTGAATCGCGAACTTGAGCAGCGGGTGCTCGAGCGCACGGAAGAGTTGGCCGGCAAAGCTGAATTGCTGCTGCATCTCAACATGGAGTTGGTAGGCAAGAATCAAGAACTTGACGCGATCGTCAGCACCGCCCCAGATGTAATTTTCAGCAGCCAGGGAGATGGCTGTTACGAGTACGTCAGTGAACGGTTTCATGATTACACGGGCAGTTCCGCGGTTCCTGGCCGCGGCGTCAACTGGTTGGAGTATGTACAACCGGATGACGTCGAACGAGTCATAGCAGGCTGGGCGCAATCAATTCAGTCTGGGAGTAGTTACGAGTCAGAATACCGGTTGAGATCCAAAGATGGAGATTATCGCTGGTTCCGGTCGCGAGCTGTTCCCATTCGAAACCCACATGGGGAAATCGCCAGATGGTATGGAACTTGTTCCGATATTCACGACAGCAAGTTGCTGGAGCAATCTATTCGTGACAACGCCACCGAACTCGAAAAGATGGTGGATAGCAGAACGAACGAATTACAGCGTCTCTCCGTCCGCCTTATGACATTGCAGGATCAAGAGCGGAGGCGAATTGCCCGCGATTTGCACGACGGCTTGGGGCAAGAGCTGGCGGTTGCGAAGATGGTGCTGGACAAGATCCTTCTGCAAAAATCATCGCAGCCCGATGATGAATCGTGGGCGCAAGCAAGCAGTATTATCGACCGGGCTATTCAGCAGGTCCGCACGATGTCTCACCTTTTGCATCCACCGTTGCTCGATGAGGTCGGCTTGCTCTCGGCTTTGTCCTGGTACGTGGACGGGCTTACCAAACGTAGCGGCATCGAGACGTCTCTGGATGTCCAGCCTCGCGATTTCCCAAGACTTGCCACTGAGGTGGAAACCGCCGTCTTTCGAATTGTTCAGGAAGCCTTAACCAACGTATTCCGCCATTCCGAAGCGCACAAGGTTTGGATTTCTCTAAGCCACACAAATGGAATGATAGAGGTCTCGGTGAAAGACGATGGCCGAGGGATTGGGAAGAAGATTGCCGAAATGCGCCCCGATAGCGTGGGCGTCGGCATCGGCGGCATGAAGCAGCGCGCCAGAGAACTGGGCGGGGAATTGCGATTGCGAAATGCTCCTCCTGGAACCGTGGTGGAACTCAGCATTCCCTGCCGTTCCGTCTCGCGAGATTCAAGTCCGGTCCTGGATGTATGCGCCTCAGACTGAAGGCGGATTGTCGCGCAATCGTTGCGCGCTAAACCTCTTGGGAGTCACGGCAACGAGTTATATCAAATCTTCCACACAGATTAATTCTTCGCATACACCGGTCCTGCAGCACGGCTGGGCGGATCGGATACGGCACGGATGTAAGACACCAATGCTTGAATATCCGCCTTGCTGAGGGTGTTACCCCAGGCCGGCATGAGCGCAGACTTGTTGAGCGCGGGCCCGCCGTGGCTGATGATCGCGGTGAGATCCGCATCAGTCAGTTTGTTGAGCGTATCGCCTTCAGTGAAGGGATGCGGTTTGATTTCGAGATTGTCGAAGTTCGAGACGCGCTCCACGGTCGACTCAGGATTGTGGCAGCGCTCACAATACTGATCGTTGAGCTGGCGGCCAAGAGTCTGCTGATAACCCAGAGCGATCTCTTCGATTTTCAGTGCGACCGGCTTGCCCGTTTTATCCCTGGTCGATGCGGTGAGTTCATAACGACCCGCCATGCCGCCGAGAGTCACGTTGGTCGTGACTTGCCCGCTCGAGTCGGTGAGGCCATTCTTCGGATCGAAGTTCACTCCTGATGCGCCACTGAATTCGACGAGGGCGCCGGCGAGGGCATTGCCCTGCTCATCATTCACCTGCACGATCAGAGGCTGCGGCATCGGCGAGCCTGTCTGCGCGGTCTGTTTTCCTCCACTGGATTCGATGATAGCGGCTCCGTATGCGGTCGGCTTGGGCAGCGGTTCCGACGCGGTCTTGCGCGAACAGGACATGGCCAGCGTGGCCGTAAGCAAAGCGATGATGGTCAGCGAGCGGCGAATCATTTCTTTGCGACCTCCAGTCTGCCTCCGCCTTTCTGCGAGATAAGGAACGCGGTCAGAGCCTGCGCATCTTCGTCGCTCATGGCGCGGTTCGGCTCGGCTGTGCCGGGACGCAGAGCCTGCGGATTCTTCATCCACTGAAAAATCCATGCGGCGGTCATGCGCGAGCCAACTTTTGTCAGCGTTGGGCCAATGTATCCCTTGTCAGTCTTGGTGTCGATAATGTGGCAGCCCTGGCAGGCGTACTTGCCATAGAAGAGTTGCTTGCCCAACTCAACCTGGCCTTGCGGATAGCCGCTCAGCGGCATCGAATCGCGATCAATGGCCGGACTCTGGTACACGGTGAGGATATAGTCGGTGATTTCGTTCACCTCGCCGTCGGTAAGATTGAATCGTGGCATGCGGCGAATGAGGGACGGTCGCAGCGTGTTCGGATTCTTCAGGAAATCCACCAGCCACTGGCGCTGTACAGAGCTTCCTTCCCAGGTGAGGTCAGGCGCCATCTCGCCGCCGTGACCATTGATGCGATGGCAACTGAAACACGCCAGATCGTTCATCAGCTTTCCGGCTTTGCCGGCGGGGTGGTAGTCAGATACCGGCTTCGCTCCGACAGTAAGCGCGGGCGGCAACGTGAACGAGCGGTCGTTCAAGGCGAGCAAGGCGGTGGCGAGGGAATCGATCTGCGGTCCGGTGAACGTGTACTGCGGCATCTTCAAGCCCTGTCCAAAGGCACGCGGCTGCTTGATCTTGGTCGCGATGTAATCGGGAAGCGTGTGTTGCATGCCAGGCAAGAAAATGAGTTGAGTGACGGGCTTGCTTCCGATGCGGCTGAGTTCCGGCGCAAAGTTTTCCGGCTTCTTGATGCCTGCAATTTCATGACATGACGCGCAGCCATAATCGGAAGCCAGGCGCTTGCCGTGCGCGATCTGCTCTGGAGTTTCAGCTTCCAGATGAACATTGGCGAGCAGGTCGGGATCACTCTTTGCCAGCAGAAATCCTGTGAGGGTGGCCACTTGCGGATCGCCGAGGCGATAGTGAGGCATCGCGGTGTCAGTGTGGTAGACGCGCGGATTGCGTAACCATGCCTGCAGCCACTCCGGTTTCACTTTGCTTCCGACTCGCGTCAACTCAGGTCCCACGTCTCCGCCCACCAGATTGCCGGCGGCATTTTGCACGGCGTGGCAGGAGGAGCAAAAAGATTCTCCATATAAACTGGCGCCAGCCGCAGGATCTGATGCCGCCTTTGCCGATAGCGTGACAGCGTCACCCGGCAAGGAGGTGCTGTTGGCCATCAAGAAGGCCGACATATCGCGTGCATCGTCATCGCTCAACTTGAAGTTCGGCATGGTCGCTGTGGTTGCGTAAGCTTGTGGATCTTTCAGCCATGCGTAAATCCACTCGCGGGAGGTCTTGTCGGCGATGTGCGACAGGGAAGGTGGATTGTCAATCGCCTTTAGTATTTTTCCATCGGGTAACTTCACCGTGTGGCAATGCACACAGCCGTAGCTGGAAAGCAGATGTCGGCCTTGATTCAATTGCGGCGCACCGGGCACAGGTCCGCGATGGCACTCGCCACACGATGACTCGATGTATTTCGCCGGCAGAATCGGTTGTTCCCACGCCAGCGTGCTGCTATGCGCTTCGGCCACGGTGGTAGCCACGCCCTGGCCGCGATGACAAACCGTGCATCCGAATTGATCGATCTGATGTGGGATTGCGGGATGCTTGCGAAACGGCTGCTCGCTCACGTCGTTGAGGCTGACTTCTTTCAAGCCAACGTGGCAACTTGTGCAGCGGTCGACCACGCCGAGTTCGGGTAACCAGATCTGTTGAATTCCTCCCTCAAAATGGCGCTGAAGCGTGACCGCGTCGCTGCGATTGCGAATCATCTTCAGATAGCCGTGCTGATAGTGACGCCACTCGCTGAAATGATTTTTTGCAGGGGCGATGGCCAGCGAAATCAAGAACACGAAACTAACCACGCCGAAGGCGCGAACGCTATCTCCGAACAATGTGTTCCACAGCGACTTCAATTTTGTTTTCATGAGCGCATTAAGACCCTTGCCACGGCCAGACCCACGCCCAACCGGGCCCGCGGAAAAATGTGCCGATGGCAGTCAGTACCACCAGTTCGAACAAGAACCACGTCATCACCCAATAGGACAGCGGTTTCGCCGCCAGATAGCGACGGAATGCCGAATACGATTGCGGAGAACTCTGCGCCGCCAGGAGCATGGCTGCGGCCATAATCAATGTTGGGATCAGAGCGGCGTATACCTTGAAAAACAACAGAAACAGCGAGAGAGCGGTCGCGACCACATAAAAGATTCGAAGGCGCCGCTGACGATCCTTAAGAAAAAGTCCCTGTGCTTCGATATTGACTCTGAAATAGGGAATGACAATTAGCGCCATCACTACCAGTCCCGGAACCAGCACTCCTGCCACCATCGGCGGAAAGTAGTGCAGCATTTCTTGCAGCCCGAGAAAATACCAGGGAGCCTTCGCTGGATTGGGAGTGTGCGAAGGATCGGCCAGACCCTCCAGCGGGGCGCTGAAGATCAGTGCGATCCAAACTAAAGCGATGGCCAACAGTTGAATGGCGACGGCGGAACGGAACAGAACTTCAGGAAAAGTCTGAACCAGATTTTCGCTCTCGACTTTTACTTGCGCCGAGGTTCGGCGAGTAATGAAGACGATGCGGCGCGGAGACTTCTGGGCATTGGAATCGACGCCCGCTATGAAGTCTTTGGATTCAGCCATGATTATTGCGCCTCCTTCGCGGTGACGATGGTGGAAGAGTTTGCCCGCAGCGTTGCTGGTTCGCTGGTGTGCGAGTAAAGACCGCCGTCCTTGCGGATGCGCCAGAAGTGGATGGCGACGAAGAACATTGCCGTCAGCGGCAGAATCATGCAGTGCAGCACGTAGAAGCGCAGCAGCGCGTTGGCGTTCACTGCGTTGCCGCCGAGTAGCAGGAAGTGAATCTTATTGCCCATGACCGGCACCGCAGAGGCGATGTTCGATCCCACGGTAATAGCCCAGTAAGCCAGCTGATCCCAAGGCAGCAGGTAGCCCGTATAACTAAGGAGCAATGTGATCAGGAGCAGGATCACGCCGATGACCCAGTTGAACTCGCGCGGGTTCCGGTAAGCGCCGCGATAAAAAACCTTGAACATGTGCGCGAAGACCAGAAAAACCATGGCGTGCGCCGACCAGCGATGGAGACTGCGCAGGAACATTCCGGATGAAATCACGAATTGCAGGTCTTTGGTGTCGGCGTAAGCCTGCGGCGCGGAGGGGTGGTAGTAAAGCATGAGAGGAATGCCGGTCCCAACCAGAATCAGAAAGGTTCCCAGCGTCAGCGTGCCCAAGTACCAGGTCGCGCTGAAGCTGAGCATGCGAGTGCGCACCTTAGTCGAGAACAAGTGCAGAAATACGTTCTGCTGAATAGCCAGTGCCCGCTTCAGCGTGCTTGAACCGGTGCCGCTGCGGAAAATCGAACGCCACACCCGCGTGCCGCGTAATGCGTCGAACTGTTGGTCGAGTGTTTTCGCCATGGCTTAGACCCTCACGAATGAATCGCGCTGCATTGGAGGAACATCGGTGGAGCGGTCCACCAGCAAGTCTCCGTCGTCGTTGAGCCACACCCTCTTCCACGGGAGAGGTTTGGGCGCCGGTCCCTCGATCTTGTCACCGGGCTTTAAATTGGCCCGTTCCCAAACAGCGAATTTGCTGCCATGGCAGGGGCAGGCAATCATGTTCAACTCCGGCTTCCATGCCGTAAGGCAGCCCAGATGCGTGCACACTGCGCTCAGAGAAAAAAAGCCTTCCTCCGAGTGAATGATGTAAATGCCCGAGTTCACATCGAGCGTGACGGAATCGAGCGGATAGCGGTCCGGTTTGCCAGCATTCACCACCGGCGATGGCTCGTAAAGCACATTGGGATCGAGGAACTGATAGGCGAATGCAGCCGTGCCTGCGGCCGCAATGCCCAGCGAACCCAAACCTAGTTTGGTGAAAAACTGCCGGCGGTTGACGTTCTCGTCAGCGTTTGCGTTCTTGATTTCGTCTGGCATGTTCGTTGCTCACTTCGACTGCAAGCCTGCTCCAATCGCCGCAATTGAGATCAATCCGGTCGGTTCGGCGGGAATAAGGTTGTAAGACTCCATCGTGATTGTGCCAACAGGACAGCGCATGGCGCAGAGTCCACAACGGATGCAGCGGGTCTCATCTTTCAACATCGCAGCGCCGGTAATAACGCCCAGTTCATCGGCCGCCACTTCATCGAGTTCGACTCCGAAACATTCCTGGTTATCTAGGATGTGTTGCACCGTTCGCGGTTCGAAGTCGATGCGATCGAGCGAAACCAGTTCTAAACATTTTTCCGGGCAAACGTCCACGCAACCGCCGCAGAGAATGCACATGCTGCCGTCTTCCGGCGAGCCTTCAAAAATCGTGTTGGTCCAGCAGTGCAGGCAGCGTTGAGCCTCCGCAATCGCTTCCGGAGTGTTATAGCCCACTTCCACTTCAGTCACGCCTGTGCGGCGTTCGAGCGGAAGCATCGGCACGGGCTGGCGGTTGATGTCCAGATAGTCAAGCGGCATGCTGTGCCGCTTCAGCACCTCGACTTCAATGATGGGTTCGGGATGTTTATTCTTGCGCAGGTATTCGTCGATTCCCACCGCGGCGCGTTTTCCGTCGCCGACGCTGTCGATAATCAGACGCGGTCCGAATACACAATCGCCACCACCGAAGATGCCCGCCGCCGAAGTCATCAGCGTTTGTGGATTGATGGCGATCAATCCCCGTGGCGACAGTTCAACGTTATCTTCCGGGGTCAGAAAGTCGAGGCGTGGCGCTTGCCCAATCGCCATGATGACGGTGTCGCACTCGATCAGACTTTCACTGCCTTCAAAGAACGCAGGATTGAAGCGCTTGTTCTCATCGAAGACCCACTTGGTCTTCAGCGTTTCGAGCGCAACCACTTTGCCGTCTTTGCCGACCATCCGCTTGGGGCCAAGTCCCGGGTGCATGCGAATGCCTTCTTCTTCAGCTTCCTCGATTTCTTCGAGGGCGGCGGGCATCTGGTCGCGCGGTTCCAGGCAGACCAGATTCACTTCACGGGCGCCCATGCGCAGCGCGGAAAGAGAAATGTCGACCATCTCGCGCGTCGCAACGGCGGTCATGTTTTCCGCGGAAGGCTCGGCATCCTCCACACCGCCCGCATGCTGTCGCACCACTTCACGAGCCGCCGAACGCGCCACATCCATGGCCACGTTGCCGCCGCCGATCACAATTACTTTCTTGCCGATAGTGAATTTGTAGCCGAGATTTACGTTGAGCAGAAAGTCGATACCCTTGTGCACGCCATCGAGATCGACTCCAGGAATGCTGAGATCGCGGCTGCGGTGCGCGCCTACAGCGATGAGCACGGCGTCGAAACCTTGCCGGCGAAGATCGGAAATCGTAAAGTCGCGACCGGCCGCATGATTCAGCTTCAGCGTGATGTCGCCGGTCTCCAGGATCTCTCGCACTTGCGCTTCGACCACATCGCGCGGCAGGCGATACTCAGGGATGCCGAGATATAGCATTCCGCCTGCAACCGGCGCCGCTTCGAAAATCGTGACCGCATATCCCATCAGCGCCAGATCATGCGCAGCCGAGAGGCCCACTGGACCACCTCCGACGACGGCTACTTTGAAAGGAAGTTTTTTCTGCCCGCGCCCTTCATTGATTTGAATGGGATGTTTCGACTCTGGTCCGAACTGCTCGGTGAGAAAGCGCTTTAGAGCTCGAATAGATATTGGCCGGTCGATCTCGCCGCGGCGGCAAGCGGTTTCGCAAGGATGTGCGCACACTCTTCCGCAGATGCTGGCCAGTGGATTCGGATCGCGCGCGATGCGATAGGCTTCCTCGAACCGGCCCTCAGCAATCAGGCCGACATAGCGTCCGGCATTGGTATGCGCCGGACAGGCCATCATGCACGGGAAGTTCGTATTCAGCCAATCGCTATCGACCTTTTTATTTTTGTATCGCTTCAGCATGAAGGCATTTATGTTTCGCGAGCTGGTTAACGTTTCCCAGTTTGTTCTTTTGCCGACGTGAGGAAAGAGAAACACGGGAAGCAGTTCGGCTTTACAGCGCTCCCCGTGATTCCTCGCTGCTCCTTACTTACTCAGGGTGAAATCCGCTTTGCCGCCGCCAGCCACAGTCACCGGTTTCGACTGGTTCTTTGCGCCCTCATGCCACACCGTCACGGTATAGCTGCCGTCTGGAACATCTTTGATCTTATAATTGCCGCTATCGTCGGTTTGGGCAAAGTAGGGAGTTGGGCTGACGATGATGTATCCCTCCATTTCCGGGTGTACATTGCAAAACAAGGGCACAGCGCCCGCCTTATCGAACGTAAAGGGACGCTTTTCACCTTTGGGCCACGTTCCGAGATTGTGTCCTGCTTTCTTGTCTCCGGCCACTGAAGGCCAGAAGACGTTGTGTTGCACATTGTCGCTGTTCAGGAACTCAACCGTTGTCCCCTGTTGTACGGCGATAATGTGCGGAGCAAAGAGCAGTCCCTTTTGATCCACGACGGGGTGCTCCTTGGGAGCGGGAAACGTTTTGCCCGCAATGGCGTCGACGTAAACCACCGACTGGCCCTTCATCCCAGTAACCTTGCCGTCGATGTCGCCTGCCCAAACCGCCGTGCACAACCCGGCTATCAGCACAGTCAATGCACATGTCTTGTACCTCATTGCGTTGTTCTCCTTTGAATTTGCAATTGATAAATTGTCGAGAACGCGTCAAAAAATGAATTTCGCGTCCAGATAGATTGTGTTGTTAGAGCTCGCATTGCGACCCGAGCCATCGTAGTTTGTCGTGCCGCCATTGAAGCGTGTGTATCCGGTGTACTGCGCCGCGAGCTGCAGATTCTGCCACGGCCAAAACGAGATGTTCCCGATGTAACCGGCGCCTCTCGGGTCGCCATTGGCGCTGCCGCTCACCGCGCCTGGTGCGTATAGCCCCGGATCAACCGTCCCGCCCGTATCGAACCAACCGAATGTGCCTGTGTACCGGTTGCCGAAGTGATATTCGGCATTCGCCTGAACGGTGTTCAGATGATGCGAACCCAGTGTTGTCAAACCTTGGGCGACACTGGCTAATAAATCGGAGTTTTCGCGAATATACGTACCCCGAAACGAAAGCACGTCTTTTCTGAATAAGGTACGGTCGATCTGAGTGTCAAAGGCCCAATCCGTGTACTCATCCGCCGGGCCAGTTATCCCGTTGGCACCGACGATCTGGTTGGGTGTGGACCGCATGTGCATTCCATAAGTGCCGATCTCATATTGCGTCTTCGCAGTCAATTCCTGCCACGCAACCCGCCAGTACGGCGCAACCCCGTGGATGTTGTATGAAAACCCGAATCCCGGATTCGGCTGAGCACCGCCCACGTGTTCCGAGCGATAAACTGAAACGTCCGCGTACAGGTGGTTGTTCCACATCGCGTAGCCACCGAATCCTGCCACGTCCTGGGCCAAAGCGCCATTGATGATGGGAGTGGCACTGGGAGTGGGTGCGACGTCGCTGGCCACCCACGGGAAACCCCATGCCGGCGTACTGTTCCAAAGATCGTCTAATGTCGGATTGTTGTTGAGGTCTAGGCCGTAGACGAACTCCTTCCCGCCCAGTTTGTGCTTATTGTTTGCGTAGCGGATGTCGGTGTTATCCATGCTGAAATGGTCGGCCTGGGTGTCATAAGTCACTTGGAGAAAGCTGCCGACGCTGCTGGTCCACGCGCCAGAAAGGAAGAGCGATATATCTTGAGGAAATTCAAAATTTCCATTCTGCGTCGCCGGCACGGGTGATTTGGTTGCGGTAAATGAGGTCTCAAGCATCACGGAAAGCGGTTGCGAAGCCAGAAGGTCAAGCGCGGCTCGCGATTTGCCTCCGTCCGTCTTTATGACTTTGGCGTCGTCTCCCTTATCCACGTAGCCGAGCAGCTTGAACCTTCGTCCGGCCGGGTTAAGTTCCGGAGGGGTGTAGTGACAACCGCTGCATGCCAAACCCGTCTGCCGCGCATAGCTGGGAACGGCTGACACGGTAGGCGGATTTACTGCGGAGGAGAAAAGCAAAACGATGATAGGAACTGCCACAAGCAAAGAAATCGCCACTCTCGTTATCTGAAATCTCATTTTGTCTCCGAAAGACTGCTGATCGTCGTTGAGTGATGTCGTAGTTTCCGGTCAACGCGTTCCTTTGGCCGTGATGACAGACACCCTGCATGGTGATCTAGGTCACAAGGGCTAGGGGTCTTCATCGAGGGGCAATCATCTAGAGACTTCGCGCGATTGGCGAATGCAGTCGCATGCGCGGATCTTTGACCAAAGAGAATCTACGGTCACAAGGGAGAGACGCGATGGCAACTCTTTTATTTGGCTCTGCTTGAGACCAGGCTGGTCAATAAGGGTTAATCCGTACATCGCTCGCTGATTCACTCTATTTCAGCTGTATGCCACTGGGATTACCACCTTGGCTTATCCGGGCAGGAGGGGGTTCATTTTACAGCGTCAACCGGATGGAAGGAGCGTGGGGTCAAAGTTAGGGTTGTGGTCGTACGAAATTCAGAAACAGTTGCTCGCTTCGAGCACGGAAGGGGTCCGCTTATGACAGGAAAGAGTTTGCAAGTGCTCAGATGTCTTTTGGTGCTCGGTGCCGGTTTCCTACTGATCGCCGGAATGGCCTGGGCTCAGGATGACGACAAGGACAAAAACGAGTCGAGCATCCAAAAACGAATCGATAACGCTGCCAACGTTCTCAACGAAATTATGTCAACTCCCGACAAAGCAATTCCCGATAAAGTTATGCACGACGCGAAGTGTATCGCCGTGATTCCTTCGATGGTGAAAATTGCAGTGGGTTTCGGAGGAAACCATGGTAAGGGAGTCGCGGTCTGCCGCCTGGAAAACGGCCACTGGAGCGCCCCTGCGCCGATCACGATCACGGGCGGAAGCTGGGGGTTGCAGTTAGGCGGACAGGCGGTCGACCTTGTGCTGGTTGTCACGAACCAACAGGGTATGGAGCACCTGCTCTCGAGCAAGTTCAAAATCGGCGCCGATGCCTCGGCAGCAGCTGGCCCCGTCGGACGTGATACTGGCGCCGACACGGACTGGAAAATGAAAGCAGAAATGTTGACCTACTCCCGTGCGCGCGGCCTTTTTGCCGGCGTGGACCTCAACGGCTCCGCAGTCACACAGGACAAAGACGAGACGCATTTGCTTTACGGAAAGTTTGTACCGTTTGAGGCGATCTTGTCCGGCAAAGTGCGTCCGCCAGCGGGGAGCGGGGCATTCGAGGCTACGGTGAGGAAGTATGCAGGCCAGGCGGAGAATCACGGCGAGTAAGAAGGGCGCTCGATCGTGGCCGGGTTCTCAATCAGTAGGTGAGGTCAAAACAATTTCGATCGGAGGGTGGAAATGTCAACGATTCTGGTGGTTTTGCTGGTGCTGTTGTTGGTTGGTGCTCTTCCCGCTTGGCCTTACAGCCGGGGCTGGGGCTACTATCCGAGCGGTGGGCTGGGACTCGTGGTTGTGGTCTTACTCGTGTTGCTTCTGGCTGGCCGTTTGTGAGAAGGCCGGGAGAGCTCTTAGCGTGGCAAATTGGGCACGCTGAGTAACCGTCGTTTCAAAGCGATCAAAGAGGAGGGCAGGCATACCTGTTCTCCTCTTTTCATTTGTTTGCTTGAGGTTTGTCTTTCTTCGCAGTCTCAGGGCACGGGGGTAAGGCCGGCAGTTGCTGCCCCGAGGGGCTTACCGCTCGATCCGGTTGAGAGCCCGGACTCTTGCTCCTCGCAGACTCCAATCCCAGTTGATCCAGTGGCTGCAGCTTCTGCAGTGCCGACCACGCGATCATTTGAAATCCGACAAGGTCCGACGAAGAAGGTTCCGGACTCGGGTTGGTGACATCCTGTGCCAGGATCGTGGAACTCATCGCTGCGGCGAAGCACGCATTCACCAAAAGCCTTGTTGCTTGTTTCATGAATTCCTCGAGAGTCGAAGCGGCAACAATCGGTGTCGATTAGTTAGGCCGCTACCATTCCTTCCGACCCGTGGCACAGCAACGGACACCGTCTTTCTAATTGGTGAAGGGGGTCGGAGTCCATACGCGGTTTTCTGTAATGGAGACAGGTTGTTCTTAAAGAAAAGCCTGTGGCCAAGGGCTCATCTTTCCCCTCCAAAACTACAAGCTTCACAGTATGGGCAAGGATGACGCCTCGGAATTAGTGTCGAGTTCTACTCGACAGACGCCCCAATCGAGCGGATGCCGGTTCTCTTTAACCGGAAAACCTGCATCCGCTCCCTCCTAGAACTTGAGAACGGTAAATGAGGCGCCGCAAGTACAGGAACTGGATTCGCCAAATACGTAGCGCACGGGATTTGTGCCGGCACACTAGGTGGCTATTCTTCAACTTCGTAATCGAATAGGAAGGATATCCAATATGCTCTACTGGACGTTGGTCTTCTTGGTGATTGCCCTGATCGCGGGAGTCTTGGGCTTCACCGGCGTGGCGGTTGCAGCTGCTGGCGTGGCGAAACTGTTGTTTTTTATTTTTCTGGTGCTCTTCGTTCTCTCGCTCGTCACTCACGTTTCGCGGCGGGGCAGCGGAGTCTGACGTAGGACGTTGGTTGATGGAGACATGCTCGACAAACAGAAGCGCGGAGTTTCCGCGCATCCCCTGAGCAGCGCACAAGTTCAGTTGGATTCCTGCTTCCGCGGCAAGGCCTCAACACTCTCAAGCCGTGCATTTTCATGCTTATGGAGTAGCGATGAGAGTCCGAGATGCTGGGGAATTCAAGAAGATCTGTCTGTCCGATGCACTTCACAAATGTGTGCGGTATGGCACATACAGATGGCACCGAAAGCTATAGGCTTAACTTGTCTTTTCTAGCACCTGCCGCCGAGGCCTTTTTAGCTTAACGGTTCCTGCGAAATCAGACGGCGTTTTTGTCGCTGTGTGATGAAAGGAACTAGTCATGGCCATCCAATCTGTTCGAGGTGCACCCGCCCGATTTAGTAAACGCGACAATGACCGGAGCGAAGTCGGCAATATCATCCTGCGCGGCCTCCCGCCAGCAGAGTGGACGCAACTCTTCTCCTCCCTCGAGTTTGTCCGTCTGAGACTTCACCAGGTTCTGCACGAGGTCGGCGAATCCATCAAGTCAGGATATTTTCTGAACGAGGGAATGGGCTCTGTGCTGACGGTTCAGCCAGACGGAGAAAGCGTCGAGGTCGGTCTTATCGGCAAGGAGGGATTCGTTGGCCTACCAGTAATTTTTGGTTTTAAGACCAGCGCGTTAAGAATTATCACCCAGGGTGATGGCACGGCTTACCGGGTGGATGTCGGGATCCTGCGCGATCTTCTGCCGAATTGCCCCGCGCTCGAGCAACAGTTGCAACGCTATTCGATGATCCTGGGTATTCAATCAGCCCAGCTGGCTGCTTGCAACCGTTTGCATGACGTTGAAGAACGATTGGCGAGGTGGTTGCTGATGAGTCACGATCGAATTGGTGGTAAGACTCTTCCCTTGACTCAAGAATTTCTGGCACAGATGCTCGGAACGCGACGGTCCACCGTCAGTGTAGCCGCAGGTATTTTGCAGAAGGCTGGAATGATTTCTTACACGCGCGGGAATGTGACCATTCTGAACAAACCCAAGCTGGAAGATGCCGCCTGTGACTGCTACGAAATTATTTGCCAGCAGAAAAATCGATGGCAGTCTGAAATCATCTAAGCTCTCCGCCGTTTTTTGTTCGCGGAAAACAACACCTTATCTGCCTCTTATTGGAGAAGCAACGCATCGGATTCACTGGGAATCAAAGCCTCGTCCGCAATTGCCGCCAGTCGTCAGAACTCATCATGAAGCTTAAATTTCCCCAGTTTCTCCTTCGCGGCATGTAGAACTCATTTCAGGCAATCAGGTAATCCAAGTAGAAGTGTTCTTGTTATTGCTTACACACACGGAAATGCGCGTAATCCGCTCCAGTTGTGCGCCGCCTCCTGTAAACCGCTGCTTACTTTCTGGCATCTATACGAGCGTCGGAAATCTATAGCGCCACTTCGATTTCCCGACAATTTACAAGGAGCGTCAATGTCGAACCAGCAAGGTCCACACAACTCCGCGCACGCTCTAACGGCTCTGCCCCCATTTCAAGACCTTAAGACTTCTTATTCTGCCCGCGAACCGTATGTCGCTCGTGAACGTGCCATCCCATTTGTGAAAATGAATCCTCGAGTGCGACAGCAACAACCGGTTGGCCCGGACGCGATCTGGGGACACTACAACAACTACAGGTCGAACGGTCTCGCGGGATCCGCCGTAGTGCACGTTGTTTTGTTAACCTTGGTATTGAGTGGCTCCCTGCTTGGACACCGGGTGGTGACCCAGGTCGAGCAACATGAAACCGTGACCTTGATCGCGCCCTCGCCGGATTCCTACGCTCTTCCCGTTGCCAAGAAAGTGGTCGGGGGCGGCGGAGGCGGTGGGGATCATGACACATTGCCTGCACCAAAGGGACGTTTGCCGAAGTTTGCCATGCAACAGATTACGCCGCCGAGTATTGTGCTGCGCAACCAGCATCCGAAGCTCGCCGTCGCGCCCACAGTTGTAGTTCCTCCGCAGGTTCGCGTGGCCGAAAACAATATGCCGAACTTGGGTATTCCTTCGGCTGCCCCGCTCCCCTCGGCTCCTCCTTCGAATGGAACAGGTTCGGGCGCAGGCATTGGCTCCGGCTCGGGCGGCGGCGTTGGCGTGGGTCACGGACCAGGAGTGGGATCGGGCAGTGGCGGCGGAATCGGCGGCGGAGTGTTCAAAGTTGGCGGCGGCATTTCGGCGCCGGAACCCGTAAGCACGCCTGATCCCGAATATACCGAGCAGGCTCGTCTTGCTAAGACTCAAGGAACATGCATCCTTTGGCTCATCGTCGATGACCAGGGACATCCGCGCGACATACGAGTGGTGCACGGTCTCGGCTTCGGGCTCGACGCCAAGGCCGTCGAAGCGGTCAAACAGTGGCGCTTCCAGCCCGCTATGAAAGACGGCAGGCCGGTGAATGTGCAGATCAGTGTAGAAGTTGGCTTCCGGCTCTATTAGTCGAAGCTCATCGTCTCGACTTGTGATTCGGCGGCAAGCTCACATCGGAAATCCAGAGCTTGCCGCATAATTTTTGCCCAATGTAGGGAGCCCAACCCTCTTTTCGAAGAAAAGTTTCGCTAACCTGAACAAACTATTCCTCTTCCCGGTACAGCAAATCTGACCTTCAATTACAGGAGCACCCTGATGGGACGCCTCGCCGCCCTCCGCTACTCTCGTTTTCGACGCTGAATATTCCGCAGTTCTTGGACGCCAGCGCAGCCGATTGTAAGGAGACTACCGTGGCAACTTGCGCAATATCCGCTACAGTGACCGATCTGATCCCCACGACAATTGAATCCCAACGAGACAATTCTGAGCGCAGCCTGGTTCGACGCGCCCAGCATGGAGATCAGGAGGCTTTTGCTACGCTCTTCCAGTTGCATAAGAAACGGGTTTACTCCGTATGCTTGCAGATGACGAAGGACGTGGCCGATGCGGAAGACCTGACGCAGGAAGCTTTTCTGCAGGTGTTTCGCAATCTCAATTCGTTCCGCGGAGACTCGGCCTTCTCCACTTGGCTTTACCGGATTGCCGTCAACACTGTCCTCATGAAGTTGCGTCGCCGGAAGTCGCCACCTCTTCTTTCGCTGGATGAGCCCGTATCGAGCGAGTCGCCTTCTCTCAAGCGAGACGTAGGAACGGCGGACCTCAATCTCTCCGGAGCGATCGACCGCATTGCGTTGCATCGCGCGATCAAAGAACTTCCGGAAGGATGCCGGCGGATTTTTGATCTGCACGAAGTGCAAGGTCTTCAGCATCATGAAATCGCCCGGCAGTTGGAATGCTCGATCGGAAACTCAAAGTCACAACTGCACAAAGCCAAGATGAAAATGCGTGACCTTCTCTTTCCGCGTGGGCACGCGCGGCCATCTAGGACCGCCAGCAAGTCCCTGGCCAAGAGTTCGTTGTGAACCGATCCCGCAACCGCAATGTTGTTTCACTATCAACGCCGGCAGCTGTAAGAACAGCAACGACCGCAAGGGGATGAAGTCTGTGGGGCTAGGAGCCGTCGTAGTCATCGGGGCCAAAAATCAGGGGTTGAGCCCGAGCCACGTCCAATCGCCTAATGTGTCGGATGTTCCTGAGGGATCCCTGCTGCCGGAACCGATGGAATGCGTCGAGGTGGCTGGCCGTTCGCTCGTCGAGCGTTCACTTGAGCGCCTCGCCGCCGTGAACCTCGAAGCGATTTCCGTCGTGGTGGAGTCTGCGGCGTTCATCCCAACGCTCCGCACGGATTGCAGGAACGTTGAGTTTCGGGTAGCGAGCGATCTGAAAACCGCGATCCGCCAGGAGCTCTCTAATTATTCGCAACAGGGTATCGAGCACGCATTCGTCAATTGGGCGAGCGTTTATGTCGAAACCGATCTCCTCGACCTCTTTTCCTTCCATCGAGAGGCGCAGCAGGCGGCGACACCAACATTCGATCAGCAGGGTCCGCTGGCTCTGTGGGTTGTCGATTGCGCAAAGGCGCAACATCTGCCGCTCGAAAAACTGCTGCGTATCGCGGGACAGAACGCAGCATCAGAATATTTCATTCGTGAGTACGTGAATCGTCTTGATCATCCTCGAGACTTGCGGCAGTTCGCTTCCGACATGCTCCGTGGCCGCTGCCGGACTGGCCCTTATGGCCGCGAGGTCAGGCCCGGTGTTTGGCTCGACGAAGGCGCCGAAATTCATCGGCGAGCCCGCGTCGTAGCGCCAGCATACATAGGCGGCGGTTCCAAGGTCCGGGCAGACGCCTTGATTACTCGCTTCAGCAACATCGAGAGAGACTGTTGTATCGATTGCGGGACGGCAGTTGAAGATAGCTCCGTACTGGCGAACACAAGCGTCGGAATTTGGCTTGATCTATGCCATGCCGTCGTGCGTGAAAACATGCTGTTGAACCTGGAGCGCGATGTCTTGATCGAAATCTTGGATTCAAGAGTCTTGCGGGCTAGCGGCGCCAGCCGCAGGTTCGCCCCGAAGACAAGCGAGCGACGTGAAGTTCTGGAACAAATTTCTGACTTACAGGAAACACGCCAAGTGCTGAACGCCTGGCAACTCGGTAACAACAACCTTATTCAGGAGTAGATGCCATGCAAACCCGGGGTCCCGTAATTGTGATGGAGCTGCCAGAAAAACTGAATCACGCGGAGGTAGAGTCTTTTCTCACCGAACTGCAGCCGCTGTTGGAGGATGATCGTCCCTGCATTGTTTTGGATTGCTCACAGATCCAATACATGGATAGCGCGGGAGTCGAGATGCTGCTGCATTGTCTGGAGGAGGCCATGAAGCGTGACGGAGATCTCAAGCTGGCGGCGGTATCGCCAGCCTCGGCGGTAATCCTGGAGTTAATGCGGGTCGATCGTCTTTTCGAAGTTTTCGACACTGCCGATCAGGCTGTGCGGAGCTTCAAGGTTTTCGCGCCGGAAACAAGTTCTGAAGGCCAGCCCTGGTACGGTACGCCTCAGGGTCTTGCCGATCTGAAGGCCGCCAGCTAAATCTTCATGTGGCGTCGGGGGTGCCTATGACAGCAAGGAACATGACAGCAAAGAAAAGGATGGTCGTGCGGATGGCGGGGAGCGCAGTATTGTTCTTTGCTGTCCCGTTGTTTGTGTCGCTTGCCGCCGCGCAACAAGGCGGTAGCGTGGCCAAACCTGTTCACTTGGAGCCGAATGTGGCTGAGCCCGCGGATCTTCCTGACAGTCCAGGAGTCACCCTGGCTAAGCTCCAGCCTCAGAACCCGTTGCCCAGTGACTCCGCGCAACAATCGGGCGCGCCACCTTCCGCTCAGCCGCAAAGCCAGCAATCGCAGTCTCCGCAGCAAGCGCCGCAAAATCCGGTTGGCACGGCCGTGGCTGAGCCGACGCACGCGGCGGGGATCGCCGCATCGCAACCCGCGGGAGTGGCAATCGCGCCTGCAAAGCAGCATCGAGTTCGAACCATCGTTATACGGGTTGGCGCAATCGTCGGCGCAGGCGTCGCGGTGGGAACGGTAGTGGCGCTAACCGCGGCCACTCCCGGCAAGCCTCCCGGTGCGCACTAGGGCTACCGAAATCGCGAACGGCAGGGAGGCTTTGCATCAGCAGAGCAAACGTCCCGTAATGATCGTAAGCTTTTCAGGAATCGATGGTGCCGGTAAGAGCACGCAGATTGTCGAGCTCGAAGCTTGGCTCCGCCAACTCGGACTCCGTACTCAACTGCTGACCTTCTGGGACGATGTCGTGATCCTCTCCAAATTCCGCGAGTTCGCGAGTCACAAGGCATTCCGAGGAGATCGCGGCGTCGGTAGCCCGCAGAATCCCTTGCACCGACGAGACAAAAATGTCACTGCCTGGCCCGTGACTCTGACCCGTTTCGGCCTCTACCTCGCAGATGCTCTTCACCTTCGTTGGAAAGTTCGCGAGGCAAGAAGAAGCGATGCCGATATCGTGATCCTTGATCGTTATATCTACGACGAGCTCGCAAATCTTCCTCTAACCCGCTGGTCAGCGATTCGCTTCACGCGGCTCATCCTCAAGCTTGCGCCCAAACCCGACATTGCTTACCTGATCGATGCGGCCCCTGTCGCGGCACAAGCCCGGAAACCCGAATATCCTCTTGAGTTTGTTCGCCGCAACCGCGACGCTTACATCACACTGGCTCATCTCTCCGGTGCCATGACCGTTGTCAGACCTGATTCGATCGCAGCCATGAAAACGCGAATCCAAAACGAGATGCTGCAAGCGCTTGCGCTTAAGGCGGTTGCCGGTGAAGCCCGACATTTGTCCGCCTCTGCTCCAAACCGAGCCAACATCTCTCCCGGTGAACTCATCGAACCTTGATCGACCGTCTCGACCGGCAATCGTGATCGAGGAGCGTCGATCGGCGTGAGGCCCGCGATTCATGAAGATTTGCCTGGTCACAACCTTTCCACCCAGTCAGGGTGGCCTGAGTGAATACGGCCTCCACATTGCTCAGGAGTTGCATCGCAATCCCTTCATTCGTCTCACTGTTCTAGCTGACAAGATTTCCTTGCCAGAACCTGAATTGGAAGGTTATTCGGTTCAACGATGCTGGTCGTTCGACGACCCGGCAAGCTCCATTCACATTTTGAACGCGATCCGCAAGCTCAAACCAGATGTGGTTTGGTTTAATCTTCTCTTCAGCACTTTCGGCCGCAATCCGCTGATTGCTTTTGCCGGACTTCTCACCCCGGTGCTTTCCCGTCTGACCGGTTGCTATACCCACGTCACCCTGCATCATCTGATGGACACCGTCGATCTGAAAGATGCTGGTGTTCGTTACGCGCGCACCTACCGTTTGGCGGGAGCCGTCGCCACCAAGATGCTTCTTCTGTCTAATTCCGTTTCGGTGCTCATGCCGGGATATCGCAAGATCCTGCATGAAAAATATGGTCGCGACAACGTGCACCTGCGTTCGCATGGCATTCTTTCCAGAGAACCTCAGTATCCGGATCTTGCCCGACGCGGCGATCCTGAGCACCGCATTCTGGCCTTCGGGAAGTGGGGAACGTACAAGCGGCTGGAATTGATGATCGAAGCCTTTCGCTATGTTTCCGAGGCTCTGCCCAATGCCAGGTTGGTGATCGGCGGAGGAAACCATCCGCAAGCTGCAGGTTACGTCGAGTCGATGAAGAAACAATATTCGGAAAATTCGAGAATTGCATTCACCGGCTATGTTCATGAGGGTCGATTGCCCGATCTTTTTCAGAGCTCTTCAGTTGCTGTGATGCCCTACTCGTCGTCCACTGGTTGCAGTGGAGTCGCGCACTTGGCCTGTGCTTACGGCGTTCCCATTGTGTGTGCCGATCTTGAGGATTTTCGCCAGATGTCCGACGGCGAAGGGATGGCCATTGAGTTTTACAAGCCCGGAGATGCCAAGGACCTGGCCGCCTGTCTCATTCGTTTTCTCACGGACCCGGCCAGGCAGCGCGCCATGGCGGAGCAGAATTTTTCCGCAGCCCTTCGCATGACGATGCCAAACGTCGTTCTAAAGTATCTCCGCCATTTCGAATTGGAGCAGAGAACGCTGGCGCTGCGTCATATCACAAGATTTCGCAAGTTGCCCAACTGGGTTCCCTCAAAGTCGCTTCTTCTGCGGCTGATGACCAGGAATTCGCTGGGATGGGTTCATCGTTCCGCCCTGCACCGGACTTCGCCGCGTCCAAGGGGGAATGGGCGTCTATTGCACGATGACGTTGACCGAGGTGGTAAGGTTGGCGGCGCTCGAACTCCCATGAATGGTGACGGAGTAGGTGGTCGGAGTGACAGCAGGTTTGGTAGGAACGGCGCCGGTTTCGGGACCGCCAGTCTGCCCACCGCAGGAAGCTCCAACCATTCCGAGGCTGATCACCGCGCACAAGGCGAGCACTTGTACTCCGCGCTTTCGGACTCCATTGCCAAACAGGCCGAACCCGACCAGCCCGAAGGGCAGCATCCAGGTGGCGTAAATGGGGAAACCATTCCCGTGTTTCTGCCGATCCATCCCCGCGCCGGCAACGGCGGAAACGGTAAGAACGGAGGTAGCGGTGCTGGCTCCCGGAGTAATGGTAGCGGGGGAGAAGGAGCAGTCCAAACTGGAGGGAAGCCCGCTGCAGGTGAGCGAGATGGGGCTGCTGAAAGTTCCGGATTGAGTCGTGGCGGCGACGGTGAAAGTTCCGGACTTGCCGGAAGGAATGGTGATGGTCCCGGGCGACGCGCTGAATGACACCGTTGTTGGTGTTGGTGCGGGTGGGCTCGTGCTGGCGCAGCTCGGGCTATAGGCCGCAGCTCCGCTGATCTGATTGGCCAAGGTTGGCTTGCCTACGGCTTGCACGAGCATTTGATAGCTGCCGCTCGGAATTGGAAACCCGCAAAGATTCAGCGAGTGAATTCCGTTGGCTATGTCCGTCAGCGGCATCAGATTCTGCCCGTCGAGGCTGATGTACACCGTGTAATGATCCACGGTGTTTTCGTTTCCGCTGACAACCCACTGTAAGTTATTCCCACCCACTGAAGCTGACACGCTCAAGCAGTTATCGATTCCCGACTCGATCTCGGTCGCTTCTTCGTAATCATTCCACGTCACCAGCTGAAGGTACGGAAGCTGTTTCCCCGCGCTATAGATGCTGTTGACCTCGGAAAATGTCTGCAGCCAGGTCTGCCCACATTGTTGTCCCATGATGCGATTCGATCCCCAGGACGCCAGGGTGTCGTTGAATCCTTTGTACGTCGTCCCCACGGTTTGCTCGTTCGGATAGGAGATCCCCGTATTGTAGAAACTTGTGAGGTAGCTCATCCCGTAGTCGGTGGTCGTGGGCATCACCCAGGAATAGCTGCCATCGGTAAGAGGCGCGGTAAATCCGTTGTTGTTTTGAAAAATATACACAGGACGCGAGCTGAGTGAGGCGTTAGCAGCGTTCCAATCGACGGAAGGATACGAGAGGCTCACGTTGAAGTTTGTAACCACTGGTTGCCCCTGGATGGTCATGTACGCCGGCGAAGAAAAGTACGTTTTTTCGATATATTGCAGATCGTTCACCAGGGCTTGCTGAGGCGAGCAGCCTTGGCAGGAGTACCACTCGATGGCTCCCTGATCGATCATGATGGCGAAAGTAAATCCAGGATGGCTCTCGGCCGCCGCCATCACCAGTTGGGTTGCCTGGTCGATGGAATTGCCGGGGCCATACCAGTCAATGATCGCACCGTCGATGCCGCGGCTGACCATGTCGTCGATCTGACTCTGTACTTGCGCCGCGTTCGTCTCACTGTAGCCGATGTTCATGTGGTTCGACCGGCCGAACCAAAGAACCATGTGAGCGTAAACCTTGGTCGTGGCGCCCGAATAAAGCAGAGTGTGAACGTCAACTTTGCTTATATTTCCGGCGCCTCGATTGTTATTGGATTGCGTAGTAAAGCTGTTTGCCGCGCTCGTGTTGTTTGCGGTCTGAGCGGCGAAAGTGGTGGTTGGCACCACATAAGAATTGCTGGCCGAACTTAGGTTTGACGCAGCGATGAGTGTGACTGCAACTGCAAACTGTGCGAGACGCATCGGTCCTCAGGGGCGGAGGGTAGAGCCGAGGATCTTGCTTCGGATCTGGGACCAGGCCAGGGAAGGCGCGCCCGCCTATAGATTTCCACGGGACTGGCTCTTGTTTTTTGGTCTTTCTTGGAACTGGGTGCAGCTTACGAGAGCCGAGCCACGCGCAACAGATAACCTCGGTCGGTGGCCCAGTGGACGAAGCTCTCAGTTGCCCAACTCCGCCAGGTTGACCTGTTGAATGTACTCAATCCGTGTCTTGTCTCCGGTTACGCCGCTCAGATGGAGCTTGAGGTAGCGGTTCGCCGATGCGGTCACTCTCAAAGCCGCTGCCAGCATCGCCCGCTTGGCCTGTGGATGTCTGTGGGATGTGGCCGGAAACATCGTGACGGATGTCACCCAACGACGAATGAAGAGTCGGGAGAGTCAGATCCTGCGAAGGGAGGGTTCAGCGATCGTCAGAACAATCGACCGGACTTTCGGCGCTATCCAACACGCTGATAGTTGTTCAGTTGGACCGGAAATGCTGCTTTATCAGTGGCTTAAGCCACGACCTTTTAACGGAGGTCAGACCAACATTTCCCCCGTTCAACTCATCCTAAGGAGATCGTAAATCTCCGCTTTCCAGAGGATTCTTCATGGACGATTCGGGCCGCAAGCTCTCCGTTGCTTGTCTGATGGCTCTATCCCTGGCGTTGTGCGGTTGCCGGGGGCTCGTAGCTGGCACGACGACGACCACCACTTCCGCGAACCTTCAGTCCGTTCAGCACGTGGTCTTCATGTTGCAGGAGAATCGCAGTTTCGACACTTACTTTGGGATGCTTAATCCCTATCGCGAGTCGAATGCCTGGACCGTCAGCGAGGATGGCAACACCTACACCGTCGATGGTATCGACGACAAGATGTCTGAGTTCGCCAATCCGGATGATGAAGGACAGTCGTTCAATCTCTTCAAGTTCAAGAGCGCTTGCGTAGATGATATGAGCTCCGCCTGGCTGGAGAGCTACGGCGATGTGAACCGCTACGACTTCAGTCCGAGCCGTTCCATCCTGATGAATGGCTTCGTGCACACGGCGGAGGGCTACGCCAAGTCCGGGGCGGGTGACGGCCAGTTCACCGACTTGGCCGGCCAGCGCGCGATGGGTTATTACGATCAGGACTTGCTGAACTACTACTACTACATGGCCTCGCAGTTTGCAGTTTCGGATCGATGGTTCTCGCCCGTCTCCAGCAAAAGCACGCCGAACCGCATTGCAACGATGACGGGAGGAACGACGCAGGGCCTGGTGAACGATCCTTTCGTCGACGACGGCATTACCAGCCAACTCAACATCGAAACCATTTTTCAAGAGTTGGATCAGAATAGCGTATCGTGGAAAATCTATTATTCGATTACCGCGGGCGGATGTACCGACAAAGATGGCGACTGCGGCCCAGGCGGACAATCCAATGCTTATCCGGTGACCACGTTCTCCGATTTCACTTATGCGAGCCAATATCTGTACGAGAATCCGCAACACGCTGCATGCACCGCCCCAACCGTTGGCTCACAACAAGCGCTTGGCGACGCTACGAATGCCTTTTGCATCGACACGACTCATATCGCCCCGCTCGATCAATACCTCACCGACGCCGCCAACAACACGTTGCCAAGCTATGCGTTCATCGAAGCGGCTTATGGGAGCAGCGACGAACATCCTGGCTCGGGTCAATCGATTCTCGCAGGCCAGCAGGAGGTTGCAAGTCTGATCAATGCCCTCATGCAAAGTCCATCGTGGGCGAGTTCGGTGTTTTTCCTGAGCTACGATGAGCCGGGCGGACCTTTCGATCACGTTCCGCCCGTTCCGGGGCATTCCAACGACAATACCGATAGCTCGCTGGGAACAGTCGCCGACATCAAGTCGATTGCCGTAAATGCAGACGGCTACGAGCCGTGTCTTCCGCTCGGAGGAGTTCCCACGCTGCACTGCGATCTTCTGCCGGCGGATCCCGGCGCAAATCCGGGTGACGCCCCTGCGCAACAAGGCTTCGCCGCGCAACTCGGCTTCCGGTTGCCGAATCTCGTGATTTCACCTTTTGTACGGAAGCACTACGTTTCTCATATCCCGATGGATCACACCGCCATCATCAAGTTTGTGGAGAACCGCTTCATCGGCGCAAGCGCGCACCTGACCGACCGCGATGCGGCTCAACCAGATTTGCTGGATTTCTTCGACTTTGCGAACGTACCCTGGTCGACGCCGCCCTCGCCGCCAACCCCTACATCGCCTCCGGGGCCATGCACGCCGCAAAGCATGTGATCAGGTTATTGGGAATTGACCGTAAGGGTGCGAGCTACGTAACGGGATCCATCAAAGTTCGCCACCGACGTTACCTCTGCTCCCGGATGTAGCCGCTCATCGAATGTAATGACCGATGGATCTAAATAAATTTCATACGTCTTGTGGTCGGTCACCGATGTGAGAACCAGAAGACCGATACGCAGGTCCAGCGCTGTGACCTGCCCGGCGAAGGTGAAGTCCGTGCCGGGAACCGCCAGGATAGAAACTCGCTGCGCGTTGCGATCGTTTCTCTGCGCGGCGAAACTCACATCCACCAGCGTTCCGGGGACTAACTGGCTGGCAAAGGCTGCACGCCCGTCTTGCACGATCTGCGTATTCGGGGTGAAACGCAATTTCACCGGGTCGGGGGAGAGCAGATCGCGCACGATCAGTTCGTTCTTGTCTGCGCGATAGCTCATCACAACACCCTGACTCATCCCGCCCGCGGCCGCTTTCGCCAGCCGAATGTTGCGCGCGAAGATAATGCTGCGATCCAGAATCGTGTCGACGTAGACGCGATCGCCGGGGCGCAGATCGGAAGCCGATGCCTGTGTGCTTCCCTGATAAATGTGTGTGCGGGGGTCGAACGCGACTTTCATTTTTCCGCCCCCGAAGACCTGAATCGTGAGCTGGTCGCGTATCCGGTCCACCTTCTGAATCGTGCCACCAATCAGGCTCGCCTTGACTGGGGGCAGCGCGGGTAAGTCAGGAAGCAGGCTGGCGGGATCGAGTTCTATCTCCGCGTTGTCTGTCGTAATAACAGGCGCGATCGACGACGGTGTCACGGTCGCTGTGGCGGGCGAAACCACGGACCGGGAAGCTACAACCTGTCCGTGCGCGGCTCCGAGAATAGAGGCCGCGACGACGCTGCTCGCAAACGCGCACGAAAAAAATCGCCATGTGATCTCGAAGCCCATGATCTCCTCATGCACCTATATTTCGACGCCGCAATTTGATGCTAAGAACGGCCGCAAGGTAGTCATTTCGCCAGGAAAAATCTGCGCCGCAACGACAAACCATCCCCTGTAATCGGCATCTCAATTAGGCTTTGCGTGTTCGATTCCGAAAGAGAGGCCTGCGGAATGCCTTGGAAACATTGGGTTGTCGCCGGATTGGTCGGGATTACGTTTGGCTGGGGATCGTACGCCCAGGCGGGCGACCTGAAGATTACTCTGCCCAAACGCAGCCACATGACCCCAGTACAGCGCCTCAACCAGGATGGCGTGGAAGCGATCCGCAAGCACAAGTACGAAAAGGCTGAGACGTTTTTCTATAAAGCCTACCTGCTCGATCCCGACGACCCTTTCACCCTGAACAATCTGGGCTACATTTCCGAGTTGAAGGGACAAATCGACCGCGCCCAGAACTTCTATGCTCTCGCGGGAAAAGGAGCAAGCGACGCGGCAATCGATAAAGCGAGCTCGCCTCGCGTGGAAGGCCGCACCCTCAAAGAGGCGCTCGCCATCCCGGACTTGCCGCTGCAGATCAATCATGACAACGTGGAAGCCGTGCGCCTGCTGGCGCAAGGACGCGGTCCCCAGGCCGACATCCTGCTGCAACAGGCATTGAAGACCGATCCAAACAATATATTCACTCTCAACAACATGGGCGTCGCAAAAGAGATGGAAGGGGAATCGCAGGCCGCCCTGAAATACTACGACTCTGCTGCCGCCGTAAATTCTGACGCGGCTGCCGTGGTTACTCTCAATCGCACGTGGAGAGGGAAACGAGTCAGTGAGATGGCCGCACAGAATGCCCGCAACTTGCGCAATCGCCTGGAAACTCAGATGACCCGCGAGACCAGGCTGGCGGAGTTAAACACTCGCGGAGTCTCGGCGATCAATCGCAATGAGTTGAGCGTGGCGGAACAAGATTTCCGCAGCGCCTACGCTCTAGACCCGACCAATGCATTCGCGGCCAACAATATCGGCTACGTGTCTGAAATCGAAGGCGACCGTGAGACCGCGCAATTTTTCTATGACAAAGCGCAGGCTCTGAGCGGCGCCAATATTCCCGTAGGGCTGGCTACTCGCAGCTCAGCGGAAGGTTTGCCGTTGTCCCGGGTCGCATCCGACAGCGACGCAAAAGTAGAAGCCAAAGAGCGGGAGGAACGGGATGCCCGCCGCCAGCACCAGGAACCGATTCTCCTGTTGCGGCGCGACAACTCAGTCGTGCAGGAGCCGGCCGTGCCTCCAGCCGGTGCTCCGGCGCCGCAGTAAATCAACTCTAGAAGCCTCGCTCCTGGAAGCGTCCGATGTCGCTCTCCGGGTCGTAGGTGAAGTAGCGGACAAGATTCTTGAGATAACGCAGCAGCGTATTCACGTTGGTGTAATACCAACAGCACTTGGCCATCTCAGGCGAGAATCCACAGATAAAGCGGAAGCGATTCAGCACAGGGACAGGTTGGCTGAGCAAAGCCGCCGCCATGCGGTGATTGCCATCCAGAATGGTCAGCGGTCCCCGGTTGTTGATTCCGATCAGCAGGACCGTGGGATTGACCAGGCTCTCCTCTACCGACAAGCTCAAAAGCCGCAGCTTACGAAAGAACTCATCGTCGTTGGTCTCAGCCAGTTTCAGGCGCAAGCGCTCAACTACGTCCTTCATGTAGAAGCTTCCATCGGCGGCACGGCGCCATTGTGCCCGAGGAAAAAATCGAATGCGATCCAAATCCTTGGCGCTAAGTTCGACTTCGAACCACTTGGTATCCGCCGGAAGCTCCCGCCACATTGCGCCTCGACGCAAAAATAGCAGAGCTTGGCGCACCGCGTTTTCGCGAGAGCTATCTAAGTTTGGACTCTTCACCAGAGATTCGAATTCGTGGCGATAGTCGTCGAATTCAGGATGGTGAAACTCGCTCCTCAGAAATTCCGCTATCACTTCTTCTTCGGTCAGCAAGCGGCGGAGGCGCAAGCTGCTATAGCTGCTATAGCTGCCGAGCGCTTGTGGCGTCAACTGATTCCGCAGCAGAGGAATCATCAGGACGAAAAGCAGGATCACCATCAGCACTAATTGGACAAGAATCACCTGGCGAAGGGTTTGGTGAAGCAGATAAACACCCAAAGCCAAAGCGCCACTGAATGCCAGTTGAAGCCAGCTTGTGTTCGCAATCTTGCGGGACATCTCGTAGGTGATGATGACGGAACTCAGAGAATAGACGCCCGCCGTGATGGCGTACAGAATCAGCAACGGAGCCAGCATTCCATAATTGCCTACCGCAAACTGCGCGCCGAATAAGGTTTTCCAGAGAAAGCTGGGGACCATCCACAGGCCGAAGATCAAAAGGGACAAGATAAGAAAGACCATCGAAAGAGAAGTGAATAGGACGGGACTGGCCTCGTGCTCATCTGCCCCGGCACTGGCGGAAACCGGAAACATGGTATTGACCACCGACCACGCGCACATATTCACCAGCCGGCCGACCAATGCCACCGCAGCATAGAGTCCAGCTTCAACGGGAGGAAAGAAATGCTTTACCAGAACGATGTCGAAATTATTGATGACCGTTTGCCCCGCAAAGAAAACAATGGCTTGCAATCCTTCGCGGGATGAGATCGCTAATCCCCGAAAGCGGAAGGAACCCAGGCCGGGACTCGGAAGTGCAAAAAAATACGCAACAATTACCGCCAGCACACTGGCTAGCACTGCGCCCCGAACCCCCCAGCCGATTCCGATTAATACAAAAACTCCACCGAGCCGGACCAATCCCTCCAGCATGAAATTAATGGCCAGAGGTCGGAAGGCGTGAATTCCCTGAATATATCCGCGACGAACTCCCAGCGGGATATAAAACGCCGTTCCCAGCGCGAGTAACCAGATAAGGACAGGATCGGGCAGATTCAAATATGCCGTGAGCGGCCGCTCGAACAGACACAAGAGCAGTCCGATTCCGATTCCGGCGATCCATGAGCGCTGGTGCAGGTTGGCGAAAACCTGAAAGCGGTCCTGTGCCGAACTGGTTTTGGCCACATATTTCGCACACACCACCTGAAACGCGAGCGTGATGCACGAGAGCAGCATCAGGATGGTGTAGACCGCGGTAGCATTCGCGAACCCGGTAGGACCGAGCAGCCGAGCGGTCACCACGTTGTAGACCAGGTTCGTAACTCCAACCAGGCCGGAGCCGGCCAGCAGCGTCAGCACGCCCCCGAAAAGTTGTGACTTCAACCCCTTGGCTGCCGCCGGCGTCCTGAGGGGATTCTCATCGACCGATGAGACAACCGCATCGCTTTTTGTTGTTGATGCCATTCGGGAGATTGTCGAAATCTAGAACAAAGTGAAGTGCACGATCGGCAGGATCGTGCTCTTGGATCCTCCCGCAAAGCTGTAAAAAGTCTGTTGCTGCACGCCCAGGGAAATTCGAAACGGATACGCAGTGAGTGTTCCGCCGCTGGCGTCTTTAAAAGAGTTGCGGGCTGGACGCGTATAGGAAACTGTGAACTCGCTCTGCGCGTTGTCGTATTGGTGATAGCCTTCTCCACGCGAGAGCAAGAAGGATCCCTGCACGTTCCATCGCGGATTGGCGCGCACCTCAAAGCGTCCTCCAGGCAAAAAAGCTTGCGCGGTCGCATACTGCGTTCCCTGTACTTGCCACGAACGCAAATCCTCCGCCAGGATCGCCGCCGTAATCCGGCTTCCGAACTTTCTTTGAAATCCGACGTAGCTCGAGGTGTTGAAATACTCTTGTACCACCGGGTTGAACAAAAGGTCGCGCGCCGTGTATCCCGTGATCAGCGAAGTGTGTCCCCAAGGGCGCCCCACCGTGAATTCGATCCCGGCGGAAGCATCTCGAGAATTCAGGTTCGTATCGGTAAACGGACCAGCCTCCCGAATTGCGCTGCCGGTAAATGAAAGCCAGTTATAAAAAGAACTCGTCGAGATGTAGAGGAACTGGCGGAAAAGATTTTGGCTCATGTATTGCGGCGAAATTGTGTCGCGCCGGATCGTAAACTGCAACCCGCCGTCGAACGTGATCGAGTTCGAGCCGAGGTGGAGAACGGGCGTAATCCCGCCATTAAAATAAGTGTCGTAGGTGTTGCGATCCTCGATGATGTTCTCGCTGGGAAACAGGAAGCGTCCGGCGGTGAGGCTCTCGCCGACGAAGCCCGAAATCACAGGCAATCCGCCGAGATGGATTCGATAATGGGAATCGGCCAGGCTCTGGTAGGAATGCCGCGGTGGCGGCAGCAATGCTGGATTGGTGACGTGCAGGATCCTGGCATCCAGCGTGTAAACGTTGATATCTTCCAGCGCGGGAGCGAATGAGGCCTCTGGCAGAAGACTCACGGCCTGATTGATCTGACGTCCTTCCTCCATGGCAAGCTCATCCTGCGCGACTTGCGCCGTGGCCTGATTGTCCTGTCCGGCGACCGTGTTGGCTTGCGCGAAAGAAGACAGGGCATGGACTGTGTCCTGCCGCTGCCGGTACAAATTCGCCGAGGCCATCATGTAATCGTAGTCATCGTTGAAGTCACTGGCCGGGCCCAGGCTGGCGAGTGCGTCTTCTGCTTTGTGATTCTCTCCCTCCGCGAGGTAAGTATTGGCGAGTCCGACTTCCACGGTACGAGGATTGGCTCCGGCGAGTTTGGCCTTGTCGAAATAAGTTTCCGCAAGATCGAAATCGTGCATCGCCAGAAAAGTATTCGCCGCCTCCAGAATGTCTTCCGCCGAAACCGCAGAACCATCGAGGCGGGCTTCGGCGAAGCCCAGCGCGAGCTGGCGGTGCACATCGTCGTAATGCCCTTGCTGCAAAAATACCTGCGCCACTGACAATCGCACTCCCAAACGATCACCGTTCGGGACGTCGAGGGCGCGGGAGAACCGCTGCATGGCCGCATCCCGATCCCCCAACCTTAATAGCGCTCCGCCGGTCGCCATCAGAATGTCTACATTGTCTTTGCCATATTGCTCGGCCAGTTGGATGTCATGCATCGCATCTTCCCGCGCTCCCTCCCTGGCATGGATCTCCGCTCGCAGCGCATAAACTCGCGCGTCCGTGGCGGACAGGGTCTGTGCGCCCTGCAGCGCGTTCAGCGCTTGCTCATATCGACGCAAGCGGTACAGTGTGTCGGCGTAGGCCAGTTGCGTGGTCAGATCATTCGGGGTTTCTTGCAGAGCGATTTTGTACTCGGTTTCCGCGTGGGTAAAATCCTGCTCCTGACGAAACGCCTCGGCCCGTGCTAAATGCCACGCGTGCGACTTGCCCAATATCTTCTGAGCTACCTCGAGCTGGCTGAGCGCGGGCTTGGGCCGGTGCAGTTGCAAATCTGCGAACGCCAATCCCAGATGCGCCTCACCATAGTCGCGCTGTAGTTGGATCGCAGTCTGAAAATCCGGAACGGCTTTTCCGGCCTCGTGAAGATCGTTCAATACGAATCCGCGATTCACGTATCCGGTAGCCATCTTCGGATCATGCTGCAGCGCGAGGGTGTAGTCATCGAGCGCCTCGCGCAACTGCCCGTTATGAGCATGAATATTGCCGTCGACCAGCGGTAGATCCTTGTCATCAGGAAGGATTGGTTCGTACTTCGTGATCAGTGCCAGGGCCTCATCATAACGGTTCAGGTAGTAGAGATCGTAAGCCAGATACACCACGCCCTCACGATCGTGAGGAAGCGTTTCGAGAACCTTGTATCCCAGCTTCGCCGACTCAGAATAATCGCCTTTGAGTGTCAGGTAACGCTCGCGTTCGCGGTTTACCTGCGCGCTGTCGTTCATCTTCCCAGTCGCGCGGTCGAGCCAATGCTTTGCCAGCTCAGGGTTGTGCGCTTCCAGAGCTGCATTCGCGCCGCCCGCAATGATCATCGCGTTGCTGGGCATCCGCCGGTAAGCTTCCTCGTAATTGGTTTCAGCCGCGTGATAGTTTTGTCCGGCGGTATACAAGTCGCCCAGCGCGAGATATGGTTCATAATCTTTCGGATGCGCGTTCACGGCGCGCTTGAAAAAGTTCTCCGCGAGCTTCGCGTCTCCCTTGTCGCGGGCGAGATAACCCAGCGATGACAAAGCCGTGCGGTTGTTGTGATCCAGGTCCAACACTTTTGCGAAAGTATCCTCGGCAGCTTGTTTCTGCCCGATCTTCCATTGCAAGCTGGCATAGTTCAACAGCGAATTTACGTTTGAGGGTGCCAGAGAGAGCGCTTCCTGGAGATCCTTATTGGCCGCATCGATGTTGCCGGAACCAGCTTCGATCGCGGCCCTCAGCCTCAGCATCTCGGGCCGGGAAGACTGCGGAACGCTGACCTGATTGATTGCCGCAAAGGCGGCGGCCAGCTGCTGTTTCGCTCCGGCTTCATCTTCCTGCCGCAGATCGAGCTCGTAAAGTTTCAACCGCAGTTCTATTGGATAGAGTGGACCTTCAGGAACATGTGCCGGCAGATTCGCGAGCGCGAGATTGTATTCCGTGCTCGCATCCGCAAAGCGATCGTCCGATTCGGCGATTGCTCCGAGAATCGCATGCAGCCGGTAATTGTTGCCGTCAATTCTCTGGGCATCTTCCAGGAAACTCTGGGCAGCATCCGCCTGACCCAAACCAACCAATGCCTGCGCGGCACTGAGATCGAGACCGATGTTTCCTTTTGCTGCCTTTGCGAGCCGCGTGTACAAGTCCGCCGCTTCCTGCTGCTTGCCCGCGAGCTGGTAGGTATATGCCAGCTCAGCTTCGATGTCAGTCGTCTTCTTAGGAATCGCCTGCAACGTTGCGATCGCTTGATCGTACTGCCCTTGATCGCGATATTCCCCGGCAACTGCTCGCAGGACTTCAGGGTCGTTCGGCGCCCGGCGCTTCGCGACATTCAAATAGTGCGTGGCCTCATCGGCTTGACCGAGACGTTCATACGCGTGCGCAATCAACAGGTCCGTATGAGGAGACGCTTGCAGCAGATCGGCGCGCTTCAGCAATTCCAGCGCCTGCGTAGGGTCCGAGTTTAGCAGTAGCTCGCCTGCCAACTGTAGGCTGTTCGCATCTTTCGGGTTCGCATCCACCACACGCTTGAGCAACTGTTCTGCATCAGCCTCTCGGCCCATTTTGGCGTAAGTCTGTGCCAACCCGGCCATGCCACGAACCGACCCAGGCTGAATCTTCAGCCCGCGGTTATATGCGTCAACCGAAGCCTGATAGTGATCCGCGAGCCGATCCGCGTAGCCGAGCAAAAACCAGAGTTCAGCATTCTGAGGTGCGGCCTTCGCGGCGCGCTCTGCAAACCCCACCGCCGCCGTGTAGTCGTTTCTCTTTAATGCATCTTGCGCCGCCCGAGCCTGACGCGAGACTTCGATGCTCGATCCCCAGCCAAATCCTGACCCACTTTGGCTGGAGGTATCTTGGGCGGTATTGTTGGCGTTCTTCGAGCTCTGGTTCTTGGAAGCGGACGTGCCTTGACCATTGATGTCGTACGTCTGAGCAAGCGCTGAACCGAAAAGTAAAACGATGCAAAAGCTCGTGAGCGGAAGTCGGCTTTTCACAGAATCACCACGCTGGATACAAGTCTTTGAATTACCTCCCGCATGACAATTTTCTGCGGCTCCCATCAGATGCCACTCCTTCGGCTAAGGCTGCTTCTGGGGAGGAAAACCGCCCTCGAAATGGCCCAAAATTCGAGTAAACCCCCCGCCGGGTTTCGGAATCCAACGTTTTCGCTGCGAACCCTATGGAGCGCACAATTGTGAGCACTGTCCAAGGTAGTTACTCTCGTCCAGTTCCTCTTCTTGCAATTGTTCTGGTAGCGCTGGCAGTTCACGGGCCGCTGCTGCTGATGCAGCTTCCTGCCGGCTCGTTTGACGCCAATTTCCACATGTTCTTTGCGTCGCACTACGCTCATCACTGGTTCGATCCGTGGAATGAAAAATGGTTTGGAGGCTTCTCGCAAACTACTTATCCTCCCTTGACCCACCAGTGGATCGCGCTCATGTCCAACGTGGTTGGCTTGAAGATGGGCTACATGCTGGTGCAACTAATTGCGGTTCTGTTGTTGCCGGTGGGTGTATTTCGCTTCGCCAAAATTTGGGTCGATGACCGCGCCGCAAGCTACGCCGCTTTAGGCTCCATTTTCTTAGGAGCGTTGGCCTTTCTGGTGTATCAAGCCGGGCAACTGGCAACGGTAGCCTCGGCCGCTCTCTACTTGAACGCGCTGCCTTATTTCTATGAATGGATGACCGAGGCTTCAGGGCGTTCCTTGGTGAAGGGAGTAGCGGTAAGCCTTACCGCCGCCGCTGCCCACCACGTCACCCTGATTTTTGGTGTGGTCCTTTTTGCTGGCCCCGTGTTGTGGACGGCCTATCTGGACGCTCGCGACGAGCGAGTAGCGGGATCGGTTGGCGGCGTACTAATGCGGGCGGCGGTGTTTGGTGTTCTCGTCGGGGCCGGTGTCGGTATCGTCCTGCTGCCTTATTGGCTGGCTGTTATTCAACATCCGATTCATCAGATTCCCATCCCGCACGACAGCCGCGCCAATTTCTTGTTGAATTCCATTACCGCAATTAACTACTTCGTGATTCCGTATGGCGCTTTGATTCTGGCGCTGCCGTTCATCGTCATTCGCGGAGCTTCGTCCCGCCGCTGGCGGCCTTTGCTATTCGGCTTCTGGCTTACCTTTATTTTCGGACTTGGTGGCACAACACCTTTGCCGCGTTGGCTGCTGGGACGCGCCTTTGAAGTTCTCACCTTCGAGCGGTTCACCTTTTGGGCGACGCTGATGGCCATGCCCTTTGTGGGAGTCCTGGCCATCGAACTTCTCGATCGCTTCCGTTCCAAGGCGGCGGTAGGGCTCGCGCTGGCATCGGTCGCAACCATCGGAGCCGCTCTTTTCTGGCTCAATGCGAACCCGTTCCGGCCGACCGCCGCAACCAATGTCGAGCCGGTGATCGCCTTCCTGAATCGCGATGGCCATGACTCTTATCGCTATATCACTCTGGGTTTCGGGAGTGAACTCGCGAAGGTATCGACTTACACCGATGCCGGCAGCGTGGACGGCGACTACAACTCCGCCCGCCTGCTGCCCGAAATGACTCACTATGGGTCGGCGCAGCTCACCAATGCGAAATTCTACGGCACCGCTGGCATGTCCGCTCTTCGCGCGATGCTCGAACACGCCAACCGTTATGGCCTGAAGTACATTTTTGTGCACGACCCGTACTACGAGCCTCTGCTTACCTTCGTGGGCTGGCGCAAGATCGAGACCTTCGGCAACGGTGAGATCACGGCGTGGTCGAAGGAGGACGTTCCTCCGGCTCACAGAATTGAGTCGGATGCGATTCCCGCTCCCTGGCAGGGATTGCTGTGGGGAATCCTCCCGATTGGCATAAGTTTTCTGGCGATCTTTTTCGAATTCTTCTTACCCGAGACGCGCCGCGTGCCGGTTGGAGTACGGATGCCGGTTCGCTCCGAGGATCGTGAACACCATATCGTTGCCTGAGAATGCAGGCTGAGGAATCAGAATGAAATTTGCGATTCCAATTGTTCTTGTCGCGGTAACCGTCGCATTGATGGTGCTGGGCCTTTATGTGACCGGACAGGCCGGAATCACAGTCGGTGTGACCAAAGGTTCCGCCCTGCATACTGCTAGAGCAAGCACGCCGGATCAAGCGCTCATCAACTTGCTCGTCGATGTCCAGCGCCGCAATTGGGACCGTGCGTTTGCCGGCATTTCGAGTACAAGCGGAATCAGCGAGCAGGCCTTCATTCAGGATTGGATGGGATCGAATGGAAGCCTGCGTTCTTTTTCCGCGCTGGAAGGTTTTGACTCGCGCCCGATGCATGCTACCAACGACGAAGCTCAATTTCGTATCCGCTTGCATTTTTCCACTCCGGTAGGGCCGCTGGAAGACGTGCGCGATATTCACTTGATTCGGCAAGGTGACGTTTGGAAAGCGGTGTGGCCCAAGGTCGAGGTACCCTCAGTGCCTGCCCAGGTCATCCCGGTCAACTTCCTCCGTTGGGATTTGGTAACTGGAAGCGCTGACGATGAGTGGGGATCGAAAAATGTGGATGCGCCGCACGTCCGCATCATTTCGATGAACGCTGTCGATTCAGCCGAGGGCGCAGTGGTGATGGGAGAGGTCACGAACGAAGATACGATTCCGGCGTTCGTGACGGTCAATGCAACACTGGTCGACGCCGCAGGCAATCCGATTGATGAAGAGAGCAGCTTCGATAAAATCGCGCATGTTCTGTTGCCGAAGCAGGTCACGCCTTATCGCATCGACTTTCCGAACCTCAATCTCAAGAGTGTCAAGAACGTTCACATGGATGTGAAAGCCAGCCTGGTTCCGGCATCAGCAGATCCGGTGATTGGGGTCATGAATCAGAAGATCGATTCTGACGTTCAAGGAAAGAGCGTTCTCCGCGGAGACTTGCTGAATCAGGGTGGTCAGACGGTCAATATTCCCCACGTCATCGCCAGTTTCTACGACAACGACGGCAAAGTCGTATGGGTTTCGGACGGCTACGTCGACCGCGCTCTTCTTCCGCAATCCTCGGAATCTTTTGCAGTGGAAATCCCCAAGGCTCTCGCGGCCAAGGTGCATAGCTTTCATGTCGTAGTGAATCATTTTAGTTTGGGGAGGTCCTAGAATGTCGCGCCTGCTGCAGCTTTGCGCGGTCCTCTGTGCGACGGGATCATTTGCCGGACTGTGCTCCGCGCAAGATTTCCACGTTCCCGACTCCGCAGTCGCAGGCGAGGAAGCATCCATTTCTACCACTGGAAGCGGCAAGGCGATCTTTTATCTTCTCGGTCCCGGAGTGTCACGGAAGACCGACATCACGCTCGGCGGAGAAGTGCAGTTAGCGCCGCAGGATTTGCGCAATGCAGGTGACTATCTGGCGATCGTGTGCTTGGGCACGTGTCATAGTGAGAGTTTTTACGTAAGTGCCTCCAAACCAGCTGATCTCACTTTTCTGGTGCATCCCTCGCGGGTTCCGGTCGCGCTAGCGGACGCAGTGAGCGGCGTTGCATTTCCCTTCGATCAATATCGCAACCTTGTTCTCGCCACGGAGAACGTCAACTTCCGACTTACGGCAAAAGACGTTCCTTTGTGGTCACGATCCGTTCGCACGCAGAACGGGGTGGCCTGGTTTCGAACCGGTTCCGGCAAGTCTGCCGGTCCGGTGCAAGTCACGGCATCGCTGGACGACCTGAAGACGCCGCGTGCGATGCAGCAAGTTGCGTCGGACCCGTGCAATCTTCGCATCACCGGCCAGCGCACGCCGAAGGGCATTCTCGTCCAAACTGAGCCCGTTCACGATTGCGCGGGAAATGTAGTCCCCGATGGCACGATGGTGACGTTTACTGCCACCGGGTCAGCTGGAATGGGTACGGTGGATGCTCCAATCAAGCAGGGCGTAGCGCGGGCCCAAATGGAAGCGCCAGGTCCAACGACGATATCAGTGGCCTCCGGCGTTGTGATGGGAAACGAAATTCGCGTGGGAGCGCAGCCATGAGCCGAACAGTGAGAGCCGAGCTTCCCATTCGTTTCGTGGTCGCCGCCATCGCCCTATGTGTTTTGTCATTTTCACCTGGCCTCAAATTGCACGCTGCCGATAGCGGTGTCCAAGTCCAGTTGAATACGAAGAATGCCGGCCCACGCGCGGTTGAGAGCCTCACCGAACGTGGAATCCTTCGTGACTATCGCTTCGCGTGGACCAGCATGGCGCAGGCGCTGGAATCCAATACCGTCGACCCACTAGCAGGAGCTTTCTCCGGCGACGCCAAGCAGTGGCTTAGTCAGACCGTTGCCGGCCAGCAGAAGTCAGGTTTGAGCCGGCGATACTTGGATCAAAATCATCAGCTTGAGGTAGTGTTTTACGCGCCCGAAGGCGATGTCATGGAGTTGCACGACACCTCTCAATATCAATTACAGATTCGCGATGGAAACACGATCATCCATGACGAACATGTAGTCGTCCACTACGTCGTGCTCATGACTCCCGGCGCCGATCGTTGGGCCATTCGCCAACTGCAGGCTGTGCCACAGTTTTGATGGCTTGTTGCCAGCCTGAACTTCGCCTGAACACCATCGTCCTGAACGCCGTCATCCAGCCCTTGGCGCGCCAACCGTCCGGTCCGCAGACGCATCTTAATTTACTCCGCAGGAAGGCCGTAAGAAATGGAGATGTCGATTGCCCAGGTCGTTTCTAGGGTTAACCATGGCGTTATTCATGATGGCGAGCGGCTGCACCACGCCCGGTGCTCATCATATCCTGCAGCAGAACGCGCAGGCGCCAGGTCTTTATCCCAAGCTTCTCGCGGTGTACATGCCCTGGTTCGGTGACCACACCCACATGGATGTTGGCTATTCCAGCCAGGATCCTGCCGTTCTCCGAAAGCAAATTCAACAAGCTCGACAGATGGGGATATCGGCCTTTGTCGTCGACTGGTACGGCGAGAGCAATCCTTATTCCGATCACAACTTCGCTCTGCTGCAACAAGTCGCGAGCGAGGGCCGTTTCCAGGTAGCACTCCTTTACAACGAAGCGGCCGACGAAGACGCGCAAGCGACGGATGACGCAATCGCCGCTCTCGATAAGGCATACGCAAGCTACATCGGACCCACCGCCAAATATCGCGATGCCTACCTCACCTATAACGGCAGCCCGATGATCTTTGTTTTTCCCAAGAGCGGGCACGTTGACTGGAATCAGGTTCGCCAGCACTGCGGCAGTTGGGACCGCCCGCCACTCCTGATCTACAAAGACCAACCGCAGGCGCAATATGCCAATGATTTTGCGGGCTCCTACGCCTGGGTGCAGCCCGGCCCGGGCGGATGGGCGCCGGATGGGGGTAACTGGGGCCAGGCCTATCTCGAAGACTTCTACAAGACCATGCAGAAGCATCCCGACAAAATTGCGGTCGGTGGCGCGTGGTCCGGCTTCGACGATTCCGCCGCCAAGTGGGGACTCAATCGCCACATGCAAAGCGCCTGCGGCAAAACGCTGGATGAAACTCTGAATTTCTATCAGCGCTACTACGACAGCTCCAAGCCGCTGCCGTTTCTCCTGATTGAAACCTGGAACGATTATGAGGAAGGGACTGCCATTGAACGCCGCTCGGCCACTAATTGTGGCGATGACGGCCGCGCAAGCCAGGGCCAGCCCACGCCGCACTGAGTTAATCGCTCTAGTAACAACAGCGGAGCGAGTTTTCTCATCGAAGAATGCACGTCGAATCTTTGCCCGTTGGCGGCATGCGAGTCAAAACTATGGACGGCGTGAAAAATTCTACGGAGTGTCTTTCTCTTCTCTCCCGCTTGCTGCTGGAGTGCGATGTAAGTAGCGGTTCCGGTGCCTCGAGCGCAGCTCGCGAAAGCAGCAATGAGGAAATCGCTGAAATCGTTTCTACTTTCGGCGCCGAGGATTTCGGCGAGCTGTGGAGCCTGGCGACCTCTCACCATGTCATTGCCCGGACATTTCCTGTTTTGCATCAAGCGTTGGCGGCCGCCGGGCACGAGCGCGCCGATTGGGTTGAGCAGGCCTTGTTGAAAGAGCATGCCCGCATACAACACGCATTATCTTTTCTGCTTCCTATTTGTGAGGCACTCAAGCAAGTCGGTGCGGTGATTGTGATCAAGTCTCTCGATCACTGGCCCGATCTCGGAAACGATCTCGATCTTTACACCAATGCGGAGAGCGCCGACGTTGTAGCCATCATGGTGGGGCGCCTTCATGCACGCCCCGACGCGCGGAGCTGGGGCGACCGGCTGGCCAACAAATGGAACTTCGTTGTGCCCGGTCTCCCTGAATTGGTCGAGGTCCACGTATCTCGCTTGGGCCAGACTGGAGAGCAGGTCGCGATCACGAATTCTCTCGTCACGCGAGCGCAGTCGGCGCGATTTGGCGGAGAGACTTTTCGCGTGCCGGCGTCGGAAGATCGCTTGATAATCAGCACCCTGCAACGCATGTATCGCCACTTTTATCTGCGCCTGTGCGATGTTGTGGACACTGCACGCCTGGTGGATTCGGGCTCAGTTGACTACGTATATCTCAAGTCGCTGGCTCAATCCGCCGGCCTTTGGGATGGCCTGGCCACGTACCTCGTGACCGTCTCTGGATATGTGAAGCCGTATCGCGGAGAAGATCTTTTGTTGTCACCGCTGGTAACCGATGCGGCGCAGTTTGGCAACGAACTGGTCAGCTTCCGAAGGAAATTCCTGCGCATTCCTATTTTCCCGCAGGCCGCCAGATTGTACGTTTCGGAGTGGAAAAGATTATTCCTGAATGGCGAGCTACAAAGCGCTCTGCGCCTCAGCCTGTTGCCCGGTTTAGCTGCCGCGGCGGCGATCGAATTAAAGCTTACGGGCAGCGACAAAGGAATATGGTGAGTTACCCACTCTACGGAGTTCGCAGTATTGCGATGGCACGCCGCGAGGTTATTAAATGGTTGGCACCCGTCCCGTATCGGGTACCAGCGAACATTAGAAACATCTTTACGTTTTAAGTGGAGGGACGGTCAGTTTGGTTCGTATTCTGGTGGTAGATGATAACCCGGCGGTACGCAATTATCTTCGCGCTCTCCTGGAGCAGCAAAGTGCCTGGCAGGTTTGCGACGAGGCGCGAACCGGAGGGGAAGCTCTGCAAAGAGTAAAGAAAAATCCCCCCGACATGATCCTATTGGATTTTCAAATGCCCGATCTGAACGGGCTCGATGTTGCCCGGCAGATCTCGGGGCTTTTCCCGGAGATACCCATTCTGTTGGTCACTATTCATCTCTCAAAACAATTGGCGGAGGAAGCCCGCAAGGCCGGGATCCGGGGAGCTTGCGCGAAATCGGACGTCGGTTCCATCGTCGAAGCCGTGGATGCTCTGCTGCATGCGGGCACCTATTTTCCTGCAATTGCGAGTTAGCCTCTGCTTAAGTCTGGATATTTTGAGCGCTAGAATACAGGATTCCCTGTATTCGGGGGAGTTGACCGCCATGCTAGCTTCAAGGTGTTTCACGCATTCGGAATTGCCTTCCCCTGATGCTAGTGGACTCCGCGGCGGGAATGGGGCAAACTACAAAGCAAAGCCGGCCGTGGAGCCGTGGTCAGGAGTGCACGGTGGCGCATCAGAGGGTTGAGAACTTTATGGCTGTCCGGATCCTGTTAGTGGATGATCATCCCGTCGTGAGACAAGGGTTGAGAACTCTTCTTCAGGGCCGAGGCGATTGGGAAGTAGTAGGTGAAGCTTCAGATGGACTCGAGGCCGTGGAGAAGGTCGATACTTTGCAGCCGGATGTCGTAGTGCTCGACGTCACCATGCCTCGAATGAACGGCCTTGAAGCCTGCCGGCTCATTCAGCAGAAGCACAAAAACGCTGGTCCCGAAGTTCTGTTTGTTACGCAACATGACTCTCCGCAGATGATGCGGGAAGCGCTGGATGCGGGCGCCCGAGGTTACGTTGTGAAATCCAACGCCGCGCGCGATCTGTTGGAAGCCGTCGAATCAGTGAGTCAGCATCGGGTGTTTACCGCTTTGGCACGAAGCCCACAGGCTTCGTGCTAGTGGGGTACTGAAGATCCGAATCTGTCTCTAATACTCTCGGAAAAACCGTGGAGGTAAGTCTGCCATGAAACTGCGAATCCTGTTAGCCGACGATCATGAAATTGTCCGCCGAGGTTTGTGCTCTCTTCTTCTGAAACATGAGGGATGGGAGGTTTGCGGGGAAGCTTCGGATGGCCGCGAAGCGCTCGAAATGGCCAAGCGCTTGAAACCCGATGTCGTCATCGTCGATATCGGCATGCCCAGCCTCAACGGCTTGGACACTACGCGCCAGTTGATGCAGTACGATCCGCAATTCAAAGTCATCGTGCTCACCATAACGGATTCCGATCAGGTCATCCGTGAGGCGCTCGATGCTGGTGCTCGCGGTTTTGTGCTCAAGTCGGACGCGGCTCGCGATCTGGTTTCTGCCGTGGAAGCTTTGCAGAGCAAGCGCATGTTCTTCACTCCGCGGGTGAACGATCTGGTGCTGGCTGGGTTCCTCGACAAAGGTCACGTCGTAGCCCGTAACGAGGCGCCGAACTTGCCAACCCTGACGGTGCGGGAGCGCGAGATCACTCAACTTCTGGCGGAAGGAAAGAGCTCCAAGGAAGTGGCGACCCTGCTGAACCTGAGCACCAAGACCGTGGAAACCCATCGCAGCAATATCATGCGCAAACTCAGCCTGCACTCGATTCGCGATCTGGTGGTTTATGCCATCAAGAACAACATCATCCAGATTCAGATGCCGGCTCAGATCCACAGTGCTCCGGAAACCACGGTTGCCTGAGTTAGGACAGACCAGCGGTAAGGCGGCTCTCAGTGAGCTGCCTCGGGAGGGTAGTATCCGCTTCGGGTGCGGACGGTGAGTTTGCCATATCCCGGGGCGTTCGCCTCTACTCGCAACGATTGGTAGTCCGGCTTGCCATTCTGATTGTGAGGCTTGTACGCAATGATGTACTGGCTCCGTATGTCGCGCGCCACCGTCCGCGTGATGTTATCCACCTGATCTAGAGATTCGGGAAAGTAAGCCACCCCACCGGTTCCCGCAGCCAAGCTCTGCAGCGCCTCCCGCCCCGCGCTTCGCAATTCGCCGCCTGTGAGCCCAATAGCATACAGCGTTGGACCATTCGCCTGTTGCAGTCGGCGCGCAGCTTCTTGCAGGGTCTCCTCGCTCATATTGTCCTGGCCATCCGTAATGACCAGCAGGACTTTCTTGTTAAGACGCGGGTTGTGTTCCAGATGCACCGTCGAGGCTACGATGGCGTCATACAGCGCGGTGCTCCCCTTTGCGGAGACTTGATGCAGTGCCGCTTCCAGCAGCTTCACGTCCGAGGTGAAGTCCTGATCCAGATAAGGTTCCAGTCCGAAATTCACCACGAAAATCTGATCCTCAGGATTGCTGGCGCGAATCAGATTTAAGACCGCCTGGCTGATCTGCCCGCGCTTCTCGCGCATCGAGCCGGAGTTGTCCACCACGATCCCCATCTCGACCGGAACATCTTCCCGGCGGAACGAAGTGATGGTCTGCGGCATTCCTTGTTCGTAAACAGTGAAGGCGCTTCGATCCAGTCCCGTGACCATGTGCTGTTCCGGATCGACAACCGTAGCGTGCAGCACAACTTCCTCGATCTGCTTCCTGAATACGAACATGCCCTGGTCATTACTGGTGGGCTCCTGCGCCGAGGGCTGTTGATCAGGGGCTGCGGATTGAGGAACCCCATTTTCAGCTGGAGTTGAGGCCGGTGCAGGTGCCGTTGTCGACCCATTCGGGGCTGAGGTCTGTCCCGCGACGCTTGCCGCCAAAACAACGGCGATGCAGCCGGTTGAAACAATCTTGGTGACGCTCCAGGGAGCGGATGAGCGCATAGGGAGTCCTCCGTCGGCCCTGTTAGATGCCATCTCTTCTGCTCGCGGCGACCGGAGCGCGCCTTTACGCGCTAAGGTAAATACCTGATTGATCACCTAGGCCGTGCTGAGGTCCGGCTCTTGATTTCTATGTAACCTGCGGGGAAAAACTTACATCACATTCAGCATGCCCTTGCACAACGGTTAGAAACTGAATGCATTTGGGATTGGCGGCAACATTGCATCTCCATAATTCAGTTCGTTCCTTGACCTGGTTGTTCCGGCCCTGCACGAGTGGGCCGACAGATCCGTGGCAACCGGCTACGTTGTGTTTGCAACCAACTCAACACGGCGCTTCGCTCCGCTAGATCGACGACCGACATTTTCGCGTTGTTGCCGGGAGGCAGGAGGGAGCGCGCGTGCTTCGGATACTGATCGCCGACGATCATGAAGTCGCAAGGAAGGGCATTCGTTCCATTCTTGAGGGCCACGCTGGTTGGGAGGTTTGCTGCGAAGCTGCGGATGGTCGCGAAGCCGTAGAGCTTGCCAGCCAATCAAAGCCCGATGTGCTGCTCCTCGATATCGGAATGCCGAACCTGAACGGTTTGGATGCTGCTCGGCAAATCCTTGCCTCCATGCCCGAGGCTCGCATTCTGATCCTCACCATTCACGATTCGGAGCAGGTCGTGCGCGAAGTGCTCGCAGCAGGCGCGCGCGGCTTCTTGCTCAAGTCCGATGCCGGCCGCGACTTGGTGGCTGCGGTGGAAGCTTTGCAAAACCGTAGAACGTTCTTTACTTCCAAAGTCGCGCAGATGATGCTCGACGGGTATCTGCGCCCGCAGGAAGTGCGTGATAATTTCGAGCAGCATGTTCTCACACCTCGGGAAAGGGAAGTGATTCAACTCGTTGCCGAAGGCAAAACTACCAAGGAGATCGCCACGACCCTTAGCTTAAGCGTGAAGACCGCCGAAACGCATCGCACCAACCTGATGCGGAAACTCGATCTACATTCCATTGCTGATCTAACCTTGTACGCGGTTCGAAACGGAATCGTACAAATCTATTGAGACCGTCTGCCGGGAACTGCAACCGTCTGAACCCTCATCCCGCAGTTTTTAGGGCCACAGCACCTCTGCGCTACGGAATCAACCCTATATTCCCAACCTCCTGCCTTCAATAGTCTGGCTGAGCCAAACAGTCGCAGAAAAAAGCGCATCACCAAAGGAGACTACGATGCTCTGGACGATTGCGGTAATACTTCTGGTTCTATGGTTGCTTGGGATGGTCAGCTCCTACACTTTGGGCGGATTCATTCATATCTTGCTCGTGCTCGCGATCATAGCTGTTTTGGTTCGCCTCATTCAGGGCCGCAACCCAATTTAGCGGTGGCGCTCTTGCCGCGCCAGCCCCGACGAAGGTTGCTTGCGGCTTTCATGTGGCAATCGGTGGAAGTTAATGAGTGGTCCATTCAAAATCAAACTAAGAGAGGAGCAATGATCATGGATAAAGATCGCGTAGAAGGAAAAGTCAAGGATGTGGCGGGCCGCGTGGAAAGACAAGTAGGCGAGTGGACGGGCGACCCCGAGAAGCAGGTGCACGGTGCAGCCAAGCAGGTTGAGGGCAAAGTGCAGAATGCGTGGGGCAAAACGAAAGACGCTGCCAAGTCTGCCGCGAAGGAAAATCGCGCTCCCAGCGATGTCGACGATACGAATGCCGACGAGGAGGAAGACCGCAAGTTGAGATCTGATAGGAAGGCAGGCTAGTTTGCGCAACAGTTGAATCGATTCTCGCAGAATCCGCGAGCCGCCGGGTCATAGTACCCGGCGTTTTTTTTGTGCAAGTAATAGTAATAGCAATAAGGTCGACAGGAAATCGCGCGAATCGATTCTAAGTTCCTGAGTCGTTCCGGGACGGGTCTGTGTCCGGCATTTGAACCTGAATAATGTCGTTCTTGACCGCGTACAACACTAAGTCCCGGATGGAGTGGAAGCCCAGCTTTCGCATAATATTGCTGCGATGAGTTTCCGCAGTCTTGGTACTCAACTTAAGCACCGTCGCCACTTCTTTGGAACTTTTTCCCTCGGCCAGAAGCTGGATCACTTCGCGTTCCCGAGGTGTTAACGTTGGAAACCTGGGCGGCGCTCCCCGCGGAGCGACGACTCCCTTTTCCAGAAAGCCCGCTAACACCATTTCATTTACTCGCGGAGTAAAGAACATCTGGCCGCGTTGCAGCGCTTCGACGGCGGAAACCAGGTCTCGAACGGCATCGGATTTCAATACGAATCCGCGGGCGCCGGCATCGAGAGCCTCTCGGATCACGTGATCCGAATCCGTAATGGTCAGAACGATGATCTTGCAGTTGGGGTCATGCTGCGCCAGTTGCCGCGTGGCCGCCAGCCCGTTGAGATTCGGCATGCCTATATCCAGAATTACAAAATCCGGTTTCAGCTGTTTCGCCTTTTCCACGGCCTCCCGTCCATCCGACGCCTCCGCAACAACCTCCCAACCCGGCTGTGCCTGCAATAGAGACGCGAGACCGCGACGGACCACCTCGTGATCGTCCGCTACCAGAATCCGGAGTTTCAACAGTCCGCCCCTGATTCCGCGTTGATAACCAATCCGTTCTCAGAGCGTGAATTGCGAATACGTCTCACCGTTTCGTTTGCGTGTACTGAATACTAAGGAGCAGCCATGTTGCGCAATCAGGTGTTTGCTGTATACAAAGCCTTACAAAGACGTCGACATGTTTATGGCGTGAAATTCGCAGGCAGGATACGATTAAAGCGAGCCGAGGCATCTTTGAACCGTCGGCCTTCTCCCTTGGAGACGGTAAAGCCGAAGACGGTTAGCCAACGGCTGGAATACCAAGCCCGCACCCACCATCTATGTCACCTCGCAAGAATGCACAGGTAGCCTTCGCATCTGCCGTGGTTGTGCTGCTCCTGAGTTCGATCGCGGCTTACGCTACCATTGTCCGTCTCCGCGAAAGCGCCGGTTGGGTGGTCCACTCTTTCGAAGTTGAGACCGCGCTCGGCGAAATAGACTCCTCCATCGCAAAACTGGCGCGTGCGCGAAACGGTTACACCATCACGGGAAATCAGGCGCTAATGGATGCATTCAATACAGCCCTTCCCGAGGTTCGCCAGAAACTTCAGCAGGCCAGAAGGCTGACCGAGGACAATCCCAGGCAGCAGGAACTATGTACGCAGCTGGAGAATGTATCCGACCGCAGGATCGACCTGTTTAAGAAGTCAATCGAGCTCAAGAAGTCCTCCCCGCAGGATGCAGCCGGGCAGAGTACGATGGCGGGCGACATCCTTGCCCTTGCGTTCGAGAACGCTTCCACCATGCAGCAAATGCGTCAGGAAGAACGGCGGCTGCTGAAGGTACGCATGGAAGCCTCCAATCGTTTGTACAAGCTTACGGTCGTCATTCTGGGCGTATCTTTCGCGCTGGCGCTTATACTCCTGTTCCTCCACTACCGGCTTCTTACCAGCGAACTTAAAGCGCGCGCTATGGCGGAGAGCGCCGCTCGAGACGGCGAAGAATCTCTTCGTCAGCTGACTACGCGATTACTGCAAATGCAAGATGAGGAGAGGCGCAAGTTTTCCCGGGAGCTTCACGATAGCCTTGGCCAATATTTGGCCGGGGTGAAAATGAATCTGGAAATGTTCTCGCGGTCGCAGCCCACCGACGAACTCTTGGCCAATGCGATCCAGCTTCTCGACCAGTCGATTGCAGAAACCCGGACCATATCCCACTTGCTGCACCCTCCGCTACTGGACGAAGTTGGTTTTTCATCCGCAGCCAAATGGTACGTACAGGGTTTCTCGGAACGAAGTGGAGTTGAAGTGAAAATGGAAATACCCGAGCGTCTGGGCCGTCTTCCCCGGCACTTGGAGCTTGGGCTGTTCCGTGTCCTGCAAGAGAGTTTGACGAATATTCATCGTCATTCGAAGAGCCCCAAGGCCGAAGTCGCGCTGCGAGCTTTCCCGGAAAAAATCGTTCTGCGCGTAAAGGACTACGGAAAGGGAATTCCCCAGGAATTATTGAGTGCGTTTCGGACCAGAGGAACGAGCTTCGGCATTGGGCTGACGGGAATGCGGGAACGAGTGCGCGAGTTTGGCGGCCATTTGGATATTCAATCCAGCGCGGCTGGTACGCTGATTTCAGTCACTGTGCCTCTCACCGATGCGGTCAGGACGCCACCATCCACGTCGTCGGCCGAACTTTACACTGCGGGACAAACTCTCAAGACGGAATAGTCATGCAAGGCAGCGACGCTCGTCACCCAGCGCGCGGATTCAAGCCGCCGTGGCGAGCGGCCGAATCGCTGGCACTTTGCCGGGCGTCCCCGGTGCACGCCTCCTGCCAATGCGCTTCTTTCCGGAAGCCAACAACTTTCTCATTTTCAACCGCGCCTTGTGCAATTGCGACTTCGAATTACCAATCGAACACCGCAGCCGCTCCGCAATTTCGTGGTGCTCGTAGCCTTCCACTTCATGCAAAATAAAAATGGTCCGGCAGCCTGCTGGCAGCTCGTTCGCCGCTTGCGACAAAGCGACTCGGTCCACCGTGCCCAACAGTTCGGTATCGTCCCCTCCGAGCTCCCGCTGTACTGGCGTGTAATCTACTGAGACTGGCTCGTCAAGCGAAACCTCCCGCAAATGCCGCTTCCGGCGCGTCATCAGCACGGTGTTTACCACTACACGGTAGATCCATGTCGAAAATGCCGAGTCCCCTCGAAAACTGCCGAGCCCACGAAAAATCTGAATGAACGCGTCCTGCATCAGATCCTCCGCGTCGGAGACATTCTTCGTCATGAGCAAACACGTGGAATAGACCCGCCTTCGATGTAAATCAAAAATTGCAGCACATGCCTGGGGATCTCCGTCTTGCGCACGCGAAATAAGTTCGTGATCGGTTCTTACTTGAGGAAGCCGGGTGGTGGGGGAGGCGCTCACTGGAAAAGTCCTTTCTTCGGCGTCGATGCCGGAGCGGCGGCAATCACGTCAACCTGATTCGGAGCATAAAAGGATGCGCTAGGAGGTATCTATGGGGTGGTGGCTGTAATTACGGTGTAGTGGCACCCTAGGTTCTTTGATTTGCCTGGTGCAACGCCATGAAAAAGGCGGATTCAGGAATATCTGAATATCTCTCAGCGTTTGGCCGCTGAATCGTAGTTCTTTTCTGCGGTCTGTCCTTCATTTTTATGATGAAAGTCCAAACCAAAATGCGGTTCCGATTCTGTTCCCGTGATCCTGACGGGAATCTCCGTGCCGGCACCGTGCTTGCTGAAGAATGGATCGACCGGCTTCAGGAGAACAGACTTCCAGCCGGTGGTCATTTGCGACAATTTCGCGTCAAGCCGCGCTGTGCCTCGGAAGTCGAAGGTCCGCCCATCCAGGCTGTATTCGCCGGACATATCTACCTGCGTCCCCGGGATCAGGAAATGCAGCAGCGAAAAGGATAAAGATCCATCTTTCAGCGTAAACACTCCGCTTAAATCCACCGGGACATTCCCTTCCACGCCATCCTGCGCCTCTTTTGGCTTCCCCTGCGTGCGAAGACTCAACGAATCCAGCCGAGACTGCACCTTCTCATTCGTAAAGTGCGCGCGGAGCACATGAAAGGTACCAGCGAGCTGCAATCGATCAGCCACGTCCGCCTCGCCTGGACGCAAGCTCAACTTCGTCTTCATCTCCACCGGACCAGTCATCACCGGCGGATCGGTACGCACACCGAGTTTGAGCAGATCCTCAATCCGCGCGTGATCCATGACCACCTCGAGTTCTACGTCGTGTCCATTCGGATTGTGTACCCGTGTTATCGAGCCGTTTGCCGTAAAAGACGAATGAAGCAGCGTCGCTTTCACCGGCCTGAGATACGTGTCACCGCTTGTTCCATCGACAATCGCATGAAACTCGGTGCGCAGCCGAACCGGGTGCCCGCTCGTCGCAACTCGGAAATCCGGTGTGTCAGTTTCTCCGTCCACCGCAATATCGTCGAGGGTTCCAGAATATCGGCCGGTAGAGGAGAGTATTCCGCCGATCCCCTTGATCGTGCCGAGATCGGCGTTGCTGAAAGAATAGTCTCCCTGCACCGGTGTTTCCCGCGGACTGCTTTCATCCCAAGGTCCAAAGAACCCGGTTGAGTGAATGTCTCCCACCGGCTTCGGATTAACCAGCGTGGCATCAAAGCGCATCGGCTGGCCGGGACCAATGTCCTTCATCTCTAAATCGCCGATGGCGAATTCCAGCGGCGGCTTACCTGGCTTCGATGTATTGATCAGCAGCTTTGTATCTTCACAAACAAACTTGTCGACAAAAATCGATATCTTTCTCGTCTGCGAACTCACGCCCTTGTATTGCGGGCGATCTTCTTTCGGAGGGACGTTCAATTCCATGCCCTTCACGTAAACTGTGTCGACGTGCACGGTGGGACGGAACAGGTTTCGAATTCCGGTGTGAAAGTGGAACTCCTGCAAGCTGATCAAGGCCTGCACTCCGGGCGCGTAAGGATTCGGATCGGTTGGCCCGTAAATCTTTAGACCACTGCCCGAAACTTCCAGCCCCCGAATCACGGAAACATTGAGCGTCGCCAGTTCAACCTTGCTCTTGAAGCGATTCGATAAAGTTTCAATAACTCTCGCCCGCAAAATCGGTTGCGCGCGCTCAATGACCAAGCGAGCGATCACCGCCGCGCTGGCAAGAACAATGAACGCGCTTATGCCGGCAATTTTCCACCAGCGGTGCTTCTTCCCGATTCCTTGAGAACTAGCTGCCACAAGAGTTCCAATTCATTACCTCAGCCTTAAGAGGCGAGGGTCAATACAGTTCTCACCGCAGATTCTGGTCTTGGGCCGGATCGAGCAAGCCCGTATCCACACTTTTCTCCACCACCTGTTTCTGATAGTGTTTTTTGGTCCGTCGAAGCCAGTTTCGTATCGGTGGAAAATTTGTCCGGTGGTAAATTTGTGTCCACCAATCCTTTGATGCTTTTTCCTGCTCCGGCGTGTGACGAGCGTCACAGTCGGCCGTACTGCGACCGAATAGGATTAGCACTTCACCGCCTCGGGTAACATTGCATCCTGGGGAAAGGATGACCGCGTGATTGTCGGAGTTCCGAAGGAAAGCTATCCCGGGGAGCGGCGCGTCGCGCTGGTTCCCGCAGTGATCCCCACGCTCGCCAAGGCCGGACTCGAAGTGGTTGTCGAGCCAGGCGCAGGTGAGGCAGCCGGCTATCCGGATTCAGCCTACGTCGAGAAGGGTGGGAAGATTCTCCCCGATCGCGCTGCGGTTTTCGCTGCCGCTGACATTATTGTGCAGGTGCTTTGCTACGGCTCCAATGACGTCACCGGCAAGGATGATCTTCCCCTCCTGCGTCGAGACCAGCTCCTGGTTGGTTTCCTGCGCCCCTTTGGCTCTTCGGAAGTGGTTCAGCAGATTGCCGCCGCCGGCGTCACCTCCTTCTCCGTCGAACTCGTTCCCCGCACTACGCGTGCACAAAGCATGGACGCGCTCTCTTCCATGGGCACGATCTGCGGATACAAAGCTGTACTGCTGGCCGCCGAAACTTCCATCCGCATCTTCCCCATGATGACGACGGCCGCCGGCACCATCACGCCCGCCCGCGTCTTCGTCATCGGCGCTGGGGTAGCAGGCTTGCAAGCTATTTCGACCGCGCGTAGATTGGGCGCCGTCGCCTCCGCGTACGATATGCGTGCCGCCTCCAAAGAGCAGGTCCAGAGCCTCGGTGGCCGCTTCGTCGAATTGCCCATCGAAGCAAAAGACGCTCAGGACGCCCGCGGCTACGGCACCGCTCAGGATGAAAATTTTTACGCCCGCCAGCGCGAACTGCTTACCCGCGTGGTTGTGGAGAGTGACGTGGTCATCACCGCCGCCGTGATTCCCGGCAAGAAATCTCCGGTACTCATCACGGAGGATATGGTCAAGGGCATGGCTCCCGGCTCCGTGATCGTTGATCTTGCCTCCGAGCGCGGCGGCAACTGCGAACTCACTCGCACCGGCGAAACCGTAAAAGCGCACAACGTTACGATCATCGGTGCCATCAATCTGGCCAGCAGCGTCCCTTACCATGCCAGCCAGATGTACGCCCGCAATGTCACCACCTTCCTTACCTACATCGTGAAGGAAGGCAAGCTGCAACTGAACCTGCAGGATGAAATCATCCGCGAGACCATCGTGACCCGCGGCGGTGAAATCGTAAACGCCCGCGTGCGCGATTTTTTCAAACTGCCGGCATTAGCCGCCGTCGGCGGGTAATGCGGATAGTTTTTCGGCACTACCACGGACTCGCGGGATGCCGTGGAGGAGCGGCGCTTCAGCGCCGCGTAAGAGTTTTTTGAGAAGCGGGGCTTTAGCCCCTGAGGTCGCTAATGAGTTCCAACCAGATCGACGCGTTATTCATTTTCATGCTGGCTTGCTTCATCGGCTTTGAAGTCATCCGCCACGTTTCGCCTCTCCTCCACACCCCGCTGATGTCGCTGACCAATGCCCTCGATGCCATCGCCGTCGTCGGCGCAATCGTCCTCGTCGGCGAGCGCAAGAGCAGCTTCGCTACCGTGTTAGGGGTGATTGCCATTGTCGCCGCCACCAGCAACGTGGTTGGCGGATTCCTGATCACCGACCGCATGCTCAAGATGTTCAAGACCAGCCGCCCGGTGAAAAAATAAATGAATCCCGATTTCGCCGGAAACCAATACGTCATCGAATTTACTTACCTGATCGCCAGCGCCCTCTTTATTTTCTCGCTGAAATGGATGAGTTCCCCCGCCACCGCCCGCCACGGCATCTGGGCTGGCGAAGTCGGCATGGTGCTGGCCATCGCCGGCACTCTGCTGCGCCACGGCATCGTCGACTGGAAGTGGATCATCATCGCCCTCGTGCTCGGCAGCGGCATCGGCATCCCGCTTGGCATGGTGCAGATGACCGCCGTCCCGCAGCGAACTGCCCTCAGCCACGCCTTCGGCGCACTCTGCGTCACTCTGGTCGGTTCGGCGGAATTTTATCTGCGCACGCCGAACGTTCCCAAATTCATGATGTCGGTGCTCTCCATGGAAGTCATCCTCGGAGGCCTCACCGTTACCGGCAGCCTCATGGCGGCGGGAAAGTTGCAGGAGATCCTGCCCCAGCGGCCCATCACCTATAAAGGACAGAACCTCGTCAACTTCCTGCTGCTCGCCGTCGCCATCGGCAGCGCCATTTATCTGGTCCTGCATCCCGAAGCCAAACAATTCTTCCCATTGATCGTCGGCATCTCGCTGATCTTCGGAGTCCTGTTGATTATCCCCATCGGCGGCGCCGACATGCCTACGGTCATCTCCCTCTTGAACGGCTACGCCGGTCTCTCCGCCGCGGCCATGGGATTTGTCCTCGATTCCAAGCTCCTGATCATCGCTGGCGCCCTTGACGGCTCTTCCGGACTCATCCTCTCCGTAATCATGTCGAAAGCGATGAACCGTTCGTTCACCAACGTTTTGTTCGGCGCATTCGGCCAGGTACAAGCGGCGGCAGTCGGTGCCGCGGAAGCCCGTCCCGTGCACAGCGCGACCGCCGAGGAAGCGGCTGCGATCCTGTCTGCCGCCAACAAAGTGGTTATCGTCCCCGGCTACGGCATGGCCGTGGCCCAGGCGCAGCACAAGGTTCGCGAACTCTACGACATCCTCACCAAAAAGGGCGTCGAAGTTCGTTTTGCCATCCATCCCGTCGCCGGACGCATGCCCGGCCACATGAACGTCCTCCTCGCCGAAGCCGACATCCCCTACGACCGCCTCATCGAAATGGATGAGATCAACGGCGACTTCCCCCAAACCGACGTTGCCCTTGTGATCGGCGCCAATGACGTCACCAACCCCGCCGCCAGAACGGACGCCACCAGCCCCATCTACGGCATGCCCATCCTCGATGTCGACAAAGCCCACACCGTGATGGTGATCAAGCGCAGCATGAGCCCAGGCTTCGCCGGCATCGACAATCCCCTCTACTACCTCGATAACACCCTGATGCTCTTCGGCGACGCCAAACAATTCGTCGGCGCCATCGTGCGCGAGCTCGGCGGACACTAGTTTTGTCATCCTGAGCGAAGTGAACCGATTCGCATCGCGAATCGGTTCATGCAGTCGAAGGATCCCTATCAACTGGCGATGGACTGGCTTCTCAAGGCGTTCTCCCGACGCAGTGACCGCGGCGACGATCCCGAGAAGAAAAACATAGTGGAAATTGACTCCGAATCCCAGTCGTGATATCGTGATATCATGATATCAACATGGCTCAACTCGTTGTTCGCAATATCGAAAATGAAGTAAAGGCGCGTCTTCAGCACCGTGCCCGCCGCAACGGCCGCAGCATGGAAGAAGAGGTGCGCGACATTTTGCGCGCTGCGGCGCATAAGGAAGAAAGCATCCCCGCCGGCGGCCTGGGCACCGAACTTGCGGCACTCTTTCCCAAGAGCGGGCCGGATTTCGAGATTGAAAAGTTGCGCGATCTCAAGATCAAGCCTCCGACGTTTGAGGAATGATCATTCTCGATAGCAACGTAGTCTCCGAAGTCATGCGTCCCAGGCCGGAGAAGAACGTAATCGCATGGCTGGACAGGCAGCCTCGGGCCTCGATCTGGACAAATTCCGTTACCGTACTGGAAATACTTTTCGGATTGCAGATCATGCCCCGAGGAAAGCGGCGCTACGTTTACACCGAAGGTTTTGAGAATCTGCTGCTCGGTATAGATCACCGCATCGCCCCGTTTGATTATGAAGCTGCGCAACACGCAGGCACTTTAATGGCTTCCCGAAAACTCCAAGGTCGGCCTCGCGAAGATCGCGACACGATGATCGCGGGAATCGTTCTCGCGCGCCATGCCACGCTCGCGACGCGCAACATCCGGGACTTTGACGACATCTCGGCTCCGCTCATCGATCCCTGGACCGCGAGCTCCTGATCACCACGCCGGACGCGACCGGCGTGATATTCTATTAGCTCCAGCTGCGTACCGTTTTGGCGGAAATTCCCCGCAGTCCAGAAGAAATCTGAAGAAGCTTCCCTGTAGAAGCCCAGAAAACGAAGCCCAGAAGAAGAGAAACTAGAAATCATGCTTTCAGTCAGTAATGTTTCCATGCGCTACGGCGCAAAAATTTTGTTTGATGAGGTCTCGGTAGCATTTACGCCCGGCAAACGCTATGGCCTCACCGGTCCCAACGGCGCGGGTAAATCCACGTTCATGAAGCTGCTCAGCGGCGAGCTCGATCCGCAAAAAGGCACAGTGGTGCGTCCCCGAAAGCTCGGCGTCTTGAGCCAGGACCAGTTCGCCTTCGATGCCTACACCGCGGTCGACACGGTCATCATGGGCAACAAGCGCCTGTGGGCCGCCATGCAGGAGCGCGACGCAATTTACGAAAAGCACGATATGACCGACGAAGACGGGATGAAGCTGGGCGAACTCGAAGGCATTGTCGGCGAGGAAGACGGCTACACTGCAGAGAGCGACGCCGCCATTCTGCTCGATGGCCTGGATATTCCGGAAGAACTCCATGGCCGCAAGATGTCCGAGCTCCAGGGCGGCCAGAAAGTCCGCGTGCTGCTGGCGCAGGCTTTATTCGGCCATCCCCAAGCCTTGCTCCTCGATGAGCCTACTAACAATCTCGACTTGGATTCGATCCACTGGCTGCAGGGATTTCTGAATGCTTACGATGGCGTCGTTATCGCGATATCGCACGATCGCCATTTTCTCAACAGCATTTGCACCCACATCGCCGACATCGACTACGAGACCATCATCACCTACACCGGCTCCTACGACGAAATGGTGCTTGCCAAGACCCAGGTGCGCTCACAGATCGAATCGCAAAACGCGCAGCGCGAAAAGAAAATCTCACAGTTGAATGAATTTATCGCGCGCTTCGCCGCCGGTACGCGTTCCAGCCAGGTGCAGTCGCGCCGCAAGGAAGTCGAGCGACTGCAGGTTACGGAGCTGGCCAAGTCAAACATCCAGCGCCCCTACATCAAGTTCGAGCAGAAGCGTCCTTCCGGCAAACACATTCTGGAAGTCGAGCACCTAAGCAAGGCCTACGGCGACACACCCGTCATTCGCGACTTTACCGCCAGCATCACGCGTGGTGAACGAATCGCGCTCATGGGCCGCAACGGAGCAGGGAAGACCACGCTGGTGAATGCATTGCTGGCGAATTCGCCCACCACCCCGCAAGCCGAGCTGCGCAAGACCAGCGGTTACGATGGCCCGTTCGTCGACGCCGGCAAAGCGATCTGGGGTCACGAAGCCTCGATCGGCTATTTCGCTCAGGACCATCGCAGCCTGATCGAAGGCGGCACAACGGTATTGGAGTGGCTGCATCAGTGGAATCCGGCGGCGGTCGGCGAAGAAATCCGCGGCCTTCTCGGGCAGATGCTCTTCCAGCGCGAGGAAGCCACCAAGTCCACCAGCGTCCTTTCCGGCGGCGAAGCCGCGCGCCTGCTCTTTTGCAAACTCATGCTGCAGAAGCCGAACGTACTCGTCCTCGACGAGCCCACGAACCATTTGGATCTGGAAGCCATCAACGCGCTCAACATTTCTCTGCAGCGCTATCAGGGAACGGTCTTGCTCGTCACTCACGATCACGATTTGATCGACGAAGTCGCCACTCGCATCTGGCACTTCGAGAGCAATCACAAGATCACCGACTTCAAAGGCACGTACGAGGAATACCAAGCCGCCGTCGCCGTCTAGATGCGGCAAGAAAACCGCCTGTCATTCCGAGCGCAGCAAGGAATCTCGGTTTGCACCATTCTCGCGGCATGTAAATCAACCAGGTTCTCCACAGATTTCCACAAGGGTTTGCTGTTGCGTTTATGCCCGCTGGTTGCGGATAATGGCGGCGGTGTATGCTTGCGCTAGAGTTGAGCGCGAGAGGTTGTGAGAGTCGTGTACAGTCGAGCTGATTTACTCAGAATTCTTCACCTGACTCCGCGCCAGTTGGCGAACTGGGAGCGTGCGGGTCTGATCGCCGCCTCCGACGCGTATTCTTTCGCCGACCTGTTGAAGATCAAAAAGGTCCGCGACCTGTGTGCCATGAAGGTGCGCCCAGCGGTGATCCGGGAATCCCTCGAAGCCATGCAAAAGCAGGCTGCCGGCATGGGAAATCCTCTCGTCGAGGCCGGCGCTTCTTCTACCACAAAGCATCGCGTTGCCTTCCGTCACCAGGGCAAACTGCTCGAGCCGATCGCCGGACAGTTTGTGATGGACTTCGCCACTCGGGAGAAAGTTGTGACCAGCACGCCCATTCCTGCCGCCGAGCCGACTCCCCGTGAGGACGAAGCCGCCGCATGGTTTGCCCGCGGCATCGCGCTGGAAGAAGATCCGGCGATGCAAACCGAAGCCCTCGCAGCCTACCAAAAAGTTCTCGAGTTCCAGCCCACGCACGCCGCTGCGCACATCAACCTGGGCACGCTTTACTACAACCGCCAGGACTTCGCGTTAGCGGAAAAGCACTACCGCGCGGCCCTGCAGGCTGATCCGCGCTATGCCTTAGCCTATTTCGACCTGGGGAATGTTCTCGATGAAACGGGCCGCGTGCAAGAAGGCATTCAGACTTACAAGATGGCGGTCCAACTGGCTCCAACCTACGCCGACGCGCACTACAATCTTGCTCTCGCCTACGAAAAAGTTCGCGAGCCCCGCAAGGCCCTGAAACACTGGCAAGCCTATATCAGGCTCGATACCACGGGCCCTTGGTCGGTTCACGCCCGCAATCAGATCCAGCGCATCCTCCAAGCCGACACCCTGAAGCTGGTTCACTCCCGCCGAAGCTAGCAAGATGATGTAGGGACAGCCGCCCTCGGCTGTCCGTCGAGCGAAGCTCGACTGCTTTCCCGTCAAGTCTGTCTGACCGCAGCGCGTCTCCAGAGATGCTAAAATCCAAGGTCCGCCATTCTTCCGCCTGAAGGACTTATATGCCCGAGACCCTCCAATCCCCCGTGCCCACTCCCCTGACCACGCTCACCGAAGACGAAATTCTCTTCCGCGACAACATCCGCCAGTTCGCCGACGACAAGATTCGCCCTCTGGTCAAAGAGATGGATGAGAAGGGCGTCTTCGAAAAATCTCTGATCCACGAATTCTTCCAGCTCGGCCTGATGGGCATCGAAATCCCTGAGCAATATGGCGGCGGCGGGGCCAAGTTTTTCGAAGCGATTCTCGCCGTAGAGGAATTGTCGCGTGTGGATGCTTCGGCCGGCGTCGTCGTCGACGTTCAAAACACGCTGGTCAACAACGCGCTTTTGCGCTACGGCAATCCTGAACAAAAGAAGCGCTATCTGCCGAAGATGGCGGCCGAGACCGTTGGAGCCTATGCGCTCAGCGAGGCCGGATCCGGCTCTGATGCCTTCGCCCTGCAAACTCGCGCCGCGCTCCAAGGCAGCGACTACGTCCTCAACGGCCGCAAGCTCTGGATCACCAATGGCAAAGAGGCTGGACTCTTCATCCTCTTCGCCACCCTCGATCCTACCGCTGGGTATAAAGGCATCACCGCATTCCTTATCGAAAAAGATTTTCCCGGATTCACCGTCGGCAAAAAAGAAGACAAGCTCGGCATCCGCGCCTCGTCTACTTGTGAGCTGATTCTTGAAGACTGCCGCGTCCCCAAAGAGAACGTCATCGGCGAGCCCGGCAAAGGCTATAAGATCGCGATCGAAACTCTCAACGAGGGCCGCATCGGTATCGGCGCGCAAATGATCGGAGTAGCCCGCGGAGCCTGGGAGTTCGCGGCCAAGTACGCGCAGGAACGCAAGCAGTTCGGCAAGCCCCTCTCGGACTTCCAGGGCATCCAGTTCCAGATTGCGCAAATGGCCACCGAAATCGAAGCCGCCCGTCTGATGGTCTACAACGCCGCTCGCATGAAAGATGCCGGCGCGAACTTCGTGAAAGAAGCCGCCATGACCAAGCTCTTCGCCTCACAGGTCGCGGAGCGCGTCACCTCGCTGGCCATCGAAATCTATGGCGGCTACGGCTTCACCAAAGATTACCCCGTGGAGAAATACTGGCGCGACGCGAAGATCGGCAAGATCTACGAAGGCACCTCCAACATGCAGTTGGCAACGATCGCGAAACTCCTAATCGGTGGCAAGTAAGTTTGGTTCACGTGGAGGAAGATGAAAAGATCGCTGGCAGTTGTGTTCGCCTCCGTCGTCCTTCTAGCCTTCAGGATCGCAGCGCAGCAAACGGACCCTAAGCCCGCCGCCCCGTTCCAGGCCGTTCCCGAACTCCCCTACCGAGCTGTGCCGAGCTTCTTCAAGTTTCCAGCCGGAATGATTCCGGGCGAAGCCTCGGCGGTCGCGGTGAATTCGAAAGGCCACATATTCCTGTTCCAGCGAACCAAGCCCATGCTTGCCGAATATGACGCCAGGGGCAACTTCATTAAGGCTCTCGGGGAAGGTCTTTTCTCGCATCCGCATGGCTTGCGCATCGACGCCGACGACAATCTTTGGACGACCGATGATGGCAGCCATCTTGTGCTGAAGCTGGATCCCTCCGGCAATGTCCTGCTGGTCCTGGGAAGAATCAACACCGGTGCAGAAGCAAATTGGCTGTTCAACAAGCCAGCCGATGTTGCCTTCGCCCGGAACGGCGACATCTACGTCGCTGATGGCTATGGCAATTCCCGTGTCGTGAAGTTCGATCGCGACGGTAATTACATCAAGGCCTGGGGAAAATACGGAACCGGCGCCGGTGAATTCAACCTGCCTCACGCCGTTGCCGTCGACGACCAGGGTCGCGTCTACGTGGGCGATCGCGAAAATCAACGCATCCAGATTTTTGATTCGGACGGGAAGTTCATCCTGCAATGGACTGGCATTGGCTACCCCTACGGCCTGCTGATTACAGCAGACCATCACGTGTGGATGGTCGACGGCGGATACGACCGCATTGTCGAACTGGATCAGGACGGAAAGATCCTCGGCGCTTTTGGCGAGCCTGGCCATAAGCCCGGCCAAATGGCGTGGGCTCACTTCATGGCGATCGGCCCGGACCAAACCATATACGTCGCAGACGTGCTGAATTGGCGCTTCGATGTATTCGTTCGCACCGCCCCGACCGGCAGCACGACCAAATACATCCCGTCGGTAAGGATGTTCTGGGGTTCCGTACCGAGCGTGGGATGGACCTCCCAGCAGACCGCCATTCCCTTCAAATAGGGTGCAAACTCAGAAGTAGCACTGTCCCTTCCGCTGAAACCCGCGCCTGGCGCGTGTTTCCGCTCGCTGGCAGCGGCATGTTTCAACAAATCCTATTGCTCATAATGTGCATCGAGTTGCACTTGCAGCCTGTCCGCTACCCCTCAATCCTCCCACTAACCTACATAGAATTCAACATCTTCCCGCCGTTCTGCTTATTGGAAGACAAGCTGCACTCTTCCCATTGCCCGCCGTTATCGGGCAGACCGGAGTGGCGCTTGACGATTCTATTGGGTAGCACGGCCGTAATGCCGATCGCGGTTCCGAAGAAGAAGCGAACCCTTCTGCCACTCCTCACGGTTGTATTCCTGTTTTCCTATAGTCTTATGACCCTGCTCATCGTTGAGCAAAACACCACCATCCAAGCCCAGAAGAATCTGATTCAGGTGCTGCTTGGTGACAGCAAGGAACTGTGGGCCGCTAAGGCTAAAGTCCTCACCGACAGATCAGCTCGCGACCAGGCTCGCAGAAACGCTCAAGCTCTTCCGAACCACGGCCCGTCGACCCACGGGCAGGCTCCATCGGTTCAATCCCCGTCAACCCAGGCCCCGTCAACCCAGGTTCCATTAAATCAGGCTCCGCATCAGCATTCGCAGAGCCGCGCCGGCAAGGGTGCAAAACCCAATACCCAGGTTCCACCCGTGCCCGCTTCGGATCTGACAGATCAGCGTCGAGTTTTGATTACGCTTTAGCCCCCAGGCTTGATGAGCCCGAGGTTTAAGGAAGCAACGAATTTCACGAAGCTGCAGAAGGTTAAACGCAATGAAGGCCCTGACCCTAGCCTTGTTGTTAACCACGGTGCTCAGCACCACGCTGTGCACCGCATTCAGTGTGACCACCGCCAAGCCAGCCGCCCATGCCGACCGCCGCCTCACCGGGCAGGTCGAGCAACATTCCAAGAGCGGACGCTGGTACTTCGCCGCCACCGGCCACGCCGTTTACTGCTATGGCCCTGTGATGACTCTGCCCCAGGCCAATGGCGATCTCCAGAAAGTAGCCACGTTCTGCCGCGACGGTCGAGCCGTAGTGCCGCTGAAAGACTAGAAAAGCTTCCAGTCCGTCGAAATTCGATTCTTCCGGCGCTCCGTCCCGTCACGAATCCCGCAAACTGCTTTCCTCATCAAACGGCAGACACATGCCCGAACTCCCTGAAGTTGAAACCATTGCCCGCGGCCTTGCCAAGCGGGTCACCAGCGATGTCATCGAATCCGTCTGGCTGGGCGAGAAACCAGAAGTTCTCAAATCTCCCGCGCCGAAAATCGCCGCTACCCTCGAGCACAGCCACATTCTGGCCGTTCGCCGCGTTGGCAAACATATTGTTTTTGATTTGGATTGTGTGGAGCGGGCACTCCCTTCGGCTGGCTCAGGGCAGGCTTTGCCCGCTAAAAGTCGGCACCGTAAAACGGGATCCAGAGCGAGGACGCCACGACCTTCATCGACGCAGCACGCAAAGGCGGACAAGAGTGTCCGCCCCACACAGGCCAATTCCACGCAAGCCCAATTCATCGTCCACCTCGGCATGACCGGCCGCCTGCAGGTCTCCGAATCGCAATCAGAAATTCTCAAGCACACGCACGCAATTCTGAAGCTCGCCTCGGGAAGGGAATTGCGCTTCGTCGATCCCCGCCGCTTCGGCCGCTTGAGCGTCGCCCCGGCCGGTGACTTTGACGCAGGCGGCATTGAACCGCTGGAAGCGGATTTCGACCGCTTCCTCACTTTGTTTCGTGGCCGCAAGACCCCCATCAAAAGCGCTCTCCTCAATCAGAAGCTTCTCCGCGGCGTGGGAAACATTTATGCCGATGAATCTTTGTTCCGCGCCGGAATCCGCCCCCGCCGCCGCGCCTCTACCCTCACTCGCGACCAGTTTGCCAAGCTGCTCACTTCCATACAAGAAGTTCTCCGCGAAGCCATAGCCCTCGGTGGTTCCTCCATCTCTGATTATGTCGATGCCGACGGCGAGGAGGGCTTCTTCCAGCTCCAGCATCGCGTCTACGGTCGCGAAGGCGAGCCCTGCCGCGTCTGCAAAACTCCCATCAAACGCATCGTAATCGCCGGCCGCAGCAGCCACTACTGCCCCAACTGCCAGAAGTAACGACACTCATGTGGGGACAGCCGCCCTCGGCTGTCCAGTCGAGCATGCTCGACGGCCTTTTCGCCAAGCCCGCCACGCCGCAATTCTGATAACCTCCTCACCATGTCCGATTTCTCCATCGGTGTCGATCTCGGCGGCACCAACTTGCGCATCGCCGCCGTTAGCCGCGACGGCCAGCTCCTCGAGAAAGTCACCCTCGGCACCAAAGTCGCTCTCGGCCCCGATCACGTCATCACCGAAATGTGCGACGCCATTCAGCGAATCTCCGAAAAGTACAAGCCGACCGGAAAGCTTCTCGGAGCTGGCATAGGCCTTCCCGGTCTCGTCGACATTCAAACCGGAGTAATGCGGAAAGCCGCTAACCTCCCCGGCTTTGAAAACTATCCTGCGGGCGCCGAAATCGAGCGCCGCTTGGGCACTCGCGTGGTGGTTGAAAACGACGCGAAGGTTGCCGCGCTCGGCGAGCAGTGGCTGGGCGCGGCCCGCGGCATCGCCAATGTCGCGGTGGTAACCCTGGGAACCGGCATCGGCGGTGCAATCATCCTCGATGGAAAAATCTTCCACGGCATGAATGGCATGGCCGGCGAGTTCGGTCATGTCACGGTCGAGCCCGAAGGCCCTCCCTGTGGCTGCGGCAACCGTGGATGCGCCGAGCGCTACGCCTCCGCCAGCGCGATTGCGCGCATGGTGCGCGAGGCAATCGCCACCGGCGATGCGCCAGCATTGGCCAAAGCCGCATCCTCCGACGCAGAGTTCGGCGCCAAGTCAATTTACGACCTGGCCATTCAGGGCGATGAGCACGCCCGCCGCATCTTCCGCACCTTCGGCCGCTACCTCGGAATCATGCTCGCCGGCCTGGTCAATGTTCTGAATCTGGAGATGTACGTCCTTGGCGGAGGCGTTGCGAGCGCCTGGGACGCCTACGCCCCCACCATGTTCGAGGAATTGCGCGCCCGCTCGCTCGTCTACGCCGCAACCGCGGCTGCGGATCCTGTGAAGAGCGATTCTCCGGGAAAGGAAAAAACGCCCGCGGGACAGACAAAGATCCGCAACGAACGAAAAACCATCATCACTCTCGCCTTACTGGGAAGTGACGCGGGACTATACGGAGCCGCCCGGGCTGCGGTGCTTGTGAGTTAACCGCTCGCTGCACCGGGTCACCACAACGGCGCCACCGGTTCTTCCATGAACACCGGCGGAGGCCCACCCCGATTCGAAAGCCGGATCACAGCCAGGAAGGGCTTCGCTTGCGGGTCGTAAGTCACCGTAATGCTTCCGCCCTTCCCGGGCGAACCATCGGAGCCGTTCCGCCCATCGGAGCCGCTGCTCCCGCTCGTTCCGCTGGGCGATCCCATCCCTCCAGAGCCTCCTCGCCCGCCACGGCCGCCCCTTCCCCCGGATCCTCCTGCCCCTCCATCAGCACTCACCATCAGCGACCCTCCATGGGGATCCACCAGGTACAGCTTCTGATGGCCTGTTGCGGTTACGCTCACCTGTAGCAGTGGATGGTCCCCTGATCTGAACGCCACCCGCACTTGCACCGGCGGCGCGTTCCCTCCTGCCCCTCCATCCTCACCATTCGAGCCGTCCGTCCCGTTCCCGCCGTTTCCGCCCGCCGAGGGATTGTTCGGATCCATGGATCCCATGCTGCCACTCGCCCCGTCCGTTCCATCCATACCATTCATACCGCTCGAGCCTGGGCTGCCGGAAAAATTCGCCGTGTACTTTTCGTCGTACCGCACTGGGATGTCGAGATCCGCGCGAATGTCCGGATGGCTGGGCACCGTGATCGTGACGTGCGGAACTTTCCCGTCGCTGATCCTCGGATCACGAGGAAGGGAGACCACGCCCTTCTGGTTGGCGGTCACGATAGTTGCCGTGATTTTAAGGTCCTTCCACATCACCTTTCCCCCGCCTGCTCCCTCCGTCTGCAATACCTTGCCGTCCGGCTCAGTCACCACAACCACCAGAGGCAGCTTCTCGCCCGGTCCGATCGACGGCCCTTTCGGCAGGGTAACCTTCATGGACGCGACGGGAGTCTTGTCCAGGTAAACTTTCATTCCCAGATGAACCTGCACAGAGGCGCATCCACTCAGCCCCACCAGCAGCGGGGAGAAAGCCAGACAAGCCGACCAGTTTGTTTTCTGCAGAACTGAAGCGCAGCCTTTGGCAAACGCCAGTGACCCGAACCTGCTCATGATTGGACTCCGCTAACCTCGGTCGATGAATCAAACTCGAAGTCGACCAGCATGTTGTGCGCTAGGTTCCATCCGCAGGTAAAGTTTTGTGGAGATTGGTAGATTATTTGTCACCGACGACTCACGGAACGTAGGCGGACACAAATCTTGTAGTGGACCGATCCAGCAGGCGATGGCTGTCGGCACACTCATTCGTTTTCTACGCCTGAGGCTCCGCAGGGGAAGCACTTGTCTCGACGCGCCCCGCCGCCTTCAGAAATGCCTGATTCTGCTCCCCCGTCCCGATCGTGACGCGAATACAATTCGCCGCTCCCCAAGGCCCCAGCGGTCTCACCGATACGCCTTCATCCAGCAAGCGGTCCGTATAGGCGGCCGCATCTTCTCCCAGATCACAAAACAGAAAATTCGCCGCCGTTGGAACTACTCGATATCCCAGCGCTGACAATCCGTGGCTGAGATCGCGCGACTGAATCGCATTGCACTCCACGACGCGTTGAATGTGACTGTCGTCCTCGAGCGCCGCCAATGCCGCCGCTTGTCCCACCGACGACACGGAAAATGTGTTTCTCATGTGCGCGCAATAGCCCAGCAACTCCGCGGGGCCCAGACCATACCCTACGCGCAGTCCAGCCAGTCCGTGCGCCTTGGAAAAAGTTCGCAGCACCACCACGCTCGCGCCTTTGCGAACATAATCGAGTGAGTTTGAATAGGTAATCTTCCGCAGCGCCGCGAAATGCATCGCGAATTCGTAGTAAGCCTCATCCAGCACAACCACGACGTGGCTCGGAACCTCCGCCAGAAACCGCTCCACCACCGCCGCTTCCAGCATGGTGCCCGTAGGATTGTTGGGGTTCGCCAGAAAAACGATGCGCGTGTCTGCATCAATTCCCCTGAGAATTGCCTCCAGATCGATACTGTCCTCGCGCATCGGAGTTTCGATCAGACGTCCGCCCGCCGCCTGCACCGCCAGCGAGTAAACAATGAACGAACGATCGCTGGTAACCGCGTTCAGGCCCGGCGTGAGCAGCGTCTGACAAAGCAGCCCCAGCAATGCGGTCGATCCTGCCGTCACCAGCACTTGATCCGCCGGCACTTCGTGATGCGCGGCCAGCTTCGTGCGCAACTGGCGGCAATCGTCGTCAGGATAAAAATTCGCCGTGTTCAGCGAGCGTCGCATCGCATTCAGGGCACTCGCCGAAGGCCCGAAGGGACTTTCGTTGGAATCGAGTTTGATGAGCTGCGGCCGTCCCTCCTTCGCAGCTGGCGCCGCGTTCGGAGCATTCGTCGTCCCCATGTCGCGGGCGGGCTTGGAAACCAGATCGAAGAAACGGCTCATGCGTGCCGCTCATCATGCCACGGAAGGCTTGGTCTGTGCTATCGGTTTATTGCACGCGGTGCGCAGGCGATCCACTTCTTGTACGGTCAAAGGGCGGAACCGCCCGGGCGGAACGTCGAGCGTGAGCGGCCCGTAGCGCACGCGCTTGATCTTCTCCACATGGTGTCCCACCTTCTCAAACATGCGCCGGATCTCGCGGTTACGTCCTTCAATCAACGTCACTTCGTACCAGGGGTTGGTAGCCTCCTTGATCAGACGGATTCCCGCAGGCGCGGTTCGCACCCGCCGTCCATCTTCGGTCGCGATCGAAACTCCGCCGCGCAACTTCTCCAGCGATTCCGCGCTCGGCGCCCCCGCAACCTTTACCACATACGTTTTCGGAACCTGCGACGCTGCCTTCATCAGCTTGTTCGCCAGCGCGCCGTCGTTGGTCAGCAGCAGCAGACCTTCGCTGGCATAATCCAGTCGCCCCACCGGATACACCCGCTTCTTTACTCCGCGAAGCAGTTGCATCACCGTCGGCCGGTTTTCCGGATCGCTCACCGTCGTGACGTAGCCCTTGGGTTTGTTCAGGACCAAATAGATGTGCTGCTGCGCGCCTTGCAAAAGTTTTCCATCCACGCGAATGTGGTCAACGTCCGGATCGGCCTTGGTTCCCAGTTCCGTCACCACCGTGCCGTTCACCTTCACGTGGCCCGCGCTGATCAGTTCTTCGGCTTTGCGTCTGGAAGCAATCCCGGCGGCGGCAATAATTTTTTGCAGGCGTTCAGCGGGCATGTATGAGAACTTCCGAACACGAAATTCACGGCTGCAGTTGCGACCGTGGAAGAGCGGCGCTCTAGCGCCGCTTAAAGCCCCCAGATTACGATGGGCTTCAGCCCGTGGTCGCACTTTTGTTTCACCGCTGCACGTTACTCTTTCTGCGCGGCGGATTCAGCGATCTCTTCCGGCTGGGCAGACTCAATCATTTGCGCCGCCTCTTCCGCCGGAATCAACTCGCTCTGGAACGATTCCGCCACCAGCTTCTCGAACTCTTCCATGCTGGGCAATTCGTTCACATCTTTCAATCCAAAGCGCATGAGGAATTCTTTCGTCGTCTTGTAAAGAATCGGACGTCCAATCACCTGCTTGCGCCCCGCCGTCGTGATCAGCTTTCGATCGAGCAGCGTAGCGATCACGCCGCCAGAATCCACGCCGCGAATCTCGTTGATCTCCGGAACCGTTGCCGGCTGCTTGTACGCAATCACCGCCAGCGTTTCCAAAGCTGGCAACGAGAGCCGTATCGGCGGTTTCAAGCTCTTCGCAAAACTCCGCACCATCTCATGCTGCTCGGGCTTGGTCGACATGCGATACCCGCCGGCGACCTGGCGAATCTCAATCCCATGATCGGGCGTGCCGTAGTCTGCAACCAGTTCTTCCAGCGCCGCCCGCACTCGCGACTTCACTTCAGTCTCGTCCGCTGCCGCGCCCGCAGCCATCACCGATTCCTTCACGAGCTGGGTGATCTGCTCGGTCGTGATCGGCGTCTCCGCCGCATAAATAATGGCTTCGAGTTGAGCTTTTAAACTCATAAATCAGAATTTGTCATCCTGAGCGCAGCCGCTTTTCAGGCGGAGCGAAGGATATCCCCTGCCGCTAAGCTGGCCACGCTTCATCGCTCCGAACTCCACACTATCTCCAATCATCCCTCACCGCAGCCTGCTCCGCCATCACTGCGTCGAACCCGGTATGCTTGCGCACCGCGATCTCGCCGAATAATTCATCCTGCCGCACCTGGATCGCCTGCAGCCGCACCATTTCGAGCAGCGCTAGAAACATGCACACCAGCGCCTGCCGCGAGGGCACCCGCAGCAAAAGTTGCTTCAACCGGATCGGTCTCGATTCCAGCGATAGCCGCCGCCGCAGATAGTCGATCATCCGCCCCACTGTAACCGTCTCTTCATTCACATTGATGACCGGCCGGGTACGCACGCGCTCCAGAATCTGCTGAAACGTCTTGACCAGATCAATCACGTCGGCCGCCATCTCCGGCTCAGTGCCTTCCGCATCCATGAATTCTTTCAGAGCCGGATTGGTGAGCACCGCGTCCTCGATCTGCTGCTTCTGCAAAAGCATCTGCGCCGCAGACTTAAACTTTTCGTGCTCCAGCAGTCGGTTCACCAGCTCCGTTCGCGGATCTTCCAACTCCTCGGCTTTCGCCGACGGATCGCGCGGTAACAGCATCTTCGACTTGATGTGAATCAGCACCGCGGCCATGTAGATAAAATCAGCCGCCACGTTCACATCCAGTTCTCGAATTTTTTCCACGTAAGCCAGATACTGCGCCGTGATCCGCGCGATCGGAATGTCATAGATATCGATATCCTGCTTGCGAATCAAATCAAGCAGCAAGTCCAGCGGCCCCTCATAAACATCGGTCACCGAAACCGCAAAGGGAGAATCGCTCTCCTCTTTCTTTGCCGCCTCTTTCGACGGTTTCGCGTCAGCAACAATCGCAGGCGGCGCAGTCGCAATCTGCTCATTCACCGCATCGAGCTTTGCATTGTCCGTCATCGCAAAATCAGAACTGCTGAATCAGGGTGCCCCATCCTTGTCGCGATTTTTGCGACAGGGTGGGGCGGTTGACTCTTACTTCGGCGCCTCGTACCCCACCGACATCCCCATCGCTTCGCGCACGTCATTCATCGTCTCGGCCCCGGCCTTCCGCGCCCGTTCCGTGCCTGCCTCAAGAATATCCCAAGCCAGCCGCGGATTCTCCTCGAATTTCTTGCGCCTCTCCTGCATCGGGTTCAGCAACTTCACCAGGGCATCCGCCGCCCAGCCCTTGCACTCAATGCACCCAATGCCCGCCGAACGGCAGCCTTCATACACTTTATCCATGGTAGCGCGATCACTGAAAATCTTATGCAAATCGCCCACCGGACACACATCCGGATTCCCCGGGTCCGACCGCCGCACCCGCGCCGGATCGGTTACCATCGTCTTCAGCTTCTGCCGCACCACTGGCTCCGGATCGGTCAGCAGAATGGTGTTGCCATATGACTTCGACATCTTCCGCCCATCCGTCCCCGGCAGCTTGGGCGAGGGCGTGAGTAAAGCCGTCGGCTCCGGAAAAACTTCGCCATAGAAGTTGTTGAACCGCCGCGCAATCTCGCGCGTCAGCTCCACATGCGGGACCTGATCTTCGCCCACCGGAACCACATCCGCCTTGTACATCAAAATGTCCGCTGCCTGCAGCACGGGATAGCCCAGAAATCCATAAGTGCCCAAGTCTTTTTCCTTGATGTTTTCCCGCTGCTCCTTGTAGGTCGGAACCCGCTCCAACCATCCCAGCGGCGTGATCATGGAAAGCAGCAGGTGCAACTCAGCGTGCGCCGGGACATGCGACTGGATGAAGATGACGGATTTTTCCGGATCCAGCCCCGCTGCCAGCCAGTCCAGCGCCACCTCCACCGAATTTTGTTTCACCTGCGAAGTATCGGCGTAGTCGGTCGTGAGCGCGTGCCAGTCCACCACGCAAAAGAAGCACTCATACGCATCCTGCATGCGCACCCAGTTATCGAGCGCGCCCACGTAGTTTCCCAGGTGCAGTTTCCCGGTCGGACGCATGCCGCTGAGCACGCGCTTCCGCAAGTTGGTAGAAATTGTCATCAGTTTTTCAACGAGTCGTCACAGGCGCAACGGCATCAAAAGCGCCTGAATTCAGAGGTTGAGGGATCATGCAGAGTATTGTCGATACTATCATGCCCAGGTGGGGACAGCCGCCCTCGGCTGTCCTGTCGAGCGAAGCTCGACCAGTTTTCCTCGGCATCGGCAGACCGCCGTCGAAAGCGTAACAAATCCTGGATCGACTCCGATGCCTTATAATTCGCCCTCCATAGCTCGAACTCTTTCGCATGTCCCATCTCGCGCGCAAACTCCGCCTTGCTGACTACTTCACGCTAGCCTGGGGCACCATGGTGGGAGTCGGCTGGCTGGTCGTCATGGACGACTGGCTGCTCCGCGGGGGAGCTCTCGGCGCCCTGCTCGGCTTCGCGATCGGCGGCGCTCTGCTGTTCCCCATTGGCTGGGTCTACGGCAAGCTGGTCGCCGCCATGCCCGACGCTGCCGGCGAAATCGCCTACACGGCCGCCGCATTTTCGCGCTCCGTCAGCTTCTCCACCGGATGGATGATGATGCTTGCCTACTTTATCGTCTGCCCCTGGGAAGCTGTCGCCGTCGGCCGCATCGCCGGTTACATCGTCCCAGCGCTCGATTCGATCGAGATTTACCGCATCGCCGGACGCCCCGTCTATCTTCCGCACCTCCTCATCGGCCTCGCCCTCACGGCGCTGCTTACCACGCTCAACTACCGCGGCATCCGCCTGAGCGCAACCTTCCAGAACTGGACCGCTTTCGGTACGCTCGCTCTGTTCATCATTTTCGTCGCCCTCGGCGTCGGCAAAGGATCGCCGCACAACTTCCCCCCGCTCTTCACCCATGCGCCCCTGGTGTCGTTCCTGCTTGTGGTTCAGATTGTCCCGTATTTCATGACCGGATTCGAATCCGTCAGCAAGGCCGCCGAGGAATCCACTCCCGAGTTTCGCCGCCAAAGTTTTCTGCAAGCCATCTGGATGGCCATCCTCGTCGGCATAATCTTCTACACAACCATCATCGCCGCCGTCACCTTCGTCGCTCCTTGGCACGCTTTGACCGGCGAGAAGTTCATGACCGCCGTCGCCTTCCAGCGGGCAGTAGGCTCGCGCTGGATCGTCAACATAATTTTGATCGCCGCGTTGCTGTCGCTGGTCAAATGCTTCAACGGAAATTTCGTTGCCGCGAGTCGCCTCGTGTTCGCTCTGGGACGCCGTGGCCTCGTCGACGCACGCGCCGGCCGCATCCACCCCCAGCATCAGACGCCGTCGGTAGCAGTTCTCTGCATCGGCATCGCCACGGCTGCGTGTATGCTCCTGGGAGACGCGATCCTGGTCCCGATCACCGAGGTTGGCTCCGTCGCTTGCGCGATTGGATGGGCGGCAACCTGCGCTGCTTATCTTTGCATGCTCCGCACGCGAACATTACCAGGCCCATCGACGCGATCGTCGGTTGAATGGCTGGTTGCCGGCTTTGGTCTGCTCGTGGCCATCGCCATGATGCTGATGAAAGTCGTCCCGGCGATCCCGGGACACTTCACGATTTACGAATGGCTCGCGCTCGCCATCTGGATCGCGCTAGGCGCGCTCGCGCACCGCGGGATTACCGTTAGTTAGCACAGGCCTTTGAAGTACCGTGGAAGAGCGGCGCTTCAGCGTCGCGTAAAGCGTAAAGATCAATTCGGGCTTTAGCCCCTGTGGTCGTATTCTGAATCCGCCAAACTGAGAAGCAAACTTACTATGAACCCTTACAAATTGCACTTTGCGCTCGCCATCACACTACTGCTGACTACCGCCCGCTATGTCCTCGCTCAAATCGCCCCGTTCGATCTCGTCATCACCAACGGCCACATCATCGATGGCACCGGCTCCCCCTGGTATTCCGGCGACCTCGGTATCAGAGACGGAAAAATCGCCGCTATCGGCAATCTCGCCGCGTCGCCCCGCAAGCGCACCATCGACGCCGCCGGTAAAGTGGTTGCTCCCGGCTTCATCGACATGCTCGGGCAATCTGAACTCACCATTTTGGTCGATCCCCGCCTGCCGTCAAAAATCTATCAAGGGATCACCACGGAATTCACCGGCGAAGGCGATTCCATCGCTCCCCTCGACGACGCCGTCATTCAATCCGGTCGCGCCGGCTACGAGCATTACCACATCACTCCCGACTGGCGAACCTTCCGCCAATATTTCGCGCGCCTCGAAAAACAAGGCATGGGCATCAACCTCGCCAGCTACGTAGGCGCCACGCAAGTCCGACGTATCGTCCTCGGCGAAGACAACAAGCAGCCGTCACCCGAGCAGCTCGAGCAAATGAAAGCTCTCGTCCGCGACGCCATGAAAGACGGCGCAGTCGGCGTTTCCACTGCGCTCGAGTACGCCCCCGCCCCCTACGCCAAGACCGACGAACTGATCGCTCTCGCCGCTGAAGGTGGCAAGTTCGGCGGCATCTACTCCACCCACATGCGCAACGAAAGCGATTCCGTACTCGAAGCCATCGACGAAGCTCTGCGCATCGGCCGCGAAGCCCACGTCCCCGTGGAAATCTGGCACATCAAAGTTGCCGGCAAAAACAACTGGGGACGCATGCCCGAAGTCGTCGCCAAAATCAACGCTGCCCGCGCCGCCGGCGCCGACGTCACCGCCGATACCTACGCCTACACCGCGTGGTTCAACGATTTCTCCGCATTCATTCCACCCTGGGCCCACGATGGTGGAACCGCGAAGCTCGTCGAGCGGCTCAAAGATCCAGCAACTCGTGAGCGCATCCGCAAAGACATGCTCACTCCATCCAAAGATTGGGATAACGAATGGCAGGAAATTCCCAGCCCCGACGCAATCATGATCGGCGTCGTGCAAAATCCCAAGATGCTTCCCCTGCAAGGCAAGCGTCTCTCCGAAATTGCCCAGCTCTGGAACAAAGATCCGATCGATGCCCTCTTCGATTTCCTCATCGAGGATCCCAGCACCGGCGTCGCTGTCTTCGGCATGTCGCAACCCGATGTCACGCTCGCCCTGCAGCAACCCTGGGTCGCCATCGATAACGATTCTTCCGGCACTTCGCCCGACGGCCTCCTCGGCCAGGAGCATCCTCATCCCCGCGCCTACGGAACCTTCCCCCGCATCCTGCGTAAATATGTTCGCGAAGAAAAGGATTTGACGCTGGAAGATGCGATCCGCAAATTTTCCGCCTTGCCCGCGCAACGCCTGCGCCTCACCGATCGCGGTGTTCTCAAAGCCGGCATGTGGGCCGACGTCGTCATCTTCGATCCCGCCACCGTGCGTGATCTCGCCACCTTCGATAATCCAAATCAGCTTTCCGAAGGCATGGAGTACGTCCTCGTGAACGGCGTTCCCGTGATCGATCACGCAAAGATGACAGGAGCGCTCCCAGGAAAAGTTCTGCGCGGTGCCGGCTACGTTCCATAGCCGGGAAGAGAGTTTCTGGAAGATTCGCTGGAGAGAGATCGGGAAGGGCACGACTTTCAGTCGTGCCGATAAGTGTTAGGAAAAGATGTGGGCTTCAGCCCCTGAGGGAAGCCGTCACGGCTTCAACCGCGCCTGCGTTTCCGGCGTCGGAGTCACCGTTACCCTCGGTTCCGCCACGGTTCCCGTGATGCTATAAACAACCGCGCCCGCCGCTTTCGGCGTTTCAGCAATCACTTTGAAGTCCAACTTCTGCCCCAGCGACGCTGTCCCGCTGATCTCGTAGGCTCCCGTCGGCGAATCAAACTCACCTTTCTCGAGATCGATGTTCCCGTTGCGCAGTCGCGCATGCCCCTGCCAGCGAGCGATCCGCAGCGGTCCCTCATCGCTATCCAGGGAGATATGAGAAAGAACTCCGTCCCGCAGATCGAAACGCAGTTCGCCCTCGGCCGACTGCCAGAACGCTGCCGAATCCGCTCCCGATGCCTTGAACTCGTAAGTCCCTCCCCCGGTTGCAGAAATCCACGGATCGTGCATCGCGCTGGCTACCTTCTCCAACAAAATTCCTGTCACAATTCCGGAGCCGTTGTACACCGGCGACGCCGCCGTGAAATCTGCTTGCCAATTACCGCGATGCCTTCCGCCCAGCAGGTCAGCGCGTAGATCGGACGCCTTCATCATTCCATGCTCTAACTCAAGCGATGCGGAAACCCGGTCGGCCACCACATTATGAATTCGCAAATGCCCGACGCTTACTTTTCCCGATGCCCGCAAGTTTTGCAAAAACGATGGCGCCGCGGGATCCGCCGGCACCAGCATCTGGTACCAACGTCGCTCGCGCGGATGGGGTCCCAGCCACTCGTACAGCCCGCTCAGTGCAACCTGGTCGGCATTCAAATTGAACTCGACCACGCACTGTCCCGGGGTTCCGCAGCCGCGCGGCAATGTCATCGAGCCCGTCCATTGCGCATCCGCGGCCCGCGCACTCAGGTTCTCCACCCGCGCTTCATCGGGCAGGAGCCTCAGTTCGGCCGAAGAAATTTCAATCGGCTCACTCACTCCCCGCACGCTGGCTCGGACGTTATGCAATTCCACCGTTCCGTTAACTCTCGGCACCGGAAAACCAGAAAGGCTTCCCAAAGCGTTCTCCGTCCAGGATCCAGCCATCTGCAAATCGATTTGCGCCGCACCCTCGGCGCTCGCTTTCACCGCCTGGAGTCCAAGCAGGCCTGCCATCCGCAGCATGTGTGAGATTTCCCCCGCACCGCGCACCGCCACCGCGTAACCCGATCGCCCCACCCAGCCTCGTGCTTGCGCCGGCACAGGCCGCCCCAGCGCGACCGGGAAAGGACCATATTCGATATGCAGTTCGTTAGGGACGGGCAACCCGGCGTTATTCCACCGGCGAACACCCTTGCTTCGCGATGAAGCGCCATCGCTGACGGGTTCTGAACTCAGCGTAAACGGCACGCTCCCCGGAGCCAGTTCCACTTTCGTATTCGCCGACTGCAGACGAAGATTGCTGATCTCGCCGCGGCCTTGAAACTTCGCTGCAGTCGCCGATGCACCATCCTCTTTCACTCCGAAGTTGCCCTGCACACTCCCCGTGGCTACAAGATCCGCGGGCAGATCTTTTTTCGCGCGTCGGGCCAGTTGCGCCAACGCGCTTACGGGAACATCCTCCACGTTCAATGACAAGTCCAGTTTGTGTGCTCTCGGTCCGCCCGCATCGCCGTGCAGAGTCACCATGCCATTGCCCACAGGCCCGCGGCAGAAGATCTCCCGCATCATCTGTTCTGACGAACTGTACTTGCCATCGCAATGTGCCGCCAGCGCCAATCCTTCAACCGACGAGATGTCATAGCGATGAAAGTCCTGCACCGACGCGTCCGCCGCCACTTGCATCGCCGCCGGAGTCCCGCTCAGCGTCGCGTCCACTCGAAGATCGCCCCGCCAACCTTTGTCGTTGCCCGATACCAGCTTGCTCAACTGCCCCAGTTGCAGGTGCTGCCACTCCAAACTGAACTGCAGCGGCGTTTCCCGCAGACTTCCGGCCCGCTGCCATCTTCCGTTCATCCGCAGCAAGCCCGTGTCGGTCAAATTCATATCGGTGCGCAGCGGCTCCGCTTTCAACCGCACGCCCCACTCATTTTCAGATTCCTGCCACAACGAGAAGTCGGCATTCAGCAGCGCGTACGGCTTTTTCTCCGCCCCTGCCTTGAAGTTGATGCGCCCCGAACTCGCCTGAATATATGGAAAGCCCGGACGCGACTCACGCTTCGATTTCGCCGTAGGCGCCAGCGGTGTGCGCACCGTCCGCTCCAGCAGAGCCTCCCAGTTCCAGCGCCCGTCTTCTCTGCGCACCAGATTCAAACTCGGTTCGGTCAACTCCAGGCGCGAGATATCCAGCCGTCCTCGCACCAACGATGTCAACCGCACCAGCGCCGTCACCTCCGGCGCACGCAGCATAGGCTCCGCACCAAACGCGGGATCTTCGTGGATGACTAGATTTTTCAGATCGAATCCAGGCTGCGGCAGGAACCGAAGATGCACCGAACCAATCTCTACCGGACGCGCTACTGCCTGGCTGATGGAATTGGCAATGCGCGCCTTCAGGCGCGAAACCCCCGGACGCACCAGGAACAGGACCAGCAAAATCCCCGCGGCCACGGATACAACCCGCAGCTTGGAAGAAAAAAAATTCACTTCACCACTCGCAACGTTCGCCGCCATCGCGTCTCATCGAAGAAGTGCAATACCACATGCGCCAGGAAGCCAATGCGGTCGCTCATCTCGGTCTTGCGATACTGGTCGGCTGGCGTCTCAAACGACCAGTAGATGAACATCGGCCGCCCAATGATATTTTCCTGCGGAATAAATCCCCAATACCGGCTGTCCAGGCTCACGTCGCGGTTGTCGCCCATGCCGAAGTAACGGCCCGGCGGCACCACCAGATCGTCCCCCTGAATATGCATCGGCAACTCCGGCTCCCAGCATGGATACACGTTGTAATTCTCTGACGGCGGCACCGCCGGAAAATTGTCGCGATACGGATTCGGATACTGCGCCGCGTCCTGCGAGTGGATCACATATGATTCCTTCAACTCCTCGCCATTGCGATAAACCACGCCATTGCGCAGGTGAATGTGATCGCCCGGCACGCCCATGATCCGCTTGACCACATACAATCCCGGCTCGCACGGCGCCAGAAATACCACGATATCGCCGCGCTTCACCTGCCGGTAGGGAAGTAGAGGTCCCACCCAGGAAGTCGTCGGTGCGAATTGAATGCGGTTCACAAACACGTGATCCCCGATCAGCAGCGTGTTCTCCATCGAACTCGAAGGGATCTCAAACGCCTGCACCACAAACGTGATGATGAACAACCCGGTCACCAGCACGGCCGCCAGCGAGGAAAGAAACTCCACTGTGGTCTCGCGCGGTTTTTCGTCTACCTCTACTTCATTCTTCGCGTTGCTGTCTTTTTTCGCCACCGTGATCTATCCGTCCCGTCTTGGTTGCCGAACCGCACGGCCTATCTTAGCCGCGAAGAGTTTAATTCACCAGCCGCAGAGTCCGGTTCCAGCGCGTGATCTGAAAAATGTGCGTTACCGCATAAGCAAAATGCGCCAGTTTTCCGGCTACCGAGTTCGGCCCCGCTGCTTCGCCCTCTCCCTCTTGCACCGACCAATAAATTAAAAGCGGCCGTCCAATAATGTTGGCTTGTGGCACGAACCCCCAATAGCGGCTGTCGTAGCTATCATCCCGATTGTCTCCCATCACAAAATAATGTCCAACGGGAACAATCAGCTGTCCATCGTCGACTAGTTTTCGCAACTGCACCCACCACTCCGGGGTCTCACCTGCCGCCACATCCAGCCGCGGAAAACTGTCCCGGAACGCGTCATTCGACGGCCGGCTGAAGTGCGCGTAGGGTTCTCGCAATGACACTCCATTCACCAGCACCTGCTTATTGATCAGCCGCACCCGGTCTCCAGGAATTCCAATCACTCGCTTCACGAAGTGCTGCGCTGGGTTCACCGGATAATGAAACACCACAATGTCGCCCCGCCGTACCCGGCGATAAGGCAACAAATAGTCTCCCAGCCCGCTTCCTCCGTAGCACAACTTGTTCACCAGGAGATAATCGCCCACCAGCAGCGTATTCTCCATCGACGGCGACGGAATCTGAAACGCCTGCACGATAAAGGTGATCACAAAAACCGCGATCACCACCGTTCCCAGCAGGGACTGCACCGACCCGGATATGCCCACACCGACCGTCCACGCAGTTCTGCGCACTTGTGAGATGCGCTCGCCCGGAACTTGATTGTCCGGAACCTGATTGTCCGGAACCGGATTGTTCGGAACTTGGGTGTCCGAAACTTGAGGGCCCGGAAGCTGATCGTCTGAAGAATTCATTCACTCCACTTCTCTCGCCACGCTACTTCTCCGCAGAGCGCGACGCCCGCACTAGCCGGCTTCCCGCCGCCTGTGGCCGCGATGCCAGATACGACAGCAACTGTCGCGCCGCATCCTGCTCCGCCGCCTTCTTGGTGGAACCCTGTGCCCGTCCCACAAATTCTGCCCGGTCTTCGCCCTTCTTCCCGTCCAGACGGACTTCCACCGTAAACGTCTTTCTGTGTTCCGGTCCCGCCTCTTCCACCAGCACGTAAGAAGGTTGCGCGATTCCCAATCCTTGCAGAGTCTCCTGCAGAGCCGACTTGAAATCGTTCATCGGCAGTGCCCCGCCTTCGCGCTCCATCCGTTCCAGCTCCGGGGCCAGAATCTCACGGAGAATGAACTCGCGGGCCGGTTCCATTCCGCCGTCCAGGTAAATGGCGGCCAGAACGGCCTCCAGCGCGTCCACCAGCAGCGCCGTCTTGCTTCGACCGCCGCTCTTCTCTTCGCCGCGCCCCAGCCGCAAGTAATGCCCCAGTTCAAGGCGTTGCGCCACTCGGATCAGGTGCCGCTCACTCACTACGTGGGCGCGCAGCTTGGAAAGCTCACCTTCACGAAATTCCGGAAATCGATGAAACAGTGCCTCGCTCGTCACCAGCGCCAGAATTGCGTCTCCCAGAAATTCCAGCTGCTCGTTATCGTTGACCTTATATTTGTTATCGCCCGATTGTTGGGACTCCTGCTCGCGCGCCTGCGAGCTGTGAGTGATCGCCTGTTCGATCACGCCCCGGCGCCGAAAATGGTAGCCCAACGCCGCTTCCAGCGCGGTGATTTCCCTTTCTTTCATGATTGCACTGCCGCGTCGAAGGGTTGCGCTCTTGGCGGCGCCACAGTCGCGCGTTGGGCTCGCATCCTTATTTCGCGGGCGTATCGGGGATGCCGCCAATCAACTGGATCAGCCGATCCTTCTCTTTCCGTGCCGCGTCCCCCGCATTCGTGCCGGCCTTCGTCAAATCCACCGCCTGGTTGGCTACCTTCAACGCGTCGGGATATTTGTTCTGCATATCCAACGCCACTGAAAGCCGGAAGACTGCAATCGGATCTGGCTGCTCCGGTAACGCATCAATCGACTTCCTCAGATTTCCTTCCGCCGCTGCCCAGGCTTTTGCATTGAAGTCGATCGTCCCCAGAATCGAGTATGCCTCGGAACGAACAAAGCCCTTGTATTGCTCCAGCTTCTCTGGAGCAACTCCCGCCGTCGGCACATCCGTATCCACCGTCACCAGCGCGCGCTCCGCATCTTTTCTGGCTTCTCCGAGGCGCTGATCTTTGTCCAGGTCTGTGTCGCGCGTGCGCTCGGCCAGCACTTGCGCGACTCCCAGCAGCGAATCCGGATCGTCCGGATCGAAAGTCAAAACCTTCCTCGCCATGGCCAGCATTTTGTCGGCGTTATTGGTCTGTTGGTAGGTGCCCATTGCCTGCTTGTAGAGCAGCGGCCGCAACTCGCTGTCCGGAAACTTTGTCGCGAAGTCGTCCGCCGCTTTCTCTCCCGCTTCCGGATCGGTGATTGCCGCGGCAACCTTATACGCGTCGAACTCCGGTTGTGTCTTGGCCTGCGGGCGCCGTTTTCCTGCGGGCGCTGCTGCCGCTTGTGCCGGCGTCGTACTCGAACTCGCCGGCTTGTTCTGGCCAACACTCCAACCCGAAATTCCCAGCATTGCGATAATAGTAATGATTGCTGTTCGCTTCATGCGTTCTCCTTAAACCAACCTACCTGGCATTCGACTTCCACAGCTGCAATTCGTTGCTGATTCTACCCTGCATTGTAACCGCGGGTTCATCTTTCGGAGCGTGATCCCGCGCAAGCCGCACCCAATAGTCGTACGTTTGACTCGCATCCTTACTGCGGCTGCGGCTTCGCCGGAGGCTCGTACGCCTGCTCCAGACCCCGCTCCGCTGCCGCCTTGATTTCCGGCAATTGCCCCGCCGCGCTCAGAGCCGCCCGGTACTCCTGCAACGCCGCTTCGCGATCCTCTTTCATGTCCAGAATCCGCCCCAAATACACGTGCGACCATCCCACCACCTTGGGGTCTCTCGTCGCTTCAATCGCCTTCTGGAAATTATCCTGCGCCCCGTCCCGATTTTTGTTGGCTACGGCCACTTCTGCCAGGATGAAAAGCGCCCGTCCCTGGTCTCCAATCTTCTTATCCAGTGCCTGCTGCGCCAGTTCCTGCGCTCCCTTGGGATCCCCCGCCGCTAGCCGCTTCTCCGCCGCGAACAGCATTCGCCGCTCCTCGGGACGCGACAATTGCACCAGTTCCGGTGATGTCTTGCTGGCAAACTGAATGTCCGCCGCGGCTTTCTCTTCCTTCTTTATGTCGATATTCGCCAGGAAGTCGCCGTATGCCGCCCGAATGCCCGCCGGGTCTTTTTCAAACGCTACCACCGTGTCATAAAACGTCCGCGTCAGGATGTATCCTTGCTTCACCGCGTCATCTACTGCCTGCGCCCGTAGCGCCTCATCCGCCGCCTGCTTGCTCCCGGTGGTCCGTATTTCGATCGCGCGCACCATGCACTCCGTCACCAGCAGCGAAATATCCGTCTTGAAGCTCTCCTCCAGCGGAGCTCGCTTCACCGACTGCAGCAGCGGCTCCAGCCGCTTGATCGCCGTGAAGTGCTTTTCCGCCTCCCGATCCAATTCGTAGTGCAAAAACGTATGCCGAATCTGGTCCATCTTCAGCGCCGTCTTCGGCGCCTCGCCGGAAGGCATGTTCGGAGCCGGAAATACAATCACGTAATAGTCCGCTCCATAGTTCCGCGCATCCGTCTCATTCGGCGAGCCCATGAAATCCAGATAAATCGTGAATCTCCGCCCCAAATATTGCGACGAAGGCTGCTTCAGATAGATTTCCGTGTCGAACACCATCTTCGCCAACGGCTCGTGATACCGGGCCATCATGGCCGCGTAGTCCCTGCGATGCCGCTCCCAGATCGAATGCAGTCCCACTTTTTCGTAGAAGCGCTCCAGCAAAGTCCCGAAAGTCGCAATGGCCGACGCATCCGGCGGCAGATCCTCTTCTTTGATCCTCGGCGCAAAATGCGGCGGACCATCCATATACAGTGCCAGCGAGATGTACGGCGACAAGCTGCGATTCGAACTTCTCTCCGCCGTGTGGGTCAGGTAGAACTCGCACAGCCCCGACCGCGCCGCCTCGGCGTCCGCTGACTCCGCCAAAACTCGTTGTACCTCGGCCCGCACGTTGCTCCGCGTCGCGTCCGAAATGGTCAAGTCCTGGTCGTACCCACAGGAATTGAGTGCGGCCAGCACCGAAAAAAGTGTCTCACTGCTATCCAGCGCGATCGGAGAGCGCTCCTGCGAATACTGGTTCGGCGGAGTCGGCTTCGGCGGAGTTGGCTTCTTGGGCTCCTGGTTCTCTGGAGGCTGGCTTTGTGGAGCCTGGTCATGTGAAGACGACTGTTCCGGTGAAGCTTGGCTCTGAGGGGGTTGATTCTGCGGAGCCGCGTCTTGCCCCGCGCAAACTAACCCCAGCAGCCCCAACCAGGCCGCCAATATCGCAATTCGTAATCGCAAACTCAGGAAACCCTCCACAGGATGAGTCGCGCGCCGGGCGGAGATCACCCTCAAGTGTAAGGACTTCGCCGCAGAGGGTCAAACCGGAACCGGGCAGGCGATAGGGGTGGGAAATTCGCCGCTTGGGGAGGGGGAGTCGCTTATCCGGACGAAATCGGCCCGATTGAACTGCCCTCTAGGATCGCTGCAAGGATAAAAAGGCGAACATGGCGAACCGCGGCATCTGCGATTCCAGCATGCTTTCCAGCCCCGCCCATGCGGAGTGGGTGAAACCCGGCATCAGGCTTCGCATCCCCACGCCGCCAGATACCAGGTAACGAAACGGCATGAAAGGGCGAATCCGCTCGACCGCCAGTTCCGGGAAAAGAGATTCAAACTTGCGCCGATCCCTTACGAACACGATCCAGGGAATTGCAGAGTTGCTCCCAGAAAGTGGACCGGTGGAGGAAAAGGACCAATCCTCTGCCTCCGGCCGAAACGGTTCGTGATGCAAGCGTGTGTAGACCCACTGCGACCACGGCGTGACCCAGGGTTCAATCATGAGGATCTTTCCGCCCCTACAGAGGCATCGCGATGCCTCCGCGAAAAAACGCTCTGGGTGCGGCATGTGATGTAAAACGTCCGTCATCACAATCGCCCGCAACGACCCGTCGGCGAATGGTATTTCCTGCGCGTCGGCCACAACCTTCGCTCGGGAACAGTGAAAGATCTCCGAAGTGATCAACCCCGGAATGAATCGCTCTAAGTACCCCGCGCCCGAACCCAACTCCAACACCCGCTCTTCTCCCGCCGGGAGGTCTTTGGCCAGGGTTCTGTACCACTCGTCGTAAATGCATTTCAAGAACGGCTTGGACGCAATGATCTGATTTCGCATCTCCGTTGTGGCCGGATTATCCAGGGAGAGCGAAGCCGTGAGTGGATGCGCAAGCAAGCGGCGGAGAATTGCTGCAGGCAAAAAGAATTAACCTCCCAGCCGAAACCAGGCATACCAGCAGATGCGCAGCATTCGCATTCCGTTGGAGAATACCTTGGTCATCTTGGTAACGCCATGAACTCGTTCCTGATAATGCACGGGAACTTCGACAATCTCCAGGTGCAGTTTGCTTGCGCCGAACAACAGCTCGTAGTCACCCCACAAATCCTGGATTCCCCACATGCCGAGATTCATTTCCATGCACTCCCAGTCCTTGCGCCAAAAGACCTTGGTGCCGCAAAGCGTGTCCTTGATACGCTGATCCAGCAGGAATGAGAAGACTCGCCCGAAAAGTTTGTTGCCCATCGTGTTGGCAAACTTCATCGCCAGCTGTGGCAAAGGGTAGACCAGGCGGCTCCCGTTGACAAATTCACCTTGCGAATTCACCAGCGCGTTCACGAACATCGGCAATTCTTCCGGCATTACTGTTAGATCGGCGTCGAGTATCGCCAGGATGTCGCCCGTCGCGGCCCGAAACCCGGCCCAAACATTTTCCGCCTTGCAGATTCCCGGCCCCTTCACCAGGCGAATGTCCTTTTCTGGATAGAGCGCCATCATCCGCCGCACTTCATCGGCAGTGCCATCCGTCGATTTGTCATCGCAAAACAGAATCTCCGTATGTTTCCCCATGGTGGGGATGCGTTCCACGGCTTGCTGCACGTTGCCCACTTCATTGCGGCAAGGCACTACTACAGATACGGTGACTTCTTCTTCGCGCTTGGGCTCGGTGACCAGCCGGGCCACCATGATCTGCATCATGCAAAGTCCTCGCAAGCCCGGCAGCCGGGCCAGCAACCCGTTCAACAATTGCGAGAGTCCCGGAATCCATTTCGGAAACATCATCAATCGATGGAGCCGAACCGGCCGGAAACCGGCCAGCTTCAGAAACCCGCGGATATCGTTTTCGCTGATCCAGTTGGGTTCGACAAATTGGGAGCGCAGTCCGATCTTGCTGGCAATTTCGAGAAGGGGCGTCCAGGCATGGTTATAGTTGATTACCACAATTCGCGTTTCGGACGTGCAGTGCCGCTTGATACGTTCCAGCGCGCGAAGAATATCGACGGTGTCAAAAATGTGGTTGAAGAGGATGTAGTCGAAGGTTTGGTTCAGCTCGAGGTCTTCCGGATCGCTCTGCACAAAATGCAGCTCTGGATGCTGGCGGCCCGCGCGCTCGACCATGGCAGCGCTGATTTCAACGCCAACCCCAAATGCCGGCCGGACGGATGAAAGCAGATGGCCGGTCTCACAACGGACGTCGAGAACATGTTTGCCCGGCTCGACGATGAATTGCAGTACTCGCTTGAGATGGTCGTAGAAATAACGGTTGGATTGAATGTATTCGTCGCGATGGTCGGTGATCGTCTCCTGATGTTTGCGCCGGGCCTCGCGGACTTCGGCAAGGGCATCGGGCCCCCACGCCTTCCGGTTACCGACCTCCGTTTGTGTCGCAATCATAGCGGGTCATCTTCACGCGGGCAGTCTCACGAAAATCGTCAAAGTCATAAACCTTCTACGGCCAACATCCAAAGGCGCAGTCCCACGGAGCTTCTAAATGTGCCATCTGCGGATAACACCGCAGGAAGTAGGTTCCAGCAGCGATCAGCACAAGGAGGCTGATGCTTATGCCAAAGACCCGAGCCGGCAAGCTGCGCAGGGCTACGGCGATCGTCACGCCAAGGATCATCACCGAGGGGTAGTAGTAGTAATAAAAGACACCTTTTTCAGGAGTCACCGCCCATTGCAGGTAATTCGCGGCAAAAAGTAGGAAGACCAATCCTTCCTGGAAACTTACCGCCTTCCAGAAACGCCGCAGGCAGACCGCCATCGCCGCCAGGCCGCCCCAGGCGACCACGGGATTGCCCACCAGATACGAAAGCGCACGCTGCGGACCCAGGTTGAACGGCCAGGAATACCAAGGGGAAATAATCGTCGGATTCGAAATCGTTGTACTGTTGAAATGCCAGATCGACTTATGCATCGCCACCAATTCGTGAATATCGAATGGTCGACGAATCGCTTGGCAGAGAGGCCAGTAGGCGAGACTATAGGCCACGATCGGAGCGACGACCAGTCCAAGCAGAAGAACCGGAACCCCAAGCTGCCTGATCTTTTCTGCGCAGACCGCAAGGGAGGAGTTTGCATTTGCAATCGGGTGGCGTGCGATCCACCATAGCGCGAATGTGACCAGAAAAAAGACGGCCAGCGTATCGATCGCATTCCATTTGCACGCGCCCGCCAACCCTATCAAAACACCGGATGAGCAGAAAAGAAAACGGCGCTGGCGAGTACTCACATCCAGGACGAGACATGCCGTGAAGGCCACCAAACTCCACGTCAGGAAGAGCATCAGGAATGCATCCATCATCCCGATGCGTGACATCACAAACCAAAAATTATCGAAAACGGTGAGCCCCGCCGCCAGGCAAGCAAGCCGCGTATCTTGCAGTAGCAGATAGGTCCAAAGAAAGATCGCTACCAGTGCCAGGGAGCCGCACACAGCGGCCGCGACACGCCAACCCAATGCGTTGTCTCCGGCGGCTCTGATGCCAATGGACAGAAGTAGTTTCCCCAGCGGAGGTTTTTCCTGATTAGCATGAGAATTCGGATTCGGGCCCAGAATGAAGACTCTCGCTTCCGGAACGAAGTAGCCTTCGTCATAAAACATCGTTGCCGGCGTCTTGATACCGAACAACAAAAGCGCCAGGGCCGCTAAACCAAAGCTGCACGCGATCGCAACGGGATACCGGTAGACGCGAGCGGGAACCAACGCGCCTTCAGAGGAACCACTCGCGGCAGCCAGGCCTGCGGATAGCGGTTCAACATAACTTGATGGCGAGAGCGTTGCCTCTGGTACCAGCAAGGCACTTCCGCTCTTTCCGGGGCCATTCTGCATGTAAAAACTATACCGAACGGTTTTGAGGACGATCCCTTACGAAGGTAATGCGCCTTCCGAATGCATCACGTCCTCACCACAGAAAATGCTTGGTCTCTGCTTAGGGCGGAAACAGAAAAATCCTTGCAGACTTTTCGAGGAAGTTTCGCAGGTTCTTTGAAGTTTCCGAAGGGATGGTCTACATCTGATCTAGCGGCTCGCGGCACCCTGGCGGGACGTCTCGGACCTTACCATTTCTTCCAGAATCGAATCCAGTCCGCGGGTAGTCTTCCATTTTGGATAGTGGCTTTTGAATTTGCTCAAGTCGGAAATGTAGCAAATATGGTCGCCCTTCCGTGCTTCTTCGACATACCTCCACGGTAGTTTGCGCCCGGTCATTTCTCCGATCCGGGCGATGGCCTCCAGCATCGACACGCTGTTCTCCCGCCCGCCTCCCATGTTGTAAACTTCCCCGGGCCTCGGGTTGGCTGCAAATTCCTCGATTGCCCTCACCACATCGCTACTGTGAATATTGTCTCGAACTTGCTTGCCCTTGTAGCCAAACACCGAGTAATTCCCGCCCTTCAGCGTCGCTTTCACCAGGTAGGAAAGAAAACCATGTAGCTCGACGCCGGAATGCGATGGCCCGGTAAGACATCCGCCGCGAAAGATGCCTACATTCATCCCGAAATAACGGCCGTATTCCTGCGCCACCAGATCCGCCGCTGCCTTGGAGGCGCCGAACAACGAATGCATCGTGCGGTCAATACGGCACGTCTCACTCACGCCGGCGAAGTCTTCTGGACGCGCGTAGTCGTATCGGGTTTCTTGCTCCACCAACGGAATCTCGTTGGGGGCGTCGCCATATACCTTGTTCGTGCTCATGAACAGGAAAACGGCCTCAGGGCAGTGCTGCCGCGTCGCCTCCAGCAGGTTCACCGTTCCCAGTGCGTTCACTTCAAAATCGATCAACGCGATGTCGCACGCTTTGTCATGAGAGGGTTGTGCGGCGCAGTGAACAATCAAATAAAAGCGATTCGAGCGAAAAAGCTCCTCGATCCCGCGCCGGTCTCGAATATCCAAATCGACAGGTGTGAATCGTTTGGTGGATCTCTTCAGACGCTCCAGATTCCACAGCGTATCCCCGGCCGGGCCGAAGAACTCGCGGCGCATGTTGTTATCCGCGCCCACCACGTGGTGCCCCTGCCGGTCGAAGTACTCCACCGCCTCCGATCCAATCAGCCCACTGCTGCCTGTCACCAGGATTGTCTTCTGCTTCATCGCCAATTCCCGCTCGAATCCAGGATTTCCGATCTCAACTTCCCACCCGAGCCAGTCTACCTTTGATCGCTCCCGTTGGGACCGTTCTTCACGTCGTTTCAATCATGGGCGACTCCTGGAAGGCACTACGCGGCAGCTACCAGGTCAGTCCCACGCCCAAAGACTTCGGAACCGCTGGAGCAACCGCAGTTTTTTCGGTAAACTCGACCGGCCCGCGCGCCGGTCGAGCTACGATTCCCAGCACCGTCGGCCGAATTGGTGGGGCGAGTTTGTCATTACTTAAAGCAGCGGCGACCGGCAAGAAGGAGGCAACGTGGAGTTTGTGATGTTTGAAGATGTGGACGGCATGGAAGTCTTTGTGAATCCTGAACACGTGATTTGGGTCAGAGAGTATCCCGGCGAAGTTACGGTGATCAGCTGCGGACACGACGACAAGTTTAAGGTCCGCCTCAGTCCGGCTCTGACCGTTGCAGCCCTGGGCAGGTCTGTTCGTTAATCCCGTAACCTGCGCTTGCCACTTGGAACCTCGTTGTTGGAGGGAATGGCGATCTTTCGCGAGCTTGATCCTCACCCCGTTCCTAGGGCACCACCACCTTCACCCGGTTCGAGTAACCGCTCTCTTTCCCATTTGAGTTCACGGCGGTAGTTGCGTAGTAGTAGGTCGTGCCATCGACGATCGTCTTGTCCGTGTAACTGGTGTCTGGATCAACGGTCGAATTAATCTTGGCGTAAGTGCCGGTCTGAGCTGTGCCTCGGTAAACGTTGTAGCCGGTCGCCGACTCGCTCGCGACCCAGGAAAGCGTCACATAGGGTGCCGTGCCATCTCCCGTCAAAGGCTCCGACGCTGGCGAATTTGCGGCATTGCTTACAAACGTCAGTGTGGCGGATTTTTCCCCGTCGTTCGCAGGCGTGAACGTTACATTAACGGATGTTTCCTTTCCCGCGGTGATCGTTAGTGGGAATGTCGCGCCCTGCAATGCAAACTGCGAACTGCTGCTGGACGCTGAAGAAATCGTAATGCTTCCCGCGCTGGTATTCAGCCCCAGCGTCAGGGTCTCGGTAGTTCCCGCTGCGACATTGCCAAAGCTCAGTGTCGTGGGAGCAATGCCCAGTTGCGGCTTGCTCGCACCCTCCCCCGTACCTCCCACTGCTACGGTAAGAGTTTCGTTGGAGGCATTGCTGACAATCGTGATATGGCCGCCCACCCAGCCAGTCGCAGTCGGGGCGAACGTTACGCTTAGCTCAAGCTTTTCTCCTGCGGTCAGCGTCACCGGCAGCGTCAGTTTCGAAAGTTCGAACTTGCTGTTGCTCGAGTCGATGCTCGAAATTTTTACGCTCGTGCGACCTTTGTTCGTTAAAGTGACGACAAGAGTTTTATTCTGGCTGACCGTAACATGGCCATAACTCAGGCTGGCGGGGGAGGAACCCAGTTGTTCCGTCGCCGCTCGCACCGGTGCGGGCAGCATCGTCATCAGGATTGCGACTGCAACCGCAGGAGCGGCAAATGCAGAAAGGGATCGGGTATTCAGCTGGGGGAGTAGCATGGAATCGAGTGTTTACCATTTCGGTTCAAGCCGGGAAGGTCTCAGAAGGACATCCGAACCGGTTCGGTTTTCCACCGCACGGCGATTCAAGAACCTCTCGATGCGCCGTTTTCCACATCGATTCTTATGCTTGTAACCAGAATTTAATCTGGCATTAACCTTCGTTCGTGCGAACAGGGCGGGCGTCCGCTCCGCACAAAACTCGGAATTATTTCCATCGGACTAAACTGCGCCGTTGGCCCAAGGCCCCCCGGCATAACTATCGATAACCGGCGATACGCGGGAGAACTGGCAAACGCATGGTACGATGCTCCATGAGACGAGTTTTAGCTTTCTTGCGATCCCTCTCCGCGATCCTGTTCGCCTTCCTCGTCTTCCAATCCTGCAACTCGCTTAATCCCGCGTGCGGAAGTGCTCGGCCAGCCCCCGCCATTGCATCTCTTTCTGCCACCACCATTACGTTTGCGGAAGTGCAGCAGGGCTTTGTTCTGACGGTGAATGGCAGTCACTTTGTTTCATCTACCGTGGGGGAGATCAACGGGACTGCGCTGAGCACCCTGGTCACAAGCCCTACCCAGTTGCAGGTCACTCTCACCACTACCTTGATTACCGCTCCCGGAACCGCAAGCGTGACGGTCAACACTCCCAGCGGAACCTCAGGCGATTTAGGCTGTACCAGCGGTGGGACCAGTAGCGCCCTGTCCTTGACCATTACTTAGCCGGTGAGCAGTCGACAACTTCCAGCTCATCTGAAACTCGTCAAACGTGACACGAACTGTCTGTCCCTGATACAAGTTTTCGATCAAGTGTCGCCCTCGGCACCATCCTTAAGGTAACGAGCCATTCGCCTGCGTTGCCGAAACAAAGGGCTTATCGCGATCGCCGCGGTAACTGAAGTAACTAACCAGCTTGGACTCAGACGTGCAAATATCTTTACAAATTCTTTATGAATTCCTTGCGAATTAGTCAAAAGGGAGACGGAATGCAAAAACACAAGGGTTTTTCACTGATTGAACTGTTAATCGTGGTGGCCATCATCCTGATCATTGCAGCGATTGCGATTCCTAACCTGATGCGCGCCCGCATGGCAGCCAATGATTCGTCTGCGGCCGCTTCCACCCGCTCCATCGTCACCGCCGAAGTCGGCTATTACTCCGCGTATCCGACCATTGGTTACACTGTGTTGGCCAAATTGGGTGGCGCCGCTCCTTGCACTCCGGGTACTGCGACCGGTTGCCTCATCGACAACCTGTTGGCCTCCGCTAGCGCCGGCGCTGGCAAGAGCGGATTCTTCTTCTCCGCCACGCCTTCGGCTGGTGCAGGTTCTACCGTCAACAACCAGTTCTACGCGACTGGCTATCCCATCACCGCGCAGACTGGAACCAAGTCGTACTGCGCATTTGATGACGGCGTGGTTCGTCAGCAACCTGCTGGCACCATCACTCAGGTGGGCAGCTACGGCGCTTGCCAGCTCCTGTTGCCGATCGCGAACTAACTAGTACTAGTACTAGTACTAGTAATGATCAATATTGAATCGCCTCATGCCAGGCGCTCAACCGCATTGTGCTTCCACCTGCCTCTCCATGACTCACGCCGGCCGAGCGAGATGAATCCTTCGCCGTGCGGCTGGCGCTGTGCCGGAAGTTGTTGTCGTTATCAGGGCCCTTGGCGTTTCTCATCCCTTACTGGTGGGAGTGTACGGTCGGTTGCGCCGAACTGCATGGTGAGGCCGCGTGCATGGACCTCATACCATGGCCAGCTTGGCTTCGGTTGCCGGTCTGGTACATGTCCTATTTCCTGGCGTGATGCAACGCGTCTCTCAGTCTGAAGAATCAAGGAGTTCTACGGGGTAATCTGGCGAGGTGACGAACGGCACATTGCAGCGATTAAGAGCACACTCTAATGTCCCGATCAGAATGAACCTGAAACCTGCACATCCGCGCCCGAAATCGCTCCGTCCAGAACTGGCTGTTAACGCAACTGCCAGCCGAAGCCAGATCGCAAAACGCCGAAGCAATCGCATGGCGCTCCACGCTTCTGTCGGGTTATCCGGAGAAGATCGGCAGAAATGTTCCTTTACGATGTCGGCCAAGGCCACGAAATTGAATAAGCACGGTGCTGCCGTTCAACTCAGTCGCGAGCTTCTGGTGGGCTCGGTCATCTCCGTAAATAACAAGCAAGGCGCCAAAGTCTCGGCCCGCGTGGTTGCGCAGTTGGCAGCACTGGAGGGCGTTTCCACCTACGCAATCGAGTTTGTTGAGCAGGACGAGCGGGCGGAAACCTTCTGGGGAATTATCTTCCCGCCGAACACCTCAAACGCCTAACCCGCAAATGTAGCACCGGGGAACCAAGCGCCACAAAGGCGCCGGGCATCACGTCTGCTTGGATAAGGGTGTAGACTTGGTCCCGTTTTTGATCGCAAAGGAGATTCTCAATGAGAAACAGCCGGTTTTTCGTCGTTGCGACCTTGGTTCTCCTAAACGTCAGCCTGTGCACTGTCGCGCTTGGCCAGGACGAGGCAACCGCCCAGGAGGTCGTCGCCAAAGTAAAAGAAGCCGCCAGCACCCTATCGAAGACGGGGGACTTGACGCAATTTAGCCAGAAGCAGGGTCCTTGGGTCTGGAAGAACACTTACATCTTTATTCAGGATTGCGACAAGCGGGTCCTGGCGGCCCACCCCATCAAGCCGGAGATGGTTGGCAAAGGGCTCGACACCGTGAAGGACGCGAAAACGGGGAAGGTTATTTACGGGGATCCGGCAAGCTGGTGCAAGAAAGTGGAAGATTCGTCCTCTGGTGTCTGGAATGAGTATTGGTGGCCAAAGCCCGGCCAGAACGAGCCTTCCCGCAAGCTCTCGTATCACTTGCGCGCCAAAGGAACCTCGTACGTAGTTTCCGCCGGCATCTACGACGATAAGGCAACTATCGCCGAAGTGTCCAAGCTGAGCAGCATGAAGTAAGTATTCCCCTGAGGTCCTAACCTATGCCGCCCGAAGTTTGGGCGGCTCGTTCTTGCTTGAACACGTTCCAAGCGACAGGCCGCACCTATCCTCCGTCGCTCTTCGGCGCCGTCGCTTCCGGAGGCGCTTCCACCGTAACTTCAACGCTTGCGCCTTTCTTCAGCCGGACCCCATTCCCATTTTCGTCGGTCAGTGAATTCTCCACCCGAATCTCCCGGTAGAGCTCATCTGCTCCTTCGATGGCAATCTGCGCCTTCTCCGCTTCACTGGGCCCCGAAGGCTTGATGATTTTTTCCACCGTTCCCGGCAGCCTCACACTCGGATTTTCCGTCATAGCTTCCTTTCAGGAGCGTGCGCACCGCCGTTCACGATGGCTCCGGGGGGATTCGTTTTAGAGCTTCGAGAAATTCGGCGGACAATTCCCGGATGCGCTTCAGTCGTTCCTTCTCCTTTTGCAAGTCCTCTTCGCTGATCCCCAAGAACGTTTGTTCTTGAAGACTCTCTATCTGTTCCCCCATGAGTCGTTCGAGTTCGTCGCGGATTTCCTTGATCCCCGGACCATCCACAACTCACGCTGTAATTTGAGCTGCCCATCTCAGGCACAAAACGCAGCCGTATTGGTTGGCAATTTCAGGCGTGGAGTTGGCCCGTGACCGCTTTTCACCTCTCAATCAGCTAGAACAATACCTTCGAGAAAAAAGGCGGTCGTGAGGGCCCGAACGTCCGTTCCCGGACACTAGCCCATGACCACCCGTTGGGGCTCGAAATGCCCCAGAAACTTACAAGTACAGGCTATCGCCCGCCAGCGAAGCGGACAATACAGCAGAACCCGTAGCTCCAGAGCCCTTCAAATAATGCTTGTATTTTAATAAAGTCTATTATATTAGTAGAGATGTAACACGGCATTCATCTTCCTCCTCCAGACGGCATCTTCCCCCGCTAGTTTCCCCTACGGGCGGGCAGTTGTTTTGGGTGTTCGATAGAACTCCCCGCAAATGTGTGTACTTGAATTTCCAGGTTCGGGCGGAGCGTTGCCCAGAGCCGACTCGGAGACGACGCAATATGGGAAAACTGCTCATCATTCGCCACGGCCACACCAGTCTGAATATGCCCGGCAGGGACGAAAGACTGCGTGGCTGGCTCGATGTCCCCTTGGACGGAGAAGGTCTCGAGGAGGCCGCTCTGACTGCTCAGCAAGTCAGCCTGATGTATAGCGTCGACGCCATTTTCTGCTCCGATCTTCGCCGCGCCCGCCAGACTGCCGAAGTCTTGCGAAAACACACCAGAGCTCCCATCACTCACACCAGCGATCTCCGTCCCTGGAACCTCGGCGTCTTCTGCGGCCAGAGAGTGCGCGAAATCCTCCCCTTCCTGAATCTTCTGAACCAGCACCTCGATCTGGCAGCTCCCAGCGGAGAGTCTTATTACCAGTTCTATGGCCGCTACGCCCACCGCCTCAAAGAACTGTTGAATCTGGCGGAGTCCTCGCCGAACTCCATCGCGGTCGTGACCCATGTGCGCAACCTGCTGGCTACCTCCAGCGTGATCACCGGCTCGGACCGGGGGAAGGTGCCGGTCAAAGGTGGTCCCCACACCGGCGCACTCATGGTGGTGGAAAAAGAACAGGATCGCTGGAGGATTTGTCGAAGCGGACACGAACTCGTGGTTGTCACAGATCCAAATATCGATATGCGGCTTCAGGCCGTCTCTTAGCATTGTGCAGAGCAACTCGTCGTGACCCTCTTCCACAGATTCCCCTTTCCGATTTCAAACACCCTGTGGGCAGAAATACTGATGGCCGCGAAAAAGAAACGAAAACTATGCCGGAGCTAGCGCCAGGTCCGCTGTTCATCGTGAGTATGTGGCGGGCCGGCTCCTCGCTGTTGTACGCCCTGCTGAATAAACATCCCCAGGTCGCTCTCATGTACGAGGCTGATCTCCTCCTGTTGCATCCGGTTTTTCTGAAGCCGCCTCTCTTGCGGGATTGGACATCGCGCTGGGAGTTTTGGAATAAGGCCTTCAGCCGACATGGCTTGGACCCCGCTCAGTTCGCCGACCACGTCGCAGAATTCACCAGTGCCTTTGAAGCGGTTCACCAGGAATATGCGCGCCGCAAAGGCGCACGGATTTGGGGAGACAAATCTCCGAACTACTACGACCGATTGGACCGGATCTCGAAGGATTTTCCACACACGCGCTTCATCATCGTGTGGCGCCACCCTATCGAAACCATCGGAGCAACCATTCGAGCCGCAGACACCGGAAACAGCTATTTCCGCAAGCCGGGAATGCTCTTGCGTTCCTTGCTTGGTTCGCGCGTGCTGAAGCGTCAATGCGACGCCATCGTAGCGGCCGGTGCTTCTGTGCACCAGGTGCAATACGAAGATCTGGTGAGCGACACCGCCGTCGTGATGAGAGGCTTGTGCCAATTCCTGCAAATTCCGTATGACCCCAGTCTCTCTACCCTCGAGGGTGCCGACCGCTCTGCCGTGTATGAGGGGAAGCATCACTCCTTATTGCGCAAAGACGCGATTGTCGCCGGACCTCGACCGGATGTCCTCGATCCCCGTCTGCGCACAAGAATCGACCACTACATAACCCTCTGGAGCGAGACCGACTCTGCAGAACGCCGGACGATTTCCCCCGGCCCAACACCATCGCCTGCGCAAATGTGCCTTGATCAGCTTCGCTACCGTCTGTATCGAACCCTGGACGCATGCACCCGCGTTGCTTTCTGTTTCTTGCCGATCCCTCTACTGCGCCTGTATCGCAAAGCCAAGGCATATGCCCGGGAAGCAAAGATGAAGCGAGACTCCACCCCGACAATTGCAGCTCGGGAACTACCCCTGCATGAGTTACAGGGGATGAACAACAGGGAACGAACATTGGGGAATAAATAATGAACGACCAACCGACCTACGCCGCTCCCCGCAACTACGTCGCGGAACCCTCTTCCCCCGCCGAACCGCAGGCCCCGGATCATCCTGCCATCTCCCTGCGCCGGGAGCTTTACTACCGTGCGCACTATTTCATGAACGCCTATCCGTGGTTGTATATGCCCCTGGTTCGTTATCGCCATCGCTTTTTGGTCGATCGTGTAGTCGATCACGACACCGACCTGGTCATCGAGGCCTTCGGAAGATCCGGCACAACCTTTGCAAACGTTGCCTTCCTCTCCGTGCAGAGGCGCCGGGTCCGCACCGTGCATCACACGCACGCCGCGGCCCAAGTTCTCACCGCTGTGAAGATGAAAATCCCCACCCTGGTGATCGTGCGTCAGCCCGAAGCCGTCGCTCTTTCGCACATGGTGCGGCATCGAATCTCAGCCCGCCCCGCTCTCGTGGCCTGGCTTCGTTTTCATGAGCGGCTACTCTCGTGCGAGAAGGCCATCGTCTTCTGCAGCTTCGAGGAGTTGACACGCAATTTCACCCCGGTGATTCAGCGCCTGAATGACCGCTTCGGAACTGAGTTCGATGTCTGGCAGCACACCAAAGAGAACGAAGCCGAAATCTTCGCGCAGATTCAAACCCGCAACCGTGGCCGTTTTCGCGAGGACGCCATGGTTGAGCGCATGCGCGCCTTCGCTCTGCCCACTGCCGAGCGCGAAGCCCTGAAGCGCAGGCTCAGCATCCAGATGCGGGCGCACTCTCTCACCGCGCTCCGCCACCGCGCCAACAGTCTGTACCAAAAGTTAGTCGGTGGATTCGAGGCAAACGGCCGCTAAGGCACCGCCCCTCCCTCCATACTTCTTACAAAACTCTAACGTAACCCCCCGGCACTGGGATTATCCTCCCGCTAAGCCGATAATCATTCTGGATGAATGCTCACCGCCCCTGAGCGTCGTTCAAAGAACAGGGCACCCACAAAATGATCAAAATTCTCCTCGTCGAAGACAGCAAGTTTCTCAGGCTGGCGACCGAACGCGCTTTGGCCCGCGCCGGGTATAACGTCACCAGCGCCGTCGATGGCGACGAAGCCTTGCAGTTCGCGCGCCAGACGCTCCCCGACCTTATTCTGCTGGACATGCTACTGCCCAAGATGAGCGGCCCGGACGTACTCAAAGCCCTCAAACAAGATCCCGCCACCCAAGCCATTCCCGTGGTCGTCATGACCGGCATGTCGCAGAAAAACGCCGCCCGCCTGCAGCACGACGGAGCCATCGGTTTCCTTGAAAAATCCGCTCTCGAGTTGGATAAAGGCTCCTCAAAATTGCTCATCGCCCTCCAAGAGATCTTCAAGCACCTCCCCTCCACCCAGGCTCGAACCACCACCGCATAAACGCCTCTTCCGTAACTCCCTCCGGTTACCTTTGGGAATAAGCCACTTACTGCCGGGAACCCGGAGCCCCCGGCCGGAGTCTATCCCTTCAAGCGTCACGGAACGCTGACCGATCGGCTGGCCGAAAGATTTTTCGGTTCAGGATGGGGTGGAAAATCCTATAATCAGGGGACGCCTATACATGGCGGGAGCAACCACCTTGGCAGATTTAGCAAGCGCGATCGGAGCTCGGGCCGAAGAGGCCGCAATTGTGGCCGACCTCAAAGCCGGTTCGGAAACGGCCTACGCCTGGCTGATCGGAGAATTTCAGCGTCCGGTTTACGGGCTCGTCTATCGCATGGTGAGCGATCCCGCCGACGCTGCGGATACCACCCAGGACGTGTTCCTGAAAGTCTTCCGCGGCATGAAGCACTTCCACGGTGAATCCAGCCTGAAGACGTGGATTTACCGCATCGCCCTCCACGAGTCGGCGAACCGGAAACGCTGGTGGTTTCGCCACAAGGCGCACGAAACTTCTATCGAGCCGGTGGAATCGGAAGCCGCAGGGAGCGGGGACGAAGCCCTGCAGAGCGCCCTGACCGATCATCACGATTCGCCCTTCGACAAGGTGGCGCATCGTGAGTTGCAGCAGCGTGTGGACGCGGAACTACGGCGGGTTGCGGAACCCTATCGCACCACGCTGATTCTCCGTGACCTGGAAGAAATGTCCTACGAAGAGATCGCCGAAATTTTGCAGATCTCGCTCGGAACCGTGAAGTCCAGATTGACGCGCGGCCGCCAGGCCCTGAAAAAACGCCTGGCGCCCTATGTGCGCGAGGTGGGGGAGGAACTAGGGCTCGCCCTGCCTGAAGAACAGGAAGAGAAACAGGAAGATCAAGCCGCCGACGCGCGGCGACCGGTTGCTGGAGGGGGTAGAAGGGTTGAGGTGATGCCATGACGCACATGGCCACGAACGTTACATCCACGAAGTCAAAGTTGACTTGTGCCCAGGCGAGTGAGTCGTTCTCGCCCTATCTCGATGGTGCCGTCACCGGCAATGAGATGCGCGCCTTGCGCGAGCACCTCGATGCCTGCCCTGGGTGTACCCGCGAATACACTCTGCTGCGCCAGACGCAACAGCTACTCTCAGCCGCCGGCCGTCCCAACGTGCCCGCCGACCTCGGCCTGAAGCTTCGTCTCGCTATTTCCCGCGAGGCCGCACAGACTCGTCGTCCACGGTTTGAAGGCTTGGTGGTTCGCCTCGAAAATACCTTGGAAGCCTTCATGGTTCCCGCCACCGCGGGCCTCGCCTGCGCCATCCTGATCTTCGGTCTGGTCGCAGCTATCCTGGCGACCCCCGGACAGTTGCAAGCCAATAACGAAGATGTCCCTCTGGTGTTGAATACCGGGCCGGAATTACAACAGAGCGCATTCGGCACCATGAGTTCCATCAATGCCGAGTCGCTCGTGATTGAAGCTTACGTCGACGCCCATGGCCGGGTTGAGGATTACAAAATCCTCTCCGATCCGGGCGCTTCGCAGGAGCTTCTGCCGCAAGTGAAGCGCATGTTGATCTTCACCACCTTCCGCCCCGCTATGTCGATGGGGCATCCTATCTCGTCGCGGGCCGTTCTCTCCTTCTCCCGCATCAACGTAAGCGGCTAAGGGTTAAGGATTGCTCCTGGCGAACCTCTGTCTGAAATCCTTGCCCTGCATCGGGTTCCTGCTGTATAGCCTGTCTTCGTCCGACGCGCTAGCGTGAGTCTATCGGTGTCCGCTCCACCGAATCATCGCTCTCGGAAGGAGACGCGTGGTTCGTATTTTCCTGGTGGATGACAATGCGATGATCCGCTCCCATCTTCGTTCCGTCCTCGAAAGGCAGAATGAGTGGGTGGTCGTCGGAGAGGCCGAGGATGGACGCCGCGCTCTCGAGAAATGGGATGAACATGCTCCCAATCTCACCGTCATGGATTTCGTAATGCCTGAAATGGATGGCCTCGAAGCCTCCCGGCAGTTATCCCATCAGCACCCCGAAGTGCCCATCCTTCTGGTCACGACCGACCCCTGTTCCCAACTCGAGCACGAGGCCCGGAAAGCCGGAGTCAAAGGCCTGGTCTTGAAAACCGACCTCCGTTCCATGTTTGAAGCAGTCGAGGCGCTGCTGCGGGGGCAGACTTATTTTCAGTTGGCGCCAGCCCCCTAACTTGCCCAGTCCTCTTCGGAGTCAACTACTGCCTCGATCGGCAATCTCGCTCTCACCAGAGTCCCGTCTCCACTCGACTGAAGCTCCAGCGTGCCGCCCAGTTGTCTTAACCGCTCGCGCATCCCACTGAAACCGATGCCAATTCTTCCCGCTCGCGCGAAGCTTCGCAACTTCTCCGCCGGCATTCCTTTCCCGTGATCCTGCACCTCAACCGTTAGGTTTTCTCCCGCCAGTACCCGTATGGTCGCCGTTTCACTTCCGGAGTGACGGTGGATGTTCGTCAGGCACTCCTGCACTACCCGGAACATTGCGATCTCCGTATCGCGTGCCAGACGTCCCAGATCCGGCGGAATTTCCAGATTCACTTCGATCCGGCTGCGCTTGGCAAAGCCTTCGATGTACCATTTCAGAGCCGATGCCAGTCCCGCTTCATCCAGCAGCGGCGGATGCAGCAAATGCGAGATGGTTCGAATCTCCCGGCTCACCTCGTTGACCAGCTCGGCATTCTCCGCAACACATTTCGCCGCGGCCGGAGTCAGCCGGTCCGCCTCCGACGAAATCACCGTGATGTTCATGCTGATCGCCGCCAACAGTTGTCCCACGCTGTCATGCAACTCCCGCGCCAGTCTCCTCTGTTCGTCGTCTCGCATCCGCAACAGCCGGGCCGACAAATCACGCAAACTGTCCGTCGCCGAATGTAGTTCCGCGGTCCGCTCCATCACCCGTTTTTCCAGATCGTCGCGCGCTTCGCTCAGCGACTTTAACAACCGCCGCTGTTCATCAATATTCGTCGCCGTGCCGTACCACCGCGTGATCTTCCCCGCCTCGTCGCGCGACGGCAAGATTCGCGCCAGAAACCAGAGCAAGACTCCGTCCGCTCCGCGCAGCGGAAACTCCATCTCAAACGGAGTTCCATTCTCCAGCGACATTCTCCACTGCTCCAGTACCGCCGGAAGAATCTCGGGATCGTGCACCGATTCTCCACCCAGTCCTTCCATCTGCTGCGGCGTACTCCCCGTGTACTCGTACCATCTTTCGTTACGCCAGAAAACTTGACCGTCGCTGTCTGCCATCCAGCACAATTCCGGCAGGGAATTCGCAAAGGCCCGGAACTGTTCTTCGCTCCGTCGCAGCGCGCCTTCCACCTCTTTCAAGGCGGCCAGCTCCTGGCTCACTCCCACGATCCCGACAATCCCACCATCCTCTTCGCGCACCGCGGATAAGGTCACGAACGCGCTTACCGAACCTCCGTCCTTGCAGCGCACTTCGAATTTTCCCGCCCAGCTGGCTCCCTCCAGCACAGTCGCCATGTACCTTCGCCCCGCTTCCTCATCGCCGGAGCCCACAGTGATTTCCATAATGTTCCGGCCCAAAACTTCTTCCGCGCGCCAGCCGTAGAGTTCCTCGGCAAACAGGTTCCAGTAGTTCACGATCCCTGATAAATCCGTGGCAATGACTGCGGCCTTGACCGAGTCGAGAAATAAGCTCCGCAGTCGTGTTTGTTCAGGCGTGGGCGGGTTCGCTGAAGACTTCACCACGGGAGGCCTGGACATCGATTCAAGCATGGAGAGCGCTGCGCGGCTACACCCTTTAGATCAAGTATTTACATTCCGGATTCACCAGAAACTAGGCCGGGTGCCCCGTCCTTAGTCTCTCCGTTTTTTGGAGAGACAGGGCGGGGATTTTGATCGCGAAGGAAAGTTCCGCAAAACAACAGCGGCTTCAGCCGCATCCGCTTGACTCCCGAATGGTTCCGTCCACCCTGATTATTCTGCTACTGGATTGACTGCGAGGCAGTTAAGGCAAAATTAATTGCGCAGTAGCGCTGTGTCTGGTAGCCTTTTTCAGGACTTCTTTTTGATCACTCTTTCGCATCATCTAGGTTGCGACCGCGCGCCTTGTCCGCGGCTCTCGCCACACGTTAAGTCCGAAGCATTTTTCTAAGGAGAAACCATCTTGGCTGCAATCGCGAAGAATCGCATTTTGTTTACCTCCGAATCCGTTACTGAGGGCCATCCCGATAAGATCGCCGACCAGATTTCCGACGCCATCCTCGACGCCTGCCTCGCCGAAGATCCCGTCAGCCGCGTCGCCTGCGAAACTCTTACCGCCACCGGCCTCGTCGTCATCGCCGGAGAAATCACCACCAAAGCTTACGTCGATTTTCAACAAGTCGTTCGCGGCACTGTGCAAAGCATCGGCTACGATAACGCTCTCCATGGCTTCGACTGCAACACTTGCGCCGTCATCTCCACCATCAACAAACAATCCGGCGACATCGCCATGGGCGTCGATACCGGCGGCGCCGGCGACCAGGGAATGATGTTTGGATATGCGTGTGATGAGAATGAGGAGTTGATGCCGACCCCGATTTCGCTGGCGCACAAGCTGACGATGCGGTTGGCACAGGTGCGCAAGGATGGGACGCTGCCGTTTCTGCGCCCGGATGGGAAGTCGCAGGTTACGGTGGAGTACGATGCGAAGGGGAAGGTGATCCGCGTGGATGCGGTGGTGATTTCCACGCAGCATGCCGAGACCGTCAGCAACGACGAATTGCGCGCGGGAATTTTGAAGCATGTGATCCAGGCGGTGATTCCGGCGCATTTGCTCGACGAAGATACGAAGTATCACATCAATCCCACGGGACGGTTCGTGATTGGCGGACCGATGGGAGACACCGGACTCACGGGCCGGAAGATTATCGTGGACACGTACGGTGGGATGGGTCGGCACGGCGGGGGAGCGTTCAGCGGAAAAGATCCGACGAAGGTGGACCGGTCGGCGGCTTACATGGCGCGGCACATTGCGAAAAATATTGTGGCGGCGAAGCTGGCGGATCGATGCGAAGTTCAGCTGGCGTACGCGATCGGAGTGGCCAACCCGGTGAGCGTGCGCGTGGATACCTTTGGAACGGAGAAAGTGGATCCCGAGATCATTCCGGATCTGATTCGGGCGAACTTCAAGCTGACGCCGCGTGGAATTATCGAGTCGCTGGATTTGCGGCGGCCGATTTACAAGAAGACGGCCGCGTATGGACATTTCGGGCGGAACGATCCTGACTTCACCTGGGAAAAGACAGACAAGGCCGCGAAGCTGGCAAGCGACGCGGGTGTGCGGGAGACGGCGGGGGCGCGGAAGTAGGTCTTCGGTAGAGTTCCCACTTCTCGCAAAGGCAGCGAGAAATGGGGCACCCCAGTTGAGGTGGGAGCAAATCAAAATCCCCGCCCTGTCTCTCCAAAAGACGGAGAGACAAGGACGGGGCACCCGGCTCACCAAAGTGCAATCGGGAAGATAGGCCAAAAGGCTTACTCACTAAAGGGTATTTGGGTATGCTGATCTTGGCTCCGAGTCGTGTATTCTGACCAGGTACCGGGGCGATCGAAGTACCCTTCCATTAATACAGAGGCAACCAACATCAATTTCTCAGCATGAAGGCGCCACAGGAGGCGTATGTCAACAGCAGCACAGATTAATTACGACGTGAAAAGTTTGGAACTGGCGGAGCTGGGCAAGAAGCGCATTGAGTGGGCGAACCAGTCGATGAAGGTGCTGCAGATTATCCGCAAGGAATTCATCAAGAACCAGCCGCTGAAGGGGATTCGCATTTCGGCCTGCCTGCACGTGACGGCGGAGACGGCGAACCTGGCGATTTGTTTGCGCGACGGAGGGGCGGACGTGGTGTTGTGCGCGTCGAATCCACTCTCAACCCAGGACGATGTTTCGGCGAGCCTGGTGCGCGATCAGGGCATTCCGGTGTTTGCCATCAAGGGCGAGGACAACGATACGTATTACAACCACATCATGGCGGCGATCGATCACAAGCCGCAGATCACGATGGATGATGGCGCGGACCTGGTGACGATTCTGCACACCAAGCGCACGGACAATCTGGAAGGCGTGATCGGCGGAACGGAAGAGACGACGACGGGCGTGATCCGGCTGCGGGCGATGGCGAAGGAAGGCGTGCTGAAGTTTCCCATCGTCGCGGTGAATGATGCCGATACCAAGCATCTTTTCGACAACCGGTACGGCACGGGACAGTCGACGATTGATGGAATTATTCGCGCGACGAATTTCCTGCTGGCGGGATCGAAGTTTGTGGTGGCGGGCTATGGCTGGTGCGGGCGCGGGCTGGCGAGCCGGGCGCGCGGCGCCGGCGCGGAAGTCATCGTCACGGAAGTGGATCCGACGAAGGCGCTGGAGGCGGTGATGGATGGCTTCCGCGTGATGTCGATGACGGAAGCGGCGAAGCTGGGCGACGTGTTCTGCACGGTCACGGGCAACAAGAGCGTGCTGACCAAAGAACATTTCGACCTGATGAAAGACGGCGCGATCATTTCGAATTCCGGACACTTCAACGTGGAGATCGATATTCCGGCGCTGGAGAAGATGTCATCGTCGAAGCGGACGACGCGGACGTTCGTTGATGAATACTCATTGAAAGACGGGCGCAAGATCAACCTGCTGGGCGAGGGGCGGCTGATCAATCTGTCGGCGGCGGAGGGACATCCGGCGTCGGTGATGGATATGAGCTTTGCCGACCAGGCGCTCTCGGTCGAGTACATGGTGAAGAATTACAAGACGCTGGAGAAGCGGGTGTACAAGGTTCCTGACGAGCTCGACAAGCGCGTGGCGAAGCTGAAGCTGGAATCGATGGGAATCAAGATCGATCGGCTGACGCCCGAGCAGGAAGAGTATCTGGCGGGTTGGAGCGAGGGGACATAGGGCAGTGGCTAGTGGTCAGTTTTTGAGCGGGGCGGCGCAAGCCGCCCCGTTTTAATTTTTTGGACGCTTAACGCGGCGCTGAAGCGCCGGTCTTCCACGGGATCGTCGTCGTTTGAGGTTCTGACGGAGGACGATGGAGGAGGGATCGGGTTGAGATTCTCGAACGTCCGGGAATCCCACTTCTCGCAAAGGAAGCGAGAAGTGGGGCACCCGGCGCCTAGCTCAGCGGCTGAGGCGGGATCAAAGTCCCCGCCCCTTCGGCTGCGCTCAGGGCAGGCTCTGTCCCTCTAAAGGACGGAGAGACAAGGGACGGGGCACCCGGGTGTCTGACGAAATCAAGATCAAAGGCAGCGGACAGGAGTGTCCGCTCCACACGCGGGCGATGCGTCTAGCTGGGGGGAGTGGAGGGTGGGAGTGCGGGCGAGGTGCTGACGCCGGAGGCGTCGAAGGTGTAGGTGCGGACTTCGCCGGGGTCGCCGCTGGCTGGGATTTCTTTGCCGTTGAACAGGAAACTGACGCCGGCGGCGTTGCCGGTGCGGATGACGATTTCGTGGACGGCGCGAACGCTGGTGTTGGCGGGGGCGATCAGAGTTTCGCGGGCCACGGGCTGGCCGTCGGCGGTGATGGAGATCCAGGAAGTTTGTGCGGCGCGGATGACGAGCGAGAGAGATTGCGCGGGCTTGGGCGCGACGGCTGGAGCGTGGGGCTTGGCGACGGGAAGGTTGCCGTCGGCGTCGGGCTCAGCGGCGGGGACCGGCGTGGTTGGGTGGGCGCCGGAAACCGAGCCGGGTTTGGCGGGCGCGGAGGATGTGGTGGCCGGAGCAGCCGATGTAGTGGTGGAGACTGGCGTGGGCGAGGGCTGTGAGGCGGAGGGTTGCGATGCGACTGCGAACTGGCTGCGGCGGTGAAGATTCCACAGGGTGAGGGCCAGGGTGATGAGAAGCAAAAGTCCGGCAAGTTGGCCCCAGGGGATCCGGGAAGAGGGATTCTCGGCATGGATCGGGCCTTCGGGCGCGAACGATTCGGAATCGCTATCAGCGAGGTGCGAAGACGACGGGGCGGAATCGAGGTTGAGGAAAGAGAGGCGCGACGAAGGGACAACATCGTCGAGGGCTAGGCTCGGACGATCTTCCTCTGGACGATCTTCAGTCAGATGATCCGGGAGACGATTAGAGCTGGGATGATCCGTGCCGGGGCGATCGGCATGGCGAAGTTCACGATCCTCGCGGCGGCGGGATTCTTTGCGACGCTCTTCGATGCGGCGATCCAAAGTGGGTGGAATTGCGGCGGGGTCGTCCTGATGGAGGGCGTTGCGGTGAAGCGTGGTGGTGCCTTGAGCCGCGGATTTGGCGGCTGGGGCGCGGAAGTTGGGGAGAATGGCTTGCGAGTGAATCTGGCTCTCGCGCAGAGCGGTGAGGTAATCGGTGACAACTTCTTCTTCATCGAGGCCGACCTGGCGGGCGTAGGCGCGGACGAAGCCCTTGTTGAAGACGCCGCCGGGGAGCTGGTCGAAATGCTCGTCTTCGATGGCGCGGAGCATGCGGGTGCTGATCTTTGTAGTGGTGGAGATGGCGTCGAGCGAGATGCCGCGCCGCTCCCGCTGCTGGCGAAGTTTCTCTCCGAAGGCGCCCACAAGGACTCCGGCGGGCGATTTGAAGACTTAGGCCCGCGTTCCGACGCCAATTATCATAGGCGAAGGCGGACGCGGACGCCAGAGAAGGTTGGGGGACGAGGTTACTACGGGGCCGAAGGAAGGCGGGGGCTGGGCTTAGGACCGAGGTCGCTGAGATGTCGAGGACGAATCCCTATTGGCTCTTAACCCGCACTTCTTCCGAGGTCAGGCCGTAGATAGGAGGGGTGCTGATGCCGAGCATCCCGAGATAGACGTAAATCTGACCGCGATGATGGATCTCGTGCTCCACCAGAGCGCGCAGCCATTTTCCGATTCCAATTGGCGCTCCGGTAGGGGTGACGCACCGCTTCTGCAAGTCTTCGTCGGAAAGACGGCCAAAGATTTCCATCGAGTCAGCGTGCAGACGGTTCATAAACGCCAAGACGTTCTCCGGTCCGTCCGCCAATTCTTTGCCGTGGCCGGGATAACGGCTAGGCTTCATTTGTACGGTTTCCGCGTACAGATAGCGCTCGATGGTCGCAATGTGCCGGATAAGGTCAGCGAAGGTGAACTTACCCTCTTGATAGGTCCAATCAAAATTGTCTGGCGGAATGCAGCGGACAACGCGAAGAGTGCGTTGTCGGATTTTTCCGTAATAGTCGAGAAATGAAGGAACGCTTCCATGGCAGATTCTGAAGAACAACATTTAAGAGAAGTTGGCGAACGCCGAGGATTCAATTGTTTTGATGGGCGCTCTAGTCGGATTTTTTCCGCAGCACAATGGTGAATTGTGTCTTGCAGGTTTTGGTTGGGTTGTCGAAGGCGGAGCCTTCGCGGTCGCCTTCGGAGGCGCGGAAGAAAAATCCTTGTTTGGAAGTTTCCGGGAGGCCGATGAAGCGGGCTTTGCCGTCGGCGTTGGTTCCGACCTGGAGGTCGAACTTGTGGAGGTTCATAAATCCGTAGGTGATGTGGACGCGGATGTTGGCGGCATAGATGGGCTTGGCATCCTGATCGGTGATGACGAAATCGGCGGTGCAGGGGCCGAGGCCGGCGTCGACTTCGGCCACGGTTTTGGGGTCGACGGCGGGAGCGGCATAGGCTTGCTGAGTAGGGAGTGACAGGAATAGTAACGCGAGGGTGGTCGCGAGCGCGCGAGCGGGTTTGAATGTGGTTGGCATAGATTATTAGACTACGCCCAACGTTGAGTGGGCGGTCAAGTGGGGATGGGAGTTGGCTATCGTGAAGAGCCCATTGGCGTTAAGGGTTCGGGTTACCAAGGTTCATTGCGGCGGACCGGATGCGAATCTATAATTTTTTGAACTGTCACTCGTCCATGCCACGAATCGTCGATTTGAGACTTGGGTAACGATTCGAAGATCAAAGTGAATAAGGCTTGCGGGCCGGACCGCCCGCGCTACCACGGGAGATGAAGGAAGCCCGCATGTCCGAGGCCGTCGGCACACAACCAACCCGCCAGAGCCAGGAGCTCAGCATTTTCCACGACGTGGCGAAGGCGCTGACATCGTCGCTCGACCTCGACTCGATTCTGCAAACCATCATGGAGAAGATGGCGGAATATTTCCGTCCGGATACGTGGTCGTTGCTGATGGTGGATGAGCAAAATGACGAACTCTATTTTGCGATTGCGGTGGGGGATAAGGCGGAAGCGCTGAAGAACGTGCGGCTGAAGGTGGGCGAGGGGATCGCGGGATGGGTGGCGAAGCACGGCGAGCAGGTGGTCTCAAACGATGTGGATCACGATCCGCGGTTTGCCAAGCGGATTGACGAGACCACGCAGTGGGAGACGCGGTCGATTATCGCGGTGCCGCTGAAATCGAGGCTGCGGGTGCTGGGCGTGATCCAGCTGGTGAATGTGGACCGGTCGCAATTCAACGAGCAGGAAGTTTTCTTTCTGCAGTCGCTGTGCGACTATGCGGCGATTGCGATTGAGAACGCGCGCTGGGTGGAGAAGATACAGGAACTGACGATCACCGATGACTGCACCGGACTTTATAACGCGCGACATCTCTACAAGACGCTGGAGACGGAGGTATACCGGTCGTCGCGATTTGGCTACGAATTCAGCGTGCTGTTCATCGATCTGGATCATTTCAAGTCGGTGAACGACACGCACGGGCATTTGATTGGGAGCAAGCTGCTGGCGGAAATTGGGTATCTGGTGAAGGCGCAGCTGCGGTTGATTGATTTTGCGTTTCGCTATGGCGGAGATGAATTCGTGGTGCTGCTGCCGCAGACGGGAAAAGATCAGGCGCTGGTGGTGGCGAAGCGGTTGCGCGATGCGCTGCGCGCGAGCAATTTCTGCCGCGACGAAGGATTGAATCTGAATGTGCGAGCTTCGATTGGATTGGCGACCTATCCGCACGATGCGCGCGACGCGCATGACATCATCCGGCAGGCCGACGAGATGATGTACCTGGTGAAGAACACGACCCGAGACAATATTGGGATTGCGCAGCGGGGAGTGATGAAATAAAAAATTGGGCAATTTTGTAATCGGGTAGTTTTGTAATTTAGAAGCTGCCAGGTGTCCGCCCTGCGCGCCTGAGGTTCGCACCCGTGTCCATGAGTGTAACGGGGATTTAGCAACAGTTGACCCGCTGACATCAAGTGTTCTTGCGGAAAACCTTTCGCGTACTCGAGCAGCTTGACGATGTCGTCAACGACATTGTCAATTTTGCTGCGGCTAACGGTGCGCCGGGTCTCGAAGGCAAAATATCCATTCAGCCAACTATTGCACTCGTTTGAGGTCCATTATCCAATCCGTTTCCCACGTTTTACCACCGTCGGTTGATTCTGCCTGCTCCCAGTGACCTGAGGTGGGCGTGATCTCGGACCATATGAGCCGTGTGCGGACTGGTTTCCCGTCTTCGGTATCGTCGTTCGCATAGAACGTTCCCACGCCATTGTGGAAGCTGCCTCTCACCGGCGGATCCATCGGCCCAAGCGGCGTCCTGCTGTCCATCCACCAGATCGACCACTGCCCCGTCTTGGCGTCGAACGATCGGGGAGCTACGCCGCGGTAAGTGCCGCCCGGAACTTCGAACAGGGTGTCGTCGACATTAGCGTAGCCACCCATCAGTGGCTGGCAGAATAATGTCCCTTCGAATTCGATCCACTCGTGACTGTTGACGAGGCGATGCTTCAGCTTTCGATGATGGACTTGCCAGCGTCCGAATAAAAAATCGAAGTCATGCAGTCCGGGCGGCTCGCGATCTGCATGACTCATCTCTTGTCCCAACCCCGAAGAGGACTGCGCCATAGTGAGCCCCGACGACGCCAGGCCTATGCCCAGGCACAAGATCACAGCAATGCGCTCACGTATTTCCACGTATGACTCCTCTTCGTACCGAAATACTGCCAGCCCCAGTTTAGCGCATGGCTGAAGCAATCAGGCGTTTACACCCAGTGACCGCTGTCGGTTGAGTCAGCAGAAGGCGACCCGTTTGCACTAGATTGTCGAGAAATCCTCATTACACTCATCCTCCCGCTCGGCTTCTGCGGCAATTAGGCACCAAATTAGACATCATGTGATGCTATAATCAGTGCCTGGAGTTTTTATGAGAACAACCCTTGCTCTGGATGACGATCTGGTGCGCATCGCTCAGGAGTTCACGGGGGTAGAAGAGAAGACGGCATTGGTTCGAGAAGCCCTCAAAGCTCTCATCGAGCGGGAGAGCGCGCACAGATTGGCGTCCCTGGGAGGCACAATGCCGAAATTGAAGAGTGTTCCGCGCCGCAGGCCGCGGCCGCGTTGATTCTCGCCGATACGTCAATCTGGATCGACCACCTCTGTTCGTTAGATAAAGAGATGCGCGAGCATCTGAACCGGGGGGAGATTGTGATCCATCCGTTCATCATTGCGGAACTCGCCCTGGGATCTTTGCGAGAGCGCGCAAAAACGCTAGCGCTGCTGGACTTGTTACCGCAGGTGCGAATGCCTCAACTGGCGGAGGCGCGGCTCATGATTGAGGCTCGCCGTTTGTACAGCTCGGGCATCGGTCTGATCGACGCGCACCTGATCGCCTCTATCTTGATCGATTCGTCTACACTTCTGTGGACACGAGACAAACCACTCCGCAAGGTTGCCGAGGCTCTCGGCATTCACGCCGGCCTGCCTTGAGAAACACGGGACAATATTGGGATTGCATGGCGGGGGGTGATGAAGTAAATCGCGTGATTGGGCGATCGGGTGATTTTGCGATTGGAAGAAAGACTTTCGATCGGTCAATCGCCCAATTGCTCGATCACTCAATTCCGAAATCACTTCGGCTTTTCTGGCTCCGCACTCTTATCTCTCACTTCTTTCACATCCGGGGTCCAGGGGTTCGTATTTGCAGGGGCCGTGGGATTGACGCTGAAGGGCCAGAGGTAGAGGTTCATGCCTTGCGATCCCTTCATTTCGACGATGGCGTATTCGCCGGGGGCGAGGTCTTCGGTGGGAGTCAGCTTGAGCCAGCCTCCGGTGACGCGGTCGATGGTGGTCTTGACGGAAGTTTGTTCGGGAGTGGTTTTGCCGCTGGGGGAGCGTTTGAGATCGCCGACAATGCGTTTGCCGCTTTTCACTTTCAGATGAACGATGACGAAACGATCGAAGGGAACGACGGCTTGATCGGG